>Ga0209698_10007571_pt1 | contig 11384 bp, 9 predicted proteins | sample LitLauG_LLR_2012_FD_187203 | JGI IMG/M metagenome (GOLD analysis project Ga0209698, IMG submission 187203) | Freshwater sediment microbial communities from Pennsylvania, USA - Little Laurel Run_MetaG_LLR_2012 (SPAdes) (version 2) | ecosystem: Environmental > Aquatic > Freshwater > Creek >... | reverse complement strand
GACGGGTTCCGACGAGTATGCATCAGACATCGTCTTCGCCTCTCATTCCTTGTGTGGTAGCGCCCGGTGGGCAAGAAGTACCTGGTTCATCTTACCGAACGGCGTTGATTAGCGGATTCGCTCGACGACCGGGAGGGAATCGTCCAGTCGCGGCGTGAACCAGATCCAGACCATCAAGGCGCCCGCGAGCGCGGCGGTCACCAGGCCGTAGGCGACGAGGGTGGCCATCTGACCGGTGGGCGGGGACCATCCCTGCGCGTGGAGGAAGAAGAACTTCGGACCGTAGCGCCCCACGGCGTAGCGACGGAGATTGGTGTAGAAGGCGAACATGTTGGCCAACGCCAGGGCCGCGACGACGCCGACCAGACAGAGACGGGCCACCTGGCGGCGACGCCTCAGGTCGAAGCGTTGTACCCCGCGCTGGGCCCGTCGCCGCGCCGGCCCCCCGCAGATGGCTGCGGCGATGATAACCGCGCCGACGCCGAGGGGCATGATGTCGCGACCCTGCCAGACGACGCCCAGGACCCGGGCCTGGCGCACCACCAAGGCGAAGGGGATGAGGACCACGAGGGCGGCCAAGGTGGCGACCACGAACCGCTCGCGCCAGCTCCCACGCCACAGGGCGATGGCCAAGAGGGCGATGACGATCGTGTACCAGGATTGGTAGACGTAGCCCGGCAGTTCGGTGTCGAGCCATCCCAGGATCCCGACCATCTCGCGCAGCCAGCCTTGGATGAAGCTGGAGACGATGTGCATCACCGTCAGGAGTGAGGCGCCCTTGGGTACCGGCACGCCCACCGGCAGGATGTTCAAGGTGCCCTGGGTGAAGATCCAGGCGGCGGCGAGGATCGCGGCGATCACGATCGACCCGCCGCAAAGTTGCAGGTCGCGACGCGCCCGCACCTGTTCGTACAACTGGCGCGGTCCCGCGAGGACGATCAAGGTGAGGCCGGCGAGGGCCACCCACAGAGGGGACAACCCTCGGATGAGCACGAGGATCGTCGCCACGGTGCCCACGAGGATCACGAGGCCTCGCGGGGGGTCATCTCGCCGCTCGAGGGCGAAGATGGCCACCAACGTCCACAGGCAGATCGAGGTCATGATTTCGAAACCACCCGGGTTCACCGACGACGAGAGGAAATAGGCCTCGGGCGCCAGGGCGACGTACAGCGCCATGTACAGCACGCGTCGTCGACTCCAGCGGGCAATGGCGTAGGCGGCGACTGCGAGCATCATCGCGCCCATCAAACCGCTGATCAAACGCATCAAATAGATACCGGTGCGCTCATGAGAGACGTAGGTCGCTGTCCCCACCACGAGGTAGTACAGCGGAGGATAGTGATCGACGTAGATCGGCAGCGTCTCGGGCGCGTCGCTCGTCGGCCAGGGCTTGGAGCACGTCGCGGCGACGTTCATGTTCTGATGCCAGCAGATGGGGTAGATCGCCGAGTAGAAGATCGACAACGGCACCGTGACGTCGACGTTGACGTTGCTGGGCGGCACCGTGGGCGTTCCGAATATCCCGTGGTCGAGGGCGTAGGCGTGGATCAGGTGGGACTGTTCGTCGGGCGCGGCCACCAGCGGATCGGCGAACGACCAGCACGCGAGTGAGGCGAAGGCCAATACCAGCACGACCACGAAGACCGTGCGGGGCGCGATCACCACGCGAGGACCTATCGTCCCCCTCTCTCGCCAATTCACTAAATCACCCTACCTTCGCCCTTTTCGGCACCGCGTCCCCCATCTTGTCCGACCGAGGGGGGAGCGAGGGCGAAATCTGGAGTGCCAGTAAGAAAATTGTCGAGGGAGGGGCCGTTAGGCTCCGACGTGACTAATCAATCCTCGGGAGTTTGTATGTGGGTCGCGTTTCGCCGTCGTTCGTCGTCAAGGATGGGCGCGCGCATCGCACTCACCGGGTTGACCGTCGGCACCCTCCTGTTCTCTCTGGGGACCCTAGCGACGACCGCGCACGCGGCGACGTCCTCGCCCTCGGGCACGGCTCTGAAATGGACCACCGGCACCACGCTGGTCGCGGCGAAGGGCGGGGTGGACGTGGTCTCGTGCGCCACGGCGAACTACTGCGTCGCCGCCGACCGGTCCGGGTCGGTCTCGACCTATGACGGTTCGACGTGGTCGTCCCCCGTGACGGTCGATGGCACCAACGCCTTCACGGCCATCTCGTGTCCGACGACGACGTTCTGCGTCGCTACCGACGCGGCGGGCAACTACGTCGTGATGAACAATGCACTATGGGGTGCGCCCACCGCCTTCGCGAGCACGAACTCACCGGTGATGCGCGGGGTCTCGTGCCCGTCGTCGAGTTTCTGCCTGGCGGTGGGGGAGACCGCTAACTTCTCGCCGGTCGACTTCTTCTTCGACAACGGCGCGTGGTATCCCGACACGGTGGCGTTCTCACCGAGCGACACCAGCGCCTTCGACGCGGTGTCGTGCACGTCGAGCGAGGTGTGCTGGGCGACCGATCTGGGAGGCGGCGTGGTGAACTTCGCACTCGCGACGGGATCGACGCCCACGTTGGCGCATCCGGCGACGCCGACGCCCCTGGACCCCACGAGTCCGGGCTACGTGGGGGACTCCATCTCGTGCGTGTCGCCGACCAGTTGCGTCGTCGGATCGCGCGCGAACGAGGTGAGCGTCTTGAGTGGCACCTCGTGGACCACCACCCCCCTCTTCGTGGCCGGGTCCACGGGCGTGCTGGTGTCGTGCGTCCAGTCGACGTGCGTAGCGAACAATTCGCTGGGTCAAGGGGTGTCGTCCGTCGCCCCCTTCACCACGTGGTCGGCGTCGGGTGAGCTCAACATGCTCTCGCAGATCGACGGCCTCTCGTGCTTCACCGTCACCACCGGCACGTCGTGCCTGGCGGTGGACAACGACGGATTCTCCATCGCCATCACCCTGGGCGCGAACGGTGTGCCCACCTACACGCCGGCGTCGGCGTCCTTCGACCCGCCCCACACGCTCACCTCCATCGCCTGTGCGAGTGCGACCTACTGCGTGGCCAGCGACACCGCCGGCGAGATGGTGACCTACCGCGACGGCGCCTGGGGCGTGCCACAGGTCATCACGTCGGCCCCTCTGGGAGTGCGCGAGGTGCGCTGCGGCGAGTCCCCGCATCCGTATTCGTCACTCGCCTGCGCCGCGATCTTCGGAGATTTTCATATCCTCGCGCGCCATTCGTACCGGTCGGCGTGGCGGCCCGCGCTCGCCAAGGGCGCTCAGGTGTATGCGGTGAGTTGTTCGTTGAAATGCGAATACCTCTCGCCCGCCGGCCGTTCGTCAGGACTGGTCCACGGCTACCTGCCGAAATTGCCCGCGGGAGACATCGCGACGGACGTCTCGTGCGCGGCGTACACCACGGCGTGCGTGGCGATCGACAACGCCGGGCATTCCTACGTCTCCCAGGGTGCGAAGTGGATCCTGGGTCCCACGGTCGAGTCCTACGCCGACCGCCAACTCTGGTCCGTCTCGTGCGTGACGGCGACCTTCTGCGCCGCGGTCGATATCCAGGGACACGCCTATCTCTACAACGGCACCGCGTGGAGCGCGGGGACCAAGGTGTCGCGACTCGGTCTCTACGGGATTAGTTGCGGTGCGACGTACTTCTGCGTGGCGACCGACCTGCTGGGCGGCGCCTTCGTGTACGACGGGGCCACGTGGAAGGCAACGCAGAACGTGGCTGGCTACAACATTCTGCACGGAGTGTCGTGCGCCAGCGCCACTAGCTGCGTCGCGGTCGACTCCTCGAAGGCGTACTCCTTGACGATTCCCACCGTTGCGACGAGAGTGATCTTCCGCGCCGGTGCGCCGGGCGCCGACAAGCTGGGGGCCACCATCGTCTCAGTGAGCGTCGTGGGCCGCACCGCACCCACGGGGCTGGTGACGTTGTCGGCCGGTACCAGGTCCAACTCGCCGACGTGCACGGCCACGTTGCGCCGGGTCAGCGCCACGACGTCGTGGGCCCACTGCAGCGTGGCCACGACGCGAGTGGGCGCCACCTTGTTCGACGCCGCCTTCGCCGGTTCGTTCGGGTTCGCGCCCTCGAGCGCGCCGCCCCATCTCGAGATGGTCGCCGCGAAGTAGTCGAGGGACCCTCGACGAACGCTCAGGTGGACCAGGGCCCCACTCCGGCGAAGCGGTCGGGTGTGATGTGGATGACGTGGCCCGCCGGGGGGTTGGGCATGGAGGGGAACGTCACCCCGGGGCCCAGGTAGAGCTCGGCGAGGTGCTGGAGCAACTCGGGCGCCCCGCCCTGGACCAAGTGGGCGTGGCCGTAGACGACGAGATGATTGGTCATGCCCACGGCATTGGAACCAGCTGCTTCGACGGTGAGGGCGACGCGGCTGTCACGTTCAATGTTGCGGACCTTGGCGCCACCCATGAGGTGTCCGATCACGATCTCGTCGCCGTCGAGACCGATCCACACGGCCGACACCTGGGGGCTGCCGTCGGGGTTGATCGTCGTGAGATGACCCAGTCGACCGGCGCTCAGGGCTTGTCGGATGGCGGGCGTCATCTCCACGGGTCCAGCCTAGACAGGCACGGCGCCCGCGTCAGGCGATTGTTGTTCCCCGGTGATGCGGCGCGCCTAGGTGGTGGGGTCGGTGGCGCCGAGCCCCTCGAGGACCTGGCGTGAGATGTCGCCGAGCACGAGTACCTGGTCGGTGGTGAGATGGCGAAAGAAGAGCTCCTGCACGTCGTGCACGTGACCGGGTGCGGCGGCGCGCAACGTGGCTCGTCCCTCGCCACTGATCATGACGTAGATCCCGCGTTGGTCGCTCGGGCACGGGACCTTGATGACGAGGCCGCGCTCGCACATGCGCGTGATGTGGTGCGACAGGCGACTCTTCTCCCAGCCGAGCTCGTCGCTCAGTTCGACCACGCGACGACGCCCGTCGGGCTGGTCCGACAGCGTGGCGAGGACCAGATAGTCCTGGTAGGAGAGTCCGTGCTCGCTCAGTCGGCGCCCGAGTCGTGCCTGGAGCTGCAACTGCATGAGTGACAAGCCCTTCCACGCACGAAGCTGGTCGTCACTGAGCCAGTGCGTGGTCGTCGCCATGGCACCAGCGTAGCCGTCGCTGGTTGATATTTCATCTAATTCTGCTATAGTGGTAGACATATCAACAACTTCTCGGAGGACCCATGACTACGATGCCCGCCGCCTTCATCGGCCACGGAAACCCGATGAACACGCTCGAGACCAATCGTTACACCACGGCGTGGTCCGAATTCGCCGCCACGTTTGACAAGCCCACGGCCATCTTGGCGATCTCGGCGCACTGGTACATCAACGCCACCGCGGTAACGTCCATGGCCCATCCCCGAGTGATCCACGACTTCTACGGTTTCCCTCAAGAGCTCTTCGACTTCGACTATCCCGTCGATGGTGACGAACAGCTGGCTAAGCACGTCGGCGAGATCGTCGAGCCGGTGTGGGTGGGTCTCGATGACGAGACCTGGGGCATCGACCACGGTACCTGGTCGGTGCTGGCGCACATGTACCCCGCGGCCGACGTCCCCGTCGTCCAGTTGGCGATCGACGCGTCCAAGCCTCTCGAGTACCACGTCGACCTCGGGGCGCGCCTCGCCCCATTGCGCGATGAGGGGGTCTTGATCGTGGCGAGCGGCAACGTCGTGCACAACCTGCGCGCCATCGACTGGCACGCCGAGGAACAGGGCTTCGAATGGGCCCAACGCTTCGACGACGACGCCCACGCCCTGTTGGTGAAGGACCCCAGTTCGATCGGCCAGCTAGTCCAGAGTGATGACTACCGGCTCGCGGTGCCCACCCCCGACCACTTCTTGCCCCTGGCGTACCTGGCGGGTCTGGCCGCCGTCGGTTCGTCGACCCCGCAAGCGTTCGCCCAAGGTTGCACCATGGGTTCGCTGTCGATGACCTCGTACTACGTCTGAGGACGAGTCGTTCAACGGACCTTGCCGCGACCGCGGACGAGTAACTCTCCCACCACGTCCTCGCCACGTACGACGTGGGCCGTGTCGAAGAGGTTGACGACCGGACACACGTGACTCGGGATGAGGAGCAGCTTGTCGCCGATCTCGAGTTGACCTCCCGCGCTCGGGTCGATCGCTCCCACGCCGTGCTCCTCGGTCAAGAACTCCATCCTCAGGTCGTCCCATCCCGCGACCTTGATCCAGTCGGGCCTCGCGAGACCGTCCGACGTCAAGCACTTGGTGCCCGCGTCGACCACGAAGCGGCGTCGATCGGGTCGACTCACCACGGTGGTCACGACGAAGGCCGCGCACTGGTCGTACGTCGCCACCCCCAAGTCGACCATCGCCGTGTCGTTGAAGATGTAGGTGCCCGGGCGGATCTCGGTGACGCCCTCGGCACCGCGTCGCGCCTCACCTCGTGCCGAGGGCGTCGACCCGACGCTGATCTCGTCGAAGGTGACGCCGAGCTGCGCACAGAGCTCGCGGGTCGCCATCAGGTCGTCGACCTCGCGCTGGATGACGACGTCGCGCTCCACGGGGTCTCGCTGGGCGTAGGCGTGTCCGGCGTGGGTCAAGAGTCCGATGACCACGAGGCCCGGGACCTCGGCCACTTGACGGACTAGCTCGGCACTCGGAGCGCCCGGGGGCCGACCGAGGCGGTGATGGCCGGTGTCGACCTCCACGTACACCTCCAGTGGACCGACGCCGTGCACGCCGAGGCGACTGAGGCCCTGGGCCACGTCGAGCGAATCGAGGCTCACGACGACTCGAGCCCGCTCGCGCAGGGCCGCGAGGCGGTCGATCTTTGATGCACCCCAGACCGGGTAGGCCACGAGGATGTCGTCGAGGCCCGCGTCCACCATGACTTCCGCCTCGCCGACCTTCGCGCAGGTGATGCCAGCGGCGCCGGCCGCCATCTGCAAGAGGGCGAGTTCGGGTATCTTGTGCGTCTTGGTGTGGGGACGCAGCCTCACCCCCGCCTGTCGCGCCAGGTCGCCCATTGCGGCGACGTTCGATTCGACCTTGTCCAGGTCGAGGACCAGTGCGGGAGTGTCGAGGTCGAAGAGGTTCATTGCGTCAACAATGCCACCGTGCCACCGTGCCACCGTGCCACCGTGCCACCGTGCGATGAACCTGATGACTGTCCCGTGGTCGAGGCGAAGGAGGGCGCAACGCTTACGAGACGTCGAGTCCCGAGCGCTGTCGGATGCTGCGCGCCAGGGCGGAGTTGTCGTCGTCACCGTGCCCGTGGGCAATCAACTCGTCCTCCAAGGCTGCGGCCAAGGATGCGACGGGAAGGTCGGCGCCCGTCTGGGACGCCAGCGCCAGGGCGATGGCGAGGTCCTTGCGGTGCAGTGAGATCTTGAAGCCCAACGGGTACTCGTTGGCGATCATGCGACCGCTGCGGTTCTGCAGGATCCATGATCCGGCGGCGCCTCCGGCGAGGGCGGTGACGACTTTGTCCATGTCGAGGCCGGCCGTCAGACCCAGGGTGATCCCTTCGGCCACGCCGAGGTAGGTGCCGGCGATGATCACTTGGTTGATGGCCTTGGCCCACTGGCCGGCGCCGAGCTCGCCGACGTGGGTGATGGTTGATCCCATGGCGTCGAGCACCGGGCGTGCGCGGGCCACGTCACTCTCGTCGCCCCCGACCATGATCGAGAGGGTCGCTCGTTGCGCCCCCTCAGAGCCCCCCGACACCGGCGCGTCGACCCAGTGCACCTGACGCGCGGCCAAGCGGTCGGCGAAGTCACGGGTGCTCACGGGGCTGATCGTGGAGCAGTCGACGATGAGCGAACCGGGTCGCAGTCCATCGGCCAGTCCATCGGCCAGTCCATCGGAGGAGAAGACCACCTCGTTCACCTGCGGCGCGTCGGTGACGCACACGACGACGATTTCGCAGGCCTCGCCCACCTGCGCGGGTGTGGAGGCGACCCTCGCCCCCATCGCGACCAGGTCGGTGTCGCGCCCGGCGCTGCGATTCCACACTGTGACGTCGAATCCGGTGCGAAGGAGGTTCTGGGCCATGAATGCTCCCATGGTGCCTAGGCCGACGAAACCGATGCGCGACGGCGACGTGGGATGCTCATCCATGGGGTGCTCCTCTGCACTTGAGACGACGGTGCGGGCCGTCGTCGTGGGACCGAGCCACTCTAACGTCGAGTGAGACGCAGGATTATCGTGGCCGGTAGGCATCTTCCCTGGGTGTCGGATCGGAATTGCACGGTGATCGACTCCTACCGGCGACGGCTCGCGCTCTTGGTGGCGTCGTGCTACTTCATGGAGAACCTCGACGGCACCATCGTCACCACGGCCGCCCCCAAACTCCGCACGGCGTTGGGCGTCTCCTCCACGGCCATCGGACTCCTGATCGCCACCTATCTCATCACCTTCGCGGTATTCATACCGGTGGGCAACTGGCTCATGTCGCGCATGGGCGAGCGTCGACTCTTCCTCTCGGCGATCGCACTGTTCACCCTTGCCTCCCTGTTATGCGCCCTCAGTCACAACATCACCGAATTGGTGCTGGCCCGATCGGTGCAGGGCGTGGGCGCCGCACTGATGGTCCCGGTCGGGCGCATCGTGGTGCTGGCCAACGCCCCCAAGACCGACATCATGCGCCTCGTTGCCTACATCGTCTGGCCGAGCCTGCTCGCGCCGGCGCTCGCTCCCCTGGTCGGGGGCGTCATCGTCACCTTCGCAAGTTGGCGGTGGCTATTCCTGCCCAACGTGCCCCTCGGGATGGCCGCGTTCGTCGCGGGCGTGCTCTTGATGAAGCCTTCCACCCGACGTAGCCACGACGCGCCCTCTCTCGATTGGCGCGGGTTGTTGCTCACGGGGGTCGCCCTCGGCGGCCTCGTCTACAGCGCGTTCGTGGCGGGCGAGCTGACCTCGTCGTGGACCGGGGTGAGCGTGGACGTCGTCCTCTCCTCGGGCGTCCTGTCCCTCGCGATCGGGTACCTGCGCCGGCGCCGCGACCCGTTCCTCGATGTCGCGGTGTTCAAGGTGACGACGTTCACGCAGGCCCTGCGCGGCATCGTCCCCTTCACGATGGTGGTGGGTTCGGTGCCGTTGCTACTGCCGCTGATGTTCCAGGACCGTTTTGGCTGGAGCCCGATCAAGTCCGGCACCATCGTGCTCTTCGTCTTCATTGGCAACGTGGTGGCCAAACCGTCGACGACACCGTTACTGAACCGGTTCGGGTATCGCAAGGTCCTGATCGCCTCGACGTCCGCGGTGTGCCTGACGATGCTGGTCTTCGCGCTGTTCGACGCCACCACTCCGGTGGCGCTGATCGCGGTGGCGGCCTTCGTCAACGGCGTGGTGCGCTCGATCGGCTATTCAGGTCTGTTGACCCTGGTCTACAGCGACGTGACCGAAGAACACATGTCGCACGGCACGACCCTGGCCGCGACGGTTCAGCAGGTGGCGGCCGGGTTCGCGGCGTCGGCCGGCGTCGTCGCGCTGCGCGTCGGCAGCTCGATCAGCCACAGCAATCCGCTGAGCTCGCAGAACTCGTACCGAATCGCCTTCGTATTGTTGGCGGTGCTCGGGTCACTGTCGGTGCTCAACGCGGTCGCCCTTCATCCGCGCGCGGGCGACGCTCTTCGCACGATACGCGCACACGATGACGCCCGCGACTAGCCCTCGGTGAGCGAACCACCCGGGACGATGGCCAGTTCGGCGTGATTGAGATGCACCTCGTGGTCGGGTGCGGCCGTGGGGATGAAGAGAGCGGCGATCACCGCGAGCACCGTGCAGCCCGCGAGGAAGAAGAAGCCGTGGGTGTAACCCGACTCGGCCGGTGCCCCCGACGCCAGCATCGTGGACGTGACGATGCTCGACATGACGCCCGCACCCACGGCGCCACCGATGGTGCGGATGTTGGCGTTCATGCCGCTGGCCACTCCGGTCTGGTTGGCGGGGACCGCTCGCACGATGAGGTTCGACATCGCCGAGAAGGCGAGGCCGAGGCCGACCCCGAGCAGGGAGCTGGCCAGATAGATCTCCCACGACGCCGAGTGCGCGACGGCGAGTGTCACGTAGCCGGCGCCCGACACGGCCGAACCGACGACGACCGCCGCCTTGGATCCAAAACGCGCCGCGATCTTGCCCGAATAGAGGCCCACGAAGAACATGCCCACTGACATGGGGATCAAGAACAGGCCCGACACCGTGGTACTGGCGCTGAAGCCGTAGCCCACGGTGCGCGGCGTCTGGACGAACTCGGGAAGGAAGGCGAAGACCGAATACATGCCGATGCCGAAGAGGAAGGCCACGAGGTTGTTGGTCCAGACGGCGGGCACGCGCATCATCTTCATGTCCACGACGGGATCGTTGACCCGAAGTTCCACTATCACCCACACCACGAGCAGCACCAGACCCAACGCGCCCAGCGCCAACGTCTTCGTCGCGAACCAGCCCCACGTGGGCGCCTCGGAGACGGCGAGCAGCAGGGCCACGAGCCACGCGGACAACAACAGCGCCGCGGAGAACGAGATGCGCCCGGGTGAGCGCTCCGGTGACTCGGGGACCAGGAGGAAGGTGAGGACGGCGGCGACCGACGTCATGATGAAGGGGATCCAGAACAGCCAGTGCAGTCCGAGTCCCTGGAGGATGGGTCCGGCGACGATCAGTCCCACCCCGCCACCCACCGCCGTCATCGCGGCGATCGTTCCGATGGCCGAGGCCAGCTTCTCGCGAGGGAACTCGTCGCGGATGATCCCAAAGGCCAAGGGAATGACGCCGCCGCCGACACCCTGCACCGCACGCCCGATGATGAGAACCGTGACGTTGGTGGCCACTCCAGCGATGACCGATCCCAGCGAGAGAGCGACGAGTGTCGCCACCATCATGTGCTCCTTGCCGAGTATGTCGCCAACGCGTCCCATCACCGGCGTGAAGATCGACGCCGAGAGCAGATAGGCAGTGACCACCCACGTCACCGTGTTCTGCGACGTGTGCATCGTTGACTGGATCGTCGTCAACGCCGGGATGACCATGGACTGCAGGAGGGCGTAGGCCGAGACGCCGAGAACCAGTACCCCGAAGGTGACTTTGTAGTTGGCGCGTTCGAGCGTTGCGTTCACGGTGGATCCTTGCACTTGACGGATGAATGACGGTGAGACGACGATTCGACAACGGGGGTTCGGCGTTCGCCATTGAGACGCAGTCAACGGTCGAGAATTTGCTGTCAACTTCCTCGAGGTGAAGTCGGCGCAAGGATCCAACACCGCCGTTCCGGAGATTCTAACTAGACCCGAACCCCGCTCGATCAGCGCAGGCGGGACCTTGGTGTCGGGCAAGGACCGCTCACTTCGAATACGCAGCCAGGAGCGCCCCGACGTCGCGGACGTGTCGGTAGAGTCCAATCGTCTCACTGCGGCGACTATCGCTGCCGGCAACCAATGGAACGT
>Ga0209698_10007570_pt1 | contig 11385 bp, 9 predicted proteins | sample LitLauG_LLR_2012_FD_187203 | JGI IMG/M metagenome (GOLD analysis project Ga0209698, IMG submission 187203) | Freshwater sediment microbial communities from Pennsylvania, USA - Little Laurel Run_MetaG_LLR_2012 (SPAdes) (version 2) | ecosystem: Environmental > Aquatic > Freshwater > Creek >... | reverse complement strand
CCCTTCGCCGTCGTGTCGCCCATCTTGGGTCCCCTGATCGACCGCAGCGCCAACGGTCGGCGTATCCTGGTGGCGATCTCGGCCAGCGTCCGGGTTCTGTTGTGTTGGTCGATGAGTCAACACCTCAGTTCGATCTGGCTCTTTCCCGAGGCGTTCGCGGTGCTGATCTCCTCGAAGCTCTACGGCGTCACGCGCGGCGCCCTGGTACCCGAGATGGCGCGGACTGATCAGTTCCACGAACACGCGCACGACGTGGGTAGCGCCGGGTGGCCCAGCGAAGGGGTGAGTCAAGATCGCGGTTACGCCGGATTCAACGCGCAACTCACCTTGCTCGGGACGGTGAGCGGTCTTGTGGCCGGATCACTGGGCGCCACCGTGTTGAAGACACTGGGCGCTCCGAGCGTGCTGGTCGTCGCGGCCGTCGTCTTCGCCGCCGGGACGGTGGCGAGTATGCGTCTCCAGCGTCCGGCCGCCGTGGTGCGCGCCGAGGTCGCGTTGAGTTCCGAGGACTACGACCGACTCGTGCTGACTCCCCTCGGCGAAGGCGACGTGACCTGGGGTCTCGGTGCGTCGTCGCTCATGCGCTTCGGCGTCGGGTTCGGCTCGTTCCTCCTCGCCTTTGGACTGCGTCGCGATCACGCCGGACTTCAGTGGTTCGCCCTCGCACTCTCGGCCAGCGCGCTCGGGTCACTGGTGGGACTGGGACTGGTGACGCGCGTGCGCAACGCTGTGAGTGAGTCAACGCTGCTGGCGGCGGCGGTGGTGGCGACGGGTGTGGGGGCGGGAGTCGCGTCGCGACATCCGTCGCTGATCACTCAGATGGTCCTGGCCGGATGGCTCGGCGTCGGCGCGGCGGTCGCGCAGCCAAGTTTTGACGCGATCACCCAACGTCTGGTGCCGTCGGGCGCCCAGGGTCGCACCTTCGCCCGTTTCGCGGTGCGACAGCAATTGGCCTGGGTCGTGGGAGCCCTCTTGCCAGTGGCCATCAGCTTGAGTTTCGGGGCGGGCGACCAATTCCTGGCCCTGGTCATGGTGGTCGGGGGTGCCGTCTACGCGGCGGGACGAAAGTTGAGCCATCACGGAAATTAATTGGTTTTGTTCCATTATGATTAATTGAGATATGGCGATCTCGACGAAGCCGGCGCCCAGCGTCCCCGACCTCTCGCACCTGCCCCACGTCGTCATCGTCGGGGGTGGCTTCGGCGGCCTCGAGGTCGCGCGAGGACTGGTCAATGCGAAGGTGCGAGTGACCATCGTCGACCGGCACAACTTCCACACCTTCTTACCGTTGCTCTACCAGGTGGCCACCGCGATGCTCGAGCCGGCCGAGGTGGCGTATCCCATTCGCACGGTCTTCGGCAAGGCGGTCAACGTCCGATTTCGCCACGGTCAGGTGCGCCACGTCGACCACGACCGGCGCGTGGTGGTGCTCAACGACGACGCCGAATTGAGTTACGACCACCTGGTGATCGCCACCGGCGCCACGGCGGCGTTCTTCGGCATCCCCGGGGCGAGCCAGTTCGCGATCCCGTTATATTCCCTGGCCGACGCCCGCCGACTTCGTAACGCGCTTCTGTCGGCGCTCGAACACGCCGACGCCGTCGCCGACACCGCGCCCATCGGACTCAACTTCGTCATCGTCGGGGGTGGACCCACGGGGGTCGAGACGTCGGGGGCGCTCTCGGAGCTCATCAAGACGGTCATCAAACGAGACGGTCTCAAACTCGATCCCACCCGCGTGCGGGTCATCCTGGTCGACATGGCGCCGCGTCTGCTGACCCCCTTTCCCGAGAAGGCGAGCGCCTACGCGCTCAAGGAACTCGAGCGCATGGGCGTGGAGGTGGAGTTCGGCCGCAGCGTGGTCGAGGTCGAGGAGCACGCCATCCGCTTCGCCGACGGTGAGCGTTTACGCGTCGCCGCGGTCATCTGGGCCGCCGGGGTCACGGCCACGGGTACCCTCGCTTCGGACGTTCAAGACGGGGGTGGTCCGGGGGGGCGCGTGCGAGTGAGCGAATTTCTTCAGATCGAGGGCCGCGCGAACTCCTGGGCGGTCGGGGACTCGGCCGCTATTCCCAACGCGGACGGGGGCTTCTACCCGCAGCTCGCGCCGGTGGCGATGCAGTCGGGTCGCCACGTGGCCGCGCAGATCCTGCGTCAGACCGAGGGCAAGCCGCCGCTGCCCTTTAAGTTCCACAACAAGGGCATCATGGCCACCATCGGTCGCCACGCGGCCGTCGCGACGCTGCCCAAGGGTCCGACCATCAAGGGGACGATGGGCTGGCTCGCCTGGCTCGGTCTGCACCTGTGGTACCTGGTCGGATTCCGCAACAAGTTGCGGGTGATGATCAACTGGACCTGGCGCTACTTCGACTGGCCATCCGGGCCCCGTCTGATCGTGGCCGACGCGGAGACGGCGGACTGATCCGACGCGGCGGGGACTACTCGAAGTCTTCGAAGAGTCGCAACAGCGAGGAGCGAGTGTTCTTCGCCACCGCCGCCACCACCGCGTTGATGAAGGCCGTGCGGCTCACGCGCACGCGACTCTGAATGCGCTGGAGGGTCTCGAAGTCTTGGGGGTACGACAAGTCGCGTTCCCAGCGAGAAAGGTTCCCCTGCGAGGTGTGCAACTCATCGGCCATCTCCGCTTGCGAGAGACCCGACTTGATGCGGGACTCCTTCAGCAGGGTGCCGAGAGTCTTGGTGGGAGTGGTGGTGGGTTTCTTTGCCGTCATAGTGTTGTCAAATTCTATCCATTTTTTCGTGAAAGAGTATTGAAATCATCCGAATAGTCTTATGAGAGTTGCATTTTGGTTGTAAAAATCTGAACAACGTTCAGGCGGACCGTCGGCGAATCGACGCCCGCCTGGCGGCGGGCACCGGCAGACCATCGGCGTGGTGGCAGGAGTTAGCGCAGTCGCGCCTCGAGGTCGTCGACCTGCGCGTGCAGCGCCGCGGGGAGTCGCTCGGCGAAGGTCGAGTAGTACTCACGGATACCCGGCACCTCGCGGCGCCACTCGTCGACGTTGACGTGCAACAACTCGGCCATGTCGGCGGGCGTGACGTTCACGCCCGCGACGTCGAGTGCCTCGAGCGTCGGCACTACGCCGATGGGGGTGTCCACACCGTCGGCCTCACCGGCGACGCGCTGAAACACCCAGGCGAGCACCCGACTGTTCTCACCGAAGCCCGGCCACAGCCACCGGCCGTCATCGCCCTTGCGGAACCAGTTGACGTAGAAGATCTTGGGCAGGTTCGCCTCGTCGTAGTGCTCCGCGAAGCTCAGCCAGTGACCGAAGTAGTCGGCCATGTTGTAGCCGCAGAAGGGCAGCATGGCGAAGGGGTCGTGACGCAGGTTGCCCACCGCTCCGGTGGCGGCGGCCGTCGTCTCGGAGGCCACGATCGAACCCATGAACACGCCGTGGGCCCAGTCGTAGGACTGAGTGACGAGGGGCACGACGCTCGCGCGACGACCACCGAAGAGGATGGCGTCGATGGGCACCCCGGCCGGGTCCTCCCATTCGGGGGCGATCGCCGGGTCCTGACCAGCGGGCACGGTGAAACGTGAGTTCGGGTGCGCCGCTGGGGTCGGTGACCCGGGCGTCCAGGGCTGCCCGCGCCAGTCGATGATGCCGGCGTCGGGCAGGGGCATGCCCTCCCACCAGACGTCACCGTCCTCGGTGAGAGCGGTGTTGGTGAAGATGGTGTTCTTGGTCACGGTCTTCATCGCGTTCGGGTTGGTCTCGTAGTTGGTGCCCGGCGCGACGCCGAAGAACCCGGCCTCGGGGTTGATGGCGTAGAGACGACCATCGGCCCCGGGCTTCATCCAGCAGATGTCGTCGCCCACGGTCTCGACGGTCCACCCCTCCAAGGTCGGTACCAACATCGCCAGATTGGTCTTGCCGCACGCCGACGGGAAGGCCGCCGCGACGTAGCGGGCGACGCCCGCGGGATTGGTCAGTTTGAGGATCAACATGTGCTCGGCCAACCAGCCACCCTCGCGCGCCATGACGCTCGCGATGCGCAGGGCGAAGCACTTCTTACCGAGCAGGGCGTTACCGCCGTAACCCGAACCGTAGGAGATGATCTCCTTGGTCTCGGGGAAGTGCACGATGTACTTGTGCTCGGCGTTGCAGGGCCAGGGCACGTCGGTCTGACCCTCGGCGAGGGGCGCACCCACCGAGTGCAGGGCGGGCACGAAGTACCCGTCGTCACCGAGCAGGTCCAGCACCGCCTGGCCCATGCGGGTCATCAACTTCATCGAGACCGCGACGTAGGCCGAGTCGGTGATCTCGACGCCGAGGTGCGCGATGTCCGAGCCCAGTGGTCCCATCGAGAAGGGCACGACGTACATCGTGCGACCCTTCATGCACCCCGCGAAGAGGCCGTTGAGCGTGGCGCGCATCTCCACCGGGTCGCGCCAGTTATTGGTGGGGCCGGCGTCGATCTCGAGCGTCGAGCAGATGTAGGTCCGGTCCTCCACCCGCGCGACGTCGCTGGGGTCCGACGTGGCGTAGTAGCTGTTGGGTCGCTTGGTCGGCGACAGGCGCGTGAAGGTCCCCTGGTCGACGAGCTGCTGGCAGAGTTCGTCGTACTCGCGATCCGATCCGTCGCACCAGTAGATACGATCGGGGGTAGTGAGCTGCGCTACTTCTTCCACCCAGTCAATGAGACGCTTATTGGTTGTTGGGTACGTCACTGGTACATCCTCCGTGTCTGTAGGCGCACCTCGCACGCGCGAGGGCGCTCAACTCGTTCAATTCCGTGTCACATTCCGCTGACCATCCGCTAACCGGAGAGTCGACTCGGGTGGAAGACGACGTTCTTCAGCGTATCGCCGCCATCCTCGAGCGAGGGGCGATTCCCGCGGGCGAACGTCACATCGGCGACGACGCCGCGGTGCTCGCTCCCTTCGTCGGGCAGGCCATCATTTCGACCGACGTCGCCGTGTGGGGCGTGCACCTCGAGCCATCGTTGTTTCCGCTAGAAGACCTCGGTTTCAAGGCGGTCGCGGCGGCGGTGTCGGACCTGGCGGCCATGGGGGCGCGACCGCGCGGAGCCGTGGTGGGAGTTACCTCATCGCCCGGTACGGATCTCGAGGAACTGCACCGCGGCATCGCCGACGCCGCGGTCATCACCGGGTGTCGCATCGTCGGGGGTGACCTGACTCAAGGCAACGTTGTCTCGGTGGCGGTGACCGTCTTCGGCGAGTGTCCCGGTAGCGACGCCGTCCTGCGCAGTGGCGCACGGGCCGGTGAAAAGATTTTGGTGACCGGACCTCTGGGTCGCTCGGCGGCGGGGCTTCGTCGTCGGCGCGCGGGAGCCCCCTTGGAGGACGAACTCGTGGTGGCACACCGTCGTCCGTGGCCGAGACTCGCCGAGGGCATCGCGGCCCGCGGGGCGGGGGTCAGTGCGATGATGGACCTCTCCGACGGATTAGGTCTGGACCTGCATCGTCTCGCCGACGCCTCGGGCGTGGGCTTCGTCCTCGCGGACGTGCCGGTGGCCGAGGGCGCGACGTCCGACGAGGCTGTGGCCGGGGGTGAGGACTACGAACTGCTCATCGTGACGAACAACCCGCAGCGCGTACGGCTGGTCTTCGCCGATCGGGGGCTTCGCCAACCTCTCGAGATTGGCGAGGTGGTGGAGGATCCGGCGGTGCGCACGTGGCGCGGTTCGATGTTCGAGCGCCGGGGCTGGCAACACCAGCTCTAGGGGTGGTGGAACGAAGTGGTGCCGGGGACTAGGCGGCGGTACCGGTGCGTCGCGCCGGCTTGGTGACCTTGCCCGAGCGCAAGCAACCGGTGCACACGTTCATGCGTACCGGCGTCGAGCCCACCAGCGCGCGCACGCGCTGGATGTTCGGATTCCAGCGACGCTTGGTGCGACGGTGCGAGTGCGAGACGTTCATGCCGAAGGACGGCTTCTTGCCGCAGATTTCGCAGACTGATGCCATGGTGACCGTACTCCTTCGTAGCGAACGTCGCCCGGTGCGACGTCTCGAGAAACCGAAGGTCCATTGTAGCATCGCTACCGATGACCTCTCTCACCACCCTCTCGGCGGCTGACCTGTCGCGGGCCGTTTCCACCTACGCCGGGCTCCTGCGGGCCCAGCGCGAGGTCATCAATCGTCTCAATGTCTACCCGGTCCCCGACGGTGATACCGGGACGAATATGACTCTCACCCTGGAGTCGGTGGTGGCCGACGTCGACAAGTTGGGCGACGAGCTCACGATGGCCGAGGTCTGTCGAGCGATCGCCCAAGGTTCGTTGATGGGCGCACGGGGGAATTCCGGGGTCATTCTGTCGCAGATGTTGCGCGGGTTGACGCAAGATATTTGCGGCGACACTATCGACGCCACCCAATTGGCTGCCGGACTGGTGCGCGCGGACATGCTGGCGCGCCAAGCCGTCGCGCGACCGGTCGAGGGCACCATCTTGTCGGTGGCGCGCGCCGCGGCCGAAGGAGCCAGCGACACGACGTCGCTGGCGAACGTGGTGCACGGTGCGCGTGATGCAGCGCGCGAGGCCCTCGCGCGCACGCCCGAGCAGTTGGCGGTCCTCAAGCAGGCCGGGGTCGTGGACTCGGGCGGGACTGGGCTGGTGCTGTGGTTCGACGCCCTGTGCTTCGTGGTCGCCGGCGACCCCTTGCCGCCGACGCCGCCCCTCGAGTCGGTGCCCGCCCTCGTCGTGAGCACTGACGATGCCGAGGAGGTGTTGAGCGACCTGAAGTACGAGGTGATGTTCTTCCTCGACGTCGACGACGACCGGGTGGGCGCTTTTCGCACGGCGTGGCAGGAGATCGGCGACTCCATCGTGATTGTGGGCGGCGATGGTCTCTACAACTGTCACATCCACGCCAACGACGTGGGCGCGGCGATCGAGGCGGCGATCGAGGTCGGGCGCCCGCGACAGATTCGCGTCACCGACCTCTCCGAACAGGTGACCGAGGAGAAGTGGGTGCGCGAAGCGAACGTGCTGCCCGAGGTGGCGCCGACCCCGGCGCCCGTCACGGCCGTGGTGGCCGTGGTGGTGGGCGAGGGGGTGGGACGGATCTTCACGACGTTGGGGGTGCGCGCCCTCGTCAAGGGTGGCCAGTCGATGAATCCCTCGACCGCGGAACTGGTGGAGGCGGTCCTCGCCACCGGTTCGCGCCAGGTGGTCCTCCTGCCCAATAATCGCAATATTCGAGCCGTCGCCGAGCAGGTCGACGCCCTCGTCGACGTCGAGGTGCGCGTCGTGGCCACCGCATCGATTGTCGAAGGTTTTGCCGCGCTCCTCAATTACGACCCCGACGCCAGCGTCGATGAGAACGTCCTCTCCATGAGCGCGTCCGCGCAGCACGTCGTCGCGGGCGAAGTCACGCGCGCCGTGCGTGACACCATGACCGACGCGGGCCCGGTGCGCGACGGTGACTGGATCGGCCTGAGCGCGACTGGCGTCGTGACCATCGGCGACTCGCTCGATCGCGTCACGACGCAGCTCGTAACTCACCTGGTGCGCGACGAACACGAGCTGCTCACCATCATCGAGGGCGAGGGGGCTTCCGCGGCATCCACGGCGGCGATCACCGCGTTCGCCGCGGAGCACTTCCCCCAACTCGGTGTCGAGGTGCACGCCGGTGGCCAGCCGCTCTACCCCTACCTCCTCGGAGTCGAGTAGACGGGTGGCGTCGTCGCCCGACGCGCCAGCGCGACCCCTGCGCGCCCTCGCCGAGGTGGCCGTGTCGCAATTGCGTCACATCGGACCCAAGCGCACCGAGGCGCTGGGTTCCCTCGGGCTCGAAAGCGTCTTTGACCTGTTGACGCTCTATCCACGGCGGTACATCGATCGCACGCGCCAGGTGGACCTCAGCGATCTGGTGGTGGGCGACGAAGCCGCCGTCTTCGGCGAGGTGACGCGATGCTCGTCACGGCGTACCGGTCAGGGCAAGTCGCTGGTGGACGTGACGATCGTCGACCACGGGGCCACGTTGAAGGTGTCGTTCTTCAACCAGCCCTGGCGGGCGTCGCAACTATCGACCGGCGTGCAGGCGATCTTCTTCGGTAAGGTGGGCGACTTTCGCGGGACGCGACAGATGACGAACCCGGTCGTGGACGTGGTGGTCGGCGCGAGCGGCGACGAGCGCGACGCCAGTCGCGTCGGCGGCATCGTCGCTCTCTACCCGGCCTCGGGCAAGGCCGGGGTCACCAGCTGGGAGATGGGCGGCTTCGTCGAGGAATCGCTGCGGCGCGCCGGTCCGTTGCTCGATCCGCTGCCCGAGGCACTGCGCCGTGATCATTCGCTGGTCGATCGCACGGCCGCCTACTGGGGGATCCACCTGCCCCGCGAGATGGCCGACGTCGCGCCGGCGCGTCGGCGACTGGTGTTCGACGAGTTCTTGCGCCTGCAGTTGCTCCTGGCCCTGCGCCGCCGGCGCCTGGCCGAGACCGCCGCGGGAGTGCGCCACCCCTTCGACGAGCACGATCTCGACGTCGCCCCCGGGGCCCTCGCGACGTCGGACTCGAGTCTGGTGCGCCAATTCCTCGCCGGTCACCGCTTCGCGCTCACCCGCGCGCAGCGTCGAGTACTGGCCGACATCGGTCGAGATATGGCCTCGGCGCTGCCGATGCACCGGCTCCTGCAGGGTGACGTGGGCTCGGGCAAGACCGTCGTGGCGCTGGCCACCCTCTTGATGGCGCGCGACGGCGGTCGCCAGGGTGCCCTCATGGCACCGACCGAGGTGCTCGCCGAACAGCACGCGGCGGCCCTGCGCGCGGATCTGGCGGGACTGCGGGTCCGCGACGACGCGGTCCTGGGGGGCGAACGCGACGTCGTGGTGGCGTTGCTCAGCGGGCGCGTCAAGGGGCGCGAGCGCGCGACGATCGTCGAGGGACTGCGCACCGGGGCGGTGGACATCGTGGTGGGCACGCACGCCCTGTTGAGCGATGACGTGACGTTTCGGGCCCTCGGTGCGGTGATCATCGACGAGCAACACCGTTTCGGGGTCGAGCAACGCGCGTCGTTGCGCGACAAGGGTCGCGCCCACTCCGAGGAGGGTCGCGACCCCGACCTCCTGGTGATGACGGCGACCCCGATCCCTCGCACCGCGGCGATGGTCGTCTTCGGTGACTTGGATCGCAGCGTGCTCGACGAGATGCCCGCGGGGCGACGCGCCATCGTGACGACGTGGGCGCTCGCTCCCGACGCCGTCGACGCGGCGTGGCAACGGGTGCGCGACGAAGTGGCCGCCGGTCGCCGGGCCTACGTGATCTGTCCGCTGGTCGAGGATTCTGAGCGGGTCGCCGCGACCAGCGCCGTGGCCGAACGGACGCGCCTCGCGACCCACGAACTGCGCGGCCTCAGCGTCGGATTGTTGCACGGACAGATGAAGAGTAGTGAAAAGGACGAGGTGATGGCCCAATTTCGTTTCGGCGAGATTCAAGTCCTCGTCGCCACGGTGGTGATCGAAGTGGGCGTCGACGTCGCGGACGCGTCGGTCATCGTGATCGAGGACGCGTGGCGCTTCGGCTTGGCGCAACTGCACCAATTGCGCGGCCGGGTGGGCCGCGGCGACGCACAGAGTTATTGCTACGTCCTGGGTGAACCCCCCAGTGAGGAGGGCGCGCAACGCCTCGCGGCGCTGGTGGCCTCCAACGACGGCTTCGCCCTCGCGGAGGTGGACCTCGATCTGCGCGGTGAGGGGACCCTGCTGGGCGCGCGCCAACGCGGGCGCAGTGATTTGCGGCTCGCGAGTTTGCGCCGTGACGAGGAGATTCTCAACGAGGCGCGCGCGGTGGCGCTGGACCTCGTCGCGGGCGACGGGCTCGACGCCAACGCCGAACTGGTCGACGAACTGCGACTCTTCGTCGACGCCGAGGAGGCGTCGTACCTCTTTCGCTCCTAGCGAGGTCGAACCTCGCCTGTTACGGTGTCGACAGCGCCGTCGCGCGGCGAGTGAGTCGGGAGAGCCTGATGAATTGGTCCAAGACGTGTCTCACTGCCACCGCACTCGCGACCCTGGCGATCACTGTTGGCGCACCACCCGCCGGTGCCGGTACGGTGCCCTTTCCTCAAGTGGTCACCGCGCACCCGTGGCCGGTGCGCGCCGGACTGCCGGCGCCCCTCAAGTTCGGCTCGGCGCTCACCGCGTTGTTCGGGCCGGGCAGCTTCGGACCCACGGCGGGACCCAACTGGATAGGTCAGGTGGGGTGGAAGATGTGGAACGCCGGTGCGCACGTGCAGTACCCGGTCGTGTCGGTGAACCACGGCGCGACCTGGAAGATCGGTGGGTACTACCTCTCTGGTTCGTGGACGGGCGGGGGGTCCTACGTCACCAACCACCTCGTGATGATCTCGCCGACGAAGATCGTCGCCTGGGGCTCGAACGCCGCCGACTTCACCCTGAACGGGGGTAAGACCTGGTACAACCTGATGATCCCCTACGGTCCGGTGTCCTTCGTCCAAGTGAAGCCGGCTTCCAACTCCCTGGCGGGCCTGGAACTCAAGACCTCGGGCTACGCGGCCGGGTCCGCCCTCGTCACGTTCCTCTACAAGGCCACGTCGTCGAGCCTGTTGACCTGGAAACTCTTCTCGGCGATGTAGGGCGAACGTCGCACAAGATTTTTCCTTCGTTCACGAACTCGGTGCACGTGTTGCTCCCTCGTCACGGTCGATCGGGGCACAGTGGAGGTAGCCACTTCACCAAGGAGCAACGATGCGCCACTGGTCACCCGGTTCCCCCCTCACCGCAACTCCCGGGGATTTCGCCCGCGAGTTCTCGTCACTTCGCGCGTGCGCCGAGCGCCGACGCACGCTCGATTTCGAACTCGACGCGGAACCTCACGTCGAACTCGAGGAGCTTGAGTGGCGCCGCGGAGGGAATCCTCCCCGGTACTGATCCTCCGCCACGACGCGGTGTCGGGAGTGTCCGATGCGCCGCGCTAGACCGTCGAGGGCGACAGGGGTACAATGACACTCACGACTATTCGCGTACGGATGTCGGTGTTGGGGCGACAATCCTGGCCCTGAGGGTCCGCTGTCGCTCGCTCGCCGGCGCTCGAGGCACGACGTCGGGAAATCTCGTGGTGGTGGCGCGACACGACGGGCACGCAGCCGCCCTCTCCCTCCACGCCGGGCACGTTCACCCGTGCGACACCGTTGAAGGGGAGCTCGCGAGCGCCCTCGATCACGCGGCCATGGTGCGACCGGTGAGAGCTCGGATCGTCGGGCGTCATGAACGCCGCGGGAGCGCACCGTTGGGACGTGATGTTCCAGACGGTGCTGCGCGTCAGTCACCAGGTGGCCACGGTGCCCGTGGCCCTGGGGGGGGACGAGTGCGGTGTTCGGTCCGCGGGCCACGACGTCCTCGTCGACGTAGGCGCGAACGAGCTCGCCGCGGAGGGGCGT
>Ga0209698_10007569_pt1 | contig 11385 bp, 7 predicted proteins | sample LitLauG_LLR_2012_FD_187203 | JGI IMG/M metagenome (GOLD analysis project Ga0209698, IMG submission 187203) | Freshwater sediment microbial communities from Pennsylvania, USA - Little Laurel Run_MetaG_LLR_2012 (SPAdes) (version 2) | ecosystem: Environmental > Aquatic > Freshwater > Creek >... | reverse complement strand
CTGAAGCTGTTCAAGAAAAACCACTACCCCCTGCTCAAGAAGGAAGTCGAGATGGGCCGCATGCTCAAGGTCTGGATGGATCAGCCGCGCTACCACACCACCGAAGACGGGCGCTGGGACTATCGCGTGACCATCGTTTTCAAAAATGCAGCCGTCGCCAACGAGCCGTTCGACGAAGACGCGATCAAAAAACAGCTCTGGCCCGACCAGGATGCTTATGCGCGCGAAGAGCAGCGCCGCTTTGAGATCCTCGACGCGCACTGGGACCTGCCCATCAAAAGCATGGACCTGGATGCGAAGTGAGTTCGGGCGCGTCAGCCTGTTGATGCACAGATCGCACACAGGATGTAAACGCAGCATAAATATTTGCGGGAATTTCTTTATCGCCCGCATCAAAATTTGTTGTTGGACACGTCCCGCCGCCTTCGCTTACCTTCGCGTATGGACACGTCATTCGCTCTAGAAACATCTCCTGTTGATTTACTGCACGAGATTGGCGTCCGCCTCAGTACGGCGGACGATTTTCACGATGTGCTCACGCGCATCGTCGAGTTTGTCACCGGCCTGGTCAAGTGCGACTCCTGCCTGGTCTATGTAATGGAAGGCGATGAGCTTGTGTTGCGCGCCTCGCGAAACTCCCATCCCGACGTTGTCGACCGTCTAAAGCTGCGCGTCGGGGAAGGCATTACCGGATGGGTCGCCGAGCACGGCAAACCGGTTGCGATCTCAGAAAAAGCCCAGAGCGATTCGCGCTTTCAGTTTTTCCATGAGCTTCCCGAGGATACCTACGAGGCCTTCCTGTCCGTGCCGCTGTTGTGCCGCGGCCGGGTCATGGGCGTGATCAACCTGCAGCACCGCGATCCGCACACATTCACGCGCCGTCAAATCCAGATGCTTTCCACGATTGGCTTTCTGGTCGGCGCTGAAATCGAAATGGCACGCCTTGAAGAGGTAAATTCTGCTTTGTCCGAACAACTTCAAACGCGAAAGGTCGTGGAGCGGGCCAAGGGCATCCTGCAGCGCGAACTGGGCATGAGTGAAGAACAAGCCTATCTCGCCCTCCAGCGACAGAGCCGCCAAAAGCGCAGGCCGATGCGCGAGATCGCGGACGCCATCGTCCTCAGCGATGAGGTAAAAGGAAACACGCGCTCGTCGAGACCCGTCTAAAGGCTTTTGATTAGGGCCTCGGCTCCAGCCAGGGCCCCTAAGCCTCCTGACTGCCGTGGCCGACGAACCTAGCCGATGAGATGAGACTCATCGGCTTTTACCAGGGGCGTGAGGACACAAAAATACCCGGAGGCAGATCCCCTATCTGCCTCCGGGTGTTCGAGTAAAGTCGATTTACTGCGCCGCGGCTATCCCTCCCGAAGATGCCTGCGCAACTCGGATTGGCTCGGCGGGAACCGAGAATCGCAGCGTCATTCCGTATTCCGGCAGTTCCATCTCACTCACAAAACTGCCGGTGGTTGTCTTCACCAGAATAAGCTGGCTCAGTTCCCCCGGTTTCGAGTCTTCAGCGCCGGGAACGATGAACATGAACCCTGCGCCGGGGCTGCTGATTCGCGTTAACGTCAGCATGTCGGCCGGCCCTTTCGCGGTAATCGTAAAACGGTACGTCCCCTCCGGAACGATCGCGTTTTGCCAGTGCACGGTGTGGGTGAGTGTGAAGCTGCCATGTGCCGCCTGGGCGAATGCAGCGCCGGGCAATGCTGCCAGAATGCCTAGAGCGAGAGTTGCCGCCATCGTGAATCGGTTGCGTTTCATGCGAGTCTCCTTTTCGTAGTCTGATGAGCACACGTTTCGGTCAACCCGAACGATGTGGGCCCAGATTGCGGTGGAGATCGACAGGGTCAGAACGATTGCTGTGCCGCGACCGGGCTGGCACGCAAGAGAGGCTTCACGGCGCCGGCTGCTGAGCCGGTCGTGAAGTGACACCAGTATGCGGGAACGCGCAGCGCCCGTCCAATTCAAAAAATTCATCCACGCCATCAGTTGCGACAAGGCCGCTTACGCCTTCCGCCGCGTTTGGCAAGATGGTGGAGTTGCATCGCCTTGCTTCTCCATGAGATCATCGTCGGGTGACGCTTTAGGTGACCAGCCACCGTCACCAAGGAGAAACATGTATCAGAAACGCGCCGGAGTATTCATGGCCGACTGGTGGGACGCCAGCGGCCGCCGCCATCGCAAACAGTTTTCCAGCGCCGCCGCCGCCCGCGAACACGAGCATCGTGAAACTGCCCGCGCGCACGCCGACCGTGCCAAGCGCGAAATGAAGCTCGCGCGCACCACCGCCGCAAACACCAAACCCACTGCTCCGGCGGATACCATCGAGCCCGCCAAAGGCAAGCTTGGCGTCATGATTCCCGGCATGGGCGCCGTGGCCACAACATTCGTCGCCGGCGTGGAAGCCATCCGCAAAGGTCTGGCTAAGCCAATCGGCTCCCTCACGCAGATGGGCACCATCCGCCTCGGCAAGCGCACCGACGGACGTTCGCCTAAGGTCAAGGAATTCGTCCCCCTCGCCGGACTCGACGATTTGGTTTTCACCGGCTGGGACATTTTCGAAGACAACATGTACGAAGCTGCCTCCAACGCCGGTGTGCTTGAAAAGAGCCTGCTTGACCAGATCAAGCCGTTCATGTCGAAGATCACGCCGCGCAAGGCGGTCTTCGATCATAACTACGTCAAAAAGATCGACGGCCCTAACGTGAAAAAAGGCAAAAGCAAGATGGACCTGGCGGAGCAGGTCCGCGCCGACATGCGAGAGTTTAAGAAAACCAGTGGAGCGACGCGCCTGGTGACCATGTGGTGCGGATCGACCGAGTCCTACATCGAAGCTGGCCCTCAGCACCAGAGCGTGGCAGCGTTCGAAAAAGCTCTCTTGAAAAATGACGAACTCATCGCGCCCTCGATGATTTACGCCTACGCGTCACTGATGGAAGGCGTCCCCTTTGCCAACGGCGCACCCAACCTGACGGTCGATTTGCCGGTGATGCACGAGCTCTCACGCAAGCACGAGGCGCCGATCTGTGGCAAGGACTTCAAAACTGGCCAGACGCTGATGAAGACCGTACTGGCGCCCGCATTCAAAGCGCGGCTGCTCGGCTTGAGCGGGTGGTACTCGACCAACATCCTCGGCAATCGCGACGGCGAAGTCCTCGACGATCCCGGGTCATTCAAAACCAAGGAAGAGTCCAAGCTCGGAGTGCTCGAGCACATTCTTCAGCCCGCGCTCTATCCCGACCTTTACGGCAACATGTACCACAAAGTCCGCATTAACTATTACCCGCCGCGCGGCGATAACAAAGAAGGTTGGGACAACATTGATATCTTCGGATGGCTCGGCTATCCCATGCAGATCAAAGTGGATTTCCTCTGCCGTGATTCAATTCTCGCCGCGCCCATCGTGCTTGATCTCGTGTTGTTCCTCGACCTCGCCAAGCGCAGCTCGCAATTGCGCGGCCTGGGCATTCAGGAATGGCTCAGCTTCTACTTCAAGTCGCCCATGACCGCGCCCGGGCTCTATCCCGAGCACGACCTGTTCATCCAGATGATGAAGCTGAAGAACACTCTGCGCCATCTGAAAGGCGAAGAGCTGATCACGCACCTGGGGCTGGAGTATTACGACTAGCGGATGGAGCCCGAGACGCCCTTGTCCGGGAGTGCTACCCAGGGGCTGTGGAATGTGTGGGTCCCGATTCGCGCCTACATTGCGTAACGGATCTTCAACACCACGGGTTCACTCTTGCTTGAGTGCGACACTTCGACCGTGCCTACCGCAGATCCGAAGCCGTCGCGCGTGGTCTTGAGCTGATAGGTCCCGTCGGCAAGCGCGTGAAATGCGAAGTGGCCGCCGGCGTCGGTCTTTGCGGCGCGAACTTCGGTCTTACCGCCGGGTCCGCGCAATTCCACAACTACGCCAGCAATCGCCCGCTTGCCCTCAAGGTTCACGCTTCCGTTGAGATTTGCGCCGCAATGAATCGGCGCGAAGGTAAGGGGCAGTCCTTCCGGACGGCCCATTTGAAAGCCCTTCCACGGACCCGAGTCATACCGTTGCTGCGAAAACGCGCTTGGCGCGAGCAAGACAAGCAGAACTAGCCCAGGCAGGAAACTGGAGAGTCGGTTCATCGGATCAAGACCTCTACCTGATCAAAACACAGGTGAGGTCCGGCGTCATGTTGCGTTGGTAACCAGACCCCAAACCACAAAAGGCAAGGCGAGCCGTCCCCCAACGGCTCGCCTTGCCGGTGAAACGTGAACCGAAATTCACGCCTCGTGAAGAGCGGGCCGCCCCTGAGCAACCCGCTCCCCAAACTGTGGCGGAGCTATGGCCCCGCCGCTGGTGCTTACTTCACCGTCTGCTTCACCACCGCCGACGTGCTGGCGGTGAAGTGAATGTCCCCCGGATAAACGGCAGTGATCGAATGCGTGCCTTTCGCCAGGGCCGACGTGGTAAACGTGGCTTTGTTGCCTGTGCCGACTGTGCCCGTACCCAGGGTGGTCGTTCCATCTTTGAACGTGACTTTGCCGGTAACGGTGCCGCCGTAGGGCGCGACCACGCTCGCAGTAAACGTGACCGCGGTTCCAAACGTCGATGGATTGGACGACGAACTCAGGTTGGTTTTCGACGTCGCTTTGTTGACGGTTTGAGTCAGCGCCGCTGAGGTGCTGGTCAGGTAGTTGCCGTTGCCGCCATAGACCGCCGTGATGCTGTGGCCGCCGATGGCGAGTGTATTAATGGACAAGGTGGCAATTCCACTGGCGTTCAGCAAGCCCGTTCCCAGCGTTACCGTGCCGGATTTGAAGGTGACCGTACCGAAGACCTGTCCCCCAAACTTGCCGACGACGTGGGCGTTGAGCGAAATGAACTGGTTGTACGACGACGGGTTCACTGACGAAGTCAGCGTGGACGTGGTCGCTGCTTTATTGACCGTCTGCGAGACCACGGCCGAAGTGCTGGTCTTGAAGTCAACGTTCCCGGTATAGACCGCCGTGATCGAATGCACACCCACGGCCAGCGTGCCGGCAAAGGTGGCTACTCCACTTCCGTTCAGGGCTACAGTGGCAAGGGTTGCACCGCCGTTCTTGAACGTGACGTTCCCGGCCGGCACTCCTGCGCCGGACGTCACTTTCGCCGTGAAAGTCACGCTCTGGTTGTAAGCCGACGGATTGACCGACGACGTCAGCCCGGTCGCGCTCGCCGCAAGGTTCACGGTCTGCGTGATCGCGGTTGACGTACTGGTGGCGAAGTTGGAAGTGCCGGCATAGACCGCCGTAATGGAATGCCCCCCACCAGACAAGGCCGACGTGCTGAACGAGGCTTTACCGCCCGACAGCGTCCCGCTGCCGATGACCGTGGCTCCGTTCTTGAAGTTGACCGTGCCTCCCGGCGTGCCCGCGCCGGAGCTGACGGTTGCCGTGAAGGTCACGCTGTTGCCGTAAGTAGACGGATTGAGCGACGACACGACGCTGGACGACGTTGGGGCCGCGTTAACGTTCTGGAACATCCCGTTGCTCGATGCCAGATACAGTGAACTGCCGCTGTAGAAAGCATTGATGACGTGGGTTCCACCGGTGAGTGCCGCGGTCGAGATCTGCGCCACCCCGCTTCCATTGAGCCCGACTGTGCCGAGCGTGGTGGTCCCGTCTTTGAAAGTCACCGTGCCACTCGGAGTGCCCGAAGTCAGCGAGAAAACCTGCGCGGTGAACGTCACGCTTTGGCCAAAGGTGGAGGGATTCACGCTGGAGCCGATTGAAGTCGAGGTCCCCGCCTGAACGCCCGTTCCCGAAAGCGTGGCATCGGCAAAGGTAGTGGGACTGTTATCGAGAACGACGATATAGCCGCTGCCGGCCCCTGTGGTGCTGGGGTAGAAGGAAACCCGTTCCTGGCAGCTCTGCCCCGGCTGCAGAGTGACGTAATAGCAGCCGTCATAGGTGATGTAGAAGTCGGTATCGCCCGAGATATACGTGGAATTCGTATACATCGTGGCGTTGCCCGTATTGCTGAACGTCACGTATTGGGTTGCCGCGCTGGAGAACACGGGCTGGTTGCCGTAACCCAGACCGCCGGGTGAAGCCGAGTCGATGGGGTAGTAAGAGTTATAGGACGACTCGACATCGGTGGACCAGGTGTTCACGGCCGAGGCATACTCGCCCTCCACCCAGATTCCCAACAAGTCGGGATCGGTTCCTGCGCCGTGGTAGTCGCCCCAGCGGTTGTTGCCGCCAGTGTCGTCCTTCAGGTAAGTCGCAGAACCGGCTTGCATGGTGGTTTCGCCGCCGGTACAGAAAGTGCAAGCGGTTGAGTTGGGGATGGTCGTGTAGTACGCGCCGGGATAAACGGAAGAACCATCGGAACGCGAGTAGACCATGGTTTTGTCGCTGTTGATGTTCTGGTCTACGAATGGAAAGTAGACGTCTTCCCCGGCCGGCTGGCTGTAGTACCAGTCGTTGATGTTGGTGATGGTCGGGTAGTTCGTGGTGTCCATCTCCGTGAAACCCGCGCACGAGTCCACGGTGGTGCCGCCCTGCGTACAGGCGATGGTGTGACCGAACGAGAGATGGTCAAACTGGTAGATGGCGTACAGGATGCGCGTGTCGCCGGTGTCGAGTTTCTGGACGGGGTTGCTGTTGGTGTCGAGTGGCTGCGCACCCGATGGGGGCACACCGTAACTGCCAACGCCTTGCTCCATACTGACCAGCGTGGGTCCGCCGCTGCCGTCGCAGCAGCCGGATGGATTCTGCAGTTGCCACACTTTGATAGTGCTGCCCGAGCCGCCGCCACCCTCTGCATCCACCCAATAGTCGCCGAAGCCGTGGCCCACGAAACGCTCGAAGGCGGGGCGCACCACAAACGAAGTTGAGCCGTTGTTGTTGCCTTCTTTCAGGTTCCAGAAATCCCACCAGTTGCAGCATGCGTCGTTGGTGAATTCGTCCCAGCTGACGATGCGGACCTTGGCGTACTGGAATCCACCGGCGTTTTTGCCGGTGCGGGGAAAGGCGAACTGGTCGCAGCTGATGTAGATGGCATCGGCATCCATGCCAAGATGGGGATAGTCGCACCAGTTGCTGGTGGCATTGCTGCCATCCGCGGTGGCATCCATCCAGTACATGTACCAGCCCTGTGTCACATCGCTGGTCAGCGTCACCCCAACCAGCAGGTTCGAGCGATTGGGGTTGTCGTTCTCCGAGGTCGCGATGACCCAGAAGCGTCCAGTCAGGAAGTCGTAGTAGACCTGAGGATCGAAAAGAAAATCGGAGCCGGGAGTTCCGAGACCGCTGAAGAAATTATTCAGGGTCTGGGAACTGAGAAGAATTCCGTTTTTGTCGTATACGTTGATGCTGGAGTTGACCACCTCGACCACCTGCAGCGGGCCGGCGGCCACACCGCCGTCGGGAGGAAAATACCCGGTCGCACCAATGCCGGTGAAGTCGCGCCCATGTTGAGGGACCGATGAGTCCAGGATCTTCTTGTCCTTCCTGGCCGCGGGCTCAAGCGGCTGCTTCAACAGTTCTGATCCCAAAATCGGGTTTTCCGAAACGTTCAGCTTGCTTGGGTTCCAGTGCAGCAGAGAGAGTTGCTGCTCGCTCAACGTGGCCGACGGCTTCTTGGTGGTCAGACTGTAGATGCCGGATGCAGCGAGAGCCTGGGCTTCGCGCACCTGAGGCGTCTCGGTCTCGTTTGGGAACGATTTGGCTTCCTGGGGCACTACCTTGTAAACCTTGCCGTCTGGACCAAAAGGACCGGGCTTAAAGGGCACTTTAGTGGCCCGTTGCAGATGACGGCTCCCGCCGCCCTGATGGTCCGGCGGAATACTCTGAGACTGCTGGGCAAGGGCTGGGACGATGGCCGCAAGGGTAAGCCACAGGCCAACCAAACGCGCTCGAAGCCTTGCGGAGGGAGAAGGTAGGAATACAGTTTGGATGGGGGTCATATGGTTTTCCTTTGCCAGCTGACATCTCATGGATTTTGGTCGCGCCGACGTGCCGCAAAAAAGCGCGATCCAGCGCGGCCAGCTTCGTCGATAGGACAGGGCGCGGTCAATGCTCCGGCATTCGCTTGTGGCTCACGCGTAGATCGCCGCGCATGCGATTGATTCAAGAGAGGTTAACTTTGATCATGGAGTCGGGCAAGTGCTGACCACGTTGGATCTTGCGACCATGCTGCGCGATTTACACAGGTTTGTTGTCGCCGTCGAGGGCAGTGCCCTGTCTGGACAATTACAACGCGAGCAGATTGTTCGGAAAATGTTTCCCGCAGATAACCCCAGGCGCTTCAACAGCGTCCAAAGAGCAGGACGTTTTACGATCTTCGAGCCTACCGCGCGGCGTATAATCAGGTTTCAGGAGCTGTCATGAAACTCAAGTGGCTGGCAAGTGCAGCAGCGTTGGCCGCGTTTTCGGCCGGGCCCTGGATGCTCGCCCAAACGCAAGACCCCGCCCCAGATTCAGGCAAAGACCAAGCGCAGGCCACGGACTCGCAGCAGGCTCCGGCAAAGCCGCCGACTTTGCCCACCGCTGACGATAACGACATCAAGCACAACGGCGGCAAAACCGATATCGATGCCGTAGGCAACCGCAACGTTGGTTGCGGCCGAGGCGTGGGCAATTGGTACAGCGTGGAAACCCAGGTTTCCATGGGACGCCGTTTCGCGCAGGAAATCGAATCCCAGGTCAAACTGGTGAACGATCCGGTGGTTACGGAGTACGTCAATCGCATTGGGCAGAACCTGGTGCGCAACTCGGATGCGCAGGTGCCGTTCACGATCAAGGTCATCGATTCTGACGTGGTCAACGCCATGGCGCTGCCGGGCGGATTTTTTTATGTCAACTCCGGCCTGATTCTGGCCGCGGACGAAGAAGCCGAAGTCGCCGGGGTCATGTCGCACGAAATCGCGCACGTGGCCGCCTGTCACATCGCGCGTCAGCAGACGCGCGGCACCCTGGCGCAACTGATGACGATTCCGTTGATTTTTGTGGGCGGCGGTCTCGGATATGGATTGTATGAAGCTGCCGGCCCTACGGCGATGTTTACGTTTCTGAAGTTCTCGCGCGGATTTGAAGCCGAGGCGGACTACCTGGGCGTGCAATACATGTATCGCGCCGGATATGACCCGTCCGCCTTCGTCTCGTTCTTCGAAAAAGTGCAGGCGATGGAGAAAAAGAAACCGGGCACACTGGCCAAGGCCTTCGATACGCATCCCCAAACGCCAGACCGCATCGAGAAGTCGCAAGAGGAGATTCGAAAGATTCTGCCCGCCAAAGCTGAGTATGTGGTCACGACCTCGGAATTCGACGACGTGAAGGCGCGCCTTGCCGCGATCGAGAACAAGCACAAACTGCTTGACGAGAAGGACGCGAAGAAGCCCAGCCTGCGGCGGACTTCGAATACCGACGACAAAAACGGCGACAGCAAGAGCGGCGACGACGACCGGCCGACTCTTAAGCGGCGGGACGATTCTTCGAACTAGCTCTGCCTGGAGCTGAACACCGGCGGCTTCGGCTGCCGGCTTTTCTTTGCGCCCAAACAGCAGGTTCTCTTCGGCGCCGTTCGCTTGCTCAGGGGTGGAACTCCACTCCGTTTGGCTCCGGTCGGGAAGTGAATCGGCTAACATGTTGCGCATGCTTGCTCCGCCCGCCACTATTGCGATCCCGGTCCTCGAAACTAAGCGACTGATCCTGCGCGGGCATCGCTTGGAGGACTTTGGGGATTGCGCTGCGACCTGGGCTGATCCGGTTGTCACGCGCTATCTCGGAAGCAAGCCGCTCACGGAGACCGAGGCCTGGACGCGATTTCTGCGCTATTTCGGCCACTGGCAGGTCATGGGCTTCGGCTATTGGGCGGTCGAGGAGAAGGGAACTGGCGCCTTTGTCGGCGATATAGGCTTTGCGGACTACAAACGCGACATTCAGCCATCGATCAAAGGCATCCCGGAAATTGGCTGGGTGTTGGCCCAGGCCGCTCACGGCAAGGGCTATGCCACGGAAGCAGTGCGGGCAGCACTAGCCTGGGGTGACATGAACTTCAGGCCGGCGCGAACGGTCTGCATCGTCGATGCTGAAAATCTCGCCTCCATCCGGGTGGCCGAGAAATGTGGATTTCGCGAATACGAACGAACGACGTATCACGGGACTGCGGTGGTACTATTCGAGCGCGCGGCGCCGGCAGGTGGGGAGCGCATGATGTCTCCCTGAATTTCCGATCATCCGCATCAGTTTTTTGCGGGTGCCTGGCGGCCCGGCGGTTGGTATCGTCTTGCGATGACCACAGCGCCGGCTGTGACGGATCCTGGCCTGTTCGGCAGCTACGCGCCGGGTCCGTTTTACGACGAGATGTTTGCCGCCCGCGGGCGGACCCGGCCGCACTATGCCCGCCTGTTTGAGAAACTGGGCGCAATGGCCGCAGGGCAGTTCGAGGAGCGCCGCAAACTGGCCGACCTGGCCTTCCTGCTGCAGGGCATCACCTTCACGGTTTACAACGACGGGCGCGGAACCGAGCGCCTGTTTCCCTTTGACCTGATCCCCCGAATTATTCCCCAGTCGGAGTGGGAACGCATCGAGCGCGGGCTCAGCCAGCGCGTGGTAGCGCTCAACCTGTTCCTGCAGGATGTTTACGGGCAACAGCTCATCGTCAAAGACCGCAAGATTCCGGCTTCGCTGATTTACTCGTGCCGGCACTTCCGCAGGGAGATGATCGGCCTGGAGGTTCCGCAGGGGATTTATACGCACATCTGCGGAATTGACCTGGTGCGGGACTCGGTTACCGGCGAGTTTGTGGTGCTCGAAGACAACGTTCGCACGCCCAGCGGGGTGTCTTATGTGCTGGAAAACCGGCTGGTCATGACCCGCACTTTCCCGGAAGCTTTCCAGGAAAACGAAGTGCTACCGGTGAATCACTATCCGGCGGAACTAGCACGCAATTTGCGTGCCCTGACGCCGCGTGGGGATTCTGATCCGCAGATCGTACTGCTGACCCCTGGAGTCCACAACAGCGCCTATTTCGAGCACAGCTTCCTGGCGCAGCAGATGGGTATCGAGTTGGTGGAGGGTCGCGACCTGGTGGTGGATGGGGTCGTGGTCTACATGAAGACCATCTATGGACTGAAGCGAGTCGACGTGATTTACCGCCGCGTCGACGACGACTTCATCGACCCCCTCTGCTTCCGCTCGGATTCGACGCTGGGGGTACCCGGGTTGATGGGCGCCTATCGCGCGGGCAACGTGGCTTTGGTGAATACGCCGGGAACCGGAGTGGCCGACGACAAGGCGCTATATGCCTATGTCCCTGAGATGATCAAGTATTACTTGAACGAAGACCCGATTCTTCACAGTGTGGAGACGTTCCTCTGCGACCGCCCAGATCACCTTTCGCATGTGCTGGACCAC
>Ga0209698_10007568_pt1 | contig 11386 bp, 11 predicted proteins | sample LitLauG_LLR_2012_FD_187203 | JGI IMG/M metagenome (GOLD analysis project Ga0209698, IMG submission 187203) | Freshwater sediment microbial communities from Pennsylvania, USA - Little Laurel Run_MetaG_LLR_2012 (SPAdes) (version 2) | ecosystem: Environmental > Aquatic > Freshwater > Creek >... | reverse complement strand
CGATCGCCGAAGCACGATTTTCCCAATAATCACTAAAGAAATCCGGAACGGTGCCGACGGGGGTCGCGCCCGGTCCGTAACACATGGGGAAATGATGGCCGACAGCAAGGCAGCCGACAGCAAGGGCGCCCCGGCGGCGCCGGGCAAGGACGCAGGCGCGGCCAAGGCGGGGGAAAAACCCGCCAAGAAGCCCGGCAAGAAAAAACTGATCATCATCGTGCTGGCCGTGGTGTTGCTGCTGGGTGGTGGCGCGGCGGCATATTTCTTCCTGCGGCCCAAGGACGAACCGCCGGCCACGGCGGAAGCCGGCAAGGGCGGTGCGGCTGACAAGGCGGGCGCGAAGGACAAAAAAGGCGAGGAAAAGAAGGGCGAGGACAAGAAGGGCGAAATCAAGAAGCCCTTCTTCGTCGAGTTCGAACCGTTCACGGTGAACCTGAAGGATCCGGAGAAGTTCCTCCAGATCAAACTCACCTTCCAGGTGAAGACGGTCGATAACGCCGAGGCAATGAAGGACCTGATGCCCATCGTGCGTGGCGCCGTGATCCCCGTGCTCAGCTCCCAGGACGCCGCGGCGCTCATGACCAACGAAGGCAAGGAAAAGCTCTCGGCCGACGTGGCCGCCGCGGCCAACAAGGCAATTGCCGGTTCGGGCATGGACGACGCGATCGACGCCGTGCTGATCACGCACATGATCATCCAGTGATCCCGGCCTGAGCCCAATCCCAACGACGACAGGCAAACATGTCCGAACAATTTCTCTCCCAGGACGAGGTCGACGCACTCCTGGAAGGCGTGACCGGCGAGTCCCAAAAGATCGAGAAGGAAGAGGAGACGGGCGGCGTTCGCTCCTACAACCTGGCGAGCCAGGAGCGCATCGTCCGCGGGCGCATGCCGACGATGGAGATCATCTTCGAGCGCTTCGCCCGCAACCTGCGCATCGGCCTGTTCAACTTCATGCGGCGCAGCCCCGAGATCTCGGTGGGCCCGGTGCGCGTCATCAAGTACTCGGCCTTCCTGCGCGACATCGTGGTGCCAACCAACATCAACATCATCTCGCTCACCCCCCTACGCGGGCAGGGTCTGGTGATCTTCGATCCCAAGCTGGTGTTTTGCGCGATCGACACCCTGTTCGGCGGCAACGGCAAGCAGCACTTTCGCATCGAGGGACGCGACTTTTCCCCGACGGAACAGCGGATCATCCAGCGGATGATGGAGGTGACCCTGGCCGAATTCACCAAGGCCTGGGGCGGACTGTACAAGTTCAATTTTCAGCACCAGCGCTCGGAGATGCACACGCAGTTCGCCAACGTGGCCTCGCCCTCCGAGATCGTCGTTGCCGTCACCCTCAATGTCGAGATTGGCGACAGCGGCGGCGAAGTGCACATGTGCTTTCCCTACTCCTCGCTCGAGCCCATCCGCGACGTGCTCTATTCCTCGCTGCAGGCCGACGGGCAGGAGCCGGACCGGCGCTGGGTGCGCCAGCTCACCCAACAGGTGCAGTCGGCCGAGGTGGAACTGGCCGCGGAGCTGGCCCAGACGGAATTGACGATCGCGCAGCTGCTGCGGCTGCAGGTGGGTGATTTCATCGCGCTGCCGATCCGCGACATCATCCCGGTCAAGGTCGACGGCGTCACGGTTATGGAGTGCCGCTTCGGGTCGGTTAACGGCCACACGGCAATTTGTGCAGAACGCATGGTCAAGTACTCGCACATGAGCGAAAACTTTTCCATCGAGGAGAATTGAGAATGAGCGAACCCGGTGGTAGCAACACCACAAGCGCAGAGGACGATTGGGCGGCTGCCATGAAGGAGCAGTCGTCGACGGGCGGAGCGACCATAGAATCCAGCGCCGCGGTCGATGCGATTGCCCAGCCGGCCAACATCTTTCCGCGCCTTACCCCCAATGCGCCAGGCGACGGGCCGCAGGACCTGGACCTCATCCTGGACATTCCGGTGCACCTCACCGTGGAGCTGGGACGCACGCGCATTCCCATCAAGCACATCCTGCAGCTTGCGCAGGGCTCGGTCATCGAGCTCGACGCCCTGGCCGGCGAGCCGATGGACGTCCTTGTCAACGGCTGCCTGATCGCGCAAGGCGAGGTCGTGGTGGTCAACGAGAAGTTTGGCATTCGCCTCACCGATATCGTCACGCCCAGCGAACGCGTGCGCCGCCTGCACAAGTAGGCCGGCAACGATGAAACTGGCGATTGGATTGGCGCTGCTGTCGGCACAAGCCGGCGCACTGGCGCAGACGGCGCAGCAATCGGCCGCGCATGCGCCCGAGGGCCCCTCCTTCGTGCCCATGACCCTGGCCCTGATCCTGGTGCTGGCACTGATCGGTGCCGCCATGTGGGCCTTGCGCCGGGCGGGCCTCGCGCCGCGCGCCGGCAACACCCACCTGCGCCTGGTTTCGCAGCTCGCGGTCGGGCCGCGCGAGCGCGTCATCCTGGTGGAGGCCGGCGATCGCTGGTGGCTCCTGGGAATCGGGGCGGGCGGCGTCTCGCGCCTGGGCTCCCTGCCCAAGGGCGCAAGCCTGCCCGCCGAAGGCCAGGCGCCGCACTTTGGATCCTTGCTGGAAAAGCTGCGCGGGGGAGCGCGATGAGTCCTGCCGCGCGCTCGCTGCTGCGCTGGGGCTTGGGCGCGGCGCTGCTCGCCCTGACCGTCCCGGCCGCATGGGCGCAGGCAACACCGATCAGCATCAACGCGGTGCCGGGTGCGGGCGGCTCGACCCAGTATTCCGTGCCGGTGCAGACCCTGCTGGTCCTGACGGCGCTGGGCTTCCTGCCGGCCCTGCTGCTGCTCACGACGGCCTTTACGCGCATCGTGATCGTGCTCTCTCTCTTGCGCATGGCCCTGGGCACCCAGACCGCGCCGCCCAATCAGGTGATCATCGGCCTGTCCCTGTTCCTCACCTTCTTCGTGATGGGGCCGACCTTCGACCGGATGTATGAGCAGGCCTACGTGCCCTTCAGCCAGCAGAAGATCTCGTTTGAACAGGCCGCCGAGACCGGCGCGGTGCCGCTCAAGGAGTTCATGCTCAAACATACCCGGGCCAATGACCTGGACCTATTCGTGCGCATGGCGCGCGTAGACAAGAACGCGATCTCGGCCGACAAGCCCGCGGATATCCCGATCCGCGTCGTCATACCGGCCTTTGCCACGAGCGAGCTCAAAACCGCCTTCCAGATCGGCTTCATGGTCTTCATCCCATTTCTTGTGATCGACATGGTGGTGGCGAGCGTGCTCATGTCCATGGGGATGATGATGCTGTCGCCGGTACTGGTGTCCTTGCCCTTCAAGCTGATGCTCTTTGTGCTGGCCGATGGCTGGAATCTTCTCATCGGATCCCTGGTCGCCAGCTTCTCCCCCTGACAACCCGCCGCGCAGAATCGAAGCCGCGACCGACCCCAGGACCCAATCATGGACACACAAGGCGTAATCACCCTGGCCCAGCAAGCCCTGTACACGGCGGTGTTGCTGTCGGCGCCGATGTTGTTGGCCTCGCTGGTTGTGGGCCTCATCGTGTCGATATTGCAAGCGGCCACACAGATCAATGAGATGACCTTGACATTCATCCCCAAGATGCTGGCAATGATTGCCACCTTGCTCATCGCCGGGCCCTGGATGATCACGTATTTTGTCGACTTCCTGCGCCGCCTGTACGAGTCGATTCCAGCGACGATCGGCTGAACTCGCCCACGCCGCACGCCCTGCCACCGGTGCCGCCATGCTCGTAAACAGCGCCCAGATAGCTGCCTGGGCGGGCGCCATTTTCTGGCCCCTGGTGCGCGTGCTGGCGCTGATTGCCACGGCACCGGCCCTTTCCCACCGCGCCATCCCGGTGCGCGCCAAGGTTGCGCTGGGCGCCGCCATTGCACTGGTGATCGCCCCCTCCATCAATGCGCCGCCGCTGGGTCCGAGCCTGGACGGGGCGTTCTTTGAGATGCTGGTGCGCAGCATCCTGGTGGGCGCGACCTTGGGCTTTGCCGTACGCATTTTATTTTCCGGAATCGAGCTGGCCGGCCAGATGGTCGGCCTGCAGATCGGATTGTCCTTCGGTGGATTTTTCAATCCGGAGGCCACCGACACCGACAATCCGGTTGCGAACTTCGTGTCCCTGATGGTGCTGCTCATCTTCCTTGCCATCGACGGGCACCTGATGATGCTGTGGGGCCTGCGCCAAAGCTTTGACGTGTTCCCGATTGCCGAGCAGGCCCCACGGGCGCTGGCATTTGACATGCTGGCCGCACTGGGCTCCCAGGTCTTTGCCATCGCGCTTTCGCTCTCGTTGCCGATCCTGGCGGTGATGCTGCTCATCAACATCGTCCTGGGCGTGATGGCGCGCGTTTCACCCCAACTGAATCTGTTCGCCGTGGGCTTTCCCATCACGCTGTGCGCGGGGATGGTCGTGCTCTTCCTGTTCGTGCCGCACCTGGAGGCGCCGATCCGCGCCACACTGGAACGAAGCTTGGCGATCTGGCCCGGAGGCTAGAATCATCCCGAAGCCATTCCGATCCGCAACACCGTCGACCGCAGATTCGCCCGCAAGAGCGCACGCGCAATGAAAAAATTGACATGAGCGATTCCCGCACTGGCGCCCGGATCCTGGTGGATCAACTGCTGCTGCAGGGGGTCAACCAGGTGTTTTGCGTACCGGGAGAGAGCTTTCTGGGCGTGCTAGATGCGCTCGTGGACTCGCCCAGCGTGCGCCTGATCGTCAATCGCCATGAATCGGCTTCGGCGTTCATGGCCTCGGCCTATGCGCGCCTCACCGGGCAGCCTGGCGTGGCGTTTGTCACGCGCGGGCCCGGGGCCTGCAATGCCGCGGTGGGCATCCACCAGGCGGCGCAGGATTCCCTCCCTGTCGTCGTATTCATCGGCCAGAGCCCCAGTAGCTTTCTGGACCGTGAAGCGTTCCAGGAGATCGAGCCACGCCGCCTGTTCGGCTCCCTGTGCAAGTGGGTTGCGCAGATCGACCGCGCCGACCGCATTCCCGAATACCTTGCGCGTGCCTTTCAAACGGCAACCAGCGGTCGCCCGGGCCCGGTCGTGCTGGCCGTGCCCGAGGATGTTCTGGAGAACGAAGCGGCCACGGCCAATGCCCGCTGTCATCAGGCCGTGCAGGCAGCACCCAGCGACACGCAAATCGCCGCACTGCGGCGCATGTTGGGCAAGGCGCAACGGCCGATTGTCCTGGTGGGTGGAACAGGATGGACCGCCGCCGCGAGCGAGAACCTGTGCGCATTTGCCCAGGCCAACCAGCTGCCGGTGGCCTGCGCCTTTCGTTTCCAGGATGTCATCGACAATCGTCATCCCAACTACGTGGGCGATGCCGGCCTGGGCATCAACCCGCGGCTGGCGCAGCGCATTTCCCAGGCTGACCTGGTCCTGGCCCTGGGTGCGCGCCTGGGGGAAGCAACTACCAGCGGCTATACGCTCGTGCAGGCGCCGGTTCCCCAGCAAGCGCTGGTGCATGCGCATGCCGGGCTGGAAGAACTCGGACGGGTGTACCAGGCCGATCTGATGATCAACACCGGCATGCCGCAGCTAGCCGCCCGGTTGGCGATGATGACACCCATCGACAGTCCTGTCTGGGCTGCAGAGCTGGGCCAGGCGCGCGCGGAGCTGGCTGCATGGCAACAGCGCCCGCCCATCTTGCTGCGCAATGCACCCGAACTCGACCCCTGGCAGGTTCTTCAGGACCTGCGTTCCGCGCTGCCCGCCGACGCCATAATCGCCAACGGCGCCGGAAATTTTTCTGCATGGCTGCATCGGTTCTTTGCCTACCGGGCGCCTGGAACGCAGCTGGCGCCAAGCAATGGCAGCATGGGCTACGCCGTTCCCGCAGCAATTGCCGCAAAGCTGAGCGCACCGGAAAAGACCGTCGTCTGCGTCAGCGGCGATGGTGATTTTCTGATGGGGGCGCACGAACTGGCCACCGCTTGCCAAACCAACGCGGCGGTCCTCTTCCTGGTCTTTAATAACGGCATGTACGGCACGATTCGCATGCACCAAGAACGGCGCTATCCCGGGCGCGCGTCCGCCACTACCCTGGTCAATCCGGATTTCGCGCGGCTGTTGCAGGCGCACGGGGGCACTGGCTTACATGTTGCCCACACGCGGGACTTTCCCGGCGCCCTGGCGCAGGCCCTGGCCGCAATGCGCCGCGACCGGCTGCCGGCCCTGATTGAACTCGCCTGCGATCCGGGCTTGCTCTCGCCCACCATGCGCCTGGGCGAGCCCGCCGGGGGCGGGCTCACTGCGCCGGGGCGCTGAGCAAATCGGCCAAACGTTCCTGCGCGCCGGGTTCGTCCATCACGCGCTCGGCCTCGGTGGCCGAATAGGCAAGTTCGTGCGCCTGCACCAGCGCGCTGGCCGCGCGCGACAAATGCAGCACGGGAAACGGCGTGCGCGCCGAGGCATCGGCCTGCGGGGCATGCATCGCATACGGTGCGAGCAGTTTTTCCAGCAATATGGCCTGGGCCGTGCTGCGGTCTCCCACCAGGCAGGGCAGGCGCACGCAGCGCAGGTCGATGATGGCGCGCCGATGGCACTCGATGAGGAGCAGTTCGCACAGGGCCGCGCACACGCCGTCCGTTCCCGCGGGCAGCCGGCCACCGTCCATGCGGGCCTGCATGGCGCTGGCAAACACCAGCTTGGGTGGCGCCGATTGGAACCCGCAGGCATCGAGCAAGGCGCGCGTCGTGTCCACGCTGCCCAGCAGCGCCGCTTCCAGGTCCGCGGGCCGCCCGGCCTCGTCCAGACCGGCACCCAGCGCCGAAAGGTGAAAGACACTGTCCGTGATCGTGCCCATCATGCGCGCGAGAAAGCGTGGCAGTTCATAGTCGCCGCGCACGTATTCGATGCGCGGGTCCAGGAACAAGGCGGCGGGCTGAACCCGATCGACCGCGATGACGCGGGTGATCGCCACCGGTTCGCCGTCGGCGCGCGATAGCGTGCCGCGCGCCGCCAGCGTCCGCAGCAGCGCCTGGCCCAGGGCAGAGCACGCGCCGGTAACGACCAGCTGCACGGTCAGGAACCCGCCTTGCCGGACACGGTGGATCCGGCCAAGGCAAAGGACGGGGCCGCCAGCAGGCCCAGGATGATCGCCACGATCCCGTACAAAGCGCTGGCCGACAAACCCATTTCCGCTGGCAGTCCCACCAGCGGGAAGGCCACCAGCGCCGTGATTTCGCGCGCGCCAAATCCGCCGTAGCTGATGGGCAAGGCTCCCGCCACAAACACCGGCGCGGCAACGGCCTGCACCTGCCAATATCCAGCGCCGCCGCCGGCCGCAAGCACGCACAACCACAAGGTCAGGGCGCACAACACCTGGACGAGCACGGAGCTCCACAGCGAGCGGCCCAAGGCGCGGCGCTGGGCCAGGGCAAGATCGTGCAGTTCACACACCCTGCGCCAGACCCTCAGACCAAAGGCAAGCAGCGCATTGTCGCTTGCGCCGCGGCGCGCCGGATCGGCGCCCCGCCCAAGACCGACCCCCACCGGGATCCACGGTGCAGCGCAGGCCAGGGCAAGACCCAGCAGGTAAAGTCCTAACCAGGGCAGCATTGCCTGGCTACCGAGGGGCGCATCGGGCGAGGCATCCAGCGCCCCAGCGGTCAAAGGAATCGCGGCAGGCGCCACGTGCATCAGCAACGATATCGCCAGGATTGCTCCCGTCGCAAGGGACAGGACACAGAGTACCCAAAGGCCGCTCAGGCGGTCCAGCAGGACGGTCAGCGCCGACACCGCCAGCGGATTTCCCAGTCGCTGCAGGCGGATACTGCGCAAGGCGTCACCGCCCAGCGTGGCGCCGGGCAGCAAGACATTGAGCGTCATGCCCTGCGCGTAGGCCAGGGCCAGCGCCGCGGTACGCACCTTCAGGCCGAAGATGCGCGCGATCGTCTCCCAGCGCAGCACCGATACCCACTGCGCCAGCGCCGCGGCGATCACCGCCGCGCCCAGCCAGGCACGATCCACGTGCTGCCATTGCTGGCGCAGGCGATCGGGGCCAACCAGGGCAATCGCCACGGCCAGCAGCCCGATGGCCACGGCCACGCGCAAGACCGCGCGCAGGGCTTTGGGCATCCGCGCCGGCCTCCTTCAGGCCGCGTCCACACCCGGGGACTCGCGGCGCAATACATATTGCCGCCGTCCCTGCGGTTCATGGTAGATGCGCGTCAACAATTCCGCGAGCACCCCGGTTGCCAGCAATTGCACCCCGATGAGCGTCAACAAGGCACCGAGCAAGAGCAAGGGACGACCGCCGATGTCGTGGCCCATCACGAGTTTTTCAAACGCCAGGTACAGCAAGGCCGCGCCCCCTGCCCCCATGAAGGTGAATCCGACCCCGCCAAAGGCATGCAGGGGTCGATGCAAAAAGCGCATGGAGAACTTGATCCACAGCAGATCCAGCAGGACGCGAAAAACCCGGTCGATGCCGTATTTGGAGACGCCGCGTACGCGCGCGTGATGCAGCACCGGCTCCTCGATCATGCGCGCGCCCGCCTCGACGGCCAGTGCCGCAATGAAGCGGTGGGTCTCGCCGTACAGTCGCACGTTTTGCAATATGTTGCGCCGGTATACCTTGAGCGCACAGCCGTAATCGTGCAGGCGCACGCCGGTCACGTTGGATATCAGCCGGTTGGCCAGCCAGGAGGGCAGCTTGCGCGACCAGGTGCGGTCCTGGCGCTGCTTGCGCCAGCCGGACACGACATCGATATCCGGTTTCCCGTCCATGAGTTCGAGCAGCCGCGGAATTTCAATCGGATCGTTCTGCAGATCCCCGTCCAGGGTAACCACCAGCGCGCCGCGCGCATGGTCAAAGCCGGCCTGCAAGGCGGTGGACTGGCCGTAATTGCGAATCAGGTACAGCGGGCGCAACCAGGGGTGCGTGGCCGCCAGGGAGTGCAACATGGCTCGCGAGTTGTCGGCCGAGCCATCATCGACGAGCAGCAGCTCAAATGAACGCCCCGATGGCGTGAGCGCCGCACCAACGCGCTCCACGAGTTCGGCCAGGTTTTCGGCTTCGTTGTAGACGGGAATGACGACCGAGACCGAGACCGTGGCGGCGTGCCCATCCGCCGCTCCCCTCTCAAGACCGGGCACAACGGTGCCCTGTGAAACGCCTATGTCGTTCATGAATCCCTCGCGCACTGCTCATGGTTTCCCCGCATCGCGCGCACCGGGGCGGCCAGCGCGCAATGATAGGCGTTATCGGCGTCGCAGGCAGGCGGCGCGATAGAATTGCCCTGCCTGGGCCGAACCGGGCGCACGCCCCGATGGCGCCCGAACTGCGCTGTCGCGCAAAATCAGGGACCCGATCCATGAAGCTCACCGTCATCGGCACCGGCTACGTTGGCCTGGTCACCGGCGCCTGCCTTGCCGACGTCGGCAATCAGGTCCTGTGCCTGGACATTGACCGCACCAAGATCGCACGGCTGCATGCCGGAGAAGTGCCAATCCACGAGCCCGGCCTGGACGAAATCGTGGCGCGCAACCGCAAGGCGGGCCGACTGGACTTCTCCCACGAATATGACCGCGCGGTGGCCCACGCGGACCTGTTTTTCATCGCCGTGGGCACCCCTACCGACGAGGACGGCTCCGCCGACGTGCGCCATGTCGAGGGCGCGGCCCGCGAGCTGGGCCGGCGCCTGACACGCCGCGCACTCATCGTGGTCAAGTCGACCGTGCCCGTGGGCACCCATGCGGTGGTGGAACATGCCCTGCGCGAAGAGCTGGCGGCGCGCGGCCAGAACGTGGAATTTGCGGTGGCGTCCAACCCCGAGTTTCTCAAGGAAGGCGCGGCGGTACCGGACTTCATGCACCCGGACCGGATCGTCATTGGCACCGATGATTCCGCGGCGATCGAAACCCTCACGGCCCTGTATGCGCCCTTTAACCGCAACCGCGACCGCCTGATCGTGCTGGATGCGCGCTCCTCGGAACTGGCCAAGTACGCGGCCAACGCCATGCTGGCAACGCGCATCTCGTTCATGAACGAGCTGGCGCGACTGGCCGAGAAGCTGGGCGCCGATATTGAACGCGTACGCCACGCCATCGGCGCCGATCCGCGCATCGGACCCAGTTTCCTGTATGCGGGCGCCGGCTACGGTGGCTCGTGCTTTCCCAAGGACGTGCGCGCCCTGCTGGCAATGGCGCGCGAGAACGTCCTGCCGGCGCGGGTGCTCTCGGCGGTGCATGAAGTCAATGAAGAGCAAAAGCACATGGTCTCGACCAAGCTGCGCGATGCCCTTGGCGGCGAGTTGCGCGATCGCGTGATTGCCGTTTGGGGCCTGGCCTTCAAGCCCAATACCGATGATGTGCGCGAGGCGCCCAGCCTGGTGCTGATCCGCAACGTGATCGCGGCGGGCGCGACGGTTCGCGTCTACGACCCGCAGGCCCGGGCAACCGGGCGCGCTGCGCTGGCCGAAGAGCAGGGCAAGATCACCTTTTGCGAGAACGCGCTCGATGCCTGCGCCGGCGCCGATGCCCTGGCCGTTGTCACCGAGTGGCTCGAGTTTCGCAGCCCGGATTTTTCCGTGCTGGCGCGCCTGCTGCGCGCGCGGGTTCTGGTCGATGGCCGCAATCTGTACGATCCACGCGCCGTGCGCGCCGCAGGCTTGCGCTATGAAGGTATCGGCCGCAACCTGTAAACCCGGGCCGGCGATGATCACGGGGGCATGGTGAACCTGGTAACTGGCTGCGCGGGCTTTATCGGCCAGGCGCTGGCGCGCGCCCTGCTGGCGCGCGGCGAACCGGTTGTCGGGCTGGACAATTGCAATGCCTATTACGACCCCACCCTCAAGCGCGCGCGCCTTGCGCAGATCACCGAACCGGGTTTTACCTTCGTGCCCGGCGATCTTGCCGACCGTGGCGCGCTGCAAGCGCTGTTCGCCCGCCATGCCCCGCAGCGCGTCGTGCACCTGGCCGCGCAAGCGGGTGTGCGCTATTCCTTTGAGAATCCGCAGGCCTACATCGACAGCAATATCACCGGCTTTGTCAATCTGCTCGAATGCGCGCGCGCCGCGGGCACCGTCACCCACCTCGTCTATGCCTCGTCCTCGAGCGTGTACGGCGCCAACACCAAACAGCCCTTCGCCGTCGAGGATCCCGTCGTAGAGCCGCTGAGCCTGTACGCAGCCACCAAGCGGGCCGATGAGTTGATGGCGCAGGTGTATGCGCGCCAGTTCGGCCTGCGCCTCACCGGACTGCGCTACTTCACGGTGTACGGCCCCTGGGGCCGCCCCGACATGGCGCCGCTCAAGTTCGCGCGGGCCATCCTCGCCGGCCGGCCCATTGAGGTCTACGGGCAGGGCGACATGGAGCGCGACTTCACCTACATCGACGATATCGTGCGCGGCACGCTGTGCGCGCTCGATGAGACC
>Ga0209698_10007567_pt1 | contig 11388 bp, 8 predicted proteins | sample LitLauG_LLR_2012_FD_187203 | JGI IMG/M metagenome (GOLD analysis project Ga0209698, IMG submission 187203) | Freshwater sediment microbial communities from Pennsylvania, USA - Little Laurel Run_MetaG_LLR_2012 (SPAdes) (version 2) | ecosystem: Environmental > Aquatic > Freshwater > Creek >... | reverse complement strand
GCTCTACGTGCCCGAGGTCGGCGGCACGTTCGTGCAGGCCGAGAGCGAGACCGCCTCCATCAACATGGTGTACGGCGCGGCCGCGGCCGGGGCGCGAGTGATGACAGCCTCCTCCGGGCCCGGCCTGAGCCTGATGCAGGAAGGAATTTCGTATCTCGCCGGCGCCGAACTGCCTGCTGTCATCGTCGACGTCATGCGCGGCGGACCCGGCCTGGGCAACATCGCACCCGAGCAGAGCGACTACTTTGCCATGGTCAAAGGCGGTGGCCACGGCAACTACCGCAACCTGGTGGTCGCTCCCGCTTCGGTGCAGGAGATGGCAGACCTCACGATTCTGGCGTTCGAACTGGCAGACAAATACCGCAACCCCGCCATCGTGCTCACCGACGGGTTTGTCGGCCAGATGATGGAACCGCTTGAACTCGAATACCGCGAAATCGTCGCGCCCATCAAGCCGTGGGCGGTGCAGGGAACTGCCGGAACCCGCCAGAACATGATCAGCTCGATCTTCCTCGAATCCGACGATCTGGAAGAACACCAGCGGCGCATGGAAGCGAAGTACATTCGCGCGCAGCAGGCGGAAACCCGCTGCGAGGAGTACCGCACCGAAGATGCCGAGCTGATCCTGGTCGGTTTTGGGATCGTCTCGCGCGTGCTGCGCTCGGCCGTCGACCAAGCCCGCAAACTGGGAATCAAGGCCGGTCTCTTCCGGCCCATCACGTTGTGGCCGTTCCCGTCGACGCAACTGGCGATGACCGCCATGCGCGCTGAAAAAGTTCTGGTGGTAGAGCTGAGTAACGGCCAGATGCTGGAAGACGTCCGCTTGACACTGAACGGCCAGCGCCCGGTAGAGTTCTACGGCCGCGTAGGCGGCAACGTGCCCAGCGTGGAGGAATTGCTGGCCAAGATCGAAGAGCACGCGGCAGTTGGAACCACGTAGTCCCGGACCCATTCGTCCGGGGAGTTGCTAAAGAACTCGCAGGGCGGACGAATGCGTCCGCCACGTGGATCAGGCAACGGGGAGCGACGATGGCGGAGAACAACGTAATCTCGGAGGAACCCAAGGTGAGCACCGACAAATACGAGGTCGTGCACTCCAAGTCGGAAGTGTTCTATCCGGAGTACGAACGAAAATCCGATCTCAAGCACCAGACCCATTACTGTCCCGGATGCGGCCACGGCATCGCCCACAAACTGATCGCCGAAGCGCTGGAAGATCTGGGCGTGCAGGACCAGACCATCCTGGTAAGTCCGGTGGGCTGCTCCGTCTTCGCCTACTACTACTTCGACGTCGGCAACGTGCAGGTGGCGCATGGCCGCGCTCCAGCCGCCGCCACCGGTCTGAAGCGTGCTTGTCCCGACAAGATGGTGATTGCCTACCAGGGCGACGGCGATCTCGCCGCCATCGGCACCGCTGAAATCGTCCACGCCGCCAACCGCGGCGAAAAAATCAGCGTCTTCTTCGTCAACAACGCAATCTATGGCATGACCGGCGGCCAGATGGCGCCCACCACGCTGGTCGGCCAGCGCAGCACCACTTCGCCTTGGGGACGGCGTCCCGTCAATGAAGGCTTCCCGCTGCACATGTGCGAAATGCTCTCCTCGCTGGAGGCCCCCGTCTACATCGAGCGCGTTGCCCTGTCGGACAACAAGAACATCATGAAAGCGCGCCGTGCCGTCCGCAAGGCCCTCGAACTGCAACACGCCGGCGCCGGATTCACCTTCGTCGAGATACTCTCGCCCTGTCCGACGATCTGGGGCAAGGATCCCGTCGACGCGCGCCAGTGGGTAGCCGAGAAGATGATTCCCAACTTCCCGCTGGAAGTCTTCCGCGACCGCCTGGTGGAAGTGCCCGACAGCAATATTCCCCCGCACAAGACCGTCGCCGAACTAGTGGGAACCGAAGACCAGGGCACAAACCAGCCGGCTCCTCACCGGCAGCATCACTTCCGCCACCTCGACATCAAGATCGCCGGCTTCGGCGGACAGGGAGTTCTGCTGCTCGGCCAACTCCTGGCCGAGATGGGAATGCGCGAAGGCCTCGAAGTGAGCTGGCTGCCCTCCTATGGCCCGGAGATGCGCTCAGGCAGCGCGCACTGCCATGTTTGCCTTTCGAAAGACCGCATCGGCTCACCGCTGGTCTCCCGTCCGCAGGTGCTGATCGCGATGAACGAGATTTCGCTGCGCAAGTTCGCCGCGCAGGTCGCCCCGGGCGGCACGATTATCTACGGCCGTGAGGCGCTTCCCGAAGATCTGGCGATTCCGCACGCGCAACTGGTCTGCATCCCTGCGTCGGAGATCGCAGACAGGCTGGGCTCGCCGAAAGTCGCCAATGTGGTCCTCATGGGAGCGCTGCTCGAAGAGACCGAATGTCTCTCCGCGGCGACGGCCATGAAAGTTCTGGAAGCGAAGGTCAAGAACCCCAAGCTGCTCGAACTCGACCGCCAGGCTATCGAGGCCGGTCGCATCTACATCGACCACACCGTCGCGGTCGGTGCCGTGACGCAGGCCGACGGCTTCGCGCAGTAGACTTTCAATTGAGTCAGAGTTCCTATCCCGCCAGTGGGCCCTTGGTCTCGTACTTTTCCATCCGCTTCTTGAACAGCAACAGCACGCTCGGACCAAACGACAGCAGCATGATGGCGATCCCGGTGACAATCCCGAACGCCGTTATGGGCGGGGCGCAACAATCATCGCGCCGTCGGACGATCACATGCGAGGGGACGGCGACAAGAAGTTCCAGCACACTTCCGCGGAACAGCCATTTCACCGCACTCGTGACCGGATCATCCGAATCCTTCCAGTAGCGATAGAACAGAGTTCCCCAGAAGATCCAGGTAGCGGCGAGAACGAGAAGAGGAACATAAATCCAACGCGGCAACTCCCGGGGCGACACGACCGCCCAGGTGACGATGATCGCCAGCCCGCCGGCGAGCGTCAGAATCATCATCAGAAAGGCCGTCAGAACAGCCGACAAGACGACCGGGGTTCGAGGTTTCAGCCGCCGTCGCGTAGTATCTGCACTCACCCAGAGCAGAAGAAACTGGCTCGAAATCAGGACCGCGGCGCAAATCCAGGTGATCCATTCCGCGTACGCTTGTTTTAGATTATGGAGGCTTAGAGAGGACGACGAAACCAGAAATAGCGTGGACGGCACGAGTAAGCCCAAGACGATCAAGCCATACAGGCCGGTGACGACCAACCCCCACTTCTTCATAGTACTTTTGGCGAACTCGTTCCTCGTCGGAAGCGAGTGTACTCTCACGCACCCGGCCAAAGAAGCCTCTTCGAAACAGTGCTGTGATTCAAATCACAAAAACCGGTGACAGGCGGCATATCCCCGCTGGCCGCAAAGTGGGACCTTGGAGATGGGTGTTGGAGGTGTTCCATGGCACCTGTCGAAGTAAGAAAAGACGCAGTTACCGAACCAAAACCGCTGGCCGCGCTCTCGGTCAGGAACGTCTTGTTCGCCACCGACTTCTCCGCGACTTCGGAAGCCGCATTACCCTACGCTACGGCGATCTGCCGCCATTTCGGCAGCACGCTGCATACCGCGCACGTGCTCTCTGATGCCAGCCTGCTCATGATGACCGGGGGTGTGGACTATGTCAGCATGGGAACGCTGTACGAAGATGCGCACACGGAAGCCAAAGAAAAACTCGACCAGATCGCATCCCGGCTGGGTGAAATTCCGAACCACTGCCACGTTCGTCACGGCCAGGTCTGGAAAAATCTGGCCGCGATCGTGCAGGAGAATGACATCGATCTGGTCGTGGTCGGCACGCATGGCCGCTCCGGACTGGGAAGACTGCTCCTGGGTTCGGTGGCCGAGGACATCCTGCGGCACGCGCCCTGCCCGGTGCTGACCGTCGGTCCTAAAGTTGCCGGCCGCGCCAAACTGCCCGCGCTCCAGGCCAAGGGACGCGACGTCGCTCCCGCGGATCTGGAACTGCGGCGGATTCTGTTTGCCACGAACTTCACTGCGAACGCGGCGAAAGTCGCTCAGGCCGCCATCTCGCTGGCGGAAGAATTCCGCGCGCGGCTCACCCTGATGCACGTGATCGAAGACTACACGGAATTGGGGAACCGGCCGGGGCCCATCGAGGATGGCCTTCGCCGGTTGCAGGAACTCATTCCGCCCGACGCGGCCTTGCCCTATGCGCCCGAGAGGGCGATGGAGTTCGGCTCCGCCAGTGAATGCATTCTGAGAATGGCGTCCGGGCAGGAAGCTGACATGATTGTGCTCGGGGCCCGCGCCGCTGCCGAGGTGGGAACGACGCACCTGCCGTGGACAACGACGCATTACGTTCTGGCGCACGCGCCTTGCCCGGTGCTGACCGTTCGGGGATAGCATCGGGCGAAACCAGCGGCACTGACTGTCGGCCAAGCGCCTTTGCAGCGTTTCTGCGGAGTCCTATCATTGTCTGTGCCGTTCCCGTCGCCGGAGGCCGTCTCAGGATGTCGCACCGTGCCGCGTGTGCTCATTGTTGCCTACGGCAATCCACTTCGTGGCGATGATGGGCTTGCCTGGAGCGTCGCCGACGACCTGGAGCAGAAACTGGATCCGTCCGAGGTGGCAATTCTGCGCCGGCATCAGCTCGCCCCGGAGCTGGCCGAAGACCTGAGCCGTTGCGAGGTTGCGATCTTTGTCGATGCGGCCCTAAGCGACGCTGCCGGCCAGTACCCCGGCGAAATGCGCGTCGAAGAAATTGCTGAGGAAGAGCCTGTTTGTGCCGGACCGGTGCGCTTCTCTCACCAGCTTTCCCCCCGCGTTCTGGTCGCGCTGGCGGCGCAGCTTTACCGGAGTCGGCCGCGCGCGTTTTGCGCCACCCTGGGCGGGCAGGACTTCGATCATGGCGAATCTCTGTCGGCGGTGGTCGCAGCCTCGCTGCCGAAGTTCGTGGCTGAGATCGAAGATCTCGTCCGGCGAGTCCATCGCGGGTAAACTGCGGCGCCACGCGAGGTTCTGCGCCGTAGAATGAACGATCTGGTGTTGCGGATTATGAGCCTTGCGGTACAACCCGCTGTGCAACGATTGCGGATCACCTTGCGCGGAGCGGTGCAGGGCGTCGGTTTTCGCCCTTTCGTCTACCGCCTCGCCAGAGAAATGAGCCTGACCGGCTGGGTGCTGAATTCCTCCGCCGGACTGGTGGTCGAGGTCGAAGGTCCCCCTGCTCAACTGAGCCTCTTCGAGCAACGCCTGGAACTGGAACGTCCGAAGGCATCGGTCGTTACCGTGCGGGAAGCAGAGTGGATCGCGGTCGAGGGGTCGACCGGGTTCGAAATCGTCGCCAGCGACGCGGACTCTGGCAAATCGGTCAATGTCCTGCCTGACCTCGCCACCTGTACCGAGTGCCGCGAAGAACTTTTTGATCCCGCCAACCGGCGCTTTGAATATCCCTTCACCAACTGCACCAACTGCGGGCCGCGCTACACCATCGTGGTCGACATTCCCTATGACCGGCCCAACACCACGATGCGCGGTTTCGCGCTTTGTCCCCAGTGTCGGGAGGAATACGAGAATCCGGTTAACCGGCGCTTTCACGCGCAGCCCAATGCCTGCCCGGCGTGCGGGCCCAAACTGGACGGAACCATCGAAGATGCCGCCGAGGCGCTGCTCGAAGGCCAGATCGTCGCGCTGAAAGGCATTGGCGGATTCCAGTTGCTGGTCGATGCCCGCCAGGCCTCGGCGGTAGCGCGCCTGCGCCAGCGCAAGCATCGCGAGGAGAAGCCTTTCGCGCTGATGATGCCCTCGCTCGAAGTGGCGCGCGAGTACTGTGAAATCTCTCCCGCTGAGGTGCTGTTGCTCGAGTCGCAGGCCGCTCCCATTGTTTTGTTGCCGCCCAAGCCAGGCACCGATATCGCCCCGAATGTCGCCCATGGTTCGCCTTACCTCGGGGTGATGCTGCCATATTCGCCTCTGCACCACCTGCTCATGCAGGAATGCAGGTTCCCGCTGATTGCCACCAGCGGCAATCGCAGCGATGAACCGATCGCCACCGCCAACCAAGAAGCCGGCACGCGCCTCAAAGACATTGCCGATCACTTCCTGATGCACGACCGCCCGATCGTCCGCGCCGCGGACGATTCCGTGGTTCGACTGACGCGCGGGCGGGCGGGAGTTCTGCGCCGAGCTCGCGGATATGCCCCCTTAGGAGTTCGCGTGGGACACAAACTGCCCGCCGTGCTCGCCGTCGGTGGACACCTGAAGAACACTGTCGCCATCGGCGTCGGGCAGGACGTATTCCTCAGCCAGCACATCGGCGACCTCGACACGCTTGAAGCCCGCGGCGCCTTCGAGAGAGCGATTGCCGATTTGTGCCGCCTCTACAGCTTCAAGCCCGAGGTGATTGCCTGCGACTTGCATCCGGACTACGCCTCCACCTTCTGGGCGGAACGAGCGGGGTTGCCGCTGGTGCGGGTGCAACATCATCAGGCACACGTGGCAGCCTGCGCGGCTGAGAACGGAGTCGAGGGCGAATATCTCGGGGTGTCGTGGGATGGCACCGGCTACGGGTTCGATGGTGCCATCTGGGGAGGCGAGTTCTTCCGAGTGGAAGGAAATGGTTTCGAGCGCGTTGCCCACCTGCGCCCGTTCGGCTTGCCCGGCGGCGATGTCGCAGTGCGCCAAGGCTGGCGCTCGGCGGCCAGCCTGCTATTCGAATTGGACGTGCTGCCAGACGCAGGAAGCGTGAAACTCGGCAGAAATGAAGAAAACGTTCGCCGCATGCTCGAGCGCAAGATCAACGTGGTCGCCACCACAAGTGTCGGCCGACTCTTTGACGCAGTAGCCGCGATCACCGGCGTCGCCCAGCAGAATCGCTTTGAAGGCCAGGCCGCCATGCTGCTCGAAAATGAAATTGGCCGCTTGCGCACCGAAGAGGCGTATCCTTTACCGGGTGGAGACTGGGTTCCGTTAATCCACGCTGTGCTGGTGGACAAGCGTAATGGCAGGGACGTGCCCACGATTGCGGCCCGCTTCCACAACGCGCTGGTGGCATGGATTCTGGAAATGGCAGCCGGCGCCGGACTGAAGAAGGTTGTGCTAAGCGGCGGGGTTTTTCAGAATCGTTATTTGACGGAATGCGCCGCCGAAAAGTTGGAGTCGCGCGGTTTTATGGTTTACACGCATCGCCAGGTCCCGCCCAACGACGGCGGCATCGCGCTGGGGCAGGCCGTGATGAGCCAGGCTTTGTGAATTTGGTCAAGCTTCGGGAATGGGAGTTGTTCCGGAGCGGCTCGTGAAGAGCCCCGAAAGAACGGAATTCGTTAGCCCAGGACGTAGGTCCCGGGAAAGAGGGGCAAGATTCGAGCCCGTCCCCTAGGGACGGCATCAATGTCGCGCCGGAGGGTTTATGTGTCTCGCCGTTCCAGGCCGCGTAGTCGAAATCATCGATCCTGGTGACATCGCTTTCCGCCGCGCCAAGGTTGACTTCGGCGGCATCCGCAAAGACATCAGCCTTGCCTACACGCCCGAAGCCGAGATCGGACACTACGTCCTGGTCCACGTGGGATTCGCCATCAGCGTAATCGACGAAGCCGAAGCCCGGCGCGTTTTCGAATATCTCGAACAAATGGGTGATGTGAAAGAGGAACTCGGTGAAATTCCTCAATGAGTATCGCGACCCCCGGGCTGCCGAGCAACTCGCGCAGGCGATCTGGAAAAAGGTTACGCGCCCCTGGACGATCATGGAGATCTGCGGCGGGCAGACCCACACCATCGTAAAGAGCGGGCTTGAAGATCTGCTCCCGCGGGAAATCGCTCTAGTCCACGGTCCCGGCTGTCCGGTATGCGTGACGCCGATTGAACTGATCGACAAAGCGGTCGCCATCGCGCAACGCCCCGACACAATTTTCTGTTCCTTCGGCGACATGCTGCGCGTGCCCGGCTCGTCGAAGAGCCTGTTCGACGTGAAGGCGGAAGGCGCCGACGTCCGCATCGTGTATTCACCGCTCGACGCGCTGAAGCTGGCGAAAACAAGTCCCGACCGGCAGGTGGTTTTCTTTGCCGTGGGATTCGAAACCACGGCCCCAGCCAATGCCATGGCCGCGTGGCAGGCCGATCACGACCGCGTCGGGAACTTTTCTCTGCTGGTTTCCCATGTGCTGGTTCCGCCCGCGATGGAGGCGCTGCTGTCGTCGGAGAAGTGCGTGGTCCAGGGATTTCTCGCCGCCGGCCACGTCTGCACCATCATGGGCTACGAGGAATACCTGCCCATCGCCGCCCGTTACAAAGTTCCCATCGTCGTGACCGGTTTCGAACCACTCGATCTGCTCGAAGGCATTCTCATGACCGCGACCCAGTTGGAACAAGGACGCCATGAGGTCGAAAATCAATACGCGCGTGCGGTCCGGCGGGAAGGGAATCGACCTGCGCAGGAGCGGATTGCGGAAGTGTTCGAAATCACTCCGCGGCAGTGGCGTGGTCTGGGCGAGATTCCCGCCAGCGGCTTCCAGTTGCGCGGACGATTTCAGAAGTACGATGCCAACCGCCGCTTTCCCTTCGCCGGCGAACCCGCGCGCGAATCGCCGGAGTGCATCAGCGGCTTGATCCTGCAGGGCATCAAGAAGCCGCACGAGTGCGCGGCCTTCGCCGTGAAGTGCACGCCGGAAAATCCGCTCGGCGCTCCGATGGTTTCTTCCGAGGGCGCCTGCGCAGCCTACTACCACTATGGCCGACGGCAAAACCAAGTCCGCATTTGAGCTGAGTTGCCCAGTGCCGCGGGTCGCTGACGATCGCATCGTGCTGGCCCACGGCGGCGGTGGCAGGCTTACGCACCAACTCATCGAAAAGATTTTTCTGCCCGCATTTTCCAACCCCCTGCTCGAACAGCGTCACGACGGTGCGGTGCTCGCCGTGAACGGAGTACGCCTGGCATTTACCACGGACTCGTTCGTCGTGCGCCCGCTGATTTTTCCCGGTGGCGATATCGGCGATCTCGCGGTCAACGGCACGGTCAACGATCTCGCCATGTGCGGCGCGCGCCCTCTGTATCTCAGCGCCGGGTTCATCCTCGAAGAAGGCCTCGCCATGGAGACGCTCGGAACCGTGGTCAGGTCCATGCAAGAAGCGTCCGCCGTGGCAGGCGTGAAGCTGGTCACCGGCGACACGAAAGTCGTCGACAAGGGGAAGGGCGATGGAATTTTCGTCAACACCTCGGGCATCGGCGTGATCGACGCCAATGTAAGGACCACGATCGGACCCGCCTCGGTGCAACCGGGGGACGCCGTGATCGTAAGCGGCGATCTCGGCCGCCACGGCATCGCAATTCTTTCCGTCCGCGAAGGCCTGGAATTCGAATCCCCGATTCTCAGTGATACCGCCAGCCTCTGGCCCGCGGTCGAAGCCCTGCTCCACGGCGGCGTCGAAATCCACTGCCTGCGCGATCTAACGCGCGGTGGCTTGGCGACAACGTTGAACGAAATCGCGGCCGACCGCAACGTCTGCATCAAGCTGGAAGAAGCCTTGATTCCGGTGGAAGAGACAGTTCAGGGAGCCTGCGAAATTCTGGGCCTCGATCCGCTCTACGTGGCCAATGAAGGCCGCTTCGCAGTCTTCGTTCCCGAAGCGCAGGTGGATGCAGCGCTCGACATCATGAAGAAGATTCCGGTCTCCGAAGGCTCCGTCCGCGTCGGGAAAGTGGAAGAAATGCCGGGCCGCACGGTAGTCCTGCAAAGCCGAATCGGCGGCAACCGCGTGGTCGACATGCTGAGCGGCGAACAGTTGCCCAGAATCTGTTAGTCGCCGATACAACGTTGTCATCCTGAACTGCGCCTTTTGCCGCCGGGTCCCCTGCAACCTGCCGGCCCGAGCAAACGGCATACGTTTTTCGCTTCGTTCAGAATGACACGCTGCGGAGGTACCCCGAGAATCACTATGCATCCGGTCGGTCGAGCGTCTACATCCCACTGATTCCACTCCACATCCACCCCAGTGACCTTAATCACCCCTGGCCGTGAGATATATCACTGCCCGTTTCCTCTGGTAGCCGACAATAAAGAGCGGAATTATGTTTAGGCTGTACCTACGGAGGTAGGACTATGTCTGTGTTGACGCACCCTGGAGTCAAGGCTCCCGGGGACTACATTGAATCCGTGATGATCAGTGTGAAAGCGAAGAACCCCGCCGAGCCCGAGTTCCACCAGGCGGTTGCAGAAGTGTTCGACTCTCTCAGGTTGGTCCTCGCCAAGCACCCCGAGTACCAGTCGGCGCGCCTGCTCGAAAGAATTGTCGAGCCCGAGCGCGTCATCATGTTCCGGGTGCCCTGGTTCGACGATCTGGGCAACATCCAGGTCAACCGCGGATTCCGCATCGAAATGAACAGCGCCATCGGGCCCTACAAGGGCGGCCTGCGCTTCCATGCCAGCGTGAATCTCGGCATCCTGAAGTTCCTGGCATTCGAACAGGTGTTCAAGAACTCGCTCACCACGCTGCCCATGGGCGGCGGCAAGGGCGGAAGCGATTTCGATCCCAAGGGTAAGAGCGATAACGAAGTCATGCGCTTCTGCCAGAGCTTCATGACCGAACTCGAGCGCCACATCGGCCCCGACACCGACGTCCCGGCCGGCGACATCGGCGTGGGCGGCCGCGAAATCGGCTTCCTGTTCGGCCAGTACAAGCGGCTGCGCAACGAATTCACCGGTGTCCTGACGGGCAAAGGCCTGGGCTGGGGCGGTTCGCTGATTCGTCCGGAAGCCACAGGCTACGGCTGCGTCTACTTTGCCAACGAGATGTTGCGGACCAAGCGCGAAAGCTTCGAAGGCAAGATCTGCCTGGTTTCGGGCAGTGGCAACGTTTCCCAATACACCATCGAGAAGCTGCTCGACCTGCGCGCGAAACCGGTGACCGTGTCCGATTCCAACGGCGTGATCTACGATCCAGACGGCATCGACCGCGAGAAGCTGGCTTATGTCATGGAACTGAAGAACGTGAAGCGTGGACGCATTCGTGACTACGCCGACAAGTTCAAGAAAGCGATCTTCATGCCCACCGACATCAAGCTGGAACACAACCCGCTGTGGAACATCAAGGCGGATTGCGCATTCCCCAGCGCGACGCAGAACGAAATCACCCCGAAGGATGCGGCCAACCTGATCAAGAACGGCATCAAGCTGGTTGCCGAGGGCGCGAACATGCCGTCCACGCTCGAAGCCACCAAGATGTTCCTGGAAGCGAAGGTCTTGTACGGACCGGCCAAGGCCGCCAATGCTGGCGGCGTGGCCACGTCCGGCCTCGAAATGGCCCAGAACAGCGCCCGGCTGAGCTGGACCCGCGAGGAAGTGGACGACCGTCTGCACAAGATCATGATCGCCATCCACCAGAACTGCTACGAAACGGCCGAGAAATACGGCACGCCCGGCAACCTGGTAAACGGCGCCAACATCGGC
>Ga0209698_10007566_pt1 | contig 11389 bp, 1 predicted proteins | sample LitLauG_LLR_2012_FD_187203 | JGI IMG/M metagenome (GOLD analysis project Ga0209698, IMG submission 187203) | Freshwater sediment microbial communities from Pennsylvania, USA - Little Laurel Run_MetaG_LLR_2012 (SPAdes) (version 2) | ecosystem: Environmental > Aquatic > Freshwater > Creek >... | reverse complement strand
GAGGTCCGCGCCGGCGGTAAACGCCAGGCTCCAGCTCTCCCCGGCGGTCCAGGGCGTGGGATTGGGATTTCCGGGCGCGGTGATCGCCGCAAGCAGGGCGCTGGGCGTTGTGGGAACGAAGCCGTCGCCGACGTTGGCCCGGACATTGATATTCCCGGCGGCCCGCACCGTGAGATCACCGGGATCGCTCGCCGCGGTCGAACCCGAATAGCGGTATTTGCAGGCGGTGCAGGTCGCGGCATTCGTGCCGGTGAGGCCGGTCGAGAAATCGATCGCCGAGGCAATCGTGACGTCTCCGCTCGACTGGACCTCCAGGCCGGGCCGCAGGCTGAGCGCGGAGGGTGCCGCCCCGGCAAAGAGTCGCTGCACCATCGCGGCGCGATGGCCGGCGCTCATGTAATTCGTGAGCAGGGGCGCGTACGCGGTGACGACCGTGGCAAGGTTCGGGATCGACCCCGTCGAATCGACCAGGACCCCTTCGATGATGTCCTGGCGCGCGCCGACGAGGGAGCTTGCCGCCAGCGGCGAGAGATCCACGTCGCTGCCGCCCAGGGCACGCGTGCGCAGCGTGATCGTGCCGCCGAATGCGGGGTCGGCGGGCGATGCCAGGGCGGAGACGTCGATCCGGGCCGCCGCGAGGGACGGCGTCGCCGGAGCCAGCGAGATTGCGCTGCCCGCGGTGCGCGGGCTCGAATCCGCGGTCACGCGCGCGGTCAGAACGACGGATCCACCGACCTGGTTCGCGGCATCCGATCGGGCCAGGAGCTGCGACCCGGCTTCGAGTGCGATCTGGTCGTTGGCCGCGACCAGGATGGTGCCCGCCCCGGCGCCGCTCGCGTCGAGCTGCCCCGCGATCTGCACCGAGCCGTCGTTGATGCCGGCTCCGCCATCGGCCTCGAGGACAATATCGCGGGCGCGGATCGAATCCGCCGCGCCGACCGCGATGTCGCCCGAGCGGGCCCGCATCGAGACCGACTGTGCGCTCGAGCCTGCGCTGCCCGCCTGGATCGCGCCGGCTAGCTCCGAGAAGTTGTCCAGGTGTGCGGCGTCGATCGAGACGCTGGCACCGCGAGCCGCGCTGCCCGGCGCCAGATCCAGGGTGCCAAGAAGGTGAACCGCTCCGCCCGGCGCGGAAATGCCGAGCGCTCCGGCATCGCCGTCCACCCCCGCCCCGGAAAGATCGAGCACCGATCCCGCGAGCTGCGCGACGGATCCCGAGGCGCTTGCGAGCTCGATGCTGCCCGCCGAGGCGTCCTCGGTGGTCGAGGCAAAGGAGACGGTCGAGCCGGCAACGCGGATGGAAGAGCCCGGCTCGAGCGTGATGCCGTCCCCGGTGGCCCCGCCGTTGGCCGAGAGCGAGACCGCACCCGAGGGCAGGTCGATCCGCCCGCCCATGTCGATCGCCTGCGCCGTGATGCGCAGGGAGGCGCCCAGCTGGGTCGAGGGCAGCGTGGCGGCCGGTCCCGATGCCGTGATGACGAGGGTACCGGGCACCGTGACCAGCGCATTCACGCCGCGGTCGGCGGTGATGCGGGTCGCATCGATCGCAAGCGACGAGGAAGCGTTGCCCAGCGCCAGGCCGGAGCTCGAATTGACCGGCCCCGTGAAGACGAGATCGCCGCTCCCCGGGGCGGTACCGGGGGCCGAAGACGTGCCAACGGCCGATAGCGCCACCTGGTCAAATCCGGCGAGCATGACCGGTCCCGCGATCTCGATGCTTCCATCGGAGCCTGCCGTTGAGGCAATCGACCGGACCTGCAGGGTTCCGGCGCTGCTTGCGGCATTGGCCAGGCTCGCCCCGGCCGAATTGTCGAAACGAACATGCCCGGCGGCGATGCTGAGGCTCGCGGGCTTTGCGGTGAGCGGGTCGTCGAATCCGGCGACGCCGGGACCGACCAGCGTCAGCGACCTGAGAACCGGGGTTCCCGCGGGATCGAGGTTGCCAAGCGTCGCGGCCCCGTAGACATCGAAGCCCCCGGAACTCGACAGGGTGATCGCGCCGGCACCGGAGAGCTGCGCGAGAAGGTTGGGGGTGAGGTCCAGTCCGGGGGTACCTGTTGGCACACCACCGAAGTTGATGACGGACGCGGAGAGATTGACGTTGACCGCCTGCAACTGGAAGGTCGCATCGTAGGCCTGGGAATGCGTCGCGTCGAAGTAGACCGATCGACCCTGGATCGCTGCACCCGCCCCGATCGCGAGGTCGCCGACCGTAGCCGTACCCGGCGCGGACGCTCCGCTGCGGATCCAGGCCGGATTGGCCGCCGTGTTTCCGACGTAGAGTCCGGCGCCGTCCCCGGATAGGAGAACCGTCATCGTCTGTGGCAGCGAGCTGGCGGAGGCCTCGATCTGCGAGCCAGGGCCGACCGCAACCGATCCGCCTGCGAGCAGCACTTCCCCCGCCGCCAGGGCGGACTTGGCGGAGACGGAGACCGAAGCGGCGGGATTGGACAGCGGGAGGACCTGGCCGGCCTGGGACACCGGTCCTGGAGCCTCGATGGTGGATCCCAGGATCAGGGACTCGGAGCCGAGCTTCGTGAGGGTCGCGGCGTCCAGGGTCAGCACCGGCGACTGCGACAGCGTGGGCGCGTCGCTCACGGCGACGGAGGGCGCATCGAGGACGAGCGCGGCGCCGCGGGCGCTCGTGGTGGGCAGGGACGCGCCGACGCTGGAGGCGAGCGCCTGCGACTCGGCGGCCGGTGCGGGCGATGCATCGATCGTCGAGGCGAGCAGGATGGTCGAGGAGGCGTCGACCTGCAGCAGTCCAGCGTCCTGGCCCACGCGCGGCGGGGGTGCGCCGGCGGCGGCGGCGAAGGTGGGGAAGAAGGCGCTGCCGAGGGAATCATGGAACTCGGAGAACGTGCGGAACTCACCGCTCGTGTAGACGCGGTACCCGCTCCAGCGCGAGGCCGCCGTTCCCGAGGAAGCGAATCCGATCCTGCCCGCGACGATGGCCGAGCCGTCGGGCATGGTGAGGGAACTTCCGGGCTGCATGTCCTGGTAGCCCGCCGCCGCTTCGACCGCGAATGCGCCCGGAAGGAGGGCATATCGGGGCGGAAGGACGGTGTACGTGCCGGCCGGAATCGCGCTTCCGGCACTGATCGTGATCGTCTCGCCGACCTGGAACACGGCGCTCGAGCCGGGCGCCAGGGCGCTGTTGAGCACGAGGTCGCCGAAGGTCTGCGGATCGTAGGGCGCGGGCGATGCGCCGCGCGAGGGCAGCAGGGCAAAGAACGGATTGCGCGAACCCGGGCTGGCGGCGTTGGGGAAATTCAGGGACATGTCGTAGCTGCCGCCGGGGCCTGCGACGAAGCCCATGCCTTGGACGTCGCCCCCACCAGCCACATCGAGGGTCGAGCCCGGCGCGGCATCGATGCTGGCAGCCGTGAGGTTGATGCCCTTGCCGGGAAGGAACACCCCGGAAGCCGATCCGATCTTGTAGGGCGCGATGGGAAGATCGGTGTTGCCGGGGGGCACGCCGTAGGTCCAGGTATTGCCGTTGAGAACGGTGCCGTAGGGCACGAGTGCGGAGCCAGCGACCGACAGCAGGCTCCCCGGCGCGAGATGGATGTTCGTGGCCTCGACCGAGATCGATCCCTGGGGGGCGATGACCGTGCCCGAGGAGAGAAAGCTCGCGACCTGGAAGTCGATCGATCCGCCCGCCGACAGGGGCGCCAGCGCCGCCGCAGTCGGGGCGCCGATCGTGATCGAATCCGCCGCTCCACCGGCCGAAGCGAAGGTGTAAGAGGTCTGCGTTGCCGGATAGACCTGCGCTGCGTTGATGGCCAGGCTGCCCGCGAACTGCAGGCTGCCGTAGACGCGGACCGAGGAACCCGATCCACCGGGAAGCACGCCCAGGGTCCGGACGTCCCCGGTGGCATCGAGTTCCGTGGTCCCGATCCCCTGCAGCGCAAGATTGCCGACGAGGTCGATCTGCTGCGCCCCCGAGACGAGCAGGCTCGCGCTGCCCCCGCTGGCCGCCGGCGTGTTGTAGGGCACGAGATTGCCGACGGTCACGGAGGAAAGGCGCGCGACATCGCCCATCGCGACATAGGGAGCCGAGATCGCCACGCTCGAACCCGCAGCGGCATCGATCGACTGCGCCGACAGGACCAGCGACCCGCGCACGGCGATGCGGCTCGCCGCCTCGGGGAAGCTGATGCTGTCGGGGCTTTGCAGCCAGACCCGGTCGAAACCGGAGTTCGCGCTGTTCACCCACGAGAGCGGCAGCACGCTGCGCCCGGCGGTCGCCGCGAAGGACCCCTGGCCGGGCACGAGCGCCGGCAGTTGCGATGTGATCGAGAGGTCGATGGGCGCCATGAGCTGTGCCCCCACGACGGGATCGACGCTCCCGTTGCTGAGTGCGTTCACGAGATTGCCCTGGGCCTGCATCATCACGGAGAGGCTGCCTCCGGGCGAGACCGGACTGCCGCCGCGGGCGTCCACGGCGCCCTCGAGGAGCGCGCCGTTGTTGGCCAGGATCGATACCGCACCTCCCGCCGAGACCACGAGCTGCCGCTGGTAGGCGCTGGGCAGGACGAGGATGTCGACGGAATCGCTGGCGCCGCGCGCGGCGATCGATGCGCCGGGATCGATCGCGACCGTGCCCATCGGCGCATTGATCGACACGCTGCCCGCATCGAGCACCTGGCCCGAACGGATGCCACGGCCGTCCTGCACCACGAGGCTCGCGCCCGAGACATCGATCGTCGACCCCGGATCGAGCTGGATGGCTCTCCGGTTGAGCTGGTCGACGCTGAACGAACTGTCGCTCAGCGACCGCGCCGCGAGCGCCAGGGACACGCTCCCTGCGGGAGCCAGGAGCTGCCCCCCCACTTCGATGTTGGAGCCGGCGATGACCGAGATCGTGCCCTGCACGCCGGCCGCAACCGGGGAGCCCGCCTCGACCTGCACCGTACCGTCGAGCGCACGGGAAGCCGAGAGCGAGATGTTCATCGGCAGGGTCTGGCCCGCGAGCGGCGCCTGCGGCGATACGACGTCCAGTAGGCTGTTTCCCGATACGGCCGTCGAAAGCAGGCTGTTCCCGCGCAGCCACAGCGCGGTGGGGGCAAAGCCCGGTCCCGCAACCGACAGCAGGTCGAAGGCATTGAAGCGGTAGCTCTGGAAGCCTTCCGACCCGAAGGAAGAATCGACCAGCACGGAAGCGGCCGCGCCGGTCGGTGTTCCCGTGCCTGTGGGCGGAGGCGCCGCGGCGCCGACCTGCAGCGCAGGTGCGCCGATGACCAGGGTGCCGCCGCCCGCCACGCCAAAACCGCGGATGCGGGCTCCGAAGTCCGTTCCGAGGTTGAGCACCCCGGAATCCACCACCAGGGAGGCGAGCGACTGGCTGGGTTCGCCCCCCAGGCCGTCGTTCACATAGGTGCCGGTCACCGACAGCGAACCGGCGTGTCCGCCCTGGAAAACGCCCGACTGGCTGAGGGTTCCGCCCGAGGACACATCGAAGCGGCCGCCGCTCACATCGACGTAGCGGCCCTGGATCTGGATCGAGCCGCCGTTGAGGACGATGGGTGCCATGGGCACGACCGGCGCGGGGGACAGGGCGTCGTTCGTCCAAAGCCCGGCGACATCGAGGGAAGTGCCCGGCGCGAGGACCACGCTGCCGCGGGCCGCACCCGGAACGAGGTCGAGGAAGGCGAGCGCGTCGCGCTGCTTCCAGGCGGTGCGGATCGAATTGGCGGGCACGCCGGTGACGGAGCGCTCGGTGAGGGATACCGTCCCCCCGGGAGCGTGGATCGAGGAGTTGATCGCGATCGCATTGGCGCGGGCGACGAACTGCCCGCCGCTGCCCAGTTCCAGCGTCGATGCCGCGGACCCGGCGAGTTCGATCGTTCCGTCGCTCGTGAGGTCGAGCCGGTTGATGCCCCCGCGTGCCAGCATGCCCGTGTCGACCACGAAGGTGTCGGCGGCCTGGGCCGGGGAAAGGGATGCGAGCAGGGCCGCGGCGTCGGAACCCAGGAGGATGTTGGCGCGCTGGATCTCGGTTTCGAGATCGAGGTTGCCCGCCGCATGGCTGCCGATCCGCAACGTGCCCCCCGGGGCCGGCGTCGAGCGCTGGTTGGGTCCGGTCGACGTCGCTCCCAGCAGGGTGCCGTCGATCGATCCGGAGGGCGCGTAGATCTCGACCGTGCCCGCACCCTGGCCCTGCACGAAGCCTCCAACCTGGGTGTAGTGCGGCGCCTGCCAGGAGGTGGTCTGCGAGATGCCCTCCCGCGCATCGCTCGAGGTGATGCTGCCCTGGTCGGCGAATCCGACGTATTGCGTGTCGGCCGAGGCGCCGGAAATGTCGACCACCGCGCCCGATGCGGTGATGAGCTGGGAAGTGCGGCCGATGGCCGCGGTGAACGCGATCGAGCCACCCGAAACATCGACGACCGAGCCCTTCTCGAGGTGCACCGAGCCTTCGGCGCGCAGGGCGACGGTTCCCGCCACGGTGTTGCGCTCGGCCTGGGTTCCGGCGAGAGCCGCCTGGAGGTTGGAGACGTCGATCCACGAGGGCGCCTGCGCGAGATTCACGTAGACGCCCTTTCCAAACAGGAACCCCGTGCGCTGGTAGGGCGCATTGGCAAGGCTGTTCGATGTCAGGCGGTCGATGTAGACGAAATTGCGCGCGCCGTCGACGAGCACGTTCTGCAGCCCCGAGACATCGATCTTCGCGTCCGCGCCGACATCGATGGTCGCCGCGCCATGGTTGGCCCCCAGGAGGCTGCCATCGCCCAGCACGTAGGCCGCGGGCGCTCCGCCACCCGGAGAGCCCGAATCGGGGGCGCGCGCGGTCACGGTGACGTCGCCGCCATGGGCCTCGACGAGGGTCGAGCCGGCGGTGCCCGAGCCGCCGATCTGCACGGCTCCGCCCTGGATCTCGATCTTCGAGCGCAGGGAGGCGGCGGTCGGATCGTTGAGCGGGAGCGTCGAAGCATCCGTGGTATCGACGGCCACGACGGTCTTGGAGCCCGAAGAGAGCGTCACGGTCCCGGTCACCGACGGGGAGATCAGCACCGAAGGATCGGTCGGCGCGGCCTGCAGCCCGAGATTGGCGGGATTCACCTCGCGCGCGATCAGCCGGATGGTGCCGTTCTCGTCCAGGGCCGAGGTCGCCGTGAGCGTACCGGCCTGGTTGACCGCAAGTCCCATGAGGGTGATGTTGCCCCGCGCGACCTGGATGCTGCCCGTCGCGTCGACGGTCACGCCCGTGTTCGAGCTCCCCGCCACTTCAACCAGCAATCCGCGCAGGGAGGGATCGGCCGAGCTGCCCAGGAACACATCGCTTCCGGAGGCGAGGATCACCTGCCCTCCCCCGTCGACCTGGATGGAACCCCCGTTCTCGACCGTGGGGGCGAAGAGGAAGACGCGCCCCGCGCTCACCACCGTCCCGGCGGCGTCGCGTCCCGCGGCGTAGATCGAGGCGCCCTGCTGCACGACGATCGCGGGACTGGCGGCCGTGGCCGATCCCAGATCCGAGGCGATCGCGGTGGGATCGCTCGAGAAGATCGGCGGGCTCTGGCTGGGCTGGCGCGCGTTGTTCGTGTAGAGCAGACCCGAGGTGATCGTCGAGTCGCGGACATCGAGGGTCGAGGCGATGAGTCCGCCGACGTCGACGCGCGCGCCCTTGCCGAAGAGGATGCCGTTGGGATTGACGAGATAGACCTGGCCGTTGGCGATGAGGTTGCCGGAGATCGAGCTGAGGTTGGGATCGAAGATGCGGTTGAGCGCGACGGAGGAAGCCGAGGGCTGGACGAACTGCACCGTGTTCCCCGGCGCGATGTTGAAGGACTGCCAGTTGAAGATTGCCGACGATGCCTTCTGGTTCACCGTCAGCAGGGTGCCGGCGGCATTGGCGGCGGCGGTCGATCCGGTACCCAGCTTGTCGAATGCCAGGCCCTTGCAGACGGGACCCATCCCCGTGCATGCGACCGGCAGGCCCGCCGGAGCGGCCGCGAGGGCGAGGTTCCCGGTAAGGAGGAGCGCTCCGCCCGCCATCGTCCAGCGCAGGCCAAGGGAAGCCTGGGGACCGCGCCCTCCGGCCACGGTGCCGCAAGCACGCGTCCCGATGGCGCGAATGTTCCTGCGTCGGCGAAGTTTCATCCTTGATCCCCTTTCAGAATCCCCAGCCGAGGCTGAAGTCCACATGCTTTTCGCCCTTGCGCGTGATGGGTCCCCCCACCCCCAGGCTGCCCGTGCGCAGCGCCCTGGCGCCGTTCACGGCGACATGAAATCCGTGCCAGCCCTCGGCATGCAGCCCGAGACCCGCCGAGGCGAGCGAATACCCATGGGCCTGGGAGCCCTGCGCATCGACCATGCGGAGTCCCGCCTGGTCGTAGAAGGCGGCAAGATAGGCAAGCTTCCTGCCGTCGGCGCCGGGGCGCCCGAGCGGGTACCAGCGAAACTCGAACGTGGACTGCTCCCCCGTGTCGGCGGCCGCCTCGGATTCGCGGTAGCCGCGCACGCTGTCGGCGCCCCCCGTGACGAACTGTTCGTTGGGGATGAGGGGATCCGCGGTCCACTGGCCCTGGGCGCGCAGGAATGCGCTCCACTTGCGTCCCAGCCACTGCTCGACGGAGCCGTCGAACTTCCAGGCGATGTAGCTCGCCGAACCCAGCACGCGCCGTCCCCGGAACTGCGCATCCGAGTTGCCGAAAAGGCCCCGCGGCGCGGTCGTGGGTCCCAGCGAGAACTGCGCCGTGCGCGATTCGCCGGCGATGCTGGCGCTGTAGGACAGCAGGAGCGGGGTGTAGGTGATCGGGGGCAGCACGTCGATGCTCCCCGTCAGCGCGTTGATGTTGGTCTGGCCGAAGTCCTTGCGGTCGAGGCCGATCGTCAGGCTCTGGAACACGCCGGAAGCGCCCGTCGCATCCAGGCCCACGGGGCGGATCCAGCGGGCACCGTAGATCGTCGCCTTGCCCAGGATCGTCGAACTGCCGACGATGGCGATATTGCTGTTGGACCGGATCCCATAGATCGTGACCGCGTCGTCGGAGTCGGCAAAGCGCCAGAGGTAGGTGCCGTAGAGCACATCCGCTTCGCTGGGCGCCTGTGGCGCGACCTGGTAGTTGAGCGCGATGCTGTGATGGCGCTGCCACAGATTGTCGTAGTGGATCGCCCCGTTCACGCGCTCCGCCCGGGTGAAGGGCGAGGCGTGGTTGTCGACTTCGAGGTCCGCATGAAGGGGCAGCTGGTCCTTGACCGATAGATCGACGTCGACGGTTCCCGGCGTGCGCCCCGGCGTCAGGATCGGCGAGACCTGCCGGTCGGGAAGCTTGTTGGCCTGGGCGAGTTCGCCCTGCATCCGGTTGAAATCGGGAACCGTGCCCGGCGCGAGTTCCGGTACCCGCGAGCGGATTTCCCCCAGTTCGTAATAGCGTGAACCCAGGACCCGCTCCCGCCCGACCGTGCCTTCGAGCACATGCAGGCGCACGATTCCGCCCGATACCCGCTGCTCGGGGATGTCGACGAAGACCGTCTGGTAGCCGCGTTTCTGGTAGAGGTCCTCCAGCGACCGGCGCGCGCCTTCGACATCGGAGAAGTGCCGTTGCGGACCGAGGAAGCGCCGCACGGCCCGCTCGATATCGGCGGCCCGCAGTACCGAGTTGCCCTCGACCTGGATCTCGAGGATGTCGAAGCTCGGATCGGCGGGGGGGCGGGTCTCCTGCGCGCCCGAGGTCCCGGCCAGGGTCAACAGGGCGATCAGGACCGCTGCGATGGAAAGCAGACAAGGCGGGGCGCGACGGAACATCGGAGAACTTTCGATTGCAGGGCTCGTATCGCCCTACGCAAATGCGGGATCTTCCACTGTGCGTACCCTTCGCCGGATGACCATTCGAAGACGATCGCAAACGGACGTTGCAAAAAAACACCGCCACCGGCGTACCGGCGGCGGCGGGTCCATCTCTTCGCGCTGGGCGCGGCTGCGGATCAAACTCCGCAGCCGCATCCCACATGCCGGGCTTACTTGTGACGCAGGCCGGCGCAGAGCAGGCCGTTGTTGTTGTAGTTCGAGACGGCGGTCTGGACGATGCCAACGCCGGTGTAGCTCTGCGCTGCCCCCACCGCTCCGGCCGGGGCCGAGAGGTCGGTGCAGAAGGACAGGGCATCGCCGGCAACCGTCGCCGAGCAGTGCAGGTTCTCTTCCGTCACGTACGTGTAGAGACCGGCAGCGCCGTTGGTGGTGCTGGGGTAGAAGCCCTCGAGACGCAGGAAGCCCCAGGTACGGCTCGCGCTGTCGTTCTCGGCGCTGACGTGACCGATCACGAACCCGGAGGTCGGCGTGGGCGGCACGTAGGTCGAGTACGGGGAAGCGGTCGTCGTTCCGGACGCCGCCACGCCGCCGGTGAGGCGGGTGATGACCTTGCCGGTCGTACCGTTGTACGTCACCTGGAAATTGTTGAACGGTGCCGCCGTAACCTGCGCGAAGGTCGAGGGCAGGACCGGGGCGAGGTCCGAGGCTTCCGTCGCAGTCGAAGCGCAGCCATCGTTCAGGAAGTAGGCATTGGCCGAGGACTGCGTGCCCGATCCCTGGTCGCGGCGGGCGAATTCGAGCGAAACGTCCGCCGGCGCCTTGACGAAGAAGAGGCCCGAGGCATCGGTATTGAGCGAGCCGAAGTTCGCCGATGCGATCGAGGCGTACTGTGCCTTGGAGATGATCGGGGCGCAGTTCTCGAAAACGCCCGCGCTCACCGCAGCGGCGGTCACGGTCGAGCAGCTCGAAGCGATCCAGCCCGCCGCGATCTGGTCGGCCTGCATGGCGGTCCAGAGGCTGCTCGAGGCGGCGATCCCCATCACCACGCCAAAGGCCGGAAGCCCGCCACCGGCGAACTTGTCCGTGCCCGTTCCCCAGGGAACGGTCGACGCGCCGCCGTAGATCTGCTGCGCAACCCCGTTCCAGCTGTTGTTGACGAGCGGCTGGTCGTCCGTCGTCGCGTTGAACAGGCCCGCCTCGACGTCGGTCATGCCAAATACGAGGGCCGGCAGGTCGGAGGACGTGAGAGGCTGGTCCGTGCAGCCCGAGTGGTAGTTGAAGCTGCGATTCGCGCCGGCAACCTTGACAACGTAGCCGCTTTGCACCGCGGCGCAGGTCGTGGCAACCGTCTTGGCGGGGTCGGCGTTGTAGGCGGTGTTCTGGGCATCGGGGAAGAGCGCGTTGTTCGTGGAGAGGAAGCCCTTCCACGAACCGCCATTGGTGTCGTAGCTGATGTCCACGCCCGAGGCGAACTTCGTTCCCAGCGTCGGCTTGGGTGTGCAGATGATGCGGTAGACACCGCCTCCGGGCGCCTTTCCCGCGGTGAACGTGCCGTCGTCGTAGTAGTCGATCGGCTTGGTGGTGTCGCAGTAGCCGTCGAGCAGGAGGCTCTTCAGGGTGTTGTTGACCGCCGAG
>Ga0209698_10007565_pt1 | contig 11391 bp, 7 predicted proteins | sample LitLauG_LLR_2012_FD_187203 | JGI IMG/M metagenome (GOLD analysis project Ga0209698, IMG submission 187203) | Freshwater sediment microbial communities from Pennsylvania, USA - Little Laurel Run_MetaG_LLR_2012 (SPAdes) (version 2) | ecosystem: Environmental > Aquatic > Freshwater > Creek >... | reverse complement strand
CACTACTTCGATGTGCTGGCCCTGCATCCGGTAATCGGCCGCAGTTTCTCCGAGGACGAAGACCGTCCCCATGGGCCGAAGGTTACGATCTTAAGCTACAGCCTCTGGCGCAATCTTGGCGCAGACCGCGGCATCGTTGGTCAAACCATCCTTCTCAAAGGTGAGCCCTACACCGTAGTAGGCGTGCTGCCGCAGGATGCGACGACTCCGTTGAACACGAACCTCTACACTCCCCTTCAGGCCTCTCGCGAAGGAGAAGGCGGAGGAACCAATTTCGACGTCATCACGCGACTGCGGGATGGAGCCACCTGGCAGGAGGCAAATAACCAGATCAATCTTGCATGGTCCCGCCGCAGCGATCCGTACGACTCGAAAGACAATCCCGGAGCGCGAGTGACTTACTGTTCCGTCCCGTTGCAGCGGGGCGAGTCCGAATCGTTGCGTCCCCAGGTCCTGGCGCTGATGATGGCCGCTGGTTTCATCCTGCTCATCGCCTGCGCAAATCTCGCCGGCCTCACGCTGGTTCGCATGTTACGTCGTACCTCGGAGGTAGCGACGCGTTTGGCTCTGGGCGCTTCCGGTTGGCAAATTCAGAAGCAGTTCTGGATTGAGAACCTCTTGCTGGCTATCGTCGGAGGATCAATCGGAGTCGGTGTCGGCTTTCTCTCTTTGCGAAGCCTTTTGCTGCTCTTGCCGGAACACTTCCTTCCAGTCACGAATGTCCCACTTGACGGCAGGGTGCTGGCCTTCACGCTGGCGATCTCCATCTTGACGAGCGTCCTCTTCGGCATGCTTCCTGCGCTTGCCGCGGGGAAAGTGGATTTGCGGTCATCGATCGTCGGCCGCGCGGTGGTCGGAGGCACCCATGCTCACCTGCGCCACTCACTCATTGCCGGTGAGGTCGCCCTCACCGTCGTCCTGCTGGCTGCTTCTGGATTGCTGATCCGCAGCCTGATGTACCTCGAGACCTTGCCCGCAGCATTCAACCCGAACGGAGTCCTCGTCGCCAAGGCTTCGCTCGATGACGCGCGCTTCCATGATCCCGCAGCCTTCCGCAAACTTCTGGATGACAGTGTAACCGCGATGCGGAAGATTCCCGGAGTATCGGACGCCGCAGTCGGACTGAGTCTGCCGTACGAACGCACCTTGAACGATGGCGTCACGCTCAGCGATGGCAAAGAAGCGGGCCGGCAGGATGGAACCGATGTCATCTATGTCACTCCCGGGTATTTCGCGACCTTGCAGATACCCGTGATCGCAGGCCGCACCTTCACCGATGCCGACGGCCCCACGACGCAGCGCGTTGCTGTCGTCAACCGATCATTCGCGCGCAAGTTCTATGGCGGCAGCAATCCGGTGGGCCGATTCGTCGACAAGGCTACGATGATCGTGGGAGAAGTTGCGGACGTGCCTGTCTCCTCGGGACTGTACGAGGGAGCGCCACTGATGTCCGAGCAGGCGATGTACGTTCCCGCCTCGCAAGTCGATGCTCCGTTCCTCGCCCTGGTTCACGTATGGTTTCAACCGGACTGGATCGTTCGCACAACTGGGCCGATCACGGGATTGTCCGCCGAGATGCAGCGTTCGCTGAGCAGCGCCGATCCCAATCTTCCAGTCTCTGGTTTCTACAGCATGAATGACCTTCTGGCCACAACGCTGGTCACTCAGCGCATCGAAGTGGCACTTTTAGGCTCTATGGCGGCGTTGGCGTTATTGCTCAGCGCAGTGGGAATCTTCGCGCTGGTCGCGAACATTGTTGCGCAGAGGACGCGGGAGATTGGCATCCGCATGGCTCTAGGCTCGACCATCGGTGAGGCCATGTTGCAAATCGGCCGTTCCGGCGCGGGTGCGTCTTTCGCGGGGATTCTTCTGGGTCTCGCTCTTTCCGCCGTAGCACTCCGAGTCATGGGCAGCGTCCTTTACGGCGTTGCCATTTACGATGTGCGGAATCTGACGGTTGCGGTGCTGACTCTCCTATTTGTAACGTCGCTGGCCACTATCTTGCCGACATTGAAGATCGCAAGAATTGATCCAGCCAATACGTTGCGAGAGGAATAGGTTCATTCGGGCTGGAAGAAACGAGTCTTGAATTGTTCGTGGCGGGCGCGAGCCTGCGCGGTCAAACGGGTGAACTCCGGATCGCTACGAATCGATGCCAATAGAGGATCGGAGACGAAGCACGGATAACAGAAGAAGCCTCCTTCGACCGTGTGCTGCAACATGTGCAAGGCAGAGGCCTTCTCTCCCAACACCGCATAGACCTCCGTCACCTTGTAAAGCAGTTCGGCATCCGCCACTCCCCGCGCTTCGATTGCATCCTGGGTCTGGCGAACAATCCTGACGGCCTCGCTATGCCGCCCCGCCAGGGATTCGCTGAGAGCTTTGCCGATTCGCGCCGGCATGAGCGAAGGATCCAGCAAATACGCGCGGTCAAAATGTACGGCTGCCTCTTCCCGTCGATCGAGATAATATTCCGCCAGGCCCCGGTAAAAGAGAATATAGGCGGAATTCTTGTCTGGCAGGCTCTGTAAGAATTTTTGGTAGTCTCCAAGATACAAATACGCGTTTAAGGCAGAACTATTGATCTTCACGTGCGGATCGTTTTGCCGCGCCTTCTCGCACTCTGCCACCGACTCCTCCAACATTCCGGCAAAACGGTAGGCATACCCCAGTTCCCAGTGCACCGAGGGATTGTTGGGACTGGTCTGCAACGCGGTCCGCAACAAAGGCACGGCCTGCTCGACCCGTCCGGTGTCGGTGAACATGTTTGCCATGTAAATGCGGGACTCCACCAGTTCGGGATTGAGGGCAACAGCCTTTTCGTACGCAGCCTGGGCACGGTCATACTCCTCGCGGCCGCCGCCTTCAAGAGAAGCATTGGTCGTATACGCTCGTCCCAGTTGTGCCCAGGTCGGCGCGTAGTTGGGGTCGAGAGACGCAGATTTTTCCAGCACGGCGATTGCATCGGCGAAGTTGTTCGATGAATACAGATCGACGCCCCGCAAATAGTCTTCATAAGCGATGGGATCGACTCGACCATCGGGCTTCAGGTGTTGAGCCTCCGACGCCGTAAGGTTCAACTCAAGCCCTTTCACAATTTCTTGCGTGACGCGATCCTGCACGGTCAGCAACTTGTCGAATTTGACGTCGATCGAATCCCGCCACAGCATCCGGTTCGACTTGATGTCGACCAGTTGCGCCGTAATCCTCAAATCGTCTCCATCTTTGATATACCCGCCAGTGAGCAGCGTATCCACATTGAGGTCACGACCAACCGCCTGCGGATCGACGCTCTGGTTGCGGTATTTGTCGACGGACGAAGATGGCCGCACGATTAGCGTGCTGATATAACCCAGCTTGGTGATGGCGGCATCGGCGAGCGAGAATCCCAGATAGTCGAGTGACGGATCCTGTCGCAAATTTCGAAATGGAAGGATCGCGAGACTGCGGGGCTGCGAACTGCCGTTGGTGGTATGAGATTTCCGGAACAGGAATCCAGCGTAGGCAAGGCCGAGTAGAACAAGCATGATCGGAATTGCCGTCCACGCCAGCTTTGGTGACAGCCAGCTAACGCGCGGATTGGCCTCAAGGCGCAGACCTTCATCCAATGCCGTGCGCCCCGAAGGAGAGCGCTTCAGGGCGGACGAGTCGGTCTTTGGCGTGGCCACGTTCGGGAACTTGGCCTTGAACTGAATCTCTTCCTGCAGTGCTTGCAGGTCTGCGACCATGTCTTTCGCGGACTGATAACGGGTATCGCGGTCCTTAGATAATGCTTTATTGATGATTTCGACGATCCCGTGCGGCACATCGGGGTGGAGTGAATCGATGCCGGGGGGCGTGCCCTTCAACACTTCCGCAATCACGTCACTGGCCGTCTGGCCTTCAAAGGGAGCCCGGCCAGCGATCATCTCGTAAAGAACAACCCCCAAACTGAACAGATCGCTGCGTGCGTCGACAGTCTGGCCTCGCGCTTGCTCTGGCGACATATACTTCGCCGAACCAATCACCACCCCGGCCTGGCTAATGGATAACGAAACCGTACCATGTGCCGCATCGATAGACTGTGACGATTTCGCTTCGGTCAGCTTCGCGATACCGAAGTCGAGAACCTTCACCAGGCTGTCATGGCGAACGATCACGTTGTCAGGCTTGATGTCGCGGTGCACGATTCCAGACGAATGAGCCGCAACCAACGCTTTCCCAATCTGCGCCGCAATATCGACCGCAACCGCAGGCTCCAATTTTCCATTCGCCAGTTTCTGTCGAACGGTTTCCCCCTCCACATATTCCGCAGCGATGAAATGGATGCCCTGTTCCCGGCCGAACTCGAAGATGGTGAGAATATTCGGATGATTGAGCGCCGAGGCAGCGCGCGCTTCCTGTTCAAAACGGCGCAAGCCGCGTTCGTCCTGCGTCAGAGAAGGCGCCAGCACTTTGATGGCGACTTTCCGTTGGAGTCGCGAATCCTGCGCGAGATAAACCTCTCCCATGCCACCGGCACCCAGCCACGAAAGGATTTCGTAGTGGCCGATCATTTTGCCGGCCGCGATCGCGCCACTGCGACCGCTGGCCACAAAGTCGTGCGCTGCTTTCGCAATCTGTTCTTCGACCAGATTCGTCGATGTCGCGGCAGATTCCAGCAGCGCCTCGATTTGCTTCCTCAGCTCTGTATCTGAACCGCAGTGCTCAGCCAGAAAAGCGGCGCGGGACTCCGCCGGCAGGAGCAGGCTCTGGTGGAAGAGATCCTCGATGACCTTCCAACGTTCCGGGGGTTGAATTGCACTGGCCATCGCTTCAGGACGCGGCGCGGGAGAGTTCGAGCTGGAGCCAGGCCTTGGCCAGCGTCAGCTCGCGATGAACCGTGGTGGCAGAAATGTTCAGAGCGGCGGCGGCTTCATCATAGGTAAGGCCGCCGAAAAACAGCAGCTCGACGAGTTCGCTCTTGCGCTGATCCTGGAGCGCGAGGCGTTGCAATGCCTCATCGAGCTCCACGATGCCGCGATCGGTTTCCGGGCCGACGACCACAGCTTCTTCAAAGGTGACTTGTTGAAATTCCCCACCACGTTTCTGGCGCTTACGTGACTTGGCGTGGTCGACCAGGATGCGTCGCAAGATGCGCGCAGACACCGCATAGAAATGAACCCGATCCTGCCATTTGACATCCGCATCCACCAACCGCAGGTAAGCCTCATGCACCAGGGCCGTGGCGCGCAGGGTGTGGTCGGGGCGCTCGGAGCGTAAACAATTCGACGCTAATTTGCGAAGTTGGTCGTACACGAGCGGCATCAGCTGTTCCAGCGCCTGCTTATTCCCGCCGCCCCACTGTTGTAAGAGTTGCGTGACAAGCTGGCGATCCGGTGCCGGATCCATGAAACCCCCGGGGTTCTGAGGAGTGAGCCAGCTGCAAACGGCAGGCCCAGGTTCATACCAGCAGGTGCGCCCCGCACCCGCACAGGGCTGCCATTATAACCCACCCGCCGCAGCCCTGAACTTCCCTTTTCGCTTTTGGGGTGGAGGAATTCCCTTCGTGACGTCGCTATAGCAAGTGGCGGACAAATCAACGCCGCCATATTTCAGCGCTGTGCGCTTCATGGAAGTGAAAAGGAGTCGGAAAATGAAAAATTCTCATCTCGCAGCGGCGTCTTGCAGCCGTGTGCGCTCAGAAAGTCCCGTCCTCAACCGTTTGGCAACCCAGGGCCTGATGATGGCACTAGCCTTCATGGTCTGTTTCTTGCCGGTAAACTCACACGCTCAGGTCACTTCAATTCTGAACAATCTCGGCACTCCTCAAGTTCTTTCGACAGTTCCATCCAATGGCGATGTCAATCCGTACGGCGTGGCCTTTGTGCCATCTGGATTCCCCACCGGCGGACTGCTTGAGCCCGGTGACATCCTGGTCTCGAACTACAACAACAATCAAAACCTTCAAGGCACCGGCTCGACCATCGTAGATTTTCGTAGTGGAAAGCAGACCTTGTTCTTCCAGGATACGCAGCAGGTCGGCTTGACCACCGGTTTGGCGGTCCTCAAGTCTGGTTACGTGTTGGTGGGAACCATGCCGACAGCAGATGGCACCTCCAACACCGTGCAGCCTGGTTCGCTGACGGCGATCAACTCGGCCGGTCAGGTTGTCTGGACATTGGCACAAAAGTCGGAAATCAACGGACCCTGGGACTTCACCGTCTACGACCAAGGCGGCACGGTCACCGTCTTCGTATCCAATGTTTTGAACGGCACCATCGAGCGCCTGGTTCTGGGGACCAAGGGCGGCATCTCAGTCAAGAGCGTCATCCAGATTTCCGTGAATTACGGCCATCGGCCGGATCCCGCGGCCCTGGAAGTGGGACCCACGGGACTCGCCTACGACGCCGTGCGCGACACGCTATATGTTGCGGCCAGCTTCGAGAACTCGATCTACGCGATCCCCGACGCAACGGCAATCGGACAAAATGGTGGCAAGGGCTTCAAGATCTACGCCGACAACTTGCACCTGCACGGCGCCTTGGCGCTCGCCCTCGCTCCAAACGGAAACCTGATCTGCAGCAACAGTGACGTGATCAATATTGTGTCGGGTCAGCCCAGCGAACTCGTCGAGTTCACTCGCGGGGGCACGTTCGTGGCAGAGCACTCCGTCGATCCGAACTTGGGCGGTTCTTTCGGACTGGGCTTCGGCGTGGTCAACGGTCACACCACGTTTGCCGCGGTCGATGACAACACCTCGTCGTTGGAAGTGTGGACGTTAAACTAGGCTCAAACGAATGCCGCTGGTAACAGCACGTAATATGGCCTGGATTTCTGATCCAGGCCATTCTTTTTACCGAGCCGCTGTTCGTTGACCCTAATTTTGATGCGGCCTCTCTCTCATGATCGGTGATTACTGCAGGCGCAGCGTCCAGCTATCGCCGAAATATTGCTTCACCGTGACGCCGACAACGTTGGCTCCGGCGAAGAGAACAAATTGCTGGCGGGCAGGATCCCACAAGGTACCGTGTTCCTCGCGTGGAAATGGGCCGGCGGTGGGTGAAAGCAGATTCCAGTCGGTGCCATCCCAGGCCCAGGTGGTGTTCTGATCGTTGCCGCCGTACCCGCCGCCGAACACGACAACTTCGTTCAGTTGCGGATCAAATCCTCCCGTCGTGTGATACAGAGTCGGAGGTTGTGTGGTCGGAAATTGCTCGGTCCAGTCGCGGCCATCCCACGTCCATGTATTTCCCGTGATCCAGATATCCGACAGGCCGCCGAAGACCACAACATTGTGGTGGGCAGGATCGAGCACCGCCACACCGTAGTTTCGCGGATACGGAGAATTAGCGGGATTCAGTTCATGCCAATCCGAACCCGTCCAGCGCCACGTACTGCGCGAATAGAAGCGGCCGCCGAAACCTCCGAACATGTCGATGTGACCCACAAGCGGATCCGGAAACAGCATCGCACCTGCCGACGGCGGTGGAACGGTAACTGGATCCGCCGGGCTCCACGTGCGAGTCGCGCCATCAAACAGCCATGTGTCGTTGAGAATCGCGGAGCCGGAGAAGCCCCCAAACATCACGAGCTTATGAGTAGTGCGGTCATAGGCCATCGAGGCTTGCGCTCGCGGCCCCGGATGGATCACCGCTACCAGGTGCGACCAACCGCGGCCGTCGAACACCCAGGTATCGTCCAACACGTTGCCGTTCGACGTTCCGCCAAAAAGAACGATCATCTTGCTGATTGGATCATACGCGGAAGCGAATCCGGCGCATGGAGCCAGGTTCTTGGTAGTGGAGAGTTGCTCCCAGGTTAAGGTCGTCGAGTCGGCTGCAAAGGCCGAAAGGGTCGTGGCAAAAATCGTAATCGCGAGGGCAATACAAAACACAACATTTGGGCAACTTTTTTCGTGCATGCGTACGCAGTCCTTTAGCATTGATTTCATTTCGATGATTTGTACAGACAAATACTCAACTACAGAAAGGCACAGACGGTTGCAGGGTAATCGTGTCGGGCCCCAAGATGCGCAAAGTCTAGCACAGAAGAGGATGTGGAACGGCAATCGGAATGCACTTTTTCCCCGGATTTACGCGGGTTTTCGCGCATTTGGAAAACAAAACATCGAGACGATAAATGTAAGAGCTGTCTGTTAGTGGGCCGGACTCCTGCCGGTGAGTGCATCGCTTCTGATACGAGGATTTCTGCAGTTGAGCATGCCGGGTTGGGTGCCCGGTTCGGTTTACGCTAAGCGAAATACCGGTCCACCTAAACTGCCGCTCCGATAAACGAAGCTGCGATGGCTCTCTGGTAGACACGATGGCAACGATGAAGACGGACGGAGGTGTTGAATCGGCTGGCAAAGTTCAACGGACGGCTCCCACCCTTGCGTTCCGTTCCCCGCAAGGGTGGAACCGTGGCCCGTTGCAGCAGGCCGCTTATCACGGAAGATCATTCGGGTAGTCCGGGCAAAAAGCATACGTCGGGCACGCGGTGAAGCTGTGAAACGCCGCGTTCGCATCCGAGTAAAACCCGCTCAGTTCGCCTGAATCCGAAATGCCGGTAATCTGGGTCACCTCGACGCCATTGTTGAACGCTTCGGCAGGATCATCCAGAAACGTGTAGATCCCAGTGTTCGTGTCGTAGATGAATCCGTGCTGGCTCGTCGTGGAGTCCCCGTAATAGCCCACAGCGATCCCTGCATCGTTCACCCCGAGTATCTGAGAAAACACGAAGGTCGCGCCCGGCTCTCCAGCAACGTTCGGAATCACAGGGTCGGCGACTGCCTGGCCGGTCAGAGAACCATTGTGCGCATTCGCGACCCGGGCGATGAACCCGTGGTCTTGTCCATCACTCCCTACGTAAAACCCAACGATCAGGCCGAAGTTATTGATACCTTGCGCGTTCACAATCCCTTGTCCCGACGGCGGATAGATCGTGATATATGCGCTCTTCGTCTTGTTCCGAACGAGAAACCCGAGGCTGGCGCCGTTGGCACTCGTAAACTGTCCCACGACATTGCCCAGATCATTGATCCCAAATAGGCTGGTTGCACCCGCAGGCCCGAGCAAGGGTTGCGGTGTGCCCTTCGGCGGCATAAAGAACGCCGCTCCGTTCTGCGTTCCGACCACCGTCCCCGCGCTATTGATGCCCAATGCCATGGCTTGTGCTCCCAGATTTAATGCCACAGTGCGCGCAGGCGTGCCCGTAAAGTTCGTAAAGTTGCCGTTCGCGGTGATCCCCGTTACCACCAAGTGGCCTTTGTTGCTGATCCCATTCGCATTCGAGCCCACGTCAGACGTGGATGTCGGATCAAAGTTGATAAACGTAAAGCCGTTCGCGGTGACACTGCCATTCACACCTGCTCGCGAGGGCAAAGGGACGACTGCCGCTATCGCCACCAATGCAGCGGCAGCATACTTTCTGGCATGAGACTGGATCAACATCGCTGAATCTCCTTGGTGAGCGGGATTTTTTCCCGCTCTACTGGGGAAAGCGACAAATCTATCCCAATCGCTTCACTCTTTGAGAATCAGGGAAGAAAAGTTCTCACTTGCCGTACTCTGCGTCCGTAACGTGCTCCATCCAGTCGACCACCTTGCCGTCCTTCTTTTCCTGGATGGCGATGTGTGTCATCGCACTGGTTGGCGTTGCGCCGTGCCAGTGCTTCTCCCCGGGCGAGAACCAGACCACATCTCCGGGATGGATTTCCTCGACTGGCCCTCCTTTGCGCTGAACCCGCCCGCACCCGGCCGTGACGATAAGCGTCTGGCCCAGCGGGTGCGTGTGCCATGCCGCCCGCGCACCCGGTTCGAAGGTCACGCTCGCGCCTTGCACAAACGCCGGATCCGGCGCCGCGAATAGTGGATCAATACGCACCGTTCCAGTGAACCAGTCCGAAGGTCCCTTGGCAGAGGCTTGCGAGCCTACTCGTTTGATTTCCATTGTCTGAACCCCTCAATCCGTACTCAACGCCCCACCAATTTCTGCAACTCCTCCGGATACCGCGCCCCCTGCACGGGAATCTTCGATGCCGCGGCCTCCAGCTCCCGCAGGTCTTCTGCCGAAAGCTGAACGTTCATAGCTCCAATATTCTCCTCGAGCCGATGCAGCTTGGTCGTGCCCGGGATCGGAACAATCCACGGCTTCTGTGCAATGAGCCATGCAAGCGCGATCTGCGCCGGCGTTGCTTTCTTCTGCGCCGCAAATCTGCCGATCACATCCACCAACGCCTGGTTCGCTCTCCGGTTTTCTTCGCTGAAACGCGGCACGATGTTGCGGAAATCGCTCTTGTCGAACTTCGTGCCCTGATCGATCTTCCCTGTCAGGAAGCCTTTCCCCAACGGGCTGAACGGCACGAACCCAATCCCAAGTTCCTCCAGCGTCGGCAGCACTTCCGCCTCAGGCTCTCTCCACCACAGCGAATACTCGCTCTGCAGCGCGGTCACCGGTTGAACCGCATGCGCGCGCCGAATCGTCTTCACCCCGGCTTCGGAGAGTCCGAAGTGCTTCACTTTTCCTTGCTGGATCAGATCTTTCACCGCTCCGGCCGTATCCTCGATAGGAACCTCAGAGTCCACGCGGTGCTGATAAAACAGGTCGATATGATCGGTCCTCAAGCGCTTCAGCGATGCCTCGGCAACTTGCTTAATGTGCTCTGGCCGGCTGTTGAGACCCGACTGCTTACCCGTATTCGGATCGATGTTGAATCCGAACTTGGTCGCGATCGCAACCTTGTCGCGAACCGGGGCGAGCGCCTCTCCCACCAACTCCTCGTTGGTGAACGGACCATACACTTCGGCCGTATCAAACAATGTGATGCCCCGATCCACCGCTGTCCGGATCAGCGCGATCATCTCCTTCTTATCGGCCGCTGGGCCCAAGCCAAAACTCATTCCCATGCAGCCCAAACCAAGCGCGGAAACTTCCAGATTGCTTCTTCCAAGTTTGCGTTTTTGCATTGCTTCTCCTTCAGAACTCTTTTTGTAAATTGGCCCCACTTACGAAGCGGCTCTCACCCGCTGCAACTCGCGCCAGCGCGCCGGCGGAACTCCCTCCCAGGTGCGGAACGCGCGCACAAAGGAGTTCCCATCCTCATATCCAAGCAGGTACGCCGCCTCATTTAACTCGAGGTACGAGTTATTCAGATAGTGGCGGGCGAGCTGGTGACGCGCCTCATCCAGCACCTGCTGAAAGCTCGACCGTTCCTCCTGCAACCGTCGCTGCAGGGTGCGTGAACTGATGTGCAGAGCGTCGGCAACATCCTCGATCGTCGGCCTCCGGCCCGTGAGCTTCTGCTGGATCGCAACCCGCACCCGCTCAACAAAATTCTCGATGCGGTTATCGTGTTTAAGCTCTTCCTCAAACTGCGGTGCCAGCATCGCCAGGAGTTCGGCATTCCGCGTGACGAATGGCCTCTGCGCATCG
>Ga0209698_10007564_pt1 | contig 11391 bp, 13 predicted proteins | sample LitLauG_LLR_2012_FD_187203 | JGI IMG/M metagenome (GOLD analysis project Ga0209698, IMG submission 187203) | Freshwater sediment microbial communities from Pennsylvania, USA - Little Laurel Run_MetaG_LLR_2012 (SPAdes) (version 2) | ecosystem: Environmental > Aquatic > Freshwater > Creek >... | reverse complement strand
GCGTAAAGGCATGGCGGAGATCATCCGCGAGGAGGATCTCCGCGAGCGGTTGATCGAAGCCGCCAAGACCAATCGTCCGCTCCGCGTGAAAGCCGGCTTCGACGCCACCGCGCCCGATCTACACCTGGGCCACACTGTCCTGCTGCGCAAGATGAAGCACTTCCAGGACCTGGGCCACACCGTCATCTTCCTGATCGGCGACACCACCGCCATGATCGGCGACCCGACGGGGCGCAACGTGACCCGCCCGCCCATGACACGAGAGGCCATCGCACAGAACGCCGCCACCTACCGGGCGCAAGTGTTCAAGATTCTCGATCCGGAGAAGACCGAAATCCGCGTGAACAGCGAGTGGCTGTCCCAGCTCCATTTTGAAGATGTGGTGCGGCTGTGCTCCAAATATACGGTCGCGCGGATTCTGGAGCGGGACGAATTCTCCAAGCGGTACAAAGAAGGCAGCCCCATCTCGGTTCACGAACTGCTCTACCCTTTGGCGCAGGCGTACGATTCGGTGGCTCTGCGGTGCGATGTCGAGATGGGCGGCACCGACCAGAAATTCAATCTTCTGGTGGGCCGGGAAATTCAAAGGGACTACGGCCAACCGGCGCAGATCGTGGCCACGACACCGATCCTGGAAGGGCTGGACGGTGTGAACAAAATGTCCAAGTCGCTAGGAAATTATATCGGGATCACCGAGCCCCCCGAAGTGATGTTTCGCAAAGTAATGCAAATCAGCGACGAGCTGATGTACCGCTATTACGAGCTCCTCACGGACAAGAGCATGGCGGAGATTGCGGCGATCCGCCAGAGCATGCATCCGATGGAGGCGAAGATCGCCCTGGGAAGGCTGATCGTGACCGATTTTCACTCCGCCGCGGAGGCGGAATGCGCCGCGGAAGTCTTCAACCGGGTGGTGCGGCAAGGAGGAGTACCGGCGGACCTTCACACGATAGAACTGCACGAGGGTGTGCGCGTGAGCGGGCTCCAGGTTCGTGTGGACAAACTGCTCGCTAAGAGCGGTATGGCCGACTCCGTCAGCGATGCGGTACGCAAGATCAAAGCCGGGGCTGTAGCGATCAACGGTCAAACAGTTCAGGATTTGATGTGGACGACCGAAGATAAGGTGTTCGTGATCCGGGTGGGTAAGAAGTGGCTGCGGGTGGTCGGCTAAGTGAGAAAGATCTATTACTGGAAGCTGCGGCAGCGCGACATCCAACTCGGGGAGCGCACCGTTCTAATGGGAGTGCTGAACGTCACGCCCGATTCGTTTTCGGATGGCGGCAAATATTCGGACCCGGACCGCGCCTTCGCCCGCGCGATCGAGCTGGAGGAGCAGGGGGCGGACATCGTCGACATTGGGGGCGAATCTACCAGGCCGGGCTCGGCGCGCATCTCGGCCGCCGAAGAGACGCGCCGTGTCATACCCGTTCTGAAGCGGCTGAAAGACCGGCTGACCATTCCCATTTCGGTGGACACCTACAAAGCCGAAATAGCGGAACGGGCTCTCGATCTGGGAGTGGAGATCATCAACGATCCGTCGGCGCTGACGTACGAACCGCACCTGGCGCGGGTAATTTCCAATCACAACGCGGGGCTGATTTTGAACCATATGCGGGGACGTCCGGAGACGTGGGCAAAACTCGGACCGATGCCGGATCCGATGGCCACCATCGTGCGCGACCTGGATGCGGCGGTGGGGCGCACGCGTAGTGTAGGCATGGACAAGAGCAGGATCATCCTCGACCCTGGAATCGGGTTCGGGAAACGCAAGGAGCAGAATGCGCTGATCCTGGGGCGGCTGGGGCAGTTAGGGTCGCTGGATCTGCCGATCATGGTAGGTCCCTCACGGAAAGCCTTCCTGGCGCATCCCACGGCAGAGGAAACGAAATTCGCGACCGCGGCGGCGGTCGCGGCCTGTATCCTAGGCGGCGCGCACGTCATACGGGTGCACGATGTAGTAGAGATGCGGGCGGCAGCCGATGTGGCGGACGAGATCCTGCACGCGATGAGCGCGGCTGGCTAATGCGGAGACAGCCGCTAGTTTCCGAATTGCGCTTCGAAGGCGGCGATCTTGGCTAACCGGCGGCGGTGGCGAGCGGCGCCGGAGAAGCGCGCATTCAAGTAAATGCGCACCAGGTCTACGGCGAGTTCGGGGCCGATGACGCGGGCGCCCAGACACAGCACGTTGACGTCGTCATCTTCCACGCACTGGTGGGCGGAAAAGCCGTCGTGGCAGGTAGCGGCGCGAATGCCGCGAAATTTATTGGCGGCCACGCAGGCGCCGGCGCCGCTGCCGCACAGCAGCACGGCGCGCTCCGCGCGGCCGGCCAGCAGCGTCTCCGCCACGGCGCGCGCGTAGTCGGGGTAGTCCACAGGATCGGGGGAATGAGTGCCCAGGTCGGTAACTTCGTGGCCGGCCTTCTGCAATTCTGCGATCACCCGGGCCTTCAGCGGGTAACCGCCATGATCGCTGGCCACGGCTACGTTCATTGAAATACATGATAGCGCGGCGGGCATTGCGAGTCCTCCGCAGAAATGGTAGGAAGTCAAGAGTGCGGATTGTTTGGGTACTGGCGCCGCTGGCCGCGGCGTGCGCTTTCCAGGCGGCCAAACCACCGCCGCCGGCTATTATCGAGGATCACACTCACCCCAGCCAAGTCTTCGGCGAGGTGCGGGCCTACCGAATCTTCTTACCGCCCGCGTACCGTGTCTCCACCCGGCGCTACCCGGTGATCTATTGGTTTCACGGATATGGCGAAGGGGCGAACCAGTCGGCCAATGGCCGGAACTACGATGAAGGCGGATATGGAGGCGACACGATCGCCGGCTTCGTCGCCACCCACGACGTCCTCGTCGTGAAGTGGGACGGCTACAATCCACGAACCCGGGGCGAGAACTATCCGCGACCTTACAACGTGGGTCCCGTGGAGACCAGCCGGCAATTCCCACTGTATTTTCCGGAGTTAGTGGATTATATCGATAAGACTTACCGCACCATGGCCGACCGCGACCACCGCGCCGTCACGGGCTATTCCAACGGCGGATTTATGTCGTTCTGGATCGCCGGTAAGTATCCCGACCTAGTGTCCAGCGCCTCCAGCTTCATGGGTTCTCCCGAATTCTTCGTGGGGCCGCAGGGCTTCGACGTGGAATATAACGTGGAAGATCTGTACGCCAACTACGACGGTGTGCGCACCAGGCTGATCACAGGCGCCCGCGACTTTGTTCAGTTCTATCACCGGCGGCTGAACGCGCTGTGGCGGCCGGTGCTCCCCGATCACGAAACCGAAAATTTCGATTCCGACCACGGCACACCGGGTATCGGCAAGACACTGGAATTCCACATGCGGTCGTTTGCGAAGCCAGCGCCGCGTCCCACGGTTTTCAGTCACACAGATGTCTACCCCAACTTCACGGTGTGGAACTGGAGCGTTGCCTCGAACCGGCGGCAGCCGGGATTCACCGTACTGGGGGAGGTGTGTGCGACTGGATTCCGCTCCGCCGTACGGGAGTGGGTCCCCGGCGGGGCAGCCATGCCGAACGTCAAGCTGTCCATCGAGTCGCCTGCCATCTACGTGCCCGGGCGCGCGCAGACGGTGACCTACATCCGGTTACGCGACGGCGACGTGCGGCGCAGCGTGCAGAGAGCCGACGGGCAGGGGCGACTGACTTTCGAACTGGACGGCGAGGCCTACGAAGTGGGAGTTTCCGCGGCGCCGCTGGTCACCGTGTCCGGCTATGAAATCGCGGATGCGGCGTGGGCCACTGCGAGCCAACCGGTGAGACTGCGGGTCCGATTCTGGAATAAAGGCGGGGCGCGCTCGGCTACCTCGCTCGTTCAGTGGAAGAGCTCCAGTCCGGATGTGAAGTTCGAGCCGCCGAGCAGCCGGCTTTTCGCGCTGGGACCTGGGGAATCGGCCACGCTGCCGGTGACTGTTACGGTGATGGATCCGGCCCGCGCGATGGTCCGGATCCTGGCGATGGACGGCGTCAACGCCGTACCGTTCGAGGTACCACTGTTTCCGCCTGCCGAGCCAACTACGGACTTTGAAATAGCGGACGGGCGGACCGTGAAGGTGTTCCAGCACGCGGTAACGCCCGCCGAGATGCGACTTGGGGAAGGGAATGGAGACGGCCATGCTGCGCCCGGCGAAACGTTTGCCGTCCTGTTGCCGGAATCGCCCGGATCGCCACTGCGGGCCGCGGAGTTGTTCACTAACGATAGCTGCGTGGTAAACACTAACCGGATCTCGGATTCGTGGTCCGACTACGATCACGTAGGCGCGTCAGTCAAGTACTCGTTGCCCGTTATTCGGCCGGACTGCGAACCGGGACACATGCTCCCGATGCTGGCGCGTATCGTGATTCCCGACGCGCCGAACCACCAGGTGAGGTACCGGGCTATTCTGTTACCCGTTTGGTACCGCAACGACTAAACTTTCTCTTCTAAAATGCCGATGCTAGGTGTGGATGGCGGAACACGAACTAGTCCTGCTCGAACTGATGCTCAACCGGTTTCGCCGGCTGATGACGGAACTGCAACGAGGAGTGATTAACCGTAACGACTTTCACCGCTGGGAGGTGGAAATTCTTCTGGATATTGAAGAGTGTCAACTCGATCCGCGGTATCGGCTGGAGACCCTGCGCCAATATCAGAAGGCGGTAGAGCGGCAATTGGATATCGGTCCGGGCCCGCCGATGAAGCTCTCTGAATATCTCATTCTGCGCAGCCGGCGCGGGCAGGCGTCTAGCGCAGAGTAACCCGGCGCCCCTCGATCCGGTAGTCACCGCGAAGCACGATGCGAATGGCCTCGGAATAAATCCGGTGCTCCTCCTTCAAGATGCGCGCGGCAAGGGATTCTTCGGTATCGTCGTCGTAGACGGGAACCGCGGCCTGGAGCTGAACCGGACCCGCGTCCAGGTATTCGTCCACAAAGTGAACCGTGCACCCGCTGAGTTTGACTCCATAGTCGAGAGCCTGGCGCTGCGCGTCCAGTCCGGGGAAGGCGGGGAGCAGAGACGGGTGGATATTCAAAATGCGGTTGGGGAACTCACGGACAAAGCCCGCACTGAGAAGCCGCATATATCCGGCCAGGCAGACCAGATCGACGCTGTGTTTTCGCAGTTCCTGCAACAGGCTGCGATCATAAGCCTCGCGGTCGATCCCTTTGGAGGGAATCACCACCGCGGGAAGACCGCGTTCGCGGGCAAGGGCCAATCCGCGTGCCTCCGGGCGATTGCTGACGACCACCGCGATAGAGGCTTCCAGGGAGCCGTTGGCGATGTGATTCGCGATTGCCTCAAGATTGGAGCCCCGGCCGGACAATAAAATCGCCAACCGCTTCATCGATACTCCACGCGAAGGCGTCCGCGCCGCTGTGCGACCACCGTACCGATGGGGAATGGAGATTCGTTTAGTCGCCGCAGCAAGGTTTCCGCTTTGCCGAGGCCCCGCGCGGGAACCGCCAGGATCATGCCCACTCCCAAATTAAAGGTGCGCCGGTAATCGTCTTCCGGGATGTTGCCGATGCGGCGCAGTACTTCGAAAAGCGGAGGAATCGTCCAGGCTTGCGTGTCGATGACGGCTCCGAACTCCTTCGATAACATGCGCGGAGTGTTGCCGGTAATGCCGCCACCGGTGATGTGAGCGGCGCCATGCAGCAAACCGGCTCCCAACAAAGCGCGGATTGGCTTCAGATAACTGCGGTGCACCGCCAGCAAGGCATCACCCACGCGCGCGCCGATCTCGGGCAGATGGGTTTTGGGCCCGTATCCGGCTCGATCGAATAACAGCCGGCGCGCCAGCGAGTAGCCGTTGGTGTGCAAACCCGAAGAAGGCAAAGCCAGCAGGACATCGCCGCGGCGGATCCGGTTCCCGGTGAGAAGTTGCGCGCGCTCGGCCACACCCACAATAAAGCCCGCCAGATCGTATTCGCCGTCCAGATACATTCCCGGCATTTCGGCCGTCTCCCCGCCGATCAGGGCGCAGCCGTTTTGCGAGCAGCCGCGCGCGATGCCGGAAACCACGCTGGCGGCCACGGAAGCATTCAGCTTCCCCACCGCGAAGTAATCGAGGAAAAAAAGCGGCGCCGCGCCCTGAACAGCTATATCATTCACGCAGTGGTTCACGAGATCCTCGCCCACGGTGTCATGCCGGCCGGTGAGGAAGGCCACCTTCAGCTTCGTGCCCACGCCGTCGGCGGAGCTCACTAACACCGGCCGGCGCAACCCCCGTAGCTGAAAAGCAGCGCCGAAGCTCCCGATGTCGGTGAGCACACCGCGCGTAAACGTCTGGCGGGCGAGTTTCTTGATGGAAGCGACCGCGCGATCGCCCTCGTCGATATCGACGCCCGCATCGCGGTATCGAATTGGTGGCCGGATGGACAAATTACAGTATACGAGGGGCAGGCCACCGGTTTTTGTGTCCAGGGGCCGATTGTCCGGCCCGCTAACTATTTCCCGCGGTCCGCCGAATCGATCAGGATCGTGACCGGTCCCTCGTTGACCAGGTGAACCTGCATGGATGCCTGAAAGACACCGGTCTCGACCGGCACGCACCCTCTTCGGGCCGCTTCCACCAGGTAATTATAGAGAGCCAGAGCCCGATCGGGCGGCGCGGCCTGATCGAAACTCGGACGTCTCCCCTTGCGGCAATCTGCGTACAGGGTAAATTGAGAAATCAGCAGTAAGGAGCCACCGGCCTCCTGCACGTTGCGGTTCATCTTTCCATTCTCATCCGCAAAGACCCGCAAACCAAGAAGCTTATCCAACAGATAATTGGCATCTTCTTGCGTATCGAGCTTCCCGATACCTACAAAGACTACGAGCCCCGCGCCAATGGATCCGGCACGGATCTCATTCACAGTCACGCACGCCTCGCTCACACGCTGGATAACAACTCTCATGTTTGTCAAATCACTTCTAAGGTACGATCGATTTTATTGTTGCGGAGTCACCTTAATGTTATAGTATGCGGAAGGGTGAACCGATGGCACGAGGAAGAAACGCTCAAGATCTCGACATGCTGCAGATGGCGCTGGTCGGTTATCAGATCGAAAGGCAAAGGGTTGACGATAAGATCCGCGCAATCCAGGACCAGCTGAAGGGGACCATTTCATCGGCGGCTCCCAAGAGCGCCTCCGGCGCGAAGCGGGTACTGAGTCCGGCGGCGCGCCGCCGCATTGCGGCCGCACAGAGAAAGCGCTGGGCGGAACACCGCAAGCGCATGGCTCAATCCGCCCAGAAAGGCTGATGGCTCCTATCGCGACTTACCAGGTTGCAGGGCAAAGTCCCAACCCCGGCCGGCGACAATCTCTTCCACGGAACCCTCCGCGGTTATTTTTCCGCCAGCAAAGAAGACCGCCCGTTTACAAAGTGCCATGGCGAATGGGATGTTGTGAGTGACCAGTATCTTGGCTTGCGGTAGATTCGCGAGCAGTTCGGCGAGCGAACGTTGTCCGGGCGGGTCCAGGAAGGTAGTCGGTTCGTCCAAAACCAGGATTTCGGGTTCCATCGCCAGAATTCCAGCGATAGCCACTCTCTTTTTCTCACCCGCGCTCAAGTGATACGGAGCGCGGGCCGAGGCAGCCGCCATGCCAACGGTCTCCAAAGCGGCCTCCGCGCGTGCTGCCGCTGCCGAGGAATCCATGCCGAGGTTTAGCAGTCCGAAGGCCACATCTTCGAGGACGGTGGGCATGAACAATTGACTGTCGGAATCCTGGAACACCAGTCCAACCTTATTGCGGATAGCCGGCAAGTGTTTTTTCTCTACGGGCAGGCCGCAAATTTCGATGCTGCCCTCCCCGGTCAATAACCCATTGAGGTGCAGCACGAAGGTCGTCTTCCCGCTCCCGTTGGCTCCTAAGAGGGCCACGGTCTCCCCCGGTTCCAGACAAAAGTCGATGCCGTTCAAGGCGGCGGTTCCGTCTTCGTACCGGAAACGCAAACCGCGGACTTCCACCAACGGCTTCACGGCAGAAGCCTTTCGGCGGTGAGGCGGAGAATCCAGGGAGCCAGCGAGGCTACAATCGCGAAGATGGCATCGCCGACCCGGAAGCGCCTGGTCTCGAGCAGCGGAAGAGACCGGTGAAACCCGCGTGCCAGCATGGCGCGGTGCACGTCTTCGGCGCGTGCGTAGGAGCGCGCGAAGAGCACCGCCAGCGCTCCCGTGGATGCGCGGAAACGTTGGGCCTGCGTCATCCACCGCCGCACCGACGCCCCGCGGGCCGCCGCAGCCTTGGTCATGTGTTGCGCCTCTTCGGAGATCACGAAGAGATACCTGTAGAGGAACTGTCCCACCTCCAGAAGCAGATGCGGCAATCCCGTCATTCCGATACCGCGGAGCAGCGCGGGCAAGGGCGTCGTCGAAATCAGCAGCAATACGGCCAGCGCCGAGAGATAACTTTTTAAGGCAAGCGAGACTCCTCGTGCGGTGTCGCCCGCGAGCCAGCAGACCACGGCGAAGACTGCCGTAAAGGGGAGCACGAGTGCGGCCCGCGCCAGCGCGCGGCCCACCGGAACCCGCGCCAGCAGCAGTCCTGCCATCAGCAGCAAAAGGAGCCCGGAGGCCAAGAGGGCCAGCCCACGAGTAGCGGTCGCCAAGGCGATCAGGAAAACCAGCAGGACAATCAGCTTGGCACGCGGATCGCGGCGGTGCACCGGGCTCGAGCCCCGGCTCCATTGATCCACCACCACGTGGTGCAAATCAAATGCTCCTCTTACGGGCCGCCACCCGGCTCAGCAGCAGGCACGCCCCGTAGATGAGCACTACACCGGCTAACCCGCCGGCCGCCTTGTTCAGGGAAGCGGATTGCCAAAACGCGGCCCGGTAATCCGCCAGCGGAGTGTGGAACAGGGTTCGTACGTGGGAGGAGATGCCGGTCTGCTGGCCCAGTCTCTCGATACCGTCCGGCGCGGCCGATGCGAACAGGACGCCCACGGACGCCAGCAAAACCGCCGCCAGCGAGACTACGGCCAGAACCGGCGATCGGCCGGACTCAGGCCGGCGGACTGTCTTGGGCTGAATCCGTTCCAGAGCCTGCACCACGGCGAGTGTGATCGCGCCTTCCAGAACGGCCGAAACCACGAACAGCGCCAGCGAGACTCCCAACACCGCGCCGGGCATCTTCACGCCCGAGATCAACAACTCGGAAAGCGCCAGGACCGCGCTCACCAGAACCGAAAGAGCGCCGCCGGCAAAAATGGAGATATTCCGCCACCCGGCGCCGCTCCATATGGAGTACGGCAAATAGCCGGCCAACACTCCCATCAGGGCCATATTCAAAGTGTTGGCTCCCAGCGCCAGAACTCCACCATCCTGAAACACCAGCGCCTGAATCGCCAGAATTGCGGTCATCACCACACTGGCGGCCGCGGGCCCTAATGTGAAGGCCAGCAGCGCCCCGCCCACGACGTGTCCGGTAGTGCCCGGACCCACCGGGAAATTGATCATCTGCGCGGCAAAGACGAAGGCCCCCAGCACTCCCAGCAGCGGAACCTTATCCTCTTCGAAACCGCGTTGCGCCCGGCGCGCCACAAATGCCACTGCCGGGATCGCAACCAGATCGAGTGTCGCCCAAACGGGTGTGGACAAGAATCCGTCCGGAATATGCACGATGCTCTCAAGGTAGCACGATTGCAAAAATCGTGCCACCAGCCTTTTAGAATTACCTGATGCTGCTACTATGTGTACGCATGAGCGGGCTCAGCCGGATTGGCGTGGCGATCGATTCCGAGCTTCTGGACAAATTCGACAACCTCATCGAACAGCGCGGCTATACCAACCGCTCCGAAGCGTTCCGCGATCTGATCCGCGACGAACTGGTGGAAAAGACGTGGGAATCGCCGGAGAGCCAGGTCGTAGGCACAATCACGCTGGTCTACAACCATCATGTCCGCCTGCTGAATGAAAAGCTCACCAGCATCCAGCATGACTTTCACCGCTCCATTCTTTCCACGTTGCACGTGCACCTGGACCACGACCATTGTCTGGAAGTGCTGGTGGTCAAGGGGAAGTCCGGCGATGTGCGGAAGGTGGCCGGCATCCTGATCAGCACCAAAGGCGTCAAGCACGGGCGGCTGACCATCAGCACTTCCGGAGCGGAACTGGAATAGCCGGACTGGCCGCGACGCTGTCCCCACTCAGAAATGCGCGCGCAAGTCGGCGAAGCGTTCCACCACCAGCAGCCTTCCCTGCCCCCGCCGGATCTCCTCTTTCTCCAGGACCCAGGTGTGGGCGTGCGGCACGAACACCGCGTTCAACCCAGCTTCGAGCGCCGGGTTCACATCCGATTTCGGGCTGTTACCGATCATCCACGTGCGGCCCGGACTCATGGAGCGCTCCTCTACCAACTTGCCGTACGCCGCTGGGTTCTTCTCCTTCACGATAGCGGTGTGACGAAAGAAAACCCCCAGCCCCGAACGGTCCACCTTGAGCTTCTGCTCTTCGGGATGGCCCTTGGTAAACAGCGTCAGGTCGTGGCGGAGGGAGAGATACTCCAGCGTCTCGGTCACGCCTTCAATCACTTCCATGGGGCACTCCAGGATGCGCCCGGCAAATCCCATTACCGTCTCCAGGTCGTGCTCGCTCACTTCGCGTTCCACCAGGCGTTGATAGCACAGGCGCAGGTTACGCCCGAAATTAAGCGAGCCATAACCGTGGATTTCGATATTGGTTTGTTCGATTTCGTCGAGCACGGCGCGGACTTCGCCCGCTGTCAGAGATGAGTGTCCCAGGAAGTGGAAGAATTCCTCGAAGGCGCGCTCGAAATAGATATTGTTTTCCCAGAGCGTATCGTCGGCATCAACGATCAGGTGCTGGCGCATCGAACTATTTTGTTGGCAAGCGGGGAGCGAGATGAAACGGGATGTCGAAAACGGCATCCACATCGACGGGGGCGCCGTCGCGCAAGGCGGGCTGGAATTCCCATTTGGCGAGCGCTTCTTCGGCGCTCTGGTCGAGCCGCTGGTCCAACCCCTGGAGAAGCTCCACGGTGTCGACGTGACCGTTCTTGCGGATCACGGCGGCCAGCCGCACCTTGCCCTCGACCCGCTCGGCGGCCGCGGCGGCAATATACTTCGGATCGACTTTGCGGAGAGGCAGCGGCGGGTGGACATCGACCAGCGCTTGCCCGGGAAGCGGCTCCCGCTCGGCGAACCAGACAGTCCAACTCCCGGAGAAGCTGGTGACGTTGGGCATCTGGATGGCAATGGTGTATACCACGCGGCCATACAGGCGGGGGTCGGGCACGCTGCTGATACGCAGGACGCGCTCCGGATCCGGTCCGGCGCCCGGCGCTGCGGCCTTGACCGAGCGCGCGGCGCTGGTGAGGTTGCGCAGAGAGGTGGGCGGCTCCAGGCTCACAACCATGGTTGGCTGTTCCTCTTTGGCGC
>Ga0209698_10007561_pt1 | contig 11394 bp, 8 predicted proteins | sample LitLauG_LLR_2012_FD_187203 | JGI IMG/M metagenome (GOLD analysis project Ga0209698, IMG submission 187203) | Freshwater sediment microbial communities from Pennsylvania, USA - Little Laurel Run_MetaG_LLR_2012 (SPAdes) (version 2) | ecosystem: Environmental > Aquatic > Freshwater > Creek >... | reverse complement strand
AATTTGGGCCTAAGGCGTTGAAGACGCCTCCTAGCGACATGACCGTACGGCTAACGAACCGCCTGCGCTCCCGCCTTCAGCAACCGATAGCTGATCGCGTCCACCAAAGCCTGAAACGACGCCTCGATGATGTTGCCGCTGACGCCGACCGTCGACCAGCGCGACCCGTCGGGCGCGCCGAACTCGACCAGCACCCGCGTCACCGCATCCGTGCCGCCCTGAAACACCCGCACCCTGAAGTCGAGCAACTCCACATCCTGGATATGCTTCTGATAGACGCCGAGATCCTTGCGCAAAGCCGTGTCGAGCGCGTTGACGGGGCCGACGCCTTCGGCGGCGGAGATCAGCGCCTCCTCGCCGATGCGGATTTTCACCACCGCCAGAGAGGCCGCATAAAGGGCGCCCGACGATTCCCGTTTGTGCTCGACGCTGACGTTAAAGCTCTCCACATCAAAGAATGTCGGCACGCCGCCCAGATGTTTCCTCGCCAGCAATTCAAACGAAGCGTCCGCGCCCTCATAGGCGTAGCCCTCGGACTCGCGCGCCTTCACCTCGTCCAGCACGCGCGCCAGCCGGGGATCGTCGGGCGCGACCTCGACGCCGAGCCGCTTCAACTGCGCCACCAGATTAGAGCGCCCCGCCTGATCGGAGACCAGGATCGCCCGCGCATTGCCGACGCTCTCGGGCGGCACATGCTCATAAGTGCGCGGGTCCTTGGCCAAAGCGGACGCATGAATGCCCGCCTTGGTGGCGAAGGCCGAGGCGCCGACATAGGGCGCATGACGGTCGGGCGCGCGGTTCAGCAATTCGTCGAAACTATGCGAGAGCCGCGCGAGGCCGGCCAGCGACTCGGTTGATACGCCGATCTCGAAGGCATCCGCAAAATCGGGCTTGAGCGCCAACGTCGGAATCAACGAAACAAGGTTGGCGTTGCCGCAGCGCTCGCCCAGTCCATTCAGCGTGCCCTGAATCTGGCGCACGCCCGCCCGCACCGCCGCCAGCGAATTGGCCACCGCGTTCGCCGTGTCGTTATGCGCGTGAATGCCCAGCCGCTCGCCGGGGATCGCGCGCGCCACGTCGCGGACTATCGCCTCGACCTCATGCGGCAGCGCGCCGCCGTTGGTGTCGCAAAGAACCACCCAACGCGCGCCGGCCTCATAAGCGGTGCGCGCGCAATCGAGCGCATAAGCCGGGTTGGCCTTGTAGCCGTCGAAGAAATGCTCGCAGTCAACCATCGCCTCGCGCCCGGCCGTTACGGCCACGCGCACGCTGTCGCGGATGCTGTCGAGATTCTCCTCCAGCGTGCAGCCCAGCGCGACACGGACGTGATAGTCCCAGCTTTTGGCGACAAACACGATGGCGTCGGCGTCCGCCGCAAGTAAGCCCGCGACGCCGGGATCGTTGGCGGCCGAGCGGCCGGGGCGCTTGGTCATGCCGAAGGCGCAAAAGCGCGCGCGCTGGGTCGGCTTCTTTTCAAAGAATTTGGTGTCCAGCGGATTGGCGCCGGGATAGCCGCCCTCGACATAATCGACGCCGAGTTCGTCGAGCATTTTCGCAATATGGCGCTTGTCCTCCAGGCTAAAATCGACGCCGGTGGTCAGCGCGCCGTCACGCAAAGTCGTGTCGAAGAGATACAGGCGTTCGCGGGACATATTCGTCTCAATGTTCGGAAGGCGCGTCGGCGAGCGGCTTGCTCATCGAGGTGTTGCCGAGCCATTCGTCGTCGATGGCGACGAGATTGCGGCGGTCGCCGACGAAGCGGCGGCGATCAAACAAAGGCTTGGCCGTGTCGCTGACGTCCGCCGTCAATTTCTTGGCGCCACGTGCGCGCGCCAGTTTTTCCAGTGCGTCGAGCAGCACGCCGCCGACGCCCTGCCGGGCATATTCGGGATCGACGAACACCATCTCGATATGTTCGGCGCCCTTGAGGCTGGCGAAACCGACGACCTCGCCCTCTTGCGTCGCCACCAGCGTCAGCATCGCGGCAAGGGTCTTGGCGAAAGCCGCTTCGTCGTCGGCGCGCGCGGCCCAGGCCTCGCATTGCGCCTCCGAATAATCCTCCTCCGCCAACTCCTCGATGCTGGAGCGGAAGATGATCGCGCAGCGGCGCGCGTCGGCGGGCAGATAGGGGCGTAGCGCCACGCTCATCGTTGCAAATCCCAGGTCGTGCCGTCTTTGTTGTCTTTCAAAATGACGCCGAGCGCGACCAACGCGTCGCGCAGCCGGTCGGAGGCGGCGAAGTCCTTTGCTTTGCGTGCGGCGATACGCTGGGCGACCAGCGCCTCGATCTTCGCTTTCAACGCCGGATCGACCACAGCGCCCTGCGCGGCGATCTCGGCCTCGACGTCGAGCCCCATCAAGGCGAGGCCGCGTCGCAACTCCCCCGCCCTGCCCTCGTTGGAAAGGACATGCAATACGCTGAGGGCGGCGGGCGTGTTGAGGTCGTCGGCCAAGGCTTCCAGCAAGGTCGGCGAAGGCTCGGCGGCGGGCGGCGCGTTGGCGGCGATGCGCGCGAACCGCTGCATCGTCTTTTCGGCCTCCTCCAGCGCGCGCACGGTCCAGTCCATGGGCTGGCGATAGTGGCTCCTCAGCATGGCGAGCCGCAGCACAGCGCCCGGCCAGGAACGCCCGCCGAACACATGTGTTCGCAGCAAATCGTGCATAGTGACGAAGTTGCCGAGGCTCTTCGACATTTTCTCGCCCTCGACCTGCAAGAAACCGTTGTGCATCCAGACATTGGCCATGCGCGGCGAGCCAAGCGCGCAGCAGCTTTGCGCGATCTCGTTTTCGTGGTGGGGAAACACCAGATCGACGCCGCCGCCGTGGATATCGAAAGTTTGTTTGTCCGCATCCTCGCAGGCGAGCCCGCCCCCGTAGGGCGTCAACAAGGTCTTCATCGCCATGGCGGAGCATTCGATATGCCAACCAGGCCGCCCCGGCGCGGCGATCCCGGCGGGACTTTCCCACGACGGCTCACCGGGCTTGGAGGGCTTCCACAGAACGAAATCCATCGAGTCGCGCTTGTAGGGCGCGACATCGACGCGGGCGCCCGCCAGCATTTCGTCGAGCGAGCGCCGCGCCAGCGCGCCATAGCGAAGGCCGCGCGCGTCCATCGCTTGCGGAGAGAACAGCACATGATCCTCAGCGACGTAGGCGACGCCGCGCGCGACCAGCCGCTCGATCAGCGCGCGCATCTCAACCATGTGGTCGGTGGCGCGGGGCTCGTGGGTCGGGGCCAGGCAACCCAGCGCCGCCACGTCCTCGCGGTACTGGGCTAGCGTCAGGCTCGTCACTTCGCCGATGGCTTCGTTGAGCGGTCGGTCAGGAAAATCGCGCGCGGCGCGGGCGTTGATCTTGTCGTCGACGTCGGTGACGTTGCGCGCATAAACGACGTGATCGGCGCCATAGACCTGACGCAATAGCCGGAACAGCACGTCGAACACGATGGCCGCGCGGCCATTGCCGATATGGGCGTAGTCGTAGACGGTCGGGCCGCAGACGTACATGCGCACATGCGCGGGGTCGATGGGCGCGAAGGCGGCCTTCGTGCGCGTCAGCGTATTATAGAACGTCAGTTGAACCGACATGGTTTTCCCCGTTCCAGCGCATGCGAGGGCTCTGCCCTTACGTCTTCATGCGGATGGAGAAAAGACGCGATGGGCCGGCCGCTCGTTCAGCGGCGGATAATTCGACCCTGACAGATGCTGGTCTGCGTCATGCCCGCGTCTATGAGCGCCGGGGTCAAGCCTGTCAAGGCGATACGCCGCATCCAATTACATGACGCTAAAGTGCTTGACGCAAATAGCAACCGATAATAGCAAGTCTGCGTGAACGGCGTCGCAAAAGCCGCTCATGCAACAACAGTCTCGCAGTACATGCGAAGTATCGGGCGTTCCGCGTGGGCGCCGATGCCGTTTTGCGTCGAAAGGATCAAAAGCCCGAGAAAGCGCCGCCATGTCGGCGTGAGCGCGGGGTTATGCCTGGGAGGAGCCGATGAACCCTTTCACAACTCGTCATGCCGCCGCTGTCGCCTTCGGCGTCCTCATCACCATGCCCTTGGCTGCGCAGGAGACGCCGATGCCGGCGCCGCTGCGGCTGTCCTCGACCACGCACGGCGTCGCCTTCGATCAGGAGGGCCGGCCCGTCACGCTCGACGGGACGACCATCCTCAAGGTGCAGGAAGGGCTGATCTCCACTCTGCGCGCCCGCCTCGACAAGACCGGACAACAGGAGTTCGACGCCGAATTGAAGGCGCAGACCGGCGGCAGCGAGGGCGACAAGGTTTACGCCAATGCGGTCGCCATCGGTTCGCTGATTGACAAGGTCGAGCCCGACGACGCCGAATCGTTGCGGACGCAGAACGTCAAGTTGCTCACGCGCTATGGCGGCCTCGTGGACAAGCCCGTGCTGCTGAATGAACTCAGCGAAGGCAAAACGCCGGCTTTCGTCGACAGGAAGTTGACGGGCCCGATCATCAAGGGCATCGACATCGGCGGCGTCTTTGGACCGCTGCGGCCGATCTATCTCTATGCGCGCCGCTGCGCTGCGGCCGGAGTGCCGGTCCCGCCGCCGCTCAACGTGTCGGCGCCGAGCGGCGGCTGGACCAACGCAGGGGAGCAGAAGGTCAGCTATCTGGAGCCGAAATCGGCGGGCGGCGTGCCCTACCACCCCAACAAGTTCTCGCAGATGTTCTATTGGATCCCGTCGGGCGGCGGCGCCATCTGCATCGCCAACCCCATCGTCGAGGACAAGGTCGCCAAGCCGAATTCGATCAACGCTTTCGGCGTCATCTGCCAGAGCCTCACCGCGCCGGGCAAGCCGAGCCACGCCTGCTTCTGGGACAACGCCACCGACGACATGGCCTACAATTCGCCGCACGACGTGCGCAACGCCGCCGACTTCAACGCGCCGCCGCATCTGCCGCAGGACAACCAGTGCACCGACTGCCATTCCGGCGGCCACGCCTACATAGTGATGCCGAAATTCGGCATCACCAATGGGACCGACGGCGATCAGACGCTCGTGCCGTCGGCCATCGAGGAGGCCTTGAAAGCCTACGATTCCGGGCGCACGCCGAACTTCCACTCACAGGACAATTATTTCGTGCCGCTCGTCGATCCCACCTGGCCGCAGAACGTCGCCAAGGCCTATGCCGCCGGTCCGGCCACCGATCCCAACGACGCCGCGACTTGCGGCGGCTGCCACGGCGCCAACGGCAATTTCTTCGGCAAAACGTTGCCCAATGTCGCGGGCGTGTTGCAACCTCGCGATCAATTGTTCAAGTTCTGCTCGTTCGTCTTGCCGGATTTCCTTACGGCGGTGCATGACCCCAACAATTACTATGACGGCGCCATGCGCTATCAGGCGGCCACGTCGGCGCAGGGCGTCACGGCGCTCTACAACGCCTGCAAGGGCATATTTCCGGGCGGATATTTCCCCGCTTCAACCAACGCCTGGCTGGTTCACCGCGACCCGCCGTAAGTGACCTCCCCGGCGCTCCGGCGCCGGGACTTAAGCCGCCTTGTCCAACCCATAGAGCGTGTGCAGCGTCCGCACCGCCAGTTCTAGATACGCCTCGTCGATCAGCACTGAGAACTTGATCTCCGAGGTGGTGATCGCGCGGATGTTGATGCCCTTCTCGGCCAAGGCGGCGAAGGCGCGCGAGGCGACTCCGTGGTGCGAGCGCATGCCGACCCCAATCGCCGACACCTTCACGACATCCTGCGCGCCCTGGATCGCGGCATAGCCGAGCGACCCGGCCAGCCCCTCCAGTATCGCCATTGCGCGCTTGTATTCGGCGCTGGGCACGGTGAACGTGATGTCGGTGTGCTGCGCGTCGTCCGACACGACCTGAATGATCATGTCGACATTGATGCTCGCCTCCGCCAGCGGCCCGAAAATCGCCGCTGCGACGCCGGGCTTGTCGGCCACCTTCCGCAGGGTGATCTGCGCCTCGTCGCGCGAGAAGGCGATGCCGGTGACGACCTGTTGCTCCACGATGTCCTCCTCGCCGCAGATCAGCGTGCCCAGCTTGGGGTCGCTGGGATCGTCGAACGACGAGCGCACATAGGTTTTCACCTTATGCACCATCGCCAGTTCGACCGAACGCACCTGCAAAACCTTGGCCCCCAGCGACGCCATCTCCAGCATTTCCTCGAACGACACCTTATCCATGCGCCGCGCCTTGGGGGCCACGCGCGGGTCGGTCGTATAGACGCCGTCGACGTCGGTGTAGATGTCGCAGCGATCCGCCTTCAGCCCAGCCGCCAGCGCGACGGCGGACGTATCGGAGCCGCCGCGCCCCAGCGTCGTGATGCGGCCGGTCTCGGTGCAAAGCCCCTGAAAGCCCGCCACCACCGCGACCTGGCCCTTCGCGAACCCGGCGACGATCCCCGAGCCGTCGAGGCCCGCGATGCGCGCCGAGCCATGCGCGTCGTCGGTGGTGAGCGGGATCTGCCAGCCGGCCCACGAGCGCGCCGAAACCCCGATGTCCTTCAAAACGATGGCGAGCAATCCCGCCGTGACGAGTTCCCCGGAATGCACCACCACGTCATATTCGGCGGGATCGTAGAGCGTCGCGGCCTCGTTGACCCATCCGACGAGTTCATTGGTCTTGCCCGACATCGCCGAGACCACCACCGCGACCTCGTGGCCGGCGTCGACCTCGCGCTTGACGTGGCGCGCGACATTGCGGATGCGCTCCACATTGGCGACGCTCGTGCCGCCGAATTTTAGAACCAGACGCGCCATTTGGTCTCAAGCGTTTGGGGCGAGTCCGGCTCGCCCCTTCAGAGTGGCGCGCGTATAGAGGGGGCTCGATAAGCGGTCAAATTCGCGAGGCTTGCCCATGTCCGCCAGCGTCAAAAGCGACGAGGTCGCCAAGTTCGACGCCCTTGCGGAGGATTGGTGGGACCCGGACGGGCGCATGGCGCCGCTCCACCGCATCAACCCTGTCCGCATCGGTTGGATCGTCGCGACGCTCGCTCGCCGCTTCAAGGCGGAAGGCCCGACGCCGCTTTCAGGGCGCACGATTCTCGACGTCGGCTGCGGCGCGGGGCTTTTGTCGGAGCCGCTATCGCGCATCGGCGCCCGCGTCACCGGACTGGACCCCGCGCCTTCGGCCATCGCAGCCGCCCGCGCTCACGCCGAGGCGACGGGGGCGGAACTCACCTACCGCGCCGGGACCATCGAAGACCTGGCGCTGGAGGGCGCGAAATTCGACGCGGTGCTGGCGATGGAGGTCGTCGAGCATGTCGAGAACGTGCCCGCCTTCGTTGGCGCCGCCGCCTCGCTGGTCGCGCCGGGCGGCGTCCTGTGCCTCTCCACGCTCAACCGCACCGCCAAGAGTTTTGCGCTGGCTATCGTCGGCGCGGAATATGTGCTGCGCTGGTTGCCCGTCGGCACGCATCGCTGGGAACAGTTCGTCACGCCGCTGGAGCTGACCGGCGCGCTGCGCCGCGCAGGCTTCGTCGTCACCGCCAAGCGCGGCATGGCCTACAATCCGCTAAGGCGCGAGTGGGCGCTCGGCGACGACATGGACGTCAACTACCTGTTCGCCGCCGTGCCGCGCCTCTGAGGGCCAGCGCGCCAGCGCTTTGCGACCCGCGTCAGTCAACTCGTAGACGCCGCGCGAAACGGCGCGGAACCAGCCGTAATAATTGTGCAGCAGGATCGTCCCCGCGTCCGCCGCCAGCGGGCGCAGGTCGCGCGGCCGGGCGGTCGCTTGCGCCATGAACGCGGCGCAGGCCAAAGCCCGCTGCCGGTAGGCGGTCATCACCGGCTCGCCGCGCCCGCCGCCGGGATGAGGGTCGCCGCGCCGCTTCTTGTGCTCCTCCATCAGCCGGGATCGGCGCTTCGGGTCGCGGCGCGGCTCGGGCGCGGCGGGGCTGACCAGCAATTCGACGCCGCCGTCGTCGCGCACGCCCAGCATGCCAAAACCAAGGCGCCGGCACAGATCGCGAAACCGCCGGTCGCCGTGCCGCCCCCTGGGCGCCAGCCGAGCGGCGAGCCAGATTTCGTCGCCCGCCTTCGCGCGGTCCACCGCCTGAAGCACCAACTCTAGCGTGAAGGCGGCTTTCAGTTCCGCGATCACCACCAAGGGCGGCTCGCCGTCCTTCAGCGCCACGAGATCGCAGCCGCCGATCTCCCCCTTGGCCCGATAGCCGAGCCCTTCGAGAAAGCCCTTCACCGGCGCATAAAGCGCGGTCTCCTTCACCCGATCCTCCGCCGTTCAAAAACGAACCCGATCCCTTGCCTTCGCCGCCTCATCGCAGCAAAAGGCGGCTCGACGCTGCAACAGGAACCCCCGGAATGACCGCCACGCTCGACGAACTCGGTTTGCGATTCGGCACCGACAAGGCGTCGCAGTTTCATAATTACCTCAATTTCTATGAATCCTTCATGGCCCCGCTGCGCGAGCGGCCGATTACGCTGCTGGAAATCGGCGTCTTTCACGGCGCCTCGCTCGCCACCTGGGCCGAATATTTTCCCCACGCGAAGATCGTCGGCGTCGACATCCAACCGAGCGCCAAACAATATGCGAGCGAGCGCGTCCAGATCGAACTTGCCGACCAGTCGAACCTCCAGCATCTGGCCGAGCTATGCGCCAAACATGGCCCTTTCGACATCGTCATCGAGGACGGCTCGCATATGTGGGAGCATCAGACCACGACGTTGCGCGCCCTGTTCCCGTTTGTGCGCAATGGCGGAACCTATGTCGTCGAGGACTTGCAAACCAACTATGGCGCGATGCAGGACAAATATCGCGGGGTCGCTTCGGAAACCTGCGTGGCGTTTCTCAAGCGATGGATGGATGTTTTCGTCGCCGACGACCTCATGGATCTCGAAGGCGTCGAGGACGCGTTCTTGCGCACCTACGGCCGCGCCATCGATTCGATGACCTTCCACCGCCGCGCCTGCGTGATTCGCAAGCGCGTGCTTGACGCCGACTGGCGGCTGAACCGGGGCGAGCCGCTGTCGCCGCGACCTGCAGACGCGCTTCAGGTGACGCTGAACGCGCATGTGGGCATGCGCGGCGACGTTTTCGGGGCCGGCGGCTTTGTCGACGAAGGCGCCGATCTATACACTTTCCAAGGAATCTCTCTCGCCTCCGAAACCGGCGCGCTCGAATATCGCGTGCGCTCGCCGGAGGGCGAATGGAGCGAGTGGGCGGCCGAGGGCGTTTTCGCCGGGACGCGCGGGCTGGCGCGCGCCATCACCGGCGTGTGCGTGCGCGTCGTCGAGCGCGCGGCGGCGCTTCATGTTGTGGAGACCTACGCTGGCTTCGTCGGCGGGATTTCGTCTCAGGTCAAGGACGGCGAGCCCTGTTACGCGCCCAACGGCGCGGCGATGCGGGCGTTGCAGGTGGTGCTGCGGCCGAAGACGGAGTGACCGCCCATGCCACGTCGCGGGAGCGTCGGCCTCCAGGCCGGCATCTCTGCGCACGCTGAGCGGTCGGCGTGGACGCCGACCCTCGACCCAAACGCGAGTTGCGCCTGCAAAACCAGCTTCACTGCGCCGCGCGCGGCGCCAGAAACGCGATCTCGACCAGCGTGCCCTGATCCTTGCGGCTTTTGATCGAGAAATCCGCATGGTTGGCCTCGACCAGCGCCTTGGTCAGCGGCAGGCCGATGCCCGAGCCCTCCGACGCCTTGGCCCCAGGCACGCGCTTGAACGGCTCCAGCGCGACGGCGAGTTCGCTTTCGTTCATACCGATCCCGGTGTCGCGAACCCGCAGGATCACCGCGCCCGCGTCATCGAGCGCCGTCGAGACGATCACCTGACCGCCGGGTTCGTTGTATTTGACGGCGTTGGCCATCAGGTTCAACAAAATCTGACGCAGCGAACGCTCGTCGGCCATCACCTGCGGCAGCCGATCAAACAGCGACAGCCGCATGATGACGCGCTCGCGCGCCGCCTGCGGCTGCATCAACGTCACGCATTCGCGCACGACAGCGTTGACGTCGAGCGGCGTGAACTGAAGATCCATCTTGCCAAGTTTTAGCCGCGTCAGATCCAAAAGATCATTGGCCAACGACAGCACATGCCGGCCCGAAGCGTGGATGTCGCGCATATAGTCGCGATAACGTTCGTTGCCCATCGGGCCGAAGCGCTCCTCGATCATCACCTCGGCGAAACCGAGGATGGCGTGCAGCGGGGTGCGCATTTCGTGGCTGACGCGCGACAGCAATTCGGTCTTGGCGGCGCTCTCCTTTTCCGCCTCCTCGCGCCCGGCGTGCGCCTGAACGGCGCCCGTCTCCGCGCCGGACAGATCGCTCAGCAACACGAAATATTCGGGCTCGGGTTCATTCGCAATCCGTCCCAGATCGAGCCGCGCCGGGAAGGCCCTGCCCTCGACGCCCCGCCCCTCGACGTCGACGCGCTCACGCGCGCTTTCGCCGTTGACCAGCCGCGCGAACGCCGTCTGCATGGCGGGATGCGAGAGCGGAGAAAACAACGTCAGCACGCTCTCGCCCGCCGCCTCGACCTGATGACGGTCGAACAGGGTTTGCGCGCCTTTGTTCATCGACAGAATGCGTCCCGCCTTGTCAATCTTCACCATGCCGTCGCGCGCGGCTTCCAGCGCCACCGAAAGGTCGCGCGCCCTCGCTGCGTGCAACTCGACCTCGCGCTCCATGGCGCGCGTCTCTTCCTGGCGCTCAGCCTCATAGGAGCGGCGCATGGCGACGAGATCGGCGGGCTGGCCGCCCCAGGTCGCCGGGCGCACCTGCGCATCGACATTGACGATGCGCCCTCCCCCCGCCGCAAGCGGAATTCCGGTGGCGACGCCGTCGGGAGCGAGCGCGCGGGGATCGCGGCCGCGAAAAATGGTTTTCAGACCCTCGCGAATGCGAAAATCCTCTAAGCTGACGTAGCCCGCGACATCGAGCAGCGTCTTGTTGGCGAACAAAGTCTCGCCGTCGCGCACGACGAGGATGGCGATGGGGATGATGTCGACCAGCGCAGCGAAATCGTCAGCGGCGGCCTCATGCGCCTCGTTCGCAGCCACGGGCGCCGCCTCGGCGTGTGCGTCCGTCTGCGGCCCCTGCGCGCGCACATTGGCGCCAAGCGCTCGGGCGATAGCTTTGAAATTGTCGCGCTCCTGCGAGGTCAGCGCGACGCTCTCCTCCGCAGTGGGCGCGGGCGCGGAGGTCAGCGGGTGCAAAACCACGATCTCCGCGCTGGCTGGCGTCGCGACGCGACGGGCGAGTTTGGGCTCGCCGGTGGGTTTGGGTTCGCCGGGGACTTTGGGCTGGAGCAGCGCGGCCAGCGCCGAAATCACCGCCAGCGCCGGGGCGTCGCCAGCAGCGGATGCGGGAAGCGCGGGCGGCGCGTGCTGGCGTTGCAACAGCCGGATCAGCGCAGCGGCATCGCCCGCCGTGGGCCTGGCAGGGG
>Ga0209698_10007559_pt1 | contig 11396 bp, 3 predicted proteins | sample LitLauG_LLR_2012_FD_187203 | JGI IMG/M metagenome (GOLD analysis project Ga0209698, IMG submission 187203) | Freshwater sediment microbial communities from Pennsylvania, USA - Little Laurel Run_MetaG_LLR_2012 (SPAdes) (version 2) | ecosystem: Environmental > Aquatic > Freshwater > Creek >... | reverse complement strand
TCGGTCGTCTCTCGGTTCGCCCGCGACCGTATCAGTTTGTGCCGCTCATCATGGCGCTCAAACTCGATGTCGTGCGAATGCTTATCGCCGACGACGTAGGCATTGGGAAGACCATTGAAGCTGCAATGATTGCCCGCGAGTTGCTTGATCGGGGCGATGCCCAAGGACTGTGTGTCATTTGCCCTCCGCATCTGTGTGACCAGTGGCAGGAGGAGCTGGAAACCAAGTTCCACATTCACGCCAAAGTTGTCCGTACCAGTACGCTGGCAAGACTGGAACGTGACCTTCCTCGCCGCGACCTGAGCGTGTACAAATACTACAAACACTTGGTCGTGAGCATCGACTTTGTGAAGCGCGATTCTCGCCGCGCTGCCTTCCTTTCTGATTGCCCCGACTTCGTAATCGTTGATGAAGCACATACGGCTACTGAGCCGGGTGGCGTCGGCTCTCACGAGCAGCAACAACGCCATCAGCTTGTGCATGAAGTCGCGAAAGATCGATCCCGACACATTCTGCTTCTCACGGCGACGCCGCACAGTGGAATCGAGGGAAGCTTTCGCTCCCTGTTGGGTCTCTTGAACGACCGATTCGAGAATATCGACATGCAACAGTTGAGCGAGCAGCAACGTCGCGTTCTTGCACGCCATTTCGTGCAGCGAACGAGAGGCGACGTGCTAGCGGCTTGGCCGGGAGAAGTACGTTTTCCGAAGCGCGATGCAATCGAGGACACCTACAAGCTCACCGGGGAGCACCAACAGCTTTTCGAAGATGTCCTAGAGTTCACGCGGGAGACGGTGCAAGACCCGAAGCTCAGTCAGCCACGCCAGCGAGTGCGGTACTGGGCAGCCCTTACCTTGCTGCGCTCTCTAATGTCGAGCCCAGCGGCTGCGGCTAAGGCGTTTGCAGTTCGTCAACAGAAACTGGAGGAGCAGCCAGCGGAGGCCGAAGAGCAAGAAGACCTACGGGAGCGGGAGACCCTCGATCCTGTGGACGTAGAATTTGCGTCCGACACCATACCGGAAGCCTCAGTGGAACTGGGCAATAGTGATTTCGAAGATCGCGACCGCCGCCGCTTAAAGGAGTTTGCAAAACGCGCTGAAGCCCTCAAATCCGGGAATGATCCCAAGATCGCGAAAGCTGCCGATCTCCTGCTGTCCCTAATCAAGAAAGGCTTCCATCCAATCGTCTATTGCCGCTTCATTCCCACTGCGCAGTACGTCGCCGAGGAACTGAACAATCGCCTTGTCAAGCAGTGGAAAGACTTCCGCGCTGTCGCCGTAACCGGAGCTAGCGGTAGTGACGAAGAGCGAAAGGCTCTCATCAAGGATTTGGTCGAGTCTGAGCCGAAAACGGATCATCGCGTTTTGGTGGCGACCGACTGCTTGAGCGAAGGCATTAACCTGCAAGACCAGTTCGACGCCGTCTTGCATTACGACCTGCCATGGAATCCCAATCGACTCGAACAACGAGAAGGACGCGTGGATCGCTTCGGGCAATCGCGACCCGAAGTCAAGGCAGTCCTGCTCTACAGCCCAGACAACAAGATTGATGGGATTGTCCTGAAGGTGCTGGTTCGGAAGGCACGGGAAATCTACAAATCACTCGGTGTCAGCGTCCCTGTTCCCGTGAACAGTGAGTCGGTGATGAAGGCAGTCATCGAAGGAGTGTTCAAGAGCAAAGAACCAGAGCAGATGGCGCTCGATCTAGGTGGAATTGAAAACGTCCAGCAGCTTCACATCGAGTGGGACATCAACGCGCAGCGAGAGAAGACCAGCCGTAGCCGCTTCGCGCAACACGCGATCAATCCAAACGAAGTCGCCAAGGAAATCGAAGCTACGGACGAGGTTCTCGGAGACCCAACTGCCGTTCGCAACTTCTTAGCGGAATCAGCGCCTCGTGTTGGTTTCGCGCTTACGCCTCGGAACAGTCACTTCGTGCTTGATCCAAGTAAACCTCTCTCAGAAATTGCCGCACGCCTTGGCTGGAAGAAGCCGCCGGATGTCGTCTTCGATAGTCCGCCGCCTGCCGGGCTAGAAAATGCTGTCGTCCTCATTCGCAACCACCCGTTTGTAGTGGCACTCAGCGAGAGGGTTGTTGGCGAGGCATTCAAGCCACAACCAAACGAGAAATTCGCGCGTTGCGGAGCGGCCTTCACCGATGAGGTGAAAGTGCGCACGGTAGTCGCCCTGCTTCGCGTGCGTTACCGCGTCACGACTCGCCGCCACAAATTAGATCAGTTCGCGGAAGAAGTAGTCACGAGCGGGTTTTCGCGAAGCGACAAGGGACTCGACTGGCTGCCTACAAACGACAAAGCGACCTTGGCTCTGCTGGAAACCGTTGCTCCGAAAGGGCAGATCACGCAGTCGGAGCGCATCGAACAAGTTTCTTGGGCACTCCAGATTCTTGAGAGCGCCAAATTGGACTTGGAGCGCATCGCTCACGACCGAGCCAAAGAAGCCGAATCCGCGTATGCACGCCTTCGTGACCTAACAGGTGGATCTCAGATCACGGTTACCCCTGCTCTCAATTCGCCCGACATTCTGGGGATTTATGTGCTCCTTCCGGGGGGTGGCCGTTGACGCAGTACATCGGCATCCACTCTGAAGGTGGTCTGATTCCTTACGACGTTCTCGATAAGATTGCGAAAGAGGAGAGCGGCCTTGGACAGCAGGCCAAGGATTTCGGATTACCTGCGGGACGAAGGCTCACGGACGAAATCGCTCGTGCTTGGAGCGATGCCCAAGATTACTGGCACATATTCCAACGGCGATCTTCCACCCTGCCTGCCGATGAAAGTGGAGCAACGCTAACTCGGAAGTGGCTTGGCGACCTGCTCGAACTGCTTGGATACGAGCTTGCCTTGCAACAGGCAGGAGTCGTGATAGGCGGGAAAAACTATCCGATCTCGCATCATGCCGGGGCAAGCGAGGAGTCTCCTCCTGTTCAGATCGAGGGGTTTCGCACCGATGTTGACAAGCGTCCACAAGCACGGCGCTTGAGTCCTCAGGCGCTCGTACAGGAGTACCTCAACAATAGCGATAGCCAACTGTGGGGCATTGTCACAAACGGAGTTCTGCTCAGGCTTCTCCGGGACACGTCTCGCACATCACGCCCTTCATATTTGGAATTCAATTTAGAAAGCATTCTCGAAGGGAACCGATTCAACGAATTCGCCCTTTTCTATCGGGTCTGTCATCGCACGCGACTGCCGCGAACCGCTGAAGACTCGACATCATGCTGGCTGGAGAAATACCTCCAGCTTTCCATCGAGCAGGGTGGACGGGTACGCGACAAACTTCGGGATGGCGTCGAGGACGCCCTCAAAACCCTCGGTACTGGTTTCCTTCGGCACCCAAACAATGGCGCTCTCCGCGATCGCGCTAAGGCGGGCATGTTGACCGCTGCCGAGTTTCACCGTCAGCTTTTGCGGCTGGTATACCGTTTGCTGTTCCTCATGGTGGCCGAAGAACGGCGCATGATTGTGCCTGAGGGGCCTGAGGCTGACCGCCGCCAGAGCTTGTTTGACAGGTACTATAGCGTCGGGCGTCTGCGGGCCTTGGCAGAGAAACCAATCGAAGCGAGCACCTTCGGCGATCTTTGGATTGGATTACGGCAGACCTTCACCCTTTTTGAGGACGGTGACTCTAACCCGCTTGGAGTGCCGCCACTGAATGGTGATCTATTCAGTGCTGTTGCGGTAAGAGACCTACAAGGCACATATCTGTATAACGACTTACTCCTTGCCGCCATGCAACGTCTTTCGCTCTTCGAAGATCATCGCGTGCGCCAGCGTGTGAATTACAGTGCGTTGGATGTCGAGGAACTGGGCTCGGTCTATGAGAGTCTTCTCGATTTTCAGCCAGCGTTTGCTGAGCAACCGGATGGAATGATTTTCGACTTGCGCACCGGGAGTGAGCGTAAATCCACAGGGTCGTACTACACGCGACCTGAGCTTGTCCGCGAATTGATTGAAAGCACCCTTGTGCCCGTAATGCAGGATCGTTTGGCTGGCGCGAAGGACACTGATCCGACCAAAGACAGAGAAAAGAAGGAGCATGCGATCTTATCTATGAGTGTCTGCGACCCTGCTTGCGGCTCTGGGCATTTCCTGCTCGCAGCAGCACGGAGACTAGGACGTGAATTGGCGAAGGTGCGCACCGGAGAAGACGAGCCTATACCTAAAGAATTTCATCTGGCCGTGCGCGATGTAATTGCCCATTGCGTTTACGGAGTGGACGTGAATCCGCTGGCCGTAGACCTTTGCAAACTTGCGCTGTGGTTGGAAGGACACTGGACGGGCAAACCGCTTAGTTTTCTCGACAATAGGATCAAGTGCGGTAACAGTCTCATCGGTGTTCTCGACATGGCAGTCCTAAAGGAGGGTATACCTGACGACGCTTTCAACCCGGTCACGGGAGATGACAAGAAAATTGCTAGTGCCTTCAAGAAAGACAACCGGGATGAGCGCAAGGGGCAGGCTTCGTTACCGTTTGATATAACGCAACATGTTCACGAGTACGCGACCGAGTATCACAAGCTGACGGAGATCGCTGAGGAGACCCCTGCTGGTGTGCGGGAGAAGTCGAAGGCGTACCATGCATGGCGAGGGCGTGCAGATTGGTGGCATGATTGGACTGCGTGCAATATTTGGACGGCGGCTTTCTTTGTCTCGCTGACGAACTTTTCGGACCTGACCGTCCCCACGCACGACCGCTTGCTGCGGTTCGTGTTGCGGCAGGACGGACAACCGCAGATGGCAGCAGCCGCGAACGCCCTAGCTGAGCAGTTGCGCTTTTTCCACTGGCGGCTTGAGTTTCCCGAAGTGTTCGAAAGGGGCAGGTTCGACTTAGTAATCGGAAACCCGCCATGGGAGCGCATCAAGCTGCAAGAGAAGGAGCACTGGCTTGACGACCCATACATCGCCAATGCCCCACTGAAGGTCGAGCGACTTCGCAGGATTGAGGAATACCGCCAAAGTTCTGACACTCGAAAACAAGCCCGAATCAAAATATTTGAGCAAGCGAAGCACGCCGCCGACGCGGAAACTAAGTTCGTTCGAGCTAGTGATCGCTTTCCACTGGCGGCTACTGGTGACATCAACACCTACGCTCTGTTTACGGAATTAGCACGTGACCTCGCTGGCGAGACAGGTAGATTGGGTCTCTTGGTGCCAGTAGGAATAGTGACGGATGCGACCACAAAAGACCTATTCGGAGCGATGGTGAAGAACGGGGAACTTGTCAGTGTTCTTGGATTTGAGAATGAGGCGTTCATTTTTCCCGCAGTGCATCATGCTTTTAAGTTCTGCGCATTGACGGTTGCTGGTTCCCGCGCTGATCGGAAGGCTGATTTCGTATTCTTTTGTAGGAATTTCGATCAGGTGCATCAGCGTGAGCGGCACTTTGAACTCTCTCGGTCTGATCTGTCTCTCCTTAGTCCAAACACACTCACCTGCCCGACGTTTCGGAGTCGAACAGATGCGCTACTCACACAGAAGCTTTATCGCAAGTTTCCGGTGCTAGTGCATGAGGCGTCGGGTCGAAATCCGTGGGGTGTGACGTTTTCCTCGATGTTCCACATGACGAGTGACAGCAAGCTGTTCCATCAGGCACCAGCACAAGGCTTGGTCAGACTATACGAGGCCAAGATGATGTATCACTTCGACCACAGGTGGGGAACCTACAAAGATGCAACACAGGCTCAACTTAATATGGGCAACCTACCAGCCCCCACAGACGAGCAGAAGGGAGATCGCCTTTTCGAAACCGAGCCAAAGCATTGGGTCGCGGAGTCGGAAGTGTCCGACCACTTGTCTAAATGGAAACAAGAATGGCTGTTTGGATTTCGCGACATCACCGCTGCGATGGTAGACCGGACGAGCATCTTTACGATTCTTCCGAAGTGCGGGATCGGCAATACCATAACTTTGCTGTTTCCCACTCTGGACAACGGATTTCCGCTCATTTGTTGCCTTTTAGCCAACCTGAACTCGCTTGTTACGGACTTTGTGGTGCGAACAAAGTTAACCTATGTACACCTGAGCCAGTTCGTCCTCAAGCAGATAGTTGTTCTTCCGCCCGGGGGATACTTGGCACCAGACCTCCTATACGTTGTGCCGCGAGTGCTAGAACTCGTGTGTGTTTGCCGAGATGTTGAGCCGTTTGGCTTGGACGTTTGGGCGGGCTCCGATGCGTCATTGCAAGCTGCGATCGCCGAACAACTGAGGCAGACGGAAGTCAACTCCAATCAACACTGTCCTTCAGGCTTTCATTTCAATCCGATGAGGCGATTCCTAATCCGCGCTGAACTCGACGCTTACTATGCCCACCTGTACGGACTCACCAGAGATGAGTTGCGGTATTTTCTCGACCCGAAGGATGTGTTCGGTGAAGATTTCCCAAGCGAGACTTTTCGGGTGTTAAAGGAACGCGAAGAAAAAGAACTTGGCGAGTACCGCACGCGACGGCTGGTACTCGAAGCCTTCGATAAACTGGCAGAGTCGCCTCGCTTCCGCGACGAGATGCGAAAGCGAGAGTCGGCGTTCAGCCTGCCCGAAACAAAGCTCGTATCAGCGGGAAATTAGGGATTGAACGGCCTGCTTAGCATGGACAAACAAACGCGCTACACGGAACTCGTTGCGAAACGCAAGAAATGTAGATTATGTGCCTCACACGGACTAACGAATCCCAGTGCCTGTCAAAATGGCGCTTTTGACAGGAGCGGACACATCGGACCTTGGACGCAGTGGCAAGGCAATCTCGATGCTGACTTGATGGTCGTCGCTCAGGATTGGGGTGGGGTGGACTATTTCATCGACCACAAGGGACTGGAAGAGGACACCAACACGACGAACAAGAAAACCTGCGATCTGCTGTCCTCGATTGGCATTTCGATCCAACTGCCTCGACAATCAAAGAGCCCCGCCTTGTTTTTTACAAATTCGGTTTTGTGCTTGCGCCCCGGTCGCCTCACGGGTCCGACTAAGCCACAATGGTTCCACAATTGCTCGACGAACTTCCTCCGTCCTCAAGTCGAGCTAGTGAATCCCAAAGTAGTGGTCACTCTTGGACACATGGCATACCGTTCCCTGCTGAAAGCCTACAGCTTGCAGCCGAAGCCAAGAATGCGTGAAGCGGTGCAGGAGATCGTGCGACTGCCGGGTGGTAATCTGCTGGTTCCCGTGTTCCATCCGGGAAACAATGGCACGCGGTCGCGCTCTTTTGAGAACCAGAAAGCTGATTGGCAGCGCGTGAGAGTCGCGCTGGACGGAAAAGCAGAATTGACAGGCTCAGCCTGAATTTGAAGAATCCGGATGGAGGAGCTTCTGATGGGGCGCGGAGTGTTACGGCCTAAGCCACCTAAAGCTGGGACGCTGGCGAAGCGCCCTAACAATCGCTGGTGTGAGCATTGCAGGCAATGGGTTCACAAAGACAGATTAGCGCAGCATTCCAAAAGTAAGCACGGCATCGTAGTTGAGGCGACGACGGCTCCCATGGCGTCCACCCCAGACACAACTGCTAACAATGCCGCCGTTCTTTCGACGAAAAGACAAGTCAAACCCGAAAAGCCAAAAAAGAAAAACTTCTTGGAGCCCCCGTATGAACGCCAGCCGAAATTTGAGGGCGGAATCAGGTGGGAGCAGGGTGGCCTTCCAAGCCTTGGTAAACGGCGATAGCCATGAGCTGAGCGGACGGATAGAACTCTTCGGTATCTGCTCGGGATACGAGGGCAACAAATGGACGTATTTGCGCTTCGCGAAAAGGTTGTTTCCGATTATCAGCACTACATCGAGAGCTTCGTCCGCATCAACGACGAACGCATTGACACCTTCGTTCAAGAGCAATTTGAGAGTGGTGCCCTTTGGCCGGATGCCATCCTTCAACTGAACCCCGCCTATGAGCCCGGACCAACGCTCGATGAACTCGCCGCGCAAGGGGGCATCCTCAAATCTACTGCCGAGTTCTTTCGAGGAGCGGGCGGTAAGCCACTCCGTCTGTACCGCCACCAGCAGCAAGCAATCGAGATCGCCCGCCGCTGGGAGTCCTACGTCGTCACCACTGGCACGGGATCAGGCAAGAGCCTCACGTATCTGATCCCCATCGTGGATCATGTCCTCCGCACCCAACCGGAAAAGCACAAAGTCCGCGCCATCATCGTCTACCCGATGAACGCGCTGATAAACAGCCAGCATAGAGCTCTTGAAGACTACGCGAGCCGCAATCCCGGCGTGCCGATTCGATTCGACCGCTACACAGGACAAGAGAAGGAAGAGGCCCGGCAGCGGATTCTCGACGATCCGCCGCACATTCTACTCACCAACTACGTGATGCTGGAGTACATGATGCTCCGCCCGGTTGAGCGCGTCTTTACCGATGCCGCAACCTCGCACCTTGAGTTTCTCGTGTTGGACGAACTGCATACTTATAGGGGCCGTCAGGGTGCAGACGTTGCCATGTTGATGCGTCGTCTTCGAGAACGAAGCGGTAACACGAAGCTGCTGAACATCGGCACTAGCGCCACATTGGCGAGTGGGGGCAAACGTGATGATCGTCGCCGTGCAGTCGCCGAGGTCGCAACGAAGTTGTTCGGTACGGTGGTTCGTCCCGAGAACGTCGTTGATGAAACCCTGCGCCGAGCAATTCAGGTTCAAGCACCACACGAGACCGCAGGCATACGCAGTGCGGTCGAGACTCCTCCAAATTCGGAAGACTTTGCAGGGTTTGTCGGTTCTCCACTCGCGGCATGGACGGAAAACATCTTTGGGCTGGATGAGGAAGACGGACGGCTCGTGCGTCGTAACCCCATCAAATTCCGAGAAGGCGCGCACCAGCTATCGCAGCAGAGTGGTCTGGATGAGTCTACTTGCACGAGCAAATTAAGGGAGCTACTCGCATCGGGAAACAAGTTGCGAAATGACATGGGGGAGCCGATCTTTGCGTTCCGTCTCCACCAGTTTCTCGCTGCTGGCGGCACACTCTACGCCACGCTGGAGAGCGCCGAGAAACGATACCTTACGTTGGAAGGACAGCACTATGCACCGGGCGACGGCGGCGAGCGTCTCGTATTTCCGCTCGTGTTTTGCCGCGAGTGCGGGCAGGAATACTACATGGTCTCTTGGGCTGATGGTGACGGGGGAACCATTTCCCCACGCTTGCCCTTCCTGACCTCTGAGGATGACGACGCCGATACCAAGCGCGGCTACGTGGCGTTGAATGCGACGGAAGACGGACCGCTGTGGAGTGATGCACATGCCGAAGACTTGCCCGATTTTTGGTATGAGGCTCGAAGTGAACGCCTGAAGCGCGACTATCGACAGCATGTCCCCCAATTGCTGAAGGTCGAGTCGAACGGTCGGGTGGGTGGTTCCGAGGGGACAGAGGTCTGGTTCGAACCGTGGCCCTTCTTACTTTGTCTCCGTTGCGGGTCTGCCTTTGACCGAACCGAGCGCAACGAATTCAAGAAACTATCTCGGCTGAGCAATGCTGGGCGCAGCACCGCGACTACCGTTGTGAGTGGGTCAGCTATCGTTCAACTTCGCGAGGACAAGCAGGTTCAGGTAGAAGCTCAGAAACTCATGAGCTTCACCGATAACAGGCAGGACGCATCGCTTCAGGCAGGGCACTTCAACGACTTTATTCAAGTCGGACTGCTCAGGGCTGGGCTGTTCAAGGCACTTCACGAGAAGCAGGTTCTGGAGCACTTCAATGTGACCCAAGCTGTATTCAGAGCGATGGGCCTTGACCAGAAGTTGTATGCCAAAGAGCCAGCTCAGTACGGTCCCGGCAAGAGTCGCAACGAAGACTCCCTCCAGCGCCTGCTGGAGTACCGACTCTATGAAGACCTGCGCCGTGGCTGGCGGGTCGCGCAGCCCAATCTTGAGCAATGCGGATTATTGGTCATCGACTATCCCGGTCTCCACGACATGTGCGAGGCGTCGGAGCCGTGGTCGCAACATCCGTTGCTCAGTCAGGCCACCTCTGCGACTCGCGAGCGGGTTGTTCGAGCGTTTCTCGACTTCCTACGGAAGGAAATGGCGATTGACGCCAAAGTGCTCGATGCCGAGGAGCAGAAAGAACTGCGACGGCGGGTTGAACAGCATTTGCGCGACCCGTGGGCTCTCGACGATTTCGACCATCTGTTGGAGAGTGCGATATTCCTTCTACCGCCCGGAAGACCGAACTCAGGCAAGGAACGTAGCCTTGATCCCGCTCGATCCAAACTGGGCAAGTATCTTCGCCAAAGATCACTTTGGGGATTGCCCAACGATCTCACATCGCACGACGGCGAGACACTTATTCGGGCTCTCGTCAGCATTTTGCGAGGCAACTACATCAGCGTGGTGCCCACCGAGCAGGGACAAGATGGGATTCAACTCCAAGCTGGTGCTCTACAGTGGAAACTTGGTGATGGCACTCCATTGCTGTCTGATCCGGTGCGCACGAAAAGGATGGTTTCCGAGCGGCTCCGCAAAGCTGAACGTGAGGCAAACCAATTCTTTGCGCAACTCTACAAAGAGACAGCGAGGCGGCTGGTTGGCGTCGAGGGTGGAGCCCACACAGGACAGATTCCGATGCAGTTGCGCCAAGATCGCGAGGCACGCTTCGGTAGCGGCGATCTAGCGGTGTTGTTCTGTTCACCTACGATGGAGTTGGGCGTTGACATACGAGATCTGAACGTCGTGCATCTGCGTAACGTGCCACCCACGCCAGCGAACTACGCCCAGCGCAGCGGACGTGCTGGTCGTAGCGGACAACCCGCATTGGTGATGGCTTTTTGTAGTGAGGGTAGCCAGCACGACCAGTATTTCTTTCGTCAGCCGGGTTTAATGGTTGCCGGAGCAGTCGCACCCGCAAGGTTAGAATTGGGCAACAAAGAACTAGTCGAAGCTCACCTTCATTCAGTTTGGCTGGCCGCGACGGGATGTTCCTTGGGCCGGGACATGACGAACGTGCTTGATTTGGAACACGCCGGGTTCCCCTTGCAACCTGATATCCAACACCGCGTTGATCTTTCCGAATCGATGCTGGGGGCAGCCCTGTCCGAGTGCAAGCACATTGTGGACGCCTGCGGGGAAGACCTAGCTCGTTCTCCTTGGTATCGAGAGGGGTGGATTCGTGAAACGCTCCTGAACGCACCCAAAGCATTCGACTTGGCGTTTGCCCGCTGGCGGGAACTCTACATTGGTGCCGTTCGGCAGAGGGATGACAATCAGGCCATATCGAACCGCCCAACCGCAAAATGGGAGGAGAGACGCGAAGCGGATCGTCGCATTGACGAAGCGAAGCGGGAGATTGACCTGTTGCTGAACCGAAGTGAAGATTCGGTTGAGTCCGACTTTTACCCCTACCGCTATCTCGCGAGCGAAGGATTCCTTCCCGGATACAACTTCCCTCGCT
>Ga0209698_10007558_pt1 | contig 11396 bp, 12 predicted proteins | sample LitLauG_LLR_2012_FD_187203 | JGI IMG/M metagenome (GOLD analysis project Ga0209698, IMG submission 187203) | Freshwater sediment microbial communities from Pennsylvania, USA - Little Laurel Run_MetaG_LLR_2012 (SPAdes) (version 2) | ecosystem: Environmental > Aquatic > Freshwater > Creek >... | reverse complement strand
GAATAGGTGTAGCCGTTTCCTCTCGGCTCGCTGCGCCCGTGTTTCTCATCGTAGCGCTCAATGATCTTCTTCATTAGCTGTGACTGATCGTACTCGTCAAGCGGGGTTACATGAGATTGAAGACCGAACGCCTTGGGGTTCTTACGGATGCCGGACAACGCGAGGGAGTGGATCGTGGAAACGCGAGGCTCCTTGTCCATGGGCGTGTCAAGACCCAAGCCAAGGCGGTCCTTAAGCTCTCCAGCAGCTTTATTCGTGAAAGTGATAGCACAGATGCGGCGGGGCTGCACGCCCTGCTCCATGAGCCAGCGGACGCGCTCAGTGAGCACACGAGTCTTGCCGGAGCCAGCGCCAGCGATCAGAACGGCAGGCTTACCTACCGGATGCTGCACCGCTGCTGTCTGCTCTTCGTTTAGCTGCACGCTTTTTCCTTTCAAACCTGGCGACGATGGCAGACGCATTATCGCCCGTTGGCATTGCGACGGCACGGTCAACGATGGCTTGCGCCTCAGCGCCTTCCTCAACCATCTTGACGACGGCTTCCGCCGCCACTTCAAAATTGTAATGGCTGGGATCAAACACGCCGTCCGATGCCACGATGACGAAGCTGTCCTTGTTGACCTTTACGGTGTAGATTTCCGGCTCGCGGGACAGAACGCGGTTCAGGTGGTAGTTGCCGAGGGCACGTGCCATCTGCAACCCGCCGCCGCTGAAGCTCTGGCAAAGGTAGCCGCCCGACACGAAGCCTCCACGATCCTCCGCCGCCTTGCGCTCGGCTTCGTTGGTGCGAACGTTGTGCTCCGGGCCGATGTTGATCTCGCCCTTGGCGTCCTTGATGATGATCGGGCTGTCGCCCATGACGGCGCACGTCACCGTGCCTCCCCGGTACGGGATGTACGCGAGGGACAGGGTGGAACCCGCAGCGTTGGACTGCGTCATGGAGACGATCTTCTTGATGGCCTTCTTCAGGGCCTTGCGCGGCGTGGCCTTCGGCTCGGTGATCTCGTCGGTGAATATGCCGGGGAACGCCTGGGACGCGAGGTGCGACACACGCTCGCCGCCATGACCGTCGAACACGCCGATCAGCAGCCCCTTCGGGCAGCTTACGGTGAAGAAGCGGTCTTCCTGGTACGGCCGCTGACCCTTGTGGGTCGCCGATGTTGTGGGCTTTATGATCATGCGTAGTAGCTCGTGACTTGAATTTTAACGTCGGCAAAAACGACGTCGTAGCAGGGTTCGCACAGGACTGCGGTGTGTATGTCCCCGTCTTTCTGGGAGCCGTAGCCCCAGCCCTGCTTGAGCAGGAAGTGGTTGGCGAAGGACGGCTCGTGGTAGACGCTGTACGGCTCGCCCATAGGGTTCCAGCCGCCCTCTACGATCTTCTCAATCTCCGCAGCGCAGCGGTCGCAGGTGACCTTGTCCAGTTCCTTGCGTTCGGAGTTGACGATTTTGTACGTTAGACCCATGCAGACTAATACCTCGTAAAAAGAAAAGCCCCGGCTTTTTGACCGGGGCTTCTCCATGGAGAGGTCTGCAAACTTTAGAAGCCGCTGTCGCCGCCAGAACTGCCACCGAAACCGCTGTCGCTGGAACCGCCACCGAAGTCGCTGCTGGGCGGGTCGTAGCTGGGCGTGGACTCCGGTTCGGAGAAGCTGGTGTCCGGCGCGGACTGCGTTGGTTCTTCCCACGTGGAGTCGGGAGCCGAGGGCGCGGGCGGGGTGTAGGAGGGCGCTGGTTCAACGTAAGTCGTCTGCGGCTGTTCGTACACCACAGTCGGGTTGTTCGGGCGGCTCAACATCTCGCCGACCACGATGCCCGTGAGCAAGCCATCGCCGCTGCCGGAGTTGTTGTTGATCACGGTCGTGTGCGAGGGCGCTGCCGCTGCGTAGCGATAAGGGCTGGGGGCAGGATAAGACGACGTGCGATCTGGCACGGGGGCGGTGTCGTAATCGGTCGTCGTGGTTGTGGTGTCGGTGTCCGTAGACCTCGTCACTCGGTAGATCAGGTAAGCGACGACGCCGATCACAGCCAACCCAAACAACACGAAGAAGAAGATCAGGAGTCCAGACGTTCCGCTGTTGTCGGTTTGCTGCACCGGGGTTGTGTTCTGCGCACCGGATGCCGTGTACGTGCGCGGTTGTCCGGCTGCGCCGGGTCCACGCTGTTGGGCTGCATGGAAAGAGGTCGCCTGCCCAGTCGTGCCCGTCAGAACGGCCGCGAGACCCAGTTCCCACTGGCGGTTCTTGAAGTACGTGTTGGAAAGCTGGCTGTAGGTGGACGTGATGTCAAACGCGCCGTTGTAGTACGAGCCGAGGAACATGTTCTTGGCGCGGTCGTTCGGTGCAACCATGACTACGAAGAGGTTCGCCTTGCGCTGTCCGTTGGTCGTCCAGCTTGGGCAGTTTAGCTCGAAGCGCCGTTCAACGTCGGTAAGGCTGGAGCCGTAATTGGCGATTGAGTCAACGATGACGACCTTGACGTCTGCGCCTTGGTTGATCAGGGTGCGGGCGGCGCTGCCGATGACCTGCGGGTTGTGGATGGCTCCGGCTTGGTCAATGATGGTCGCATTGCATTCGGTCTGAGTTTGGGCTTGGGTCAGCGGCGCAAAGAATAGAACGAGAGCCGCAACAAGCATAGACAGTCTTAGGTTCATGGTGATCTCCTGTACTCAAAGTACCAGAGCGGGGGAAATTTACAAGGAAGGCCTAAAATAAAAAGCCCCGGCTTTTGACCGGGGCTTCTCCGAAGCGGAGATTAGAGGACAAACTTGAGTCCGCCGCCGCCAGTCCACGTTGTAGCGCGGACGATGGAGGACACGGAGCCAGTCAGGTTGGAAGAGAACGCCAAGGTCTGGGTGAAGCGGACGTGATGCAGAATCCCAGTCTTGCCGAGGATGATCTCGTTGGTCACGTTGAAGGAACGATCCGCCACCGGGGGGTTGATGTTGGTGATGGAAAAGCCACCGGGCAGGATGTAGTTGGCGATGATGCGGTCGCGGCTAAAGTTGAAGCCACCGCCGACGAAGGGACGAGCCTGAGTAACGTTGATGCCCTTGATCGTGGTGATGAAGCCCTGTTCGGTGTTGCCGACCGTGAAGGGAACGCCCGTGATCTGGTTGGAGTAGGATGCGCCGCCGCCGACGAGCACTACCTTGAAAATCTTGAGGTAGCCTGACCCCGTCACCTTGCCCGTGTAGCCGGACGCGGTGCTGAAGCCGTTGGCAAACGATTCCTGGTAGTTGACATCTAGCAGAAGGTGCTTCGTGCTGGACTCAATACCGACTCCGACGTTGGCGCTCGGGGTGGAAGAGTTCAGGACTGAGCCTGTGCCAGTTCCGGTGATGCCGATGGTGCCGTAAGGTGCAAATGCTCCATTCTGTGCGTGAGCCGGGGCGACGAGCGCCAGAGCCGCGACCAGAACGGTGAGTGCTAAGGTAAGAAACTTCATTCTGTTATTCTCCTGTGGGTTTTGCCCAGACCCTATAATACTCGAAAAAGGGGCGGCAACACAAACTTTTTAGTAATGGCAATGAAATGAAGGACTTAGAACTTGGATTCCATGAAGGTCTTACCGCCATCGTCCGACCAGACCACGCCATGATGGAGCGTTGCGATTACTAGGTGGCTGGGGGAAGTAGCCACCATGTCGTTGACGGTGATGTAACGGGTTCCACGCCGCCTCCAAGTTTTTCCAGCGTCGGTGGTGACCCACACGCCGTCCGTGGTTCCCGCGAAAAGGGTCTTGCTGTCCACCTGCCAGAGCACCTTCGTGCGTCGTGCGTCAGTCTTCGTTTTTTCCTTCTTGAACTGTCCGCCGTCATCGCTGCCCTTATAAATGCCGGAACATGCGCCGATGTAGACGGTTGAAGGATCGGTTTTGTCAAGGATGATGGAGAAGAAGTCGGAATCGTTTATGACGCCCTTGTCTATCGGATGCCAAGACGTTCCGCCGTTGTGCGTAACGTAACCCAAGTGCCAAGTCCCCACGAAAATCTCGCCGGGATAATTTGGGTCTATGGCTACGCTTTGGACATCTTTGATGACAGAAATTTTGTCCCAAGTCATCCCCTGATCTTTTGAACGATACACGCCGTCCAAACCTCCGGCGATTAACGTCTCCGTCTCAACAGAAAGTATTGGCACGCCCGTGATGCTGGCTGCCGCCGCAGTCTGCTTGGAGAGCGCCAACCCACGAATGCTTTTGTGGAGTGTGAGTTCCCAAGTTTTCCCAGCATCAAGGGAGCGGAAGAAATCACCTACGTTTGGGTTGTTCAAGTCCCAAGTGGCAAGATAAATATGATCACCATCCGCGAGGATGCGGTCAATCACGTGCTGGGTGCCGAAAGAGACGAAGGGTTGCCAAGAGATTCCTTGATCGTGAGAGGTGTAGAGGATTCCAGCGGAGGTGCCCAAGTACAGCACAGCAGGGGTGGCAGCCAAGCTGCGGGTCTCTATGTAGGGCACAGAGACCCGCGCCGGGATTAAGAAAAACGCGAGGGCGATGAGAAAGGTTCTCATTGCTCCCGAATTGTGACCGTGTTGCCCGTGGTGGCGTCAGTTACCGCGTTGATACGGGAAGAGGCGATTCCGAACTTGGATTCACCGTTGGTGAGATAACGGCGAACGCCCAGAACGTTGTTGCGGCTTCCTCGTACCACGACTGACTTGTTGGGGTTGCTCTGCAACCACAGCGCCACAGTGTCAAGCGATGCCTTGCAGAGGTTGGTGACCACAGCCTTGGCTCCGAACTGGCACGAAGCGTCAAACGTCGGCACAGTCGCGGGCGTCGGGTTGATAACCGGAGTCGGCTCCGGGGTGGTAACCGTCACCGCTGCCGGAGGCACTGGTGTCGGGGGTGGTGGCACTGGTGTTGACGCCATGCCGATAACGATAGCGGCAGCTACCACGACGACGGCGGCGATGTATGGTCGCCGGGCCGCCATGTGAAGAACGCCTGAGATACTACCTGTTGGTGAACCGTACATGTTATTGTCGCCCCTTTTTGTTGAAAAGATTCCAATCAAATGAAGTGTTGAAGAAAAAATAAGCACCAGTGGCGGAAAGCCCCGAGATGAAACGGTTTTCGTGGCGTACCGAAGCGCCTAGTTCTGTGTACACGCCGTGGATGGGAGCAGCAAGCTTAATTCCGCCACCGCCCGCGACCTTGTTTTCCCAATCGTTCCCCTGCGTGTCTCCGACGAGGCGAAGCTCAGCGTAGGGGATAAGAGCCACGCGACCGAAGCGGTGAGCGATGACGCCCTGTTGGACGTTGCCCATGCCTATCACGTTGTTGTGTTCAATAGGCTCAATGTTGCCAGCTTCAAACCACGCGGAGCCGGGAAAGCGGCTCTTCGGATCAGCCATGGGCTGCCAGCCGAACCAGCCGTTGACAAATCCCGTTGCACCGCCGCGCTGCGTTGGCAGGTTGTAGGTGCCGTTGAGCAGAGTTGGGCTGAGAAACTGTCCAGTGCCGACATAGCGATCCTCGTAAACGTAGCCACCGCTGACGCTGATGACGCCGTGCCGGAAGTACTTGTTGAGTTTTGCGCCACCGAACGGCATGACCATGTTGTTCCACGGGTAGCCGTAAGTGTCGTTGCCCAGCGATACGCTGGCGTATGGGGTGAATGTGATGGAGCCTTTGTCGGCACTGAACAGCGTGACGCCTTGTTCCACATAGATTTCGGATTGAATGTTGCCGTGCTCAACCGGGCTTGAGTCGCCGATTGATGTCCACGCCTGACCGGGGAAAGCGGAAACTTGCAGGGTGCTGTCCTTGGCAGCGGGGATCGGGCCGTCCTGCGCGAAAGCCGCTGAGGCTACCGTCAGGAGTAATGCTAAAAACAACGCTGAGAGTACATTTTTCATAAAGCTCCTTGTATCCCGTTTGATGCAGTGCGCATCGGGCAGGGTGCGCCCTTTTGAAAAAAAAGTGCCTACTGCTGGTATTTTTTACCTCTAGTACCTTTTTACCGAGAACCATGCCTCTGCGCGTTCCCGAACGATGATGGTTTTCCAAAAGCTGGAGAAGAGGACACCACAGTCCACAAAACGCATTACCACATACGCCGGGGACGCAAGAACCACGTCCAGCCTGCGCTCGCTTATGCCACAAATTACGGCAAGCGCGAAAGTTATGAGAAAGTCACAGCCCGTAAGCCACAGCATCCTCATCGGATATTTGAACAGGAAGTAGGGGAAGAGAATCAGCATCATCCCAAAGAACATGCCCTCGCCCATGAGCAGCTTCCACTCAAGGTCAAGTTTTTTCCAACCCGTGAAAATTTTATACTTCAGCCCAATTTGCCACGTGCCAGTGTACCACCGATTCATCTGTTTCACATAGTCTGCCAACGTACGCGGGTCCTGTGTGTAGACCTCGGCCTTCGGGCGGTACACGATCTTGCCCAAGTTGCGGCGGTGAACTTGAAGGGTCACGTCCATATCTTCTACCAGCGTTTCACGATTCCAGTCCAGCTTGGCGAACACGTCAGAACGGTAGCTGGCGGCGCAGCCCGGCGCGACGTTGATCACGCCCATGTTGCTTTGTGCCTCGCGGTAGACGAAGTGTGTCACGAAGTAGCCGAAGCAGCGGTAGGCCGTGAGCCAGTTGTAGGGCACGCTCTTCGCCCTGCCGCACACGAGGGCGACATCCTTCTGCCCGTAGAAGCCCTTGCGAACCTCACGGTAATAGTCTTCGTTGACCATCGTGTCGGCGTCCATCAGCGTAATGATGTCGTAGCGCTTGATCAGATCAAAGTGGCTGCAAGCGCGAGCGATGGCGTTCGCCTTGCCCGTGTTCTTCTCGTTGCGGAGTACGTTCACACCGAAGGACGCGGCGATCTCGCCAGTGCCATCCTTGGAACCGTCGTCAATCACGTACACGTCGGACGGCAGCATCCGGGCGTTGAGGATGCTCTTCACGGTGCGTGCGATCACCTTTGCCTCGTTCATCGCAGAAACTATGACGCAAAGCCTCAAGTCGGGACTCCTCAGTTCTGCTCTCAGGTCCTCGTTGATCACCGGGGCACGACCGTCAGCGCTCTGGCGTCGAACGCGACGTTGTACACGCCGTCTTCGGCTTCAAGCTTGACTCCCTGCTGGAAGAGGTTGACGCCCTCCGGCGCGGTGATGCGCAGCGTCACGCCGTCAGGAAACGCCGGGGGCACCTCCCACGAGTAGGTCACGCCATGCGTATCCGTGCCCTGCCTCGCGTGCTCAAACTCTTCCTGCGCCTTAAGGTAAGAGGCGACGGTTCCGAACGGCGCGACCCACAGCCCCTTGTCTTCCTGCGCCTTCATGTAGTCGAGCATCCCGGTGAACGTCTCAACCGGGATAGGCTCCCAGCCGCTCTTCTCGTCGCCGATTCCGTGAATCTGGAACACAGTCCACGCGCTTTTCGTCAAGTCGGTATCCACCCAGCTTTTGTACGTGTCAAGCGTGGTAGCCGTCATCGTCACCTGCGACGGGATGCTATAGAAGTCGGTGTTGTCGGCGGGCACGACGTAAAAGTTGTCGGACCACCCGGCACGAGCCGCGAAATGGAACGACTTCACCCAGCCGTCAAGCCCCGGTGTGGTTTCGCCATACGGGTACGCGAAGGTGAACGGGCGCAGACCCAAGTTGTCGCTAAGGAAATGCACAGAGTCCTCAATCTGTTCCTCGGCGTTCTCAGCGTCAAGCAGCGTCGGATGCTGGTGGGTCATGGTGTGACTGCCAATTTCCTCGCCGTTCTCCGCGGCCTTCTCCCAATCCTTGAAGCGGGACAGCTTGGAGATCAGAAGATAGAAGGTGCCGTGCATGCCGCGCTTCTCAAGTTCCGGCACGGCGATGTCAAGCTGGCACGGGCGGGCGTCGTCAAACGTGAGAGACACCGCGGCCGTGTGGTTGTCCCACGGGAGGACTTTCAGTGTTGGCACGGTTTGGGCTTGGGCCGCTATCGCGAAGATTGAAGCCAGAAACACTGCTATGGTCAGTCGCATGTCAGTTCTCCACCTGTAAGATGCTCGCCACGGATGGAATGCCGGACGAGTTTACAAGAAAAAGCATGTAATAGCCCGGAGGGGCTACGGAACCGTTGGGCGGTGCGGTCGCGGTCAGCGATCCAGTACCGGACGTGAAGGTCACACCGACGTAGCGCTGGTCGGTGTCAAACGAGTGCGTGTCCGCCCCGAGCTTCATCAGCACGACCGTCTTGATGTCGGTGTTCGGCGTTGCGATCTGAAAACTCTGACCGTAGTGCAGCGCAGTCGGAACGGTCGTGATGGTTGGGCGGGAAGCCGGGGAGCCGTCCGGGTTCCAGAAGTACGGCGGTCGGTAAATCTCAATGCTGCTCTGATATGTGCCCTGCGCGGGGTTGCTGCCCATAGAAACTACCGAGCCGTCCGGCAGGAGAAGCGCCGTGTTGTGATAGAGCCGGGCATAAGCCTGCGTCCCTGCTGGGCTGAATGAGTCCGTCGCCGGGTCATAGATTTCCGCGTCAAGTGAAGCAGTAGCCGGGTCTTCGTCGTTCGCGGAGCCAGCCATCGTCAGCACTTTCCCGTTCGGCAGGAGGACGGCTTGCATTTCAATGCGTCCCAGCTTCATGTTGCTGCGGCTGTAGGCCCAAGCCGGGTTCGGCTGGCTGAGGTCAATAGTTTCTACGGTGTTCGTCGCCGGATCGTTCCCGCCGAACGTGACAACCGTTGGCTTGTACGCGGGCGGCACGAGTGGCAGCAGGACGGCGGAGCCGTAGGTGCGAATGCCCGTGTAGTTCGTCTTGGCAACTTCGTTCCAGACCGTGGGATTCGCTGGGTCAAACATGTAAGATTGCACGTCTGGTCCGGCGTAGAAGACCTTGCCGTTCGGCAGCAGGAACATGCGCGGATAAAGCTGCGGATAGAAGCCGTTGTCAACTGTTCCGTTCAGCGCTGGGTTCGTGGCGAAGTACGGGTCGTTGAAGTCCCAGCCGTTCGCCGCGCTGTAGAATTCCACGGTGTTGTTGTCCAGTGCGTTCTGATCTTGTCCGCCGAATACCATCATGCGTCCGTCGCCTAGTTCAACCACGGTCGGGTACCAGCGTCCATCCACCATCGGAAGATCGGTGTCCGTAAAAGTCGTTGTGTTCGGGTCGTAGATCGTCGCGTTTGAGGAACCGAGAAACTGGTCATCCGCAACGGTGGAGGCGTTCATCGCCACCTTGTGCCCCGGCGTTCTTTCGGATGTGTTCGTCGCCGCGCCCGGTGCGCGTTCGGGTTGACTGTGACCCATCGCCCGCATGACCGCAGCGGCGGTGCCGCCAGCGTAGCTCAGCGTGCCCCCTGCGACAAACAGCCGCCCGTCAGGCAGATGGGCAGCGCCGTTGCAGAAAATGTCCCAGCTTGTGGTAGGGATCGTCGTGATGGTCTGCTTGAGTGGGTTGAGAACCGCTGCCGCGTACTGCGCGGGCGTGGTCGGGCATCCGGCTTGCGTTGGCGGGCAATTACCGGAACCTTGGATTGTCAGCACTGTGCCGTCCGGCATCAGCGCCGCGTGGATCGGGTTGATCGGCATGGTTGCCGGGACGGTGCCCCACACGCCGTCAGGATGCGGGGTGTAGGCTGGGGCCGGGGAGTCGGAAGACTGTTGCATGGACCCGCTGCCGCAGGCTGTAAGGCACAGTAGAGGGAGAAATACCCAAAGGCGTCGCATACCAAGTTAGATGCTCAACAGGGTAAGTTTGACGCGCTTTCGGTAAGTTTTTCACGGAACTTTCAGTAACATAGATAGGGGAACACCATGATCGCTTGGATTGTTGCAGCAGTCGTAACCGCAGGAACAGGCGGAGGTTACGCCATATACCGCGCCCGAAAGAAGAAGCCGACCCCGGTGCCCGTCCCCACGCCAACCCCAACACCGACTCCCAAACCCGTGCCCCCGACGCCGACGTTTGAAGATGACTTCAGCAGTGGCACCTTGTCTTCAAATTGGCGCGTGTCAAACTGGACAGCGCCAGGTAATGTCGCGGGCGCGAACGTCGGCACCTTCGTCACCGCGAACGTTGATCTGAGCCAAGGTTGCCTGTGTCTCAAATTGCAGCAGACCAAAAACGCTGACGGCTCCGTGTCTTCAGTCGGCGGAGAGATACAGCTTAACAATCTCTACGGGTACGGCACCTACGTTTATGACATGCGTGCTTCGTCAACGAGTGCGACAGTGTCCGGTGCAGGCTCGGCCGTCAACGGTCAGATAAGCTCGGGATTCAACTACCTGCCGGATGCGAACTACAACTCGGTCACCGAGATTGATGCGCCCGAAATTGAGGGGCAGCATCCGAACCAAGTTTCCTACACGGTATGGAACAACCAAGTGTCGGAAGACGCCGCCGCTGTCCCGATTCTTTCGCCGGACGCACAGTTCCACGAATACAAGTTTCAGTGGTTCGCTGGGAGCGTGAAATTCTTCCTTGATGGTCAGCTTGTCTACACCGCGACGGTAAACATCCCGACCCAAGCCGCGTACATGATGTTCAATCACTGGGGGACAAACGGCACGAACTGGGGCGGTCTCGCGACGCCGGGCGTCAACCGTTTCATGTACGTGAAGAACTTTAAGTTTTATGCGAACGTTGTTGTGTGAAGTTTGGCTGCCTCGCTAGGACTCGAACCTAGACTTTTGCGTTCAGAGCGCAACGTCCTACCAATTAGACTACAAGGCAATGTTGGCTGGGAAAATAGGACTCGAACCTATACGCCCTTACAGGGCACCAGTTTCAAGGACTGGCGAGGCTACCAATTTCTCCATTTCCCAAAATTTGGCTGGGAGAGTAGGATTCGAACCTACATAGCAGGTTCCAAAGGCCTGCGTCCTACCGTTGGACGATCTCCCAAAACTTGGAGCTACCGGAGGGCATCGAACCCCCAACCTCTGCATTACAGGTGCAGCGCTCTGCCAATTGAGCTACGGTAGCGAAACCTTACTTGCAACAGCGCCCGTTCATCGGGTGCTGGACTTCAGGCACCGAGTAAACTGTCGCGCCCTTGTGTTCCTCGCAGGGCCAGACGTGCTCACTCCCGTCCCGTGCCAACCACTTGATGCCGTACTCCTCCAGCGGATTGACGACCGCCTCCACCGCCAGTTCCACGTCCCCGACCACAATCTTCTTACCCATGAGGAGGCTCATCGCCTGCTCGCTGCTCAGCTTGATTTCCATTTCATCTCCCGAACTTGGAGCTACCGGGTGGATTCGAACCACCGACCTCCCCCTTACCAAGGGGGCATTCTACCAACTGAACTACGGCAGCAAACTCAGTTACCACTCAAAGTCTTTCGCGAATAAAATCCCCTGTGTCTGCTTGTTCTTCGCCGGAACAATTCGCAGATGCACGTCACGCTTTCCCTCCCAAACCTCGGGAGCCAACCAGACGATCTGTTCAGTTC
>Ga0209698_10007556_pt1 | contig 11396 bp, 9 predicted proteins | sample LitLauG_LLR_2012_FD_187203 | JGI IMG/M metagenome (GOLD analysis project Ga0209698, IMG submission 187203) | Freshwater sediment microbial communities from Pennsylvania, USA - Little Laurel Run_MetaG_LLR_2012 (SPAdes) (version 2) | ecosystem: Environmental > Aquatic > Freshwater > Creek >... | reverse complement strand
AGCCCAGAATTTCGTCATAGTTTTCGACCGGAGTCGCAACCCGGCGACGCCAAAGTTCGTTCCCACTTTCGTCAATGGCTATTGCTTCTATTTTTGTTCCTCCGAGATCAACTCCGATCCGCATTACCACCTCCAAACCTCAGCCAAGGAGCGATCGGTACAGGGCCAGATATCGATCGGCCATGCGGTCTACCGTGAAGCGCGCGGACACGGCTGCCCGGCAGGCGGTGCGATCGATTTCGCCGATACGGCCGATCGCCTCCACGGCGGCATCCACGCTGTCGACCAGGAAGCCGGTCACGCCGGGGTCGATCAGCTCGGGCATCGATCCGCGGTTGGAGGCGATGACCGGCGTACCGCAGGCGAGCGCTTCCACGACCGATAGTCCGAACGGCTCGTCGAAGTTGATGAGGTGGAGTAGCGCGCGGGCGGAACCCAGGGCTTTTGTGCGTGCCATCCCGCCCACCGGGCCGCGATAGACCACGGAACGGTCGTCGAGCGCGGGTGCGACGTGCTCGTTATGATAGTCCTGATCCTGGATGATGCCGGCCATGATCAGCCGCCGACCCGCTCGACGTGCCGCCGCAATTGCCTCGGCCGCCCCCTTGTCCGGGTGGATGCGGCCGAAGAAGAGCAGGTCTTCGCTGCCGTGCGGGTCGAAGGGAAAGTCATCGAGCCGGATACCGTGGTGGATCGTCGCCGCATAGCGCAGGTCGGAGTGGCGGTCGGCGTCGCTGATCGCGACATAGTGAACGCGATCGCCGTACGCCTTGAAGACCGGCAAGATGCGTTCCGAGGAGAAGCCGTGGATCGTCGTCACCACCGGCGTCTCCACCAGCCGCGAAAAGGCGAGCGGCACGAAGTCGGCCTGATTGTGAATGAGGTCGAACTCGCTCGCGCGCTCGAAGACGTGGGCGACGTGAAGCATTTCCCATACTTTGGCATCGATGGCGGGGTCCTCGGAATAGGGCGCCGGGCAGACGCCGGCCAGCTTGCCCGCCGTCCAGCTATCCTTCGTGGCGAACAGGGTGACGTCGACGCCGCGCGCCACCAGCGCCTCGGTCAAAAGGCTCGTTACCAGCTCCCATGGACCATAGTGGCGCGGCGGGGTGCGCCAGGAAATCGGCGCTAGCATGGCGATACGCAATCGATTGTCCTTCCTTGCTTTTCGTTAATCGGCCGTGAGGATCACGCCTTCGTCAGCGCGAAGCAGCAGGGCGCCGCCTCCGGCCGAAGCCATGTCGGCGACAGTGGACAAGAGTACCCGATAATCGCTCGCCCAGTCCGGCAACTCCAGGCGATGCGGCCGTCCCCCGAGATTGAGCGCCACGATCAGTCGCTCCGCGCCGTGCCGGCGCTCATAGGCGAGCACGTCGCCCTCCGCGTCCAGCAGTGCGAAGTCGCCGATCGACAGCGCCAGATGTGCACGCCTTACAGCCAGCAACCGATGATACAGTGCCAGGATTGAATGAGGCTGCTCCGCCATCCGCGCCACGTTGCGCGTCGGCCAGTCGGCATTGAGCGGCAGCCACGGCCTGGCGGTGGCCGTGGTGAAGCCGGCATTCTCGCTCCCGTCCCACGGCATCGGTGTGCGGACCGGATCGCGGCCCAAGGCGAGCCCGGGCTCGCGCAACCCGCGCGGGTCCTGAACCTGTGCGGGCGGGATCGCGACGTCGCTCAAGCCCAACTCGTCGCCATAGTAGAGGGTGGGCGTGCCGCGGAGCGTCAGCAGCAGCATCGCGGCGACGCGGGCCTGGGCTTGCCCATGCTTGGCGGCGACGCGTGGCCGGTCGTGGTTGCCGAACACCCAATTCGGCCAACCGCCGGGCGGAAGCGCTGCCTCATAGTTGGCGATCAGCGCTGCGAGGGAGCGCGCCTCCCACGACGCATCGATGAGCTGGAAGTTGAAGGGCAGGTGCACTCCTGCGCGCTTCTGACCATAATAGCGCATCAGCCGTTCGACCGGCAAATAGATCTCGCCGATCAGCACGCGTTCGCCCAGTCCCTTGGCGCCATAACTGTCGGCGATGGCGCGCATATCGGCGGTTATGTCGTGCACCTCGGGCTGGTCGGTCGAATGGAGCTGGAGCACACGGTGCATATCACCCATCGGTGGCTGATAGGCGGGGTTGGGGGGATTGTCCGGAAAGTCCGCCGCCTTGACCATATGCCACAGCACGTCGATGCGGAAACCGTCCACGCCGCGGTCGAACCAGAAGCGCATCACGTCGTACATCGCCGCTTGCACGGCCGGATTTCGCCAGTTGAGGTCCGCCTGCTCCTTTAGGAAGGCGTGGTAGTAAAATTGGCCGGTGGCCTCGTCCCACTCCCAAGCCGAGCCGCCGAAATCGCTGATCCAGTTGTTGGGCGGCCCGCCATCGGGGGCGGGATCGCGCCAGATGTACCAGTCCCGTTTCGGATTGGCGCGCGAGGAGCGGCTCTCGACGAACCAGGGATGCTGGTCGGACGTGTGGTTGGGCACGAAGTCGAGCAGGACCTTGAGCCCGCGCGCGTGGGCTTGCGCAAGCAAATCGTCGAAATCGGCGAGCGTGCCGAAGCGCAAATCGATGCCGCAATAATCGGCGACGTCATAGCCGAAATCGGCCATCGGCGAGGGGTAGATGGGCGAGATCCAGATCGCGGCGACGCCGAGGCTGGCCAGATAGTCGAGCCGCCGCTCGATCCCCTTGAGGTCGCCTATGCCGTCGCCGTTCGTGTCCTGAAAGGAACGCGGGTAGATCTGGTAGATCACGCCCGTCTGCCACCAGAGCGCAGTCATACCAACAGGGCCTTGTTCATGTGGGTGATGCGGCAGGCAAGGTTTGCCCCGCCGCTCGCCACGACGCCGGGAATTTCGCCGCGGTCCCGTTTAGCGGCACGTACGTCCTCTGCAGTTCCCGCAATACACGCGGCAACTCCTGGCTGGCACATGAAACAGCGCCGCGTTAGCGAACACGCCATCGAAACGGCCGGGCGGCAGGTCGAGCTTGAGGAAATCCTGCTGCCATACTTCGCAGCCGCTGTGGGCGCGCGCCATGGCGGCGAAGTGCGCGGCGCCCTCCAAGCCAATCGCGATATGACCGCGTTCGGCAAATGCCTTGAGGTCGCGCCCGGGCCCGCAGCCAAAATCGAGTATCGTGAAGGGCGGTTTGTTCTCAATGAATCCCAACATCGCCGCGATGTTCTGGCTGACGTCGTGATCGCGCGTCCCTTCCCAAAACTCATCGGCACGCCGGTTGTAATGCTCCAGCGTGAGGTCGGCGATCTTTTTTGAGGTCCTGTGGATCCAGTTTCATGCATTGCGTCCGCGTCAAGCCGCCGGGGAACGAAGAGCCTACCGGTAGAAACGGCAGCCGGTTCGTTGAAGGTTTATTGTCTCTTGCTACTTCTGCGGCTACATTAAAGTGGTAATCGGTCGCCAATGCGACATCGCTCGTCCGTCGCTTAGATCGTTCGAATTGTCAACAATCCGCTCGAGGGCGTCGCGGCTTCCCTTCCATCAGCGCGGCGCTGCATTCGAATCCGTTTAGACGATGAGCACTTTTCGAGGACGCCCTAGAATGAGAAAAATCATGACGCCTGGAACATCAGCGGGTTTCGCGCTCGCCATCGCATCGATTGCTGGCGCGGCACCTGGGATAGCTCAAGACGCGCCGAAATTTGACTGTGCAAGGCTGGCGCCTATCGTGCAAAGGCAGGCAAGAGAAATGTCCACGCTCCTGCCAGACATCGAGAACACGGACATGCAGGCGACGCTGAAAGGCAAGGCGTCCGGTGAACTCGCGCGGACGATAACCGCTTACGCGCAAGCACGTCAGACCCTGCTTAAACCGCTAAGGGATTACCGAGATTCGCTCGAAGAACTGGCGCACCTTCTTCAGCGTTGCGCGCGGTAGGAAGGCCCGGCGCATACTCAGCCCGCAGATCGAACGGCACGGCATCGTTCGGCTTATGCGTCTCGGTGGGATGCCGCCAACGGTGCCCCGGCGAGGCGCGCAGACGCAGTGCACCGCCGCCCAGTTGTGCGGCACGAAACGACAGCAACGCCCCGTTCGGGGCGGCGGACACGCCCCGCAGCTTGAGCAAAATCAAAGTGGCGCGATATCTCCTGCTGGCCCGCTGCGCCGATTGCTGCGGCATAGGTGCAGTTGCAGTCGATGACGCGCTAAGCGTTTTTCATCAATTGTTGGCGTGCGTGGCCCGCGGCTTACATCTTCCGACTGAGCGAGGACGCCATATCTATCTCTCTGACAACAACGGTCGCATCGGTGTGAGGTTCGACCATCCCGGCGTCATATTTGTCGCTTGCAGCTTTCTCGATCGCCTCTCGATGGAGCTTGAATGTCTCTCCATCGCCATCACGGTCACTGCTGCCGAACCCTATACCGCAGCAACTCGCGCGCGGCTCGGCAAGCGACTTCTGTCTTCCCGTCGTGCATTAGAAACTTTACCCCCATCATCGTAGTCAGGATTTTCTCATTGCTACGCGTCAAAGGCATCGACTCCTCCATGGACGTATCTCTGCAAACTGATCCTATGTGGACTTGCGCCCGCAGTCAGGCAAAGTTCAATGCGAATAAAGGGCGCGGGACCGAGATCCTTCTGAAAGTGAATGGGTAAGCCGCCGCTCTCAGACCTGACCGACGCAGCCAGACCTGACCGACGCAGCTTCGTGGTCGAGGGATTAGACGCCGTCTACCTTTCTTGTCGTTCATCCTTCCCGGACGGTTCAGCAGGAACAACCTTGTCCGTATCTCTGGCGTTAGGTGGTCGGCCTCCTCCAATGTCAGTAGGAACCGGCGGGCGTCGCCAAAGACCGTCACAACGAAGCGGTCAGTTTGCAACCGCCTGCATCAGCGCCGCAATCTTTATTGTCGCGAAATTGGAGAAGGTGTCGGATATCGCATAGGGCAAGATGATTTGGTCGCCGTGACGCATTGCGCCGCAGGTATAGACAACATTGGGTACATAACCTTCGCGCTCGGTTGGCTCGGGACGGACCAGAGGCTCGCGCGATCGCGCGAGAACTGTTGACGGATCCTTTTTATCCAGTAAAACGGCTCCGATCGAATATTTCCTTACCGGACCAACTCCGTGCGTCAGCAGCAGCCAGCAGTCGTCCAGTTCAATCGGCGAGCCACAATTGCCAATCTGAACAAATTCCCAAGGATACATGGGCTGAAGGATGGAATGACCGCCGTCCCATGCGTAAAGGTCGTCGGAATAGATCAAATAGAGGTTCTCGTTATCCTGCCGACCGATCATCGCATAGCGGCCGTCAATTTTTCGCGGAAACAACGCCATACCCTTATTACGTGCCGCCGATCCGCCGAGCGGTGTCATCCGGAACGATCGAAAATCCGTCGTTTCGAGCAACTCAGAGCGAATCGCCCTTCCGCTGTAGGCAGTGTAGGTTGCATAGAATGTGGTCTTCTCATCGTCTTTGAATTCAACAAATCGAGCGTCCTCAATGCCGTTTGATTGGGCGTCCGTGATCGGAAAGATCACGCGCTCGCTAAGTTCTTCGTCGGGCTGAAAAAGCACTTCGACTCCATCGCCATTGGGCCCGGACGTCCGGCTTCTGACCTTTGGGACCGACGCGAGACGCGCGGTCGGATCGACGGCTACGCTTCCATCAGCAGATATGGCGCCGGACCGGAACGTCAGCGATGAAATATGCCCCTCGCCGACGGCGCGTAGGCTCAAGATAAATCGACAGCTATTCTCCGGAGCGCCGGATTGGTCGGGGTGCCTGACGATGCTCGGATTGAACAACGCCGAAGCCTCGAAGGAGTATTCGTTGAGAAAATACGCTCCGATCAGTCTTCGTTGCGTTTTATTCAGTTCAGCATGCGGTTCGAACGCCTCTTCCATCTCTTCGGCGCGCGTCTCGAAGATATTGAGCAAATTTCTGTGACGACCGTCAAAATTTTCAAGTACATCGCTCAGTTGATGCGCGGCAGCTTCGGCATCAAGACGAAGAACTCTGCCGACAATATGGTTGGCGCGGATTTTATCGGTTGCGTTGAGGTCTCTGGGCTCAGTCGCCGGTTTGAAAGGTCTGACGACGACTCGGGCCGGATCTGGGCGCAGATACAAGCTCTGGCGGTTCATGAATCGGGATTGCGACAAGAGACACCTGAGGTTGTTCAAGATGCGATTGTGCGAACGGCGCTGGAATCCAACTTGGACTGGGGTTTCATCCGGTCTATCGCAGTAGTGCGCTTGAACCGACGAATCTCCGCGAGACCGAGAAGATAGGACAATGCCGATTCTGCACCTTTGTTCTCATTGGGTCGATCCGGATGGAGCCCATCCGAACAGCGGCCTGTATCGGGGTCGATCAGCGGGGTCTGCAGGTCATTTTCGCCCAGGAACCAACCGAACGCGCGCATTGCCGCTGCCGGCCACTCTGCGCCGTCCTCCGCACGTCCCGCAGCAAGGCTCGCAGAAATCGTTGCTGACGCCTCGATTGGCTGTTGATCAAATGCTTGGGGTTTCTGGCGGAGCCGGCCAAAACTTTTGGTCCCAATTGGCCTGAAGCATCCCGATGAGGCCGTTTGAAGCGACATAAGCCAACGAAGCGAGCGGAGGCCGACTTCGACATATGGTCGCGTCCGGGTCGTCAGGCCCGTTTGAATCAGCGCCTGGGGAAGGCGCGCATTGTCATATGCGAGCACATCTTCGAACCAGATCCAATCGTTCGTTTCCGTCGCGGAAAACAGGGACATCAACCTGTCGGCTAATATTCTACGTAAGCGGTTTGCGAAGAGGTCTCCACCGACCAGTGTGCAATAAGCGTCTAACGCGAGGAGCGAGAAGGCCCAGGCCCGCGGAGACGAGAATGCCTCGACGGCCGGAAGCGCGGTCTTGAAGAGCGCCGCAGCCCATCTCCGTCGCGACGGATCAGCGTCCTCGCACGCGCATTCGGCCAATGCCCAAAGCGTTCTGCCGTGACTATCTTCCGAGCCCGCCTCTTCCAACCATCGTCGGTCGTAGCTCATGAAATTTCGGAATCGGCGCGTGCCTGGGTTCCACGCGTGCTGGATGAACGCTGCAAAGCGTGCGGTCGTCGTTTCTGATAACTGCGTTTCGCCAAATTTCGAAAGGGTACAAGAAAACAGAAGGGCGCGCGCGTTGTCGTCGACACAGTAGCCATGAAAGCGATCTGGCACTGAATGGACCGAATGCTGGATCACGCCCGTACTATCGCAGAGCGAGAGGAAATGCCCCACCCTCATCTCCGGTATGACACGGCTTTTGCTCCCGGAGACGATCGCATTGATCGGAAGCGCAATTCCGCGGTGGACATTTTCGCGCGCGATTTCGAATACCGTAAGATAACGCTTGGCTGTTTGCACCCAAGTCATCGGTCGGCTCGCTGCGTAAGCGCGCTTGCGCATGGCCTGACGACGTACGTCGTTTGTCAGAAGGCCGGAGATTTCGGTGCTCAGAGCTTTGGCATCGCCAAAAGGAACCAGAATGCCGCGCCCCTCACTTAGCAGTTCCTTGGCGTGCCAATAAGGCGTTGAGACGACTGCCTTTCCCAATCCAAAGCTGTAGGCGAGTGTACCCGACGTCATTTGGGCTTCATTGAGATAGGGCGTCACGTAGACGTCGCACATTGAAATGAAGTTTAAGAGCGTGGCCTGATCTACGAATTGGTTGAAGAAGACGACGTGGTCTCCAATGCCAAGCTCCCGCACCCTTGCAGTCAAGCTCTCACGATAAGCCTCGCCCTGGTCTCGCACAAGGTTCGGATGGGTAGCGCCGAGAATGACGTAGACGGCGTTGGGGCATGATTTAATAATGCCCGGCATGGCATCGAGCATTATCTCGATGCCTTTATTGGGCGACAGCAGGCCAAACGTCAGAATTATTTTCCTTTCTTCGAAGCCAAACTCCACTTTGGCATGATGCGGCTCAAGAAACGGAAAATCTGGTATTCCGTGCGGGATGACGTCAATCTTGTGTGCCGGCACGTCATGAACGGAGCGGAGAAGTTCGCGAGCCGTTTCTGACATGATGACGATTTTCGCCGAAGCATCTATGATCCGACGCATTATGTCGTGCTGAATGGGTGTCGGCTTGGCGAGCACCGTATGAAGTGTCGTGACAACGGGCATCTCGAGGCGCAATAGGAGATCGACGATATTGCCGCCGGCCTGCCCACCGAAAATTCCGTATTCGTGTTGAAGGGAGACAACGTCGAAACCTGCATTGTTCAAAAGCTCGGCTCCCTGAGCATATTCGCCGATCACCTCTTCGCGAATCTGAAAGCGTACCGCCGGCGGATAATCATAGCTGCAACCGGGGTCCGTCATGGCCACGACGCAGGTTTCCAGATCCGGGCGGGTCATCGAGATCGCCCGATGAAGATCATGGGTAAAGGTGGCGATTCCGCAACGACGCGGAAGGTGATTGCCGATAAATGCAACGCGCTGGAACTGAATCATTTAATAGTCTCCATGCATCCGTCCGTTGGGGCTGCCGTTGCTCCGGTGAAGGAAGTTGGCCCAAGCACCTCCTGTAAGCGCCGCGCAGCCATTTCGGTCGGCAGTCCGGCGTGCTGCAGCAGGTCCGATACGAGACCGCCCGTGTAGGCCACGAGGCCTACCATGCCGATTGCGCCGACGTGGATGTTGACGCGATCCGATTGTGCGAAAACGGCGTCGCCTTTAGCAACGTCGGATGATCCGGTGCGAGCGCTACCATCGACAATAAGAAGCCAGGTCTCTTGTTTCGCTTCCAGACACCACTCGGAGTTTGGCGCCAGATCAATTCGTTCGAACACGAAGTGGGCGTTTGAGATCAGAAGCGTCCGCGTGTCGGTAAGCCGGGTTGGTATGATCCGAAATCCGGCAGGTCCGGCGTCCGCCACCGCAATTGCGTTCTCGATATGGAGTTCGCGCTGTCGACCATGATCGAATAGGCGGAATGTTGCATCGCTGCGTTGCTGAATCTCCGCGATGACAAGTCCCGCGCCGATTGCGTGGATAGTCCCGGCAGGGACGAAAATGCTGTCGCCCTGCGACACCGCCTGCCACACAACAAGATTCGTGATCGACCCGTCCTCGCAGGCCTGGCGCAGTTGCTGCGGAGTGAGACGCCGTTTCAGGCCCAAGGCGACCTTGGCTTCAGGAGTAGCGCTCAGGACGTACCAGGCTTCGGTCTTGCCGTTCTGCAGTCCGATCGAGCGCGCATACGCATCGCCCGGATGAACCTGAATGGAGAGCGGCTGGCTCGTGAACAGCAACTTGAGCAATAGCGAAGTATCCGCAGCCTCGCTACCGGGTCGTTCGTACCGGATTTCGCCGATCGCACTGCCGTCAGGGCGTGCGTTGCTCCACGGACGTAGATCTACGATACCCCACGGCTTTGGTACGGTATGCGCACGCGCATGTTCAATCGCCAAAGCCTTTACCTCATATTCGACCGAGACAACGTATTTTGGGCATAGCGCAGCGGCTAAGTCTTCTGAACCATCAGAGCCGACTGCGCGAATTGGTCAGACTTGGATAGGGTGCCAGGGTAGCAGCCGCGAGAGATGGAGATGAGCGACTGAAAAAATGGACTCAAAATCATCCCTCCGGGCGGAAGTTACCGTCCCAGAGCCTCTCAATTTTTTCGCATGACTCTGTACATAGGATGAATATCATCGATTTCAAGCCCAGATACTGCACGTCACGTTTCGACAATCTTGCGTCTCGATCATATGTCATCTTCACTGTGGCGTGGGCCGTGCGGATTGATTCCGGATCGTAGAAAAAGAGCAGGCAGCGTTGTGCCGGAGAAATCAGGGGCGGCGCGAGCCCGACAGGCTGGAATTGACCACCGTGCGAGTGGCGCGGTCCGGGCCGAAATCGCTGGCGTCTTCGATGGAGAGAATTTCGGCGAGTCGGCTTCTTGCGCGGTTCACCCGTCTCTTGATGGTCCCGACTGCGCATCCGCAGATCTGGGCGGCCTCTTCATACGGAAAACCCGATGCGCACACCAGAATGAGCGACTCGCATTGCTCCGGCGGAAGATACTTGAGGGCCTGGCGCGTGATCAGCTTTCAATGCCCAAAATGCAGTCAAGATCTTCAGCAGATGACCGGACCTCTGAAGAGCGATCAGCGACTAGTGGCTCACGTCATTGAATCTGACGCGATTTTCTGAATCTCTGTCGTGGCCAGCGCCGGAGGTGATTCGTGGCCGCGAAAGAGGTTGCCGTCAAGAAATACGTTGTGCGGTTGAGCGCGGAGGAACGCGCGCAACTCAACGACCTGATCCACCCGGCAGCCGAGGCGCGCCGCCTCGTCGAACGATTCGAATGGCATTACACGCCCAATGCTTCGAGAGCCTCAGCACGGAAGTTGGCTCGACATGGCCGAATCCGAACTCGGCGTTCTCTCAACCCGGTGTCTGGATCGCCGCATCCCCGACAAGCAAACCCTGACCCACGAAGTCGCCGCGTGGGAGGAATATCGCAACAAGCATCACGCCAAAGCCGACTGGCAATTCACAACCGCGGACGCCCGCATTAAGCTTACACTTGCCGCGCTTGACATAGGCCTTGACGTAGCTTGGTGACACCAGCCGGACCTGGTGGCCGAGCGCGGTCAATTCACGCGCCCAATGGTGCGGCGGTCGCGCACGCCTCGATACCGATCAAGCATGGCGCAAGCCGAGCGAAAACTGCAGCAGCTCCGACCGCTTCAGCTTGTTGCGAACCACAACCACGCCGGCCGAATCGACCCCGTGGACCTGAAAAACGCGCTTCGCAATATCCAAACCGATCGTGGTAACCTGCATGGTGGATGCCTCCTCTCGTTGTGGCGTTCAGCGACGACCACGTTATGGCACCTTGATGCCGGAGAGCAGGGGCCGTCCACCCCATCATCTTTGAAGTTATAGGGCGGATTCCGCTCATGATCGGACATAGCCGGCATGGCGAAGAAAGTTCCTCCATTCTTTTGCGCTGAGACTACTAAAAAAGCGACCGATTCTATGCCGGAGGTGCGGAATTGTGCGCTCAGCGGCCTTACGCAGATGCGCCTTCAATTTGCTGAAGGCCAACTCGATCGAATTGAGGTCGGGCTGTCACGTTCATGCCACTTGGCGATTGGTCGCCCGATAGAGGCCATAGCTGACCTTCTCGAACAGGCCCTCCTCGCACATACGGGTCAAATAATACCGAGGAACACCGATGTCGGTAAGTTCGCGCGTCCGCACGATGCCCCGCTCTCGGGCCAAGGCTACCGCACGGTCTCTCAGAGATGGCTTGGGCCCACCGGCTAAGCGTAGTGCCTCGGCCCGGTCCCGGTCACGCTTTCGCATGCCGGTGGGCTTCCGCGTATCGCGGAGTAGCGGTATAGCGCATTCATAATTCGGGTTTTCGCCGGTCCCGGGGAG
>Ga0209698_10007555_pt1 | contig 11397 bp, 8 predicted proteins | sample LitLauG_LLR_2012_FD_187203 | JGI IMG/M metagenome (GOLD analysis project Ga0209698, IMG submission 187203) | Freshwater sediment microbial communities from Pennsylvania, USA - Little Laurel Run_MetaG_LLR_2012 (SPAdes) (version 2) | ecosystem: Environmental > Aquatic > Freshwater > Creek >... | reverse complement strand
AATCGGTGCAGGCGGATACATAGCACCCCGCCACATGAAAGCGATCAAAGACACGGGTCATAACCTGATTGCTGCCCTGGATAAAAATGATTCCGTGGGCATTTTAGACAGCTATTTCCCCGACGCGGATTTTTTTACCGAATTTGAACGCTTCGACCGTCACCTTGAAAAACTAAAGCGACAAGGCACCAAAATTGATTATGTGGCGGTTTGCAGCCCCAACTACCTCCATGATGCGCACATCCGCTTTGGTTTGCGTATAGGGGCGGACGTCATTTGTGAAAAACCGGTCGTGCTCAACCCATGGAATATAGAAGCCTTGGAGGAAATTGAAAAAGAAACAGGGCACCGGGTGTTCAGCATCTTACAGTTGAGGCTGCACCCTGCAATTATAGCCCTCAAAAAAGAAATCGACGCGGCACCCGCGGGCGCAAAACATATCGTCGACCTGCAATACATCACCTCCCGCGGACATTGGTACCATACCAGCTGGAAAGGAGATATGTCAAAAAGCGGCGGCATAGCCACCAATATCGGTGTCCACTTTTTTGATATGCTCATGTGGATTTTCGGACCAACGAAGGAAAATAAAGTCTCCCAGCATTCCACCACTACTGCCTCCGGAAGACTCGAGCTGGAAAAAGCCACCGTGAACTGGATGCTGTCCATCGACGTCAACACCCTTCCCGAAGCGGTCAAGGCGGCTGGCAAACGCACTTTCAGGACCCTGTCGATCAATGGAACTGCTTTTGAATTCAGTGAAGGATTCACCGAACTGCATACCCAATCGTACGCTAATATTATAGCCGGGTCCGGTTTCCCCCTCAGTGAAAACCTGCCGGCAATCAAATTGGTCCACGAAATCAGGAATTTCGACCTCAAAAAATAACGATGGCAACAACCCCTTATGAAGTCATCCTTGTCACAGGCGGAGCAGGCTTCATCGGCTCGCATCTGACCAGGCTGTTCGTCAATAAATATCCCGGGTCCACAATTGTAAATCTGGATAAACTCACCTATGCGGGCAACCTGGAAAACCTCAAAGACATTGAGCATCGGCCAAATTATACGTTTGTAAAGGGCGACATTGGCGATGCCGACCTCGTGCAGCAACTCTTTGGCACATACGGTTTTACCGGTATTTTACACTGCGCTGCCGAAAGTCATGTGGACCGGTCCATCACCGACCCGCTGGCATTCGTCAAAACCAATGTAGTCGGCACCGTTTCGCTGCTGCAGGTGGCCAAGGAGGCATGGAAAAACAATTATGAAGGAAAATTATTTTACCACATTTCCACCGACGAAGTCTTCGGAAGCCTCGGCGCCACCGGATTCTTCAGCGAAGACACGCCCTACGATCCCCGGAGCCCCTACTCGGCGTCCAAAGCATCTTCCGATCATTTTGTAAAGGCATTTTACCATACTTATCACTTACCTGTCATCATATCCAATTGTTCCAATAATTACGGTCCGTTTCATTTTCCCGAAAAGCTCATTCCCCTTTGCATCCATAACATATTGAATAACAAACCATTACCCATTTACGGGGAGGGGCTCAATGTAAGAGACTGGCTCTTCGTCGAAGACCACGTCAGCGCCATCGATACCATTTTTCACCATGGAAGGCCTGGAGAAACCTATAATATCGGCGGGCATAACGAGTGGAAAAATATAGACATTATTAAAGAATTGTGCCGCCAAATGGACAAAAAGCTGGGTCGCCAGCCAGGCACCGCCGAAAAATTGATCACCTTTGTCAAAGACCGCGCGGGCCATGACCTTCGCTACGCGATCGACGCTACCAAATTAAAGAAGGAGTTGGGCTGGCAGCCTTCTCTGCAGTTTGAAGAAGGGCTGTCAAAAACGATCGATTGGTACTTAACCCATGCCGAATGGCTCAACGATGTCACCAGTGGGGCCTACCTGGGTTATTATGAGAAACAATATAGCAGCAAACGCGAATAGGATAAGCGCCCTCGGAAACGCGGATGAGCGGCACGGGCGCCGTGGTGGCGTAAAAAAAATAATTGGTTACATCTTAGCATTCTAAACTCCAATAATATGAAAGGAATTATTCTCGCCGGCGGCAGCGGCACCAGGTTGTACCCCATTACCATGGGCGTTAGCAAGCAACTGATGCCGATCTATGATAAACCGATGATCTATTACCCGCTGTCGACCCTGATGCTGGCCGGAATAAAAGATATCCTCATTATCACCACCCCTGATGATCAGCAGCAGTTCAAGCGGCTATTGGGCGACGGCAGTCAATGGGGCTGCCACATTCACTATGAAAAGCAGGACCAGCCCAACGGGCTTGCGCAGGCATTCGTTATCGGCGAACAATTTATTGGTAAGGACTCAGTTGCCCTGGTGCTGGGAGATAATATATTTTACGGGAGCGGCTTCTCGGCACTTTTGCAGCAATCGGCCGACCCGGACGGAGCGGTCATCTTCGCCTATCCGGTTGTCGATCCGGAAAGATACGGAGTGGTCGAATTTGACCAGCATTTTACCGCGGTCAGTATCGAAGAAAAGCCGACGGCACCTAAATCCAATTATGCAGTGCCTGGCCTATATTTTTATGATAATCACGTCGTCGAAATCGCCAAAAATATAGCTCCTTCCCCACGCGGAGAGTATGAAATTACCGACGTGAACCGAAAGTATCTCCAGGACAAAAAACTAAAAGTTGCCGTTCTCAACCGCGGTTTTGCGTGGCTGGACACGGGCACGTTTGAATCGTTGCATGATGCTTCGGAATTTGTGCGGGTGATTGAAAAGCGGCAGGGCTTTAAGATCGGCTGCCTGGAAGAGATCGCGTTTCGAATGGGTTTTATTAACAAAGAACAATTGAACGCACTTGCCAAAAAATTTGAAAAAAGCGGCTATGGAGAATACCTGAAAAGGATCTAGTCGAACTTTCACCTGTTACCCGCACTACCGGGGTTGTCTTCTTTTACTTTTAGTAACCGCATCGCATTGGTTGCCGCCATTTTGCGCAATTTCTCAAAAGAGCCATAAGCAAAAATTATTATTTAACTTCGCACGCAAATTTTCCGCCCCATCTGTCTTTTTTTGATGGAAACAAATTAACGGAGCAATCAATGAAAATAATAAGAATCGCATTAATCGTTCTATTAGCCGGGTGCATTTTTGCGGTGAAGGTGCAGGCGCAATCGGGGTTACTAAATTCGGCGGATATTTCCCAGGTCAATGTAGACAATTATAGCGACGACCAGCTGGTGGCGATGCTAAAGAAGGCAAATGATTCGGGGATTTCCGAAACCCAGTTATATAAACTATTAGCGGACAAAGGTTTACCTGACTCCGAAATCACCAAGCTCAAAGCCCGGCTGGCTTTCTTAGGCAGTAAAACTGGTGCCGGCCCTCAAAATCCCGACACCACCACCCGCCAGGCTAATAAGGAGTTTAACCACCCCTACGATACGGCGACCAATTATCTCCCGGTAGAAAAGTTCAAGAATGATGAGACGATATTCGGGTCGGAACTTTTTACCCAAAACAGCCTCGTATTTGAGCCGAATTTGCGGATCCCTGCCCCGGCCGGCTATGTGCTGGGACCGGGCGACGAAATAGTCATTTCCGTATTTGGGTACAGCGAGCAGAAATATGATGTCACTCTCGATGACCAGGGCGACATCTACATTCCCAATGCGGGCCCTATTTTGCTCAATGGCCTCACGATGGAAAAGGCCACCGAAAAAATAAAATCCACACTGGCCAGCACTATCTACCGGGCGATCAGCTCCGGCAGGACCAAAGTGCAGGTGTCGCTGGGCAAAATAAAGAGCATCCGAATCACGGTCATCGGGCAGGCAAAAAAACCAGGCACTTTCACGGTTTCTTCGCTGACGACGCTGTTCAATGCCCTTTACCTGTGCGGCGGCCCGACTCCCTTGGGAAGCTACCGGGCTATCGAAGTGATCCGCGGCAACAATATTACCAGAACGGCCGACCTGTATCATTTCCTGGTCAATGGCATTCAGCAGGACAATATTTTGCTGCAGGAGGGGGACGTAATCCGGATACCGTATTACAAAAAGCGGGTAAAGATCTCGGGGAATGTCAAAAGAGAGGGCAAGTTTGAAATGCTCGACAGCGAAAACTTCAATGACCTGCTCACCTATTGCGGTGGATTTACCGACGATGCTTACCGCGGGGCCGTGAGTGTGACCAGGATCACCGATACGGCCAAAAAGATCATTGACCTGCCTGCATTGCAGTTTAATGACTTCCAACCCAAAGGCAGCGACGAATACGTCGTATCACGCCTGCAGGATATTTTCTCTAACAGGGTCTTCATCGCCGGGGCTGTGAACCGTCCCGGTCCCTACCAATTGTCTAATGACATTACGGTCAATGATCTGATTAACAAAGCCGGTGGACTTACCCAGGACGCCTATACAGAAAGGGTAACTATCTTCAGGGCGCGGCCCAACAAGATGCCCACCACGATGTCGATCGATCTTGATTCGATACAGCAGTATAATCAAAAAATTTACCTCCAGAAGGATGATTCCTTGTATATTCATTCCATTTTTGAATATTCCGATCATGAATATATTAAGGTGGAAGGAAGCGTCCGCAAGCCGGGCGAGATTCCCTGGCGTGATCATTTTTCCCTGAACGATCTGTTGCTTTCCGTCGGAGGATTATCGGAATCAGGCGATTCCTCTAATATTGAAATCTCCCGGCGGATCAGAAATGCCAACATCGACCAGGCTGTCCATGATGAGAGCACGGTATTTAACGTCGATCTGGGCGACGAGAAAGAGCCCCAAAATCAAATTTTTCTCCAGCCCTATGATATAGTGATTGTAAAAACCCTGCCGGGATACACGACCCAGCGGGTGATTTTGGTGCAGGGCGAAGTGAAAAGTCCTGGTAAATACAGCTTAATAAAAACCGGCGACAGGATCAGTGACATCATATCAAGAACCGGCGGGCTGAAGGCATCGGCTGACAGTAACTCCATCACTATCAGGAGGATTACTAAGACCAATTTGTCCAAACAAGAAAAAGAAGGTCTTTTCCAGCGCGTGCTGGATATTAATCCCGACAGCCTGGCACAAAATCCAAGGCTGAAAGGGGAAATTTATAGCGAATACGACTTGATCAGTGTGGACCTGGCCACCGCCTTAGCGCATCCGGAAAGCCCCGGGAATCTTGCCCTCGATGATGGGGACATCTTAAGCGTGAACCGCAGCAGCAACCTGGTTAAAGTTTCGGGAGAAGTGTACTTTCCCACGATCGTAGCCTACAAGCCGAATGAAAACCTCAAATATTACGTGCAGCAGGCCGGCAATTTTACTGCCTACGCCCGCAAAAGCGGAGCACTGGTGATCTACCCCGACGGCAAGGCTGCCTCCGTGAAACATTTCTTATGGATTAAGACGTATCCTTCAGTGACGCCGCGGTCCGAAATTTATGTCCCGCAAAAGGAAAAGAACAACCGGCAGCGCCTGAGTGTAGCGGAATTAGCGTTACTGGTGTCGTCGCTGGGTATTATGATAAATGTGCTTAAATTGTAACGACCGAAAAATTAATTCATCCTGTTATGGCCCAAGAGGAAATATCGGCACCCACCAGTAGAGATCCCTATTCGGAAAATTACATGATCAACCAGGTATTTAGCGCAGCCTGGAGGCAATGGTGGCTCTTCTTGCTGATAGCCGGCATCGCCGGCATCGCCGGTTACTGGTATGCCCGCCAACAAAAAGCCGCTTATGAAAGTTACCTTTCCTTCGCGTTGGACGAAGGCGGCGCGGAAGGCGGCGGCGGATCTGCCGCGCTGGGACTGGCGGCTCAATTTGGACTTTCGGTAGGTGCCCCCCAGGACGTGTTCACTGGCGATAACATCCTTGATATTATGCTCAGCCGCCGGATGATCGAAGCCACCCTGCTGTCGGTAGACACCTTTGACAATAAACCAATGCCGATGATTGAATACTACCTTCAGCACGAAGCCGCGGATAGTAAAATCAGCCAAGTGCATTTTGCTGCGGGCGGAAACCGTGATGGTTTTTCCTATTTACAGGATAGTGTCCTGTATGTCACTTCGCAGGCATTTGGCAAGTACTTTATTGAAGCCCGCAGGCCCGATAAGAAGCTCAATATCTTCGAACTGATGGTTACCAGCCACAGTGAAAAGTTCTCCAAAGACTTTACCGATATCTTAATTGCTGAAACCAATCGATTTTATACGGAGATTCGCAGCAAGAAATCGCTGGGGACCCTGGAGATCCTGGAAAAAAGACTTCCTGATATCAAGGGTAAATTCGACGCGTCGGTGTCCAATAAAGCGGCCTTGCAGGATGCCAACCTCAATACGGCCTTCGAAAAAGCGCAAGTCCCTTTATTGCAGCAGGAAAGTAACGCCCAGGTGTACGGCACTGCCTACGCAGAAATGGTTAAAAACATGGAGGTGGCCCGGTTTGAATATTTGAAAAGTATTCCCCTCATGCAGGTCATCGATGAAGCCAATTACCCGATGAAGAAAATTGTGCCCGCAAAATTGAAAACAGCAGCCATTTTTGCGGCCATTGCCATTATCTTATTTTCAATGATATATATCGTCATTGTTTCTTTTAGAATAAAGGGACACCGTAGTACCTAGATACCTCCTGCAAAGTATTATGTCCAGGCAACCATTTTCATTGGCTCAAAAATTTGACTTCTTTTGATGACTATCCCCCTAAAAAAGCTGCGTGAAAAGCTATTGGCACTGTCCAGGACCAACAGAAATACTGTCTGGCTCGTCGCATTGAGTTTGGCGATCGCTTTGTGTCAGTTTACGGTCTATGCTCTTATAGACAGGATCCTGGGGAAAGATTTTCTGGGTGTCTGGTCCCTAGTGGTGGCGGCAACTTCGATCGGCCAGATTTCCAGCTTCGGATTCAGTAACAGTATCGTGCGCTATCTCCCGGAAATGCTGGCCAAAAAGGAGACTGCAGGCGTCGGCAAAATGCTGGGGACGGTCAATTTTTCCAATTTTTTCTTGACGCTGCCCATTCTTTTGCTTTTATATTTCCCGGCCGTGGAGTATGCCTCTCATTTATTGAACGCCCGACAGTTATCGATCTTTAGATCCGTCATTCCATTGTCCATGGGGGCGCTGTTCATCAACAATCTCTTTTTGGTCTATTCCTACTTTTTGGATGCCATGCAAAAATATTATCTCCGGTCTGCTATCCAAATCGGGGGATGGCTGGTCTTCTTGACTTTGTCGGCGGTACTAATACGCCGTTACGGGCTCCAGGGTGTCGCCATTGCCTTCTTTATTCAGAACCTGCTGCAATTTTTGATTATACTGGTCATGATTTCCAAACGTCGTATCCTCAATAAGATCTACCCGATCGCCTTTGACAGGGAATCCTTTCAAAAAGTATCATCCTTTGGTTTGAAGTCACAATCTATTAGTATACTGGTGATATTTTTTGACCCGCTGGTAAAATTCTTTATCACGAAAAATATCGGCCTGTCCGCCACCGGCAATTATGAGATTTCTAATAAGATCGTGCTGCAGGCGCGCAACCTGCTGGTAAGTACCAACCAGGTCATCATCCCAAAAATAGTGCTCCACCGCAATACTGGCACTGAGAATACCTACTTCGATGAAATTTCCAAACGCAACATCGTCTTTGCAATTGGTGCGGGCCTGCTGATCATGCTGGTGGCCCCCTTACCCGTGTATTTTTTCTCCGGCAAACACGACAACACGCTCATGAATTGTATTATTGTGATCAACCTGGGATGGGTATGTAACATGGTCACGTCCGTTCATTATTATTGTTGTATTGGATTGGATAAAATCGGCAAACTGGTATTCTATCATTTGATCCTTTCTGTGACCATTACGGTGCTTTACCTGTTGCTGAACCGTTACGTGCACATAACATTCTTGTATTTTGCCGTGCCGGGAGTCGGTTTGTTCCTCGGCAGTATTTATAATTCTTATTTGTTGTCCCGAAACATTACCCAAACCTATTCCTGGCTCACCTCAGGTTTTTTTCTGTATTTTCTGCTCGTATCATTTCTGCTCCTGTTTTTTTACCAAACAGGCTCCAATACTATCGCATACATAGCAATGCCCCTTCTGTTTTTGCTATATATTTGCTGGATTTTAAAAAAATATAAAGTCGACAAATTAATTAAATTCTAGCGGTATTGGTCAATAAAGCGCAATTGTTTAGCAGCATGAACCGTGTCTTCCATTGGGCCGGCATCGATTTCAGGAGATTTCCCACCAGGGATCAACGCGTGCTCTTACAATACCTGAAAGACAACCACGTAACGGATTGTTTCGATGTCGGGGCCAACACCGGCCAGTACGCAAAAATATTGCGGGCCAGCGGGTTTCAGGGAAACATATTTTCATTTGAACCGCAATCGGCGGCATTTGAAAAATTGAGCAGGTCAGCCCGGTCGGATGCCCGCTGGTACCCCTACCACATGGCCCTGGGCCATACCGACGGCGCATCGGTCATTAATATTTCGAAAAACTCAGTCAGCAGTTCCCTGCTGGATATAAATGAATTTCTGATCCGGGCCGTTCCCGAGACCGCCCATATTTCCCAGGAGACCATTACCGTAAAGCGGCTAGACACTTTTGTCCGGGAAATCCGTTCGACCAACCGGCTCTTTTTGAAAATCGATGCCCAGGGATTTGAATCGAATATTTTGGAAGGAGCGGCTGGCTGTTTTCAACAGATATATGCCTTACAACTGGAATTATCCTGTGTCTCACTGTACAACGGTGAAAAATTATTTGATGAAATGAAGCAATTCGTCGAAGCAAAGGGATTTTATTTATCATCGATCGAGAGCGGGTTTATTGAACCGAAAAGCGGAAGGCTGTTGCAAGTCGACGCCATATTTATCAAAGCCTTGTAAAGATTCACTATTCATTTATTCTCGGATATGGGCATCAATTTCAAATTATTATTTCAGCAAACGGGTAAATTATTCCTCCTCTACGTGGCCGAATTGAGAGGGTTTTACTGGAGACTGCCTTTCAATAAAAATAGAATATTCTCTATAAAAATATTTCCCGACTGCAAGATCAAATATGCCCGAAAGGGAGATATCGCCGAAATCATTTATAAATACCAGGTATTTGTCAACTTTGAAAAATCATTTGAATATTCGACGTTACAGCTATTTTCCAGCCTGCTCAAACCCGGTGATGCTATCATTGATGTGGGCGCCAATTCGGGCCTGTATTCGATATTCTATTCGAAGCTGGTCGGCGAGCACGGCAGGGTCTATGCATTTGAACCCGGCACAGAAACCTTCAGATTTTTGACCGAAAATTTAGCACTGAACCAATGCAATAATGTATCTCCCTATAACTTTGCCCTTTCTAATAAGGAATCATTGGTGGAGATGGTCTCCCATGATGCCGACAACTTAAAATTGCACGACGGTGATTCCTTCAGATATATCCGCGAAATTGCTGCCGGCGAAACACCACCGGGCAAAGACACTATGAAAGCTTTCCGGTTAGACGACCTGGAAGAATTTTCAGCACTGCCCAGGCTGGATGTGATTAAAATTGATGTTGAAGGGGCAGAGTTGCTGGTCTTGGAGGGGAGCAGGCTTACCATTTTGAAACACAAACCAGTTATTGTTTTTGAACTGTCCGCAAAATGGGCCGAGCGCTTCCATTACAAACCCTACCAGGTTTTAGCCTTGCTGAATGAACTGGGATACCAAATGGAGGAATATGACTTTCAACAATGGATCGCAACGCCCCTTAAATAATTTGTTTTATTCATATCATTGCGCGCCTTACTCAGGCCCGCCTAATTTTAATATCTTTTGGCACAGAAAGACTCTTTAAGGATAACGATCGTAACGGTATGCAGAAACAGCGAAACCTTCCTGGCAGAGACTATCGAAAGTGTCACCGGCCAGACGTACCCCAACCTGGAATACATTATTATCGACGGAGCGTCTACAGACGGCACGCTCGGCATAATCAAACAATATGAGCCTAAAATTGATACCTGGGTCAGCGAGCCCGATTCAGGAATGTATGAAGCCATCAATAAAGGCCTGCAACTTGCCACCGGAGACTATATTTTGATCCTGAACTCCGATGACCGGCTGACTAATAGCGATACGATTCAAGAGGCGGTATCAATCATCGGCAACAACAGGCCGGATTATTTTTACGGAAACCTTATCAAATTCCAGGATGAAAAATACCGCAAAGTCAAATTGTTTACGGTTACATTTGATCAACTTTTGATGTCGACGCATGGCACCTTTATTTCGCACCCTTGCTTTTTTATTTCCGCAAAACTCAATCAAGTGCTGGGAGGCTATGACAGCTCCTACCTGTATGCCGCCGACTATGATTATATTCTGCGGGCGCTGGCCGTCCCAGGATGCAAAGGACAACATATTGATCTGTTTGTTTCCCACTTCAGGCTGCATAACAATAATGCTTATAACCGGGCTTTGGGAAAAATCAATGAAGAAAGAGAAAAAATATTGACGCAACACGGTTACTATCAACAGCCTCGAATCAAGCGCCTATTGTCTTACTACACTTTATGGATATATTACAAAATAATAAACCTGGGCAACCGTTACAAAAGCCTTCCGGTTTAGATTATTGGTTCCGTCTATGGCTGGGATGTTATATCGTAACCATGCCATTTATATCGGCCTTTGCTGTAACGGACATCGTTTCCTTGCCGCTTATTTTTGCCTTTTTTCTCTTCCTGTTGATGGTGGCAAGAATTATTAAAACCGGCAAATTACCCCTCGGATTCGGGGGATACGATCTGTTGATCATTTGCCTGTTCTTTTTCCTGACAGGATTTTCCTATATCATGAATGGATGGGGAAATCCCAAATCGCTGAACCATACCATAGCCTATTTTTCATCGTTCCTGCTTTTCTATGTGACCATTAAATTTGCTTTTTTTTCGATCCGCGACCAAACATTCTTGTTGAAACGAATCCTGCAACTTATTACCTATACCACCTTAGTCAGCGCCCTGTTTGGGAACGCCGAGTTTATTCTGTGGAATGGCCTTGGCATTGATCTGAACAAATTGGTTCCCCGGCCCAATGAACTGGAAGCGAGTTATAATGTCACCGTCCTGGGATTTTTTCACCGGGCCAGGGGTTTTGCTCCTGAATCCGGGCATTTTACCTTTATGCTGGAATTATTTAGCCCCCTGACCATCTACTATCTGTATTTTAGCGGTTTTTGTAAATGGAACCGGATCATAAAGATTCTCTGCGTTGCCGTGATCATTCTCAGTTTCATTTTTGCCGTCAGTACTGCCTCCTTTGTTATTTTGCCTGTGGCCTTCCTTCTTGCCGCGATCATCTACGCCAGATCGATCATCGCATTTA
>Ga0209698_10007554_pt1 | contig 11398 bp, 5 predicted proteins | sample LitLauG_LLR_2012_FD_187203 | JGI IMG/M metagenome (GOLD analysis project Ga0209698, IMG submission 187203) | Freshwater sediment microbial communities from Pennsylvania, USA - Little Laurel Run_MetaG_LLR_2012 (SPAdes) (version 2) | ecosystem: Environmental > Aquatic > Freshwater > Creek >... | reverse complement strand
GTGGGGCGGACGATTACGGTCGTCCAGAACGGCACGACCATCATTGATAAGCAGGAGATTCCGGGGATCACGGGAGGCGCACTCGACAGCCACGAGGAACTGCCCGGGCCGATCTATCTTCAGGGAAGTGAAGATAACCACGTAGCGTTTCGGAACATCGTGGTTACGCCAGCAAAGTAGCGCTCGGCGGCAGTCACAAAGACTTCAGGCTTTTGCAGCCATAAAAACTATTGCTGGAGGACTTCATGAGCAAGAACATTCTGTCACGCCGGAAATTTCTCGGAATCAGTGCCGCGGCCGCGGGCGCATCGCTGGCCGCGAAGACCATTCTGCTGGAACCCGAGCCGCTGCTGGCCTCCACGATGGCCGCGAGTGACCGCCTGCGCTTTGGCATCATCGGGATCGGCATGCAGGGGAACTGGCTGCTGAGCAGTGCCATCGAACTGCCCGGAGTGGAATGCGTCAAGGCGTGCGATCTCTATGACGGGCGGCACACGCTGGCGAGAGAGATTACCGCGAAGCCTGACTTGCCTGTAACCCGCCGGTATCACGAACTGCTCGAGGACAAGTCCATCGATTGCCTGATCGCGGCGGTTCCGGATCACTGGCACAAGCAAGTTGTGGTGGACGCGGTTTCTGCGGGCAAAGACATCTACTGCGAGAAGCCGATGTCGCACACCGCGGCCGAGGGCGCGGAGATGGCGGATGCACAAAAACGCACCGGCCGCATCGTGCAAATCGGGTCGCAGCGGGTCAGTTCGCTGATTTGCAAGAAGGCAAAGGACATGGTCACGCAAGGCATGCTTGGCGACTTGATGATGGTTGAAGGCTGGCTGGGTCGAAACGATCCGACCGGCGCCTGGGAGTATCCGCCGCCGTTTGATCTTTCACCGCAGAACCTCGATTGGGACACGTGGCAAGGGCCCGTGCCGAAACGCGCTTTCAGTCCTGAGATTTTTGCGCGCTGGCGCTGCTGGAAAGAGTACGGGACAGGCGTGGCGGGCGATCTGCTGGTGCATCTGATCAGCGGCATGATGTTTGTGCTGAGCTGGAACGAACCTCCGAAGCGCGCCATGGCGATGGGCGGTATCCTGCGCTGGAAGGATGGACGCAACATGCCCGACGTGCACGCCAGCCTTTATCAGTATGGCGACATTCCCGTGTACATGCGCTTGAATCTGGGCACGGAGATGCCGGAGACCTACCGCTTCCAGGGCTCGAAAGGAATTCTGGAGATGACCGAGTTCGGCCTGAGCTTCACTCCGCAGACGGGCAAGGACTCAGCGCCCAGCTATTACGACGGCAGTTTTCCGCATGCCATGCGCGAGGCTTATGAGAAACAGTGGCGCACTGAGAACACTCCGAAGCTCGGAGAAGAGCCGATGCCGGAAACAGTGACGTTCAAGGGACCAGACTACGACGATGTGAAACCGCACCTGTGGAATTTTTTCGAGGCGGTTCGTTCGCGGAAACCGGTGGTCGAAGACGCGCTGTTCGGTCATCACGCGGCGCTGGCTTGCCACATGGCGAATGAATCTTACTTCCGACAACAGGCAGTCACTTGGGACGCGGCCACGAGAACGATGAAGAGCTAAATCCAAACCCTTAACCACAGAGGCCACAGAGGAACACGGAGGAATCGGTTTCCTCTGTGCCCCTCTGTGACCTCTGTGGTAAAGAATTCGGACCAGCGATTCAACCGTGAAGCAAGTAGTTCGACGCGACGTCGCGAAAGGCAGCCAACTGTTTCGTCCGGGCGGCCCCATCCCATCCCAGTTCTGAAGCCATCAGGTCCGCAACGGCGGGCGCCATTTCGAGGGCTGCACGCGCATTCAGGAACAGCGCGCGTGTACGCCTGGCGAGCATGTCTTCCACGGTGCGGGCCATTTCGTTTCGCGCCGCCCAGATCACTTCCGCCTTCAGGTAGGGTAACGCGGCGTGCAGAGGTTCACCGAGCCCACCGTCAATCTGGATCAGCTTGCGAATCTTGTACGCATCCGCACCATAGACCGCGAGCGAACCGAACTTTTTCGCTGCATCGTGGAAGCCGTGGATATGCAGGTGGTGCGTCACGCATGGCTTTTCCGGCAACTGCGCGAGCGTGGCTGCCTGATCGACGCAATCTTCCGCCATGTGGCGGTACGTGGTCCATTTCCCACCGCAGATGGTGACCAAGCCGGAACGATCGATATGAATGACGTGATCGCGCGACAGTGCGGCGGTGCTTGCGACACCAGTGGCGCGCACCAGCGGCCGGATGCCGGCGAATACGCTCAACACATCGTCGCGCGTGGGTGCTTTCGTCAAGTATTGCGCAGCGGTCACCAGGATGAATTCGATTTCCTGCTCCATCGCGATCGGCTCAAGCACTGCAGCCGGGATTGGAGTGTCCGTCGTTCCCACCAGCGTGTGACCATGCCACGGAATCGCGAATAATACGCGGCCATCGCTGGTGTGCGGAACCATGATCGCGCTGTTGCCCTGCAGATAACTCGCATCGAAGACCAGGTGGATCCCCTGGCTGGGGACAATCATCGGGGCGGCGGCCGGCTCCGCCTTGAGCCGAAGCAGATCGCTGAAAGCGCCAGTGGCGTTGACCACAACTTTTGCGGAGGCGCGAAATTCGTTGCCAGTTTCGACATCGCGCGCGCTGACTCCATCCACAAATCCCTGCGCGTCCTTTGTCAGTCCCGTGACTTCGACATAATTCAGCAAAATAGCGCCCTGCTCGTACGCCGTGGCGACCATGTGGATGAGCAGACGGGCGTCATCGAATTGTCCATCGTAGTAAACTGCGCCGCCGCGCAAGCCTTCGGTCTTCAGGGTTGGCAGGTGTTCGAGCGTCTCTTCTCTGGTGAGGATGCGCGACGTGCCAAAACCGTATTTGCCCGCAAGCAGTTGATAGAGCTTCAGCCCGAGCCCGTAGAAAGGAGCCTCCCACCAGTCGTAGTTCGGCACCACGAAGGCAAGATCCCGCACCAGATGCGGAGCGTTTTGCAGAAGTAATCCGCGCTCCTTGAGCGCTTCCATGACCAGCCCGATATTGCCTTGTTCCAGGTAGCGCACGCCGCCATGCGCCAGCTTGGTGCTGCGGCTGGACGTGCCTTTGCCGAAGTCGCTTTGCTCGAGCAGCAGCGCGTCATAGCCGCGCGCCGCGGCGTCGATCGCGACACCGACGCCGGTCGCTCCGCCGCCCACGACAATCATGTCCCAGGCTTTGGGATGCGCGTCCATGCGGCGCCACATGTCGGTTCGATTCATATCTGCGCTTGATTGTGGAGAGCCGGGCGCCCCACCCGGCTGGACCTCGCTCGCGGCCGGACGGGCGAGGGCACCTTTCGCTCCCCATCACTGCATTAGCTTGATAATGCCCGCGCCGAGGCCGCCGGCGATCAGCGGACCAACGATCGGCACGAGCGCGTACCCCCAATCTGAATTCCCCTTGTCGCGGATGGGCAGGATCGCGTGCGCCAGGCGCGGACCGAAGTCGCGCGCGGGGTTCATCGCGTATCCGGTCGGTCCGCCCAGACTCAGGCCCAGCGACCACACCAGGACTCCCCACAGCCACGGGCCGAATCCAGCGGGAAGACCGGTGGATGACACAGCTTTGCTTCCGAAGCTGAAGCCAACCACGATCAGACATGTAGTAGCAATAATTTCGGTTAGAAGGTTGGCGGGGAGGTTGCGAATCGCCGGCGCGGTGCAGAAGATGGCCAGCTTCGCCCCCGCGTCGGGCGTCACTTTCCAATGGAGCAGGTAGGTCATCCAGACCAGGCTGGCGCCGGCGAAACCTCCCAGGACTTGCGCCGCCCAGAACAGTCCTACGTTCGACCAGTTTCCGGATTGAAGGGCCACCGTCAATGTGATCGCCGGATTAATGTGCGCGCCCGGGCTCCCGAAAGCGATGGCCGTGAAGATACCCGCAACTACAGCCATTCCCCATCCGGTTGCGATGACCATCCAACCTGAGTTTTCGCCTTTCGATTTCTTCAGGAGGACATTGGCGACGACGCCGTCGCCCAGCAAGATCAATACCAGCGTGCCCATGAATTCGCCTAAAAACGGTCCATGCATTGCGTGCGGCCCTCCTCATTCTCTATGCGATTCCACCCAGTCGAACGACCGCGTCACCGCTTTTTTCCAGAAGTGATAGAGCCGCTCACGAGATTCCCGATCCATCGTCGGCTCCCAACGCTGATCGACTGCCCAATGGGCGACAAGTTCTTCGGTGTCGCGGAAGAAGCCGACCGCCAGTCCAGCGGCGTACGCGGCGCCCAGAGCCGTGGTCTCCTTCACTACCGGACGGACCACTGGCTTCGCTAGAATATCGGACTGGAATTGCATCAGCAGATCGTTCATCACCATTCCGCCGTCCGTGCGCAGAACTTCGAGTGTGATGCCGGAGTCTTGCGCCATCGCATCGACCACCTCGCGCACCTGGAACGCGGTGGCTTCGAGCACGGCGCGGGCAATGTGCCCTTTGTTCACGTAACGCGTCAACCCTGCAATCACGCCGCGCGCGTCGTCCTTCCAATACGGCGCGTATAAGCCAGAGAAGGCGGGGACAAAGTAAACGCCACCGTTGTCATTGACGGTACGGGCGAGCGCCTCAATGTCGGAACTCCTTTCGATCAGTCCAAGATTATCGCGGAGCCACTGCACCAGCGCGCCCGTGATTGCGATGCTTCCTTCCAGCGCGTAGCATGCCGGCTGGGCGCCGAACTTGTACGCCAGCGTGGTCAGCAAGCCGAAGTTCGAGAGCACTGCTTTCTCCCCGGTGTTCATCAGCATGAAGCAGCCGGTGCCGTAGGTATTCTTTGCTTCCCCGGGCTTGAAACAGGCTTGGCCCACCAGGGCGGCTTGCTGATCGCCAAGGTCGCCGGCGATCGCAACTCCCGCAAGCGCCTTGAGCGTCGCGGCGCCGTACACTCCGCTACTCGAAACAATCCTCGGCAGCATATGGATCGGAATGCCGAAATCTTTCAGGATCTCCCGATCCCATTCCAGCGTGGCGAGGTTCATCAGCTGCGTGCGGCTGGCGTTGGTCACGTCGGTGACGTGGACCCCTCCCTGCGCACCCCCGGTAAGGTGCCAGATCAGAAACGTATCAATGTTGCCAAACAACAGATCGCCTGCTTCGGCCTCCGCGCGTGCTCCCGCAACACTTTCGAGAATCCAGCGAATCTTTAGGCCACTGAAGTACGTTGCAAGCGGAAGTCCGGTCCGGGCGCGATAGCGATCCTGTCCGCCATGCGCGGCGAACTCAGCGACCGCGGGAGCCACACGTGTATCCTGCCAGACAATCGCGTTGTACACGGGGTCTCCGCTTTTCCTGTGCCAGACGACGGTGGTTTCGCGCTGGTTAGTGATTCCGATCGCGGCCAGATCGTGCGGCCGCAGCCCGCACGCTTCCATTGCCTCCTGGATGACCTCACTTGTGCGGCGCCAGATTTCCTTGGGGTCATGCTCGACCCATCCCGGCTTGGGATAGATCTGCTCGTGCTCTCGTTGAGCGGTGCTCACGATGCGTCCGGAACGATCGAACACGATGAAGCGCGAGCTGGTAGTGCCCTGATCAATGGCGCCTATGTAGCTGTCCATCGGTTCCGTTTCCTCCTTCACTTCAGGGAGCGGCGGTGTGCGCCCAGCAATCGTGATCACGCAAACTCTGGATTCTATCCCCTTGTCCTAGTATGCCGGGACCCGTCTCGCAGGCACCCCAGACGGATCCTGAAGTGAAGCTGACAATTTCGGGTGTCTTGCGAGGTGTCGAGGCGGGGTGCCCGGGCATCGTCACTCGAAGGTAAGTTATGAGAATCACAGGAATTAGCCACCATGGCGGACCGGACGGTCACCTTTTCGTAATTCCCTGCGTAATCTCTCGTAACTACCGGAGAAAGCATAACTTCCCGATTAAAAGTAACCCCCTGATGGCACCAAGGTGGACTGTAGCTCGAAACGGGTTCGTGGCATCTTACACATATAGGTGTGGGGTTTGCGGCTCCCCGGCAAACCAGGAGGTGGGGTCCCGATGAAGAGCCTGGGCAAGGTCATCCGGTCTGTGCAAGCCTTCGGCCGCGAACTGTCCCGCAAATCGAATACGGCTGAGGGGAAGCGCATGCCCGCAATTGGCATCGCCTTGGGGGGAGGCTTTGCGCGCGGCATCGCTCATATTGGGGTGCTCAAGGTTCTTGAAGAAGAAGGTATTCCGGTCCGCATGATTGCCGGCACTAGCGTCGGTGCGCTGATTGGCGCCGCGTATTGCAGTGGACTCACGATCCCGGAGCTGGAAGAAGTTGCCCACAAAGTTCGCTTCACCACGTTCGCGCGCTGGACGCTCTCCCGCTACGGCTTCGCCAGCAACGACCGCATGGTCACCTTCCTCACGCAGATTTTGAAGGTGCAGAGATTTGAAGAATTGCGGATCCCTCTCGGTGTAACGGCTACGGACTTCAACACCGGAGAAGGCGCCGTCTTCCACTCCGGCTCGATCATTGACCCGGTGCGGGCGAGTTGCGCGTACCCAGGGATGTTCCTGCCGGTAGAGATTCGCGGGCGCTGGCTGGTCGATGGCATGCTCTCGCACCCCGTGCCGGCGGTTCCTCTACGCGAAATGGGCGCGGAGCGCGTGCTCGCCGTTCACTTGAAAGGGCAATGGTCAAAGACGGCCGCTCCACGGCATCTCTTCGACGTGATTGGACAGTCATTTGCCATTGCGCAGGACATGATGAGTCCCGTGTGGAAAAGCGCAGCCGATCTTGTGATCGAGCCCGACGTCGCGGGTTTTGACTATGACGACTTCAAACGCGCCGACGAACTGATGCACGTGGGCGCGACGGCAATGCGCCGCGCGCTCCCCCAGGTACGCAAGTGGCTGGAGGCTCCTGCCGAAGCGCCTGCGCTGGTCGCAAGACCTGCGCCGATGCCGGCGGACTGACGACTCGTGCGGATTTCCGTCGCCTTCTTCCTGGTACCCGCGGCGCTTCGCGGACCTATTTCGAGTGTGCGCCGGAGTGTAGCGGATTCCCACAGCAGCGTTGGCCGGACGCGCACCTCTGACGATCGTAAAACGAGTGCGCGTCTATGATCAGGACAAGACCGGTTGAACAACTTCGGAACCGGGGGCGGTCGGCGCAGCCGGGGCAGCCGTTCGTGCGGATAGTTTTGCAGGCGTCGCAGCTTGCAGGCGCTCCTTCAACAGTTGTTCGCCGCGCGCAAACAGGTCGTCCCTCGAAATCTTTCCGGCATCGACGTCGGCTAGGATTGAGCGCTGCGCCTTGTATTCCTTGTTCTCAATGCCAGCCTTGCTCTGCAGCATCCGCCACGCTTTCCTGCGCTCTACGCAGAACAGCACCAGTTGGCGCGAAATTGAGCGGTACTCGGCGCTGCCGTTCGTTCCTTGAATCTTGATATAGACGCCGAAATCGGGCACGTAAGCGCGATGCTCAGGGATCAGGCAGCGGCGGTACACCACATCCTGCTGCGTGATGCGGACCAGCATGTTCTCCAGTGGAATCAGTTTTTCTGCTTCCTCTTTCCTGATCTTCTTCAGATGGTTGCGGAACCGGGCTTCGGTGGCGCACCAGTGCGCAACGGTATAGCGACCGACCTCGCCGGTCACTTTCGATTTCGTTTCATACCAGTCCAGTTCGAGCGAAGGATTGCCTTTGAGATCGAGCGCCTCGTGATAGGTCTCGCCGAGCCGCGGATTGAAAACGAACTCGGGAGCTCCCCGCGAGTCGCGCACGCGCTGCGCCTGCATCAGGGCCATATCATCAGCGACGCCGTGTTCCGGCTGGCAGGTCGTGAAGCATTGCAGGAACGCCGTGCCGCGATATTCCAGGCCGTCGAGGATCGCGCGGTAGAGCTTGGGCGCGTTCGCAATGGAGACCTGCGCAACGAACGGCGACCCATGCCCCGCCAGGAACGTCTCGGCCACTGTCTTTTTCTCGACGCTCTTGCCCTGCGTGGCGGCTCCGAACACGTTCATATCGCTGCCACCCAGCATGGGCGTCGAGTCGGAATTCTGCCCGCCCGTGTTCGAGTACACCTGAGTGTCGAGCATGACCGCTTTGACGTTGGGACGATTCTGGAGAACAACCTTTGACGTGTTCTGATAGCCGATGTCGCCCATCCCGCCATCCCCGCCAACCACCCACACCTTCGGCAGTTCGAGAATTTCCTGATCGCTCATGAGCGCGTCGCTGAAATGCGCGTACTCGTAGTACTCGCGCGGCGTGATCACGTCTTTTTCGCGATGGAGCAGCGCATCGGCCAGCCGCTCGGGAATCACGGAGCGGCGCGCGTGATCAACGATGAAGCTTTCCCCGATCAGCCAGCCGACTGTGATGCCGTCCTGGAAGAGCGAGTTCATCCACGGATAGGGGTGCGGATTGTTGGGCGGGGTGGACCCGTAAACCGTGTTACAGCCGGTATGCGCAGCCATCGCCATCACGCACATGCCATTGGCCAGGCGCCCGTCCACCGCCTGCAGACCTTTGTGGTTGAAAGCCTCCTGCAGCAGAACGGCCACGATCGCGCCGATCAGTTCCTGGTCCGAGACCGCTCCGTTGTGGGCGATGCGAGCCTTGGTATCCTTCTCATCCTCACCACCTAGCCCCATCAGGAAATGGGCTGCCGCCTGCCGCAGCAGTTCGTATTCATCTAGGTTTCGTGCTTTAACGGCAGCGAGCTTCTGAGCACCAAATTTCTCGAGTTCGGCGGCGGTGGCCTGAAGGCGGTCAGCCTTCGAGTGGTAGATAGGCCGCATGTACGCTTCCGTCACGGCGGCGATCGCCCGCAGAATACTCTTCTCGCCACAACCAGCGCAGGCGCCGTCGCCAGAAACCAGCGCGTCATAGTTGCGCCGCACCATCAGCATGTTGCGCAGCGTTGCCGTCTTGGAGTCCTGCGGATGCTGATCACTGTAGAGGCCAAGATATTTTTGCGGCGTGTCGGGCAGAAGGTTCAGAAACGCGGTGCCCGTCTCGTGCTCGGCATTGACCGCTTCAGTTTCCTGCACCATCTTGAGTGCCTCGTGCTCGCCGCAGGCCGTTACGCAAGCGGCGCAGCCTTTGCACAGGTCCGAAACGAAGATCGAGAAGATTCCCCCGCCACCAGGATTTTTTCTCTCCGGGGTTGAGAAGATGGCATTCGCTTTCTGGAACGCCATCGGCACCTTGTCGATGATCGCGAAGAATTGCCGCTTCGCGTCGTCGGAGAATCCGTCCACCTCATTCGTCACCTGGTGAAGGATCTGCTGCAGGGAAGTGCCTGCATTCTTTGAAACCGCATCCCGCATCAACTCGCGGGTGCGCTGCTCGATCTCCGGCAAGGAACGTAGCATCTTGTGGCGCTCACCTGTATCGGTCACGTAATGCGAGACGGCCGTGCGGAGTATCGTCTCCAGATCCTCGGAACAGTTGGGCAGCGCCGTGTCCGGACAGACGGCAATGCATTCCATACACTGCGTACAGTTCTCGGCGATGTAGAGGGGCGTTTCGCGTCGCGCGACATACTTGGACGCGGTGTCGCCCGTGCCCGCGGCAATGACTCCGACCGACGCAAAGGCCGTTGCCGGCTGGTTGTAGCCCAAGCCCGCACGGAATTCGGCATTGAAAGTCGCAACTTGCGTCACCGGTGTGCGTTCGTGTTGAGTCGCAGGATGGGGCACGGAACGGCATCCGGTATGGCAACCGCCGTCATCCTCGCCGCTGTGCATGACGGGCAGGAGCGCCTCTCCGCGCAAAGTGGAATGATCAGGAGCCTCCAATTCGCCCACGCGAATCTCGCGCACGCGCTCGAAGCCCTGGGTCATGACTTCCATATTCGAACTCACGACCGCCTCGCCCAGCCGCCCGAATTTCTTTACGTATTGCTTGTGCACGACGTCGCGGAACTGCTCTGGAGTAATGCGGAAATCAGCCAGCAGCGGCGAGACCGAAAAGAATGCACCTAGAAAAGCGTTGCCCTGCATGCGAAGTTGCAGGTCGGCACGATCGGTCGCCTTGCGAGCAATCTCAAAGCCGGGTAGGGTGAAGACACGGATTTTTTTCTGGATGATCTGCTTGCGCGCCCAGAGCGGCAGCCGCTCCCACGCTTGCTCGCCTTCCTCTTCCGATTCCCACACCAGGCACCCACCCTCCGACATCCCATCTAGCGGGTTAGTATGCGTGAATGCCTTCGGATCGCAGCACAGCACGACGTTAACGTGTCGCAGGTCGCAATTCACCCGAATCCGCTCCGGCGCGGCCACCATGAAATAAGCTGTGGGAGCGCCCTTCTTCTCCGAGCCATACTTCGGATTGGCGCTGACGTGAATAATCTCTTTTGGATTGCCCAGTTCGTCGACAATCTTGTCGCGCTCGTAGAGCAGGTCGTTTAGATCGCCGAGAATCGCGCCCAGGTTCTTGCCGGTCGTGATCGCGCCCCAGCCCCCGATGGAATGAAAACGCACCGCCACCGCGCCTTCGGGCAGCAGGGATGGCGCTTCATCCGACTTGACCGCGTATGGATGGTCGATGCCCAGCACAAAAAACGATGTCCCGTCCGCCGCCCGCTTGCCGTCCTGGCGGGAGCCAGTGCCCGTGGCAAATTCGTAGGCGCCGAGAATATGTTCCGGCCGGAAATCGCGTGAGCCGAGGCCGTAGATGCCAGAAAAAAGTCGCGGCATCTGGCTGGCAGTGATCGCGGGCAATTCCTCGGGGACTGGATTGCCATCGAGCCGCATGGCTTTGTTGAGCGCAGTTCGTATGTCGCGCCCCATCGGGTTGTCGCCGGCCATGGGCTCATCGGTGCGTTCGAGGACGATGACATTCCTCTTGCCCGCAAGCGCCGCGATCACGGCCGCTTCGGGGAAAGGCCGAAAGACGTTGAGGTGGATCGACCCAACCTTGGCGCCTCTCCGCTCGCGCAGGTAGTCGACCGCCGCTTCGATGTTCTCCGCCGCCGATCCCAACGACACGAATACGGTATCCGCGTCGTCGGTTTTGTACTGCGTAATCAAGCCGTAATAGCGTCCGGTCAGCTTGCCGAACTCGGTGTGTGCCTCTTCGAGGAAATGCAGGATGGGTTCAGTAAAGTTGTTCCGGCGCGCCGCCACACCCTGCATATAGTGTTCCTGATTCTGCACCGGCCCGAGCAGGACGGGATTGGTGAGATCGATCATCTGCGGCACGCGGCGCCGCGTCGGCCCGAAAAGGATGCGCTGGCTTTCGGTGGGGCACTCGATGATGTCATCCGGCGCGCCGAGAAACTCGCGGATCAGCTCCGACTCATGCTTGTAAAAAGTCCGCTCCAGATGAGAAGTAAGAAACCCGTCCTGGACGTTCATGCCGGGCGTCAGGCTCAGTTCGGTCACACGCCGCAGAATGAGCGCCTGATCGGCGGCCTGCTGCGC
>Ga0209698_10007553_pt1 | contig 11400 bp, 8 predicted proteins | sample LitLauG_LLR_2012_FD_187203 | JGI IMG/M metagenome (GOLD analysis project Ga0209698, IMG submission 187203) | Freshwater sediment microbial communities from Pennsylvania, USA - Little Laurel Run_MetaG_LLR_2012 (SPAdes) (version 2) | ecosystem: Environmental > Aquatic > Freshwater > Creek >... | reverse complement strand
GCGTCGACGAACAAGTCCTCAATCGTCGGAGTGACCTGGCGAATCGGTTCGAAGGGGACTTGCGCGTGTTTCAGCCGTTCCTCGAGTTCCGGAATTCGTCTCTTGGCATCATCGACAACCACGTGAAGCCCCTCGCCAGTCGGTGCGACGCTCGAAATCCCCTCTGCATGTTCCAACTCCTCGCGTAACCGTCGGGGCTCGGGCGAGATGACCGAGAGAACACCTTTGCCAAGTTTGGATTTGAGATTCTCCGGCGTATCGCAGAACAGAAGCCTGCCCTGATGGAGAAGGGCCACCCTGTGACATCGCTCCGCTTCGTCAAGATAGGCAGTCGACGTGAGGATCCCAACGCCTTCAGCGATCAGTTCGTAGAGGATGCGCCAAAAGTCACGCCGCGACACGGGATCAACTCCGGTTGTGGGTTCGTCCAGAAGTATCACTTTGGGTCGGTGAATCAGCGCGCACACGAGCCCAAGTTTTTGCTTCATGCCGCCCGAGAGTTTTCCTGCGAGCCGGGAGCGGAATTCGATCATGCCGGCAGCTCGAAGTAATTGCGGAGCACGCTCTTCCCTTTCCCGCTTGTTCACGCCAAAAAGGTCGGCGTAGAAACGGATGTTCTCATCGACCGTCAGATCTTCGTACAGACCAAACCGCTGGGGCATGTAGCTGAGGTGATGTTTCGCGCCCTCCGGATCTCGAACCACGTCGAACCCGGCGACAAACGCCTTGCCCTCGTCAGGAGGCATGACTCCCGCTAACATGCGAAGCGTCGTAGTCTTGCCCGCGCCATCAGGGCCGACCAACCCGAAGATCTCCGCCGGTTGCACGTCGAAGCTCAAGTGATCCACCGCCGTGACGCCTGGAAAACTCTTCGTGAGTCCTTCGGCAATAATCGCGGATTGGACTTGCGCAGGCATTAATGCTCGGTTCCCGTGCTCGACCCTTGCACTGGAGACGTGTTCCCGGTGAGGGAGATGGAAGCATCCGCCGGCATCCCCGGCTTCAATTCGTGATTGGGATTGTCGATGTCGATCTTGACCCGGTACACGAGCGTCACTCGCTCCTTGTACGTCTGCACGCTCTTTGGAGTGAATTCTGCGTCGGAGGCGATGAACGAAATTCGCCCGTGATACTTTTTGCCCGGGTATGTATCGGTCGTGATCGCCGCGTCCTGGCCCCACCGGATGCGGCCCAGATCCGTCTCGGCAACGTAGGCACGCAACCAGATGTGATCGAGATCCGCCAGCGTGACCACAGGCGTCCCCGGCACAACGACTTCGCCGAGTTCTGCCTGCCGCACCGTGATGACTCCCGCGGTAGGTGCCTGCAAAACGGTATAGCCAAGATTCACGCGCGACATGCCCAGATTCGCGTCGGCCTCCTTCAGATTGGCCTGCGCAATCGCGATATCCTCCTTACGGCTGCCCTCGACCGCTTCGTTGTACTTCTGCTGTGCACCATGAAACGCCGCCTGAGACCGCTTCAGAGCAGTGTCGGCCAGATCGCGATCCTGCGCCGAGACTGCATCTTCACTAAACAGCCGCTGGGCGCGTTCATAATCCAGCTTTTTCTGCTGCAGATCCGCTTCTGCATCGATCATGTTCTGCTGTACCGCTTTGATCTCCTGCTCGCGTGTGCCGGCCAGCGTCAAGGCGAGGTTCGACTTCCGCACATGCACACCTGCCTCGTCGATACGGACACGCTGCTTGTAATCAGCGTCATCCAGCCGAGCCAGCAAGGCCCCTTTCTCCACCGATTGACCTTCTTCCACCGGCAGTTCGACGACGCGCCCCTGCACCTTGAAGCTGACGAGGCTCTCATGCGCCTCGATGTTCCCCGAGAGTACAAGTTCGTTCTGCGGTTTCGCGTCTCTAGTGAACCGCGGGTACAAGTACACTCCGGCTGCGATTACTACTGCCAAGACAATCAGGATTGGTATGAGTCGCTTCATGGCTTTCTACCCTGGCGGGCGGCTTGCACCGGCGCCGCGATCATGACTATGGATTCCTCAGATACTGATCGATGTTCTTCTCTGTCCCGCCAGCCGCACGCGCCAAAGCAAACTTTGCATCCATGTAGCTGGAGACGGCGAGAATGTAGTTCTCCTGTGCGCGCGCTAGTTCGTCCTGCGCGGTGGTGACTTCGATGTTGTTGGTTACGCCCGATTGGAAACGATCCTGCGTGAGCTTGAGCTCTCGTTCCGCGAGATCCTGCCCTTGCTGCGCCACCGCCACCTGATCCGCGGTGGATTGAAGGTTGAGAAGCGCGGCGCGGACATCCTGCTCGATGCCGCGTCGCAGGTCCGCAATCTGATCGTCGACTCGCTTAAGGCGGCTCGCGAGTTCCTGTGCCTCTCCACTGCGGTCGCGATCAAAGACCGTGAAATCGATCTGCCCCTGCACAACGTAGGTTCCCTGCACGCTGCCGATGCTGCGTCCCAGTCCTCCGTAGTTTCCGCTGAGGCTGAGCTTGGGTAAGTAGCGCGCATGGCTTGCTTGTTGCTGCTCGACGATTTGGCGATGCTGGGTGGCGAGGGAGAGATAGTCCGGGCGCGCCAGCAGCGCCGAACCCACAATCACTTCTGCGGAAGGATGATTCAGCGTCTCAAACCGCAGCTGCTCCGCGAGTTCAATCGGTGCACCCGGGCTCATCCCGAGATTCCGCGCCAGCGCCAGCAGTGCCTGTTTGTATTGATTTTGCGTCGCGAGGAGCGCCTGCTGATCATTGGCGAGTTGCACCTGGGCGCGCAGAACATCGACTCCAGTGGCCGTGCCTGCATCATGTTTGCTCTTGGCCAACTGGTACAGTGCTTGCGAATCAGTCACCCGAGTCTGTGCCGCGTCGGCGCGGGCCGAGGCCGATTGCGCATCCAGATAGAGCCCTGCGATCGCCCGAATGATCAGGTCACGAGCATCCTGATAGCTCAATTTGCTGGCTTCTACCGCGTCCTCGCTCGCTTTGTAGCTGCGGTAACCCTGCAGGTCGAAAACATTCTGATCGGCCGATACGCGAAAATCGAAATTGGAAAATGGTCCGACTACGGATGGAAACCCAGGCGCAGAAATTCCAAAGGCGCGCAGGTTACGATTCTGGAAATTGACATAACTTTGGGAGCGAACCCGCGGGAACAACGCGGCAGACAGGCGCCGTATGCGAGTGCCTTCGGCCTCCTGGACCTGCGTGTCGGCCACCAGAACACTGAGATTCGCCTGCAGCCCTTTTCCAATGGCATCGCGCAAGGTTAACCGGTAAGGCGCGTCTTGCTGTGCAGCACTCCGCGAAACGATGCTGACAAACAGAACGAAGATGAAGAAACTACAAGGATTCCTTCTCATTGCCACGCACTCTCAATCTTGAACGGCAACCGCTCTCCAGAAATGCTGAAAGCTCGCTTCCGCGGCCGTCTGCAACTTCCCTTCCCCTCTCAGCGACCACATCAACACCGTGCCAATGAAGGTCTGCTGAAGTTGAAGCGCGATTTGTTCCGTTTTCAACTTGGTGTCGATCTCGCCACGCCGTTGACCAAGTTCAAAGACGCGGCCGACGATGCGTCGCCCATCCGACATGTTCTGCGCCAGGACGTCACGGATCGCGCTCGACAAAAACGCCGTCAGAACCGCACGCGCCAGCTCAGGACTGCGGCCCGGTTCTTCCATGACCCGGATGAACAGGTCATGCAGCACCAGTCGGATCGGGCGCTTCCCTGCTTCGGCCACATCGAGCGCCTCCCGGACTTTTCCGAGTTGAATCTCCGCCATCACGCTCAGAACGTGGTCCTTGCTCTTGAAATAGTTAAAGAACGTACCCTTACCGACATCGGCGGCCTCAGTGATGTCTTCCACAGTGACATTCTGAAAACCTCGCTCCGCAAACAACTGCAGGGCGCTGCGGAACAACTTCACGCGCGTTTCCGCTGCCTTCCGCTCCCGGCGCCCCAAACCCTTCATATGAGGGAGGTCCTCCGAGCCTAAGGCCTCAAGCAGGCTCGCAAACTCGGCTTCTTTACCAGGGCTCATATATGACCAATACTCATTAATGACTAATGGTCGTAATTTAGCACCCCATATAGGCCCTGTCAAGCGAAAAAGCGAAAAGATGCCCTCTGCAAAGATCCCGCCGACATGCCTTACCGCCTGCGACGGTTCTGCTACATTCAATGCCGGCTATGTTCAGAACCCGATTCAAGAACGAAATCGTCGCTGAATTCCTGCCGCCCTCCCGTACCCAGAAAAAGCAGAAGCTCATCATCCTGTGTGACGGCATGCCCTCGATTCCACTCAAACAGTCGCTGGCGGAATTCCTCGCCGCGAAAGGCTTCTGGGTGGTTTACCCGCGCTATCGCGGCGCATGGGAGAGCAGCGGCCAATTCCTGGAAACTTCGCCCCACGAGGATGTCGTCGACATTCTCGACGAGTTGCCATCCGATCTTGAGGAAGTCGCCTTCGGTCAGCGCTTCCGGCTGGCACCGGGTCAGATCTTTGTGATCGGGGGAAGTTTTGGCGGGCCAGCGGCAATCCTCTCGTCCATGGATTCACGGGTCACGCGGGTCGTTGCGAACTGCCCTGTCGTGGACTGGAGCATTCTGGACAAGGCTGAGAAAGCGGAGACCTCCAACGAAAACTACGCTCAGTACATCCGCGAAGCCTTCGGCAATGGGTACCGCCTCTCCGACGCCAATTGGAACAAGCTTCGCAGCGGAACCTTCTACAATCCGTGGCACCACAGAAACGAGATCGACGCTTCCAAGATTCTGCTCTTCCATGCGAAAGACGATCCCAACGTGCCTTATGAACGGACCCGGAGATTTGCCGAGATTACAGGCGCCAAGCTTAAGACACTTCAACGCGGGGGGCACATCAGCACGGATTACGTCACCAGGAAGTACTGGGGACTGATCAAGAAGTTCTTTGACTCGGCACCGCCGTGGACTCGACACCCTGCTAGAAATGCTGCGGCAAGTTGACGCTCGCGAGTTGGAGGATTGAAGGCGGTTCTCGATGAACGTGTACACTTCGATCGCAAACTGATCTATCAGCTCGAGTAAGGGGAGGCCCTATCACTATGCACATCCGACACGCCATCGCCTTCGCATCCTTATTGTTATTGACTCCCCCTCTGACGCCGGCACAACAGCCAGCCCGGCAGCCCACCTCCGCCACCGAAGCGCCAACCCGCGACTCCAGCTACATCGATGCGAACGGAACGGCCCACATCACCCGCGTCGTGCCGGTTCCTCAGGACCTCAGCCTCGAGGCACAGAAATTCATTGGAGAAATCGTCCCCGACGAAGCTCCTCCTGAGTCACTCGCCGAGCGGCGCAGCCAGATGGAGCAATGGGCAACCAGGGCAAATGCGGAGTGGAGCAAGCTCTGTCCCAACAAAATCGAGAACACCACGATCGCTGGGGTTTCCGTGCGTATCGTAACTCCGGACAACATGCCGGCACACAATCGCGATAAAGTCCTCATCAATCTGCATGGCGGCGGCTTCAATGCCGACTCCGGTTCCTACGCCGAATCGATTCCCATCGCCGGCTATACGGGAATCAAGGTAGTCGCGGTTCTCTACCGGCTCGCTCCCGAGCATCCCTTCCCCGCCCCGGTGGACGACGCCGTCGCCGTCTACAAGGAATTGCTGAAGACCTACACGCCCGATCACATCGTCATTTACGGAACTTCTGCGGGAGCGGTCATCACCGCCGAGGTCGCAGTCAAGCTGAAGCAGTTGTCCTTACCCATGCCCGCGGCGTTGGGCGTCTTCAGTGCGCTCGATAGTTTTGCCAGGATGGGCGACTCCTGGGCGATGTACAGTCTGCGCGGACTCGCCGGTCATCTGGACCCGCCAGACGCGGCTGTTCATGATCCTTATTATGTAGGCTTGACCGATCCCAAAGATCCGGTGCTTTCCCCCATCTATGCGGACCTGCACGGCCTGCCGCCCACACTGTTTGTCACGAGCGAGCGCGATGCCCTGTTAAGTGGTACGGCAAATCTGCATCGTGCCTGTCTCCGCGCCGGGGTCGATGCAAGACTCGTCGTCTTCGACGCCCTTCCGCATGCCTTTTGGTACAACCCCGATCTGCCGGAGTCGATTGAAGCCAACCACCTGATGGCCAATTTCTTTCTCGCGCACTTACCGAAATAGGAGGTCGTGGCAGAAACCTCACCATCGGCTGTGCACCGGAAAACGTGTCCGGGAACCAGACATAGCGTTCGAGATCGGAACACTCCGCTTAGTGTACGTAGAAACGCGGTTGTCTCAGCGTGATCGCCCAATTTCCCCAATCACTTGCAGCCCTGACTCGCGATCCGCCAAGAGCGAGGTTGGCTCCTTGCGTGCAATCGGATAGATCATCCTCGCATCTGATCCGACGAAGGACCATCCATTGGAAACTGCCGCCCAAAAAGCCGCTGCCCCCATCGCCACCGACCCGAAACCTGTCCCGACTCCGGCTCTCCTGCTGGCCATGCTCAAGGTGTCCCCCAAAGTCAGCGACCTTATAATGTCGCCGGGCAGCCACCCCATGGTGGAAGTCTCAGGCAAACTCGTGCCAGTGAAGGTCTCGGGCATGCCTCCCCTGACTCCCGAGGACACACGCCGCATCGCTTACGAGTTGATTGGCAACAACAAGCAGGCCACGGATTCGCTACAGAATACCGGCTCCTGTGATATTTCCTACCGCGTGCCCGGACATTGCCGTTTTCGCGCCAATGTATTTCAACAGCGCGGCAGCCATGCCATCGTCATGCGCGTCATTCCTCAAACGATCCCTAACTTTGCCGAGTTGCACCTTCCGCCTCAACTCGGCGAGATTGCAGATCTCCGCAACGGCCTGGTTTTGGTCACAGGGCCAACCGGGTCCGGCAAATCCTCGACTTTGGCGGCGGTGATCGACCTCATCAACGAATCGCACGCTTACCACATCCTCACCATCGAGGATCCCATCGAGTTCATGCACCGGCACAAACGGTCGATCATTCACCAGCGTGAACTGCACAGCGACACCCCCAGCTTTGCCTTGGCATTACGTGCAGCGCTGCGGCAATCCCCAAAAGTAATCCTCGTCGGCGAAATGCGCGACAAAGAAACCATCGAGATCGCCCTGGAAGCCGCCGAGACCGGACACCTCGTCCTCTCGACCCTCCACACCATTGACGCCGCGAAGACCGTCGAACGAATTGTCGGTGTGTTTCCGATGGCGGAGCAACATACGATTCGCAATCGCCTCGCGAAAAGTTTCCGTTTCATCGTTTCGCAACGCCTCATCCCGCGCAAGGATGGCAACGGCCGGGTCGCCATCGTCGAGATCCTGAAGTCCACCCTAAGGACCAGAGAATATCTGGAAAAAGGCGAACAGGAAGGCAAGTCACTTCTTGAAGCCATGCAAGACGGGGACACAGAAGGGATGCAACACTTCGATGGCGAAATCGAGAAACTGGTCCGCACCGGTCTGGTCGACATCGATACCGGACTCGCTTACGCAACCAATCCCGGAAACTTACGCCTTATCCTGGCCGATCTAGATGCCGCATCAGATAAAGGTTAGAAAGCGGTCGCCCGTCTATGTCGTCTAGCGTCCGGGTCGCTCCAGAGTTCGCTTACTCGCCTCCATTCCGTTATGATTGTCACAATTTAGTAGTCCAATTCCCTAACAGAAAGAGGAGAGATGGCTGACCTAGATGCGGTGCTAGAGCAGTTAAAGGAAGAACGTGCGAAGTTGGATCGGGCCATAGCAGCATTGAGTGGCGTTGGAAGCAACTCGAGCAAAGCAAATCGTGGCAGGCGAACTTTGTCTGTAGCTGCGCGCAAGCGAATCGCCGCAGCCCAGCGTGCCCGGTGGGCAAAATGGAAGGCAAGAAAAGCGGCATAGTACGAGAAGGATCCAGCGAGACGGCATACGATTCAGTATGCCGTCTTGTTTTGCGCCGGAATCTCCCCGTCCACCGACATCTTTGAACGATTACCGGGACTTAGGTCGCCGGCAGGCTCGGCTGCTGGTTTTACATGGCTAAGTTAAGTTGGCCCTCGACAGCGGCAGTTCACGAATGCGCTTGCCCGTTGCGGCGAAAATCGCACTACACACAGCCGGGGCAAATGGTGGGACACCCGGCTCGCCAACACCCGCAGGGGGCGCTTCACTTTCCACGATGTGCACGTTGACTTGCAGTGGAGCATCGTTCATTCGTGCCACCTGATAATCATGAAAATTGGATTGCTCGACGGCGCCGTTTTTCGCGGTGATCTCTCCCGAGCGGGCAAGACTTGTGCCGAACACCGCTGCGCCTTCAAACTGCGCCCGGGTGAGTTCAGGATTGACTACTGTTCCTGCATCCACCGCGGTATCAACCCTGGGGATCCGCACCTCGCCTTGATCATTTACTTCGACTTCGACCACGGTTGCTACGTACGTCAGGAAGCTGCGATGCGCCGCGATGCCCAGGCCGCCTCCCTTAGGAAACTTCCTTTTGCCCCATCCGGCTTTCTCGGCAGCCAGCTCAATCACATGGCGTAAGCGCCCGGTATCGAATGCATACCCCTCGGGATCTGGCTTCTGGCCCGGCGCTGAATCCTGCTGATTAAATGTGTGTGGCGGCCCGATCAAGTTCAGCAGGTACTCCACTGGATCTTTTCCCGCCGAGTGCGCTAATTCGTCGGTAAACGAATCGACCGCGAACGCGTGATAAATGTTCGCCACGGATCGGAACCAGCCGATCCGAACATGATTGATCGCAGGTCCATTCTCAGCTCGAAAATTGGCGATCTCATAAGGAACGCTGGTCCACCCCATCGCCATTTCCCCACCACCGCCGTACTGTGCGGTTGCATCAAAGGTCGAACCAATGGGCGGAAAGACAGAGCGCTGCAGCCATGCAGTCGGCTTCCCGTTCGCGTCCACTGCGGCCTTCATGTACATCGCGGCGACGGCATGGTAATAGTCGAAGCGGATGTCGTCTTCGCGACTCCACACGACTTTCACCGGTCGGCCCACATTCTTAGACAGGATGGCAGCTTCCGCAACGAAATCCGGCTTTGACTTGCGGCCAAATCCTCCTCCCAGCAAGGTTACGTGGCAGATCACTTTCTCGGGAGCAATTCCCAATTTCTTACCCACTACTTCCTGCACGCCCTGAGGATCCTGCGTAGGAGCCCACACGGTAACTTGCCCATCTCGAAAATCTGCCAGCGCCACAGGAGGTTCCATGCTGGCGTGCGCAAGAAGCGGAACGTAGTACTCCGCCTCTACAACCTTGCCCTCCTTCCCAAACTCGGCATCAACGTCGCCTTGATTGCGCACCACCTTCCCGGCCTGCCGCGCCGTCTCCTGCAACTGCTTCTTGTATGCATCCGAGTCGTAGCTGGAATTCGCCCCGTCGTCCCACATCGCATTCAACTTGCTTCGTCCCTGGAAAGCTGCCCAGGTGTTATCCGCAACAACCGCGATTCCCCCCAGGGGCTGAAATGCATGAGGCGGAGTAAAAGGCTCCAGTGGGATCACCTTTCGCACACCGGCCACCTGGAGCGGTCCTTTCTCATCGAATGACTTGACTTTGCCCCCAAGAACCGGCGGATGCTCGACCGATGCATAAAGCATCCCGTCGAGAGAAGCATCCATGCCGTACGTGGCTTTTCCAGTGCAGAGTTCAGTCAGGTCGTAGCTCGGCGAGCCCTTGCCTACATATCGCCACGCGCTTCTTGGTTTGAACTTCAACTCCTCCTTTCGAGGAACCGGTAATTGGGACGCGGCCATGGTCAACTCACCGTATTGCGCTTTACGTCCGGTCCGGCGATGAACGACGACGTGAGGCTCGGTCTCGCACTCCGCCTCCGGAACTTGCCATTGTTGCGCTGCCGCGCGAATCAGCATGAGCCGCGCCGTCGCTCCAGCCTCCCGCATTGGGCCATAAAACTCGCGAATGGAGTGCGAGCCATCCGTATCCTGCGAGCCAAAACGCTTGTCACCCACCGCTTGCTCGATCTTCACTCGCGACCAGTCCGCATCCAGTTCCTCGGCTAGCACAAGTGGCAGCGAGGTGCGGCTGCCGGTTCCCATCTCCGAGCGATGCGCGATCACAAAAACAGTTCCGTCCGGATCAATACCCACGTAGACGCTCGGATGCAGTTTGCCCTGATCCGCTCGGGTGGGAAAAGCCCCTTGTTCTTTTTGCGCCCACGCAACCATCGGCGCAAATTGCACGCTCAACACCAGCGCTCCACCCGAGACAATGCCCTTCAGGAATCCACGCCGGCTGATATTCTGAATCTCGCTCATGCTTTTTCTCCCGACGCATCCTTGATCGCGGCCCGAATCCTTTGAAACGTTCCGCAGCGGCAGATATTCCCGGCCATCGCCTCTTCAATATCCTGGTCGCTCGGCTTCGGCTTCGACTTCAGCAGCGCGACCGCCTGCATGATCTGTCCGGATTGGCAATAGCCACATTGCGGCACATTGTGCTTGATCCAGGCTTTCTGCACTGGATGCAATCCATTCTTCGACAGGTCCTCGATCGTCTTTATTTCGCTCCCAGCCACGCGACTCATCGGCGTACTGCACGAACGAATCGCCTTGCCATCCTGGTGAACCGTGCAGGCTCCGCACAGCGCCATGCCGCAACCGAACTTGGTCCCGGTGAGTCGCAGCACGTCGCGTAAATACCAGAGCAGCGGCATCTCTGGATCGCCATCGAAAGAACGCTTCACTCCATTGACCGTCAGATTCACCATAATTTGTGCTCCAACATTCTGAGATGCAGCCGACGCGGTTAGCTCGACAACAACTCCTGCACTGCCCGATACCCTTGATCGATGGCCTGGTCGGTATACGCCGCTGCAGCGGCGTCAGAATTCGCAATCGTGATGCGGCCGAACCGCCTCCGGGCAATGTCGCATGGTCGCTTGCCTTCTGGCCATTCTGGATCCCACAGCGGGTTGTACTCGTACGCATATCCGTGCGGCCAGCGATTGACCGTAATGGCCTCAATATCGCGCGCGGGATCAAAGCCACCACTGCCTAACACACGGGCAAATTGGTCACGGATGTTGCGTTCGAAAGTTTCGAACCCAGTTGCCAGCAGGTCATAGTGGCCAGCCCGTTGCTGCTCTCTCGCAGAGAGACCCGGTTGGCACGGAGTCCGCAGCATGTGCACTAGAACCGGATCATCAGGGGATTGTGCGCCTTTGTACTCGCCCATCGTCGGACCTTGATCCAGGTTCATCGACGTATGATACATACCCGGGCACGAGACTCCCCTGACGCCGAGCTTTTGAAAGGCCGCCCAGTTTCGCAGGCCCACAACGGTATAAACCAGGGGAACCTTCACCCCATAGTGCAACGCTTCTTTTTGCTCGGCAGGCAGGTCAGGACAAAGAAACGGAATCACCATATTCCAGCAAGCCAGCACC
>Ga0209698_10007552_pt1 | contig 11405 bp, 10 predicted proteins | sample LitLauG_LLR_2012_FD_187203 | JGI IMG/M metagenome (GOLD analysis project Ga0209698, IMG submission 187203) | Freshwater sediment microbial communities from Pennsylvania, USA - Little Laurel Run_MetaG_LLR_2012 (SPAdes) (version 2) | ecosystem: Environmental > Aquatic > Freshwater > Creek >... | reverse complement strand
GTTTAGGTACAATGAAATTCAGTCAAAACACCCGAAGGAAATCACGATCGAACACGTAGCTTGGTGCCCGAGTGCCGCCACGGCTGCGCTGATCGCTGAGGATGTTGCACACAAGCTCGCCGACCGCGCAATGCTTTGCGGCTGGTTCGCTGTCGGCGTCGACGATGCGGTTGCTGCCGTGAGAAAAGCGTGCCGTCAATTCCCGTCGACCAGGATCGTCGAACACGAAGCGCTGATGGCACAGCTCGCCACGCTCCCCCTGGCCCCCGCGTTGCCCTCCTCACGGGGCACCGTCGTCGCCGTCGTGGGGCCCCGCGGGCTCGCCCACCACGTCGCCCGCACCATCTGCGTGCGGGTCGGCACCGACCCGGCGTCGATCACCACGCTCACGGCGCGTCGAGGACGCGCATCCGATCCGGAGCTGACGAACGTGGACGAGGTCACCGACAACCGACGGGCATGGCGTCGTCGGACGTTCCCAACCGTCGCCGTCATCGACGCTCCGCTCGGCCGGCCGACGGCGTGGGTCGCGGAGGTCCTCGGCGCGCTCGAGCCGACCGCGGTGTGGGGCGTCGTCGAGGCCAGTCGCAAGGTCGAGGACCTCGCCGCATGGTCGAGTGACCTCGGCGGCCTCGATGCGCTGTGCCTCACCGGCCTCGACGACACCGTCTCCCCCGCCACTCCCCTGCGCACGGGGATCCCGGTCGCCCTCCTCGAGGGCCAGCCGGCGACCCCGGACCGCTGGGCAGATCTGCTCCTCACCCGCCTCGCCTCCTAAAGGGAGATCGCCGTGCACCGCCGCGCCAGCCCGACCCTGATCATCGCCGTCGCCTTGCTGATGAGCAGCCCGTCCCTCGACGCGGCGATCAAGGGGTCGCTGACCATCGACACCCTGTGCGTCCGCCTCGCGATGGCGGTCGTGGTCAGCTACATCGGCATCCGCACCATCACCCGCCTGATCGTCGGCTACGCGATGTCCCCGCAGTGGGCCCGGGTCGACCGGTCCGACGAGGAGCGCGACAGCGACATCGGAGTCTGAGCCTCCCGGCGGCGATACCGTGCGGGCCGTGGACGCGACCCTGCCCCGCTGGGACGTCTCGAACGTCTTCCCGAGCCTGACGTCCCGGGAGTTCGCCGCCGCGCACGAGGCGCTCGGTGCGGCGGTGTCGCGCCTGCGGGCGCTCTACGACGAGCGCGGCGTGCGGGGTGGCGACCGCCGCGCCCCCGGTCCGGCCGAGCTCGCCGGCATCGACGAGGTCATCGCCGCCACCAACGAGGTGCTCGAAGCGGTTCGCCTCCTCAACGCGTACGTCCATGCGCTCGTCACGACCGACGCCCGCGACGACGAAGCCGCCCGGCTGCGATCGCAGCTGCAGGTCGAGCAGGCGCCGCTCGACGCGCTGACCGCGCGGCTCGAGGGCTGGGTGGCCAGCCTCGGGGCCGACGCCCTGATCGCCGGATCACCACTCGCCGCCGACCACGCCTACCCCCTGCGTCGGGCGGAGGAGTCCGCCGCCCATCGCATGAGCGACGCCGAGGAGGACCTCCTCGGCGAGCTGTCGGTGACGGGGAGCAAGGCGTGGGCCCGCCTGCACGGCTCGCTCACCGCGCGCCTGCACGCCACCGTCGACGGGACGGCGCTGCCGATGACCGTCGTGCGGGGCATGGCAACACACCCCGACGCGACGACGCGTCGGCGTGCCTACGAGGCCGAGATCGCCGCGTGGGCCGACGCCGCCGTCCCCCTCGCCGCGGCGCTCAACGCCATCAAGGGCGAGGTCGACGCCGTCAACCGCCGCCGTGGCTGGCCCGACGCGCTCACCCCGGTGCTGTGGACCAACGGCGTGGGCCGCGACGCGCTCGAGGCGATGCAGGACGCGGCACGCGAGTCGTTCCCGGACTTCCGCCGGTACCTGCGGGCCAAGGCGGCCGTGCTCGGCCACGACGGAGGACTGCCCTGGCACGATCTGTTCGCCCCGGTCGGCGACGCCGGCGGGCCGGTGGCGTGGGACACGGCCACGACGGCGGTCGAGGGCGTCTTCGCCGGGTACTCGCCGGAGCTCGCGGCCCTCGCCCGTCGGGCGCTCGACGAGTCGTGGGTGGATGCGGAGCCGCGCGACGGCAAGGAGGGCGGCGCCTACTGCATGTCCGTACGCGAGGGGGAGTCACGCGTGCTGCTCAACTTCGACGGGTCGTGGGACAGCGCAAGCACCCTCGCCCACGAGCTCGGTCACGCCTACCACAACACCACGCTCGCCCTGCGCACACCGCTGCAGCGACGCACACCGATGGCGCTCGCGGAGACGGCCAGCATCTTCTGCGAGACGCTCATGGCCGCGGCCAGCCTCGAGGGCGCGACCGGCGCGCAACGGCTCGCCAGGCTCGACACCGACCTCGTCGGCTCGTGCCAGGTCGTCGTCGACATCGACAGCAGGTTCCGGTTCGAGCAGGCGGTGTTCGACCATCGCCGGCACGGAACCCTCGGTGTGGCCGAGCTCTGCACGCTGATGACCGACGCCCAGGCCGCCACGTACGGCGACGCCCTGTCGAGCGTCCACCCCTACATGTGGGCGGTGAAGCCGCACTACTACTCGACGTCGTTCTACAACTGGCCGTACACGTTCGGGCTGCTCTTCGGCATCGGGTTGTACGCGTCGTACCGCGCCGATCCGCAAGCCTTCCGCGCCGGCTACGACGAGTTGCTCGCGTCCACCGGGCTCGCCGGGGCCGCCGAGCTCGCGGCGCGTTTCGGCATCGATGTGACGTCGACCGCGTTCTGGCGCTCGAGCCTCGACGTGATCCGCGCCCGGATCGACGAGTTCGTGGCCCTGGCCACCGGGGAGGCATGACGGGCGCCGCCCGGCGGCGGTACCTCTCCCTCGCGGTCGAGGCAGCCGCGGCCCGGGGTGCCCGGGCCGTGCTCGCCGACATCGGCGGCCACCTCTGCCCCGGTCGCCGCGACCTGCCCCTCGTCGCGACGTCGCCCGACCCGGCGCTCATCCCCCCGTCGGACCTCGCGGTGCCGGAGCTCCTGGGCATGGTGTACGAGGCGACCGTCGAGCCACGACACCGGCGGCGCGGTGGTGTCTTCTACACGCCGGCGCGCCTCGCCGCGACGCTCGCCTCGGCCACGCTCGCCGGCGCCGAGGCCGCAACACGGGTGTTCGATCCTGCCGTCGGGGGCGGCGCTCTGTTGCTCGCCGCGGCGCGGGTGCTGATCGCACGGGGCGCCGAGCCTGCGACCGTCGCGTCGCAGCTCGGCGGTGTCGACGTCGACGCGCTCGCCGTTGACGTTGCGGTGACGGCGCTCGGCGTGCTCCTCGGCACGCGGCCCGACTCGGTGCGCGTCGGTGACGGCCTCGCGGCTCCGGCGGGCGTGTGGGACGCCGTGATCGCCAACCCCCCGTTCCTCGGTCAGCTCAAGCGGGCGACGGCACGGACGCGCACGGACTCTGCGGAGATCACCGGGCGCTTCGGCGCCGCTGCCAGCGGATACGCCGACGACGCCGGGCTGTTCCTGCTCGCCGCGCTGGAGATGCTCGGCGAGGAGGGGGTGATGGGGTTCGTGCTCCCGACGCCCTTCGTCGCGACGCGCGACGGCGAGGGCATCCGGCGCGTGGTGGGCGCCGCGACGTCGCTCGTCCGGTTGTGGTCGCCGCCCGCCGCTGACACCGTGGGCTTCGACGCAGGGGTCCGCGTGGTGCTCGCCGTCGCCCGCAAGACCGCACCAACCGGTAGCGACGCGGACAGCGCGGACGGCGACGGCGCGTGGCGGCGGGGCGAGTGGGCGCTCGCCCTCGCCGACGCGGGCGGGCCCCCACGCACTCGCCTCCGCAGCGACGGGGTCATCGGCGACGTCGCCGCCGCCACCGCGGACTTCCGCGACGAGTACTACGCCGTGGCGGCCGCGACCCACGACGGCGCGGAGGGATCCCCGCTCGTGACGTGCGGCCTGATCGACCCGGCGCGTGTGCGCTGGGGGGAGCGATCGGCGCGGATCGGCCGCCAGGCGTGGGCCCGACCACGCGCCCGCGGGTTGTCCGGTCCGGCCGCCGAATGGGCGGCCCGGCGCCTGGTACCCAAGGTCATGGTCGCGACGCAGACACGGATCATCGAGGCGGCCGCCGACGAGGACGGCAGCTGGCTCCCGGTCGTGCCCGTCATCTCGGTGACGTCGGGGTCCTGCGACGTGTGGGCCCTCCTCGCGGTCCTGCTCGCGCCCGCAGTCTCCTCCTACGCCCGTCGGGTCCATGCCGGCGCCGCGCTCTCCCACGACGCGATCAAGCTGAGTGCCCGGCAGGTCGCCGCGCTCCCCCTGCCGGCCGACCGGGAGGCGTGGGCGGACGGTGCGGACGCGGCGCGGGCGGCAACATTCGCCGGCCGGCGCGGTGACGGCGCGACGTGGCGCGCCGCGCTCGGCACGCTCGGCGACGCGATGACCGACGCCTACGGCGTCGACGACGGCGCCGTGCGGGCGTGGTGGTGGGAGCGCATCGAGCGCCTGCCCGAGCCCGGACCGCTCGACGCGACCCCGTAGGCTCTGGCCGTGCTGGCCATCACCCAGGTGCAGGCGCTCGTCGTGTTGTTCGTGGTGCTGCCATTCGTGGTCGCCGCCGGCGTCATCTGGTTCGTATCGTGGCGGTCGAAGGGCGACGCCCCCCCGGTGCGCACCTCGACGATCCTCGCCGACGGGGACCCCGGCGACGCGGAGGTCCTCGCCATCCGTGCCTTCGGCGGGATGCTCGACACCCGGCCGATGGTGCGCCTCGACCTTCGGATCTCCACGGGGGGCCGGCCGCCGTTCGACCTGCAGGTCACCCAGAGCCTTCCCCGCCCGTTTGCCCGGGCATTGCGGATCGGCGATCGCGTCGAGGTCCGGGTCCTGCCGGACGGCAGCGGCGCCGCGGTCATTCCCGGAGCACCGGAACCCCCCTGATCGGCGGCGCCCGGTCGGTCGGCGCCCGCGTGGTCGCGGAAGTGGCGACCGGGAGCGCCCGGCGGCACCTCCACTACGGTGCCGCTGTGCCGCCCGTGCGCCTGACCGACCGCGTCCGCCGGTACCTGCACGGTGTCGCCGCCGACGCGATTCACGCCGCGTGGGGCCACGCCGCCGACATCGCCGCGGTCGGCCCCGACGACCGACGGGGGAAGCGCTTCGCGCACATGGGTCAGGGGAGCTGCATCGCGTTCCCGCCGGTGGTCGTGTTCGGTGAGCGCTACATCAGCATCGGGGCGGACACGATGATCGGGCCGTACGCCACCCTGGCGGCGGGGATGGGCCCCGCCGAGCAGCTCCAGGTTCCGGGGGGCATCGCGATCCGGATCGGCGACCGGTGCATGCTCGGCCGCGGCCTGTCGATCGTCGGCCGGCACCAGATCGTGATCGAGGACGACGTGACGACGGCGCCGAACATCTACATCACCGACCACAACCACTCCTACAACGACCGGCGCATCCCCATCGGCCGGCAGTGGCTGTCCGAGGAACCGGTCCGCATCGGCGCGGGCAGCTGGCTCGGGACCGGCGTGGTGGTCCTGCCGGGGGCCGACATCGGACGCCACGTCACGGTCGCCGCCGGCTCGGTCGTGCGCGGCGTGATCCCCGACGACGCCGTCATCGCCGGCGCACCGGCGCGTGTCGTGCGGCGCTACATCGAAGGCGAGGGTTGGGTGCCGCCCCTGCGCCGTGAGGTCCACACCCCGGAGTGGTGGGCGACGGGCGACCCGAAGACCTGACACCGCCAGCGGGCTCTGGCCGGGCGGTGGCCCGGCCCGCGCTATGACCCGAGGCGGACCACCCGCTCGCCATGCGCCGTGAACAACCACAGCGTCAGGGAGCCCTGATCGAGGGCATCGCTCATGTGGAGCTCACCCGTGCCCGCTGCCGTCATCATCCCCGCGAGCGCGGCCTCACCGTCACCGTCGAGCTCGTACATGGCGACGTTGCCCTGCGGGCATCCCGGGAACCCGGCGACGTCGGCGGCGCGGGCCCAGCGCCGCGCCGCGACGAAGCCGGGAAGCGCGAGCAGCTCGGGGAGGTGGGTGCCGTCGTACCAGGCGTGGTACTCGGCCTCGCGGCCGGCGACGGCATCGGAGAACACCAGCAGCGTGGCGGACATCAGACGGGAACCCCCAGATCGGCGACCGAGGTCGATGCGTCGGGCCCACCGACCTCGTGGGCGTGGTGGGGCCGGTGGCGGAACAGGACCCGGTCGAGGATGACGTACTGGGCCACCCAGACGGTGCCGAAACCGGCGAGGTTGGCGAGCAGGGCGACGCCGGTGCGGGTCGCCGTGCCCGCGTGGTGGGCCGACGCGACCCCGGTGGCGACGCTCACGGCGAGGGTCGAGAGGCCGAGGCCCGCGAACGTCAGCGCGAAGTAGGGCACCGCCTCACGGTGGATCGAGCGGGGTCCCTTCCGCGCCCACACCCACCGACGGTTGAGCTCGAACGACGGCACGGTGGCCACGGCGGTGGCGATGACGTTGGCCCACCCGGCGGTCACGGCGCGCGTCGCCACGAGCGTCCCGAGGATGCTCAGGCTGACGGTGGTCGAGATCGCAGACACCGCCGAGTACCGGAGGAGCTGGGCGAGGTGTCGACCGAACCGGGCGACGATCCGGTCCTTCACAAGGGGCATTATCGGAGATCTTGCCCTGCGATTGAGGGTCGCCGCCACGCGCCCGTGCCCGACCTGGCGGTACCCGGGCCCCGGCCCGGCCGCTCAGCCCCGCCACCGGCGGAGACGCCCCGGCCCGGGTCGGCGAGCCGATCGTCGGGGCACCGTCACGCCGCCCGGGGGGCGCCGTGGCGCTCCTCGGCCCGGCGGGCGGCCGCCGTGAGGGCGGCGCGCGCTTCGGCCAGGCCCCGCCGCCCGGCCTCGCGGGTGCGGTCGTCGATGCGCCAGTCGTCCCCGACGATGCGGAGCGGGAGGGCCTGCTGCTGCGGGGTGCGGGTCATGTCCCCATGGTCCCCACCCCCACCGACAGTTACCCCTCAGGTCGCACCGTCCGGCGCCGACATTGACGTTCTGGAGGGCTGCTCAGGGGGTTTGTCCCGCCAGACGAAGGGTAACGCCGAGGCCACCGATGCCAACCGCCACCGACGACACACCCCGGCACTTCGCGGGGACGACGACGCACTGGCTGGTGGCGTACCTGCGGGACCGCGGCGAGCCCGGCGCACTCGAGCGGATGCTCGAGATGGCCGGGGAGACCCGCAGCCTCGAGACCCTCTGCGACGACGCGGCGTGGACGTCCTACGACGCCTTCCGCCGCCTGCTCGAGGCCGCAGCGGTGGTGCTGGGCAGCCCGGAGCGGCTCCTCGGGCCGGGGATGAACGCGTTCGCCAGCGTGGCCACGCCCGACTACACGGCGATGCTGCAGATGCTCGGGTCGCCGGCGGCGTTGTACCGGGACGTGGGCACGGCCGGCGCCTCGGTGTCGCCACTCGTGGTGCAGCACGGGGAAGAGGTCGGTCCCACCGAGTGGTTGATCAGGACGCGCCTGGTCCCCGGCTTCGCGCCGTTCAAGGAGTGGTGCTGGTACGGCATGGGGCTCATCGCCGTCGCCCCCGTGCTCTTCGGCTTCCCGCCCGCGGACGTCGCGGAGGAGGCCTGCCAGTGCGACGGGGCCGACGAATGCGTGGTGCGGGTCACCTGGCAGGTCACCGACGACGCCGTGCGCCGCGCCGAGTACTGGGAGATGCGCAACACCCTCCTCGAGGCCCGCCTCGAGAGCTTCGAGCGAACGGTCGCGACGCTCGTCGGCGGCGACGACCTCGAGACGGTGCTGCCCCGCATCATCAAGGCGGCGGCCAAGGCCGTGCGCGCCCCCGGCTTCGTGCTCGCCATCTCCGGGCTCGCGCCCGAACCCGAACGCATCTACTCCGACGGGGTTCCCGCCGGCGAGGTCACCGCCATCGCCCGCGACCTGCTGAGCGGGGCGCTCACGACGGACGCAACCCATCTCGTCACGGACGTGGCGTCGACGCGCCGCCATTACGGCAGGCTGGCCGCCGTCCACCCCCAGGGACGGTTCTTCCCCCAGGAGCGGACGGTGCTGGAGGCATTCGGCCGGCTGGCCGCCGCCGCCCTCGACTCGGCCGCCGCGGTCGACGAGGTCCGCAGGCAGGTCCGGACGTCCGACGCCCTCCTCGGTCTCGCCTCGACGCTGGCGGAGCTGGGGAGCGTCGACGAGATCGCCGCCCGCGTCGCGCGCGCCATCCCCGCCGTGGTCGACTGCGACCGGGCCGTCGTCGCCCTCTACGAGCCGGACGGGTCCACCTGCCGCGTGGCCGGGCTGGTCGGGTTCCCGCCGCGCGTGGCGGCGGACCTCCAGTCCCGGCGCTTCGCGATCCAGCGCACCTCGCGGGGCCCGGTCGCCATGGACGTCTACGTCGGCGGCGAACCCACCCCTGGCCGCGACATCGGTGACGTGATGGCCGCCACCGGCGCGGCCGCAGGCGCGACGGTGCCGATCGCGTCGGCCGGACAGGTCGTGGGGTGGATCGCGACGAGCGTCGACCACGACCCCGAGCGGATCACCGCGAACCCCGAGCTCGCCGATCGCCTGCGCGGCCTCGCGGGCCAGGCGGCCACCGCGATCACCAACGCCCGCCTGCTCGACCAGGTTCGCCACCAGGCGCTGCACGACTCACTCACGGGTCTCCCCAACCGTGCGCTCATCCTCGACCGTGCCGATCACATGCTGCAGCGGGCCCGGCGCGAAAGCCTCGACGCCGCTGCGTTGTTCATCGACCTCGACAACTTCAAGACGGTGAACGACACGCTCGGGCACGGCGCCGGCGACGAGCTGCTGCAGGCCGTCGCCGCGCGCCTCGCCGGCGTCCTGCGAGGCAGCGACACCGTCGGCCGGCTCGGCGGTGACGAGTTCGTGGTCCTGGCCGAGGACGTGTCGGTGTCCGCCGGGCCGGAGCTCGTCGCCGAGCGGATCCTCGACGTGATGCGCGAGCCGTTCTACCTGGCGTGCCAGGACGGCAGCCCGATCACCGTGTCGGCGAGCGTCGGGGTGGCCACCGGCCGGACATCCGCGAGTGACCTGCTGCGCGACGCCGACATCGCGTTGTACCGGGCCAAGGCCAACGGCAAGGGGTGCTACGCGCTGTTCGAGCCGGCGATGCAGTCGGCGGTGCTCAACCGCCTGGAGCTCGAGATGGACCTGCGGTCCGGGCTCGACGACGAGCTGTTCCTCGTCTACCAGCCCGTCTTCAACCTGGAGAACATGACCGTCTCCGGAGTCGAGGCCTTGTTGCGGTGGCGCCATCCCCGACGCGGGGTCATCGCTCCGGCCGACTTCATCCCGATGCTCGAGGAGACCGGCCTCATCCTCGGCGTCGGCCGCTGGGTGCTGCACCAGGCGTGCGCCCAGGCCGTCGCGTGGCAGCGCCAGGGGCGCCGGCTCTCGATGTCGGTCAACGTGTCGATGCGCCAGCTCGAGACCGACACGCTGCTGACGGACGTGGCCGACGCGCTGCGCGCGAGCGGCCTCGATCCCGCCGACCTCGTCATCGAGGTGACCGAGACGGTGCTCATGCGCGACACCGACGCGACGGTCCGCCGCCTCCGCCTGCTCAAGGGGCTCGGGGTGCGTGTCGCCATCGACGACTTCGGGACGGGGTACTCGTCGTTGGCGTACCTGAAGCAGTTCCCGGTCGACTCGCTGAAGATCGACCGGTCCTTCATCGCCGGGATCGACGGGACACGCGAGTCGGCCGCGCTCATGCACACCCTCGTCCAGCTCGGTCGGGCGCTCGGCCTCGAGACGCTCGCCGAGGGCATCGAGGACCCGGGCCAGCTCGAACGGCTCCAGGACGAGAACTGCGACAGCGGCCAGGGGTACCTCCTGGGCCGCCCGGTGGAGGCGGCGGAGCTCGAGCGCTTCCTCGCCGACTGGGACGCGGCCCACGCTCCCGGCATCCCCACCTGACGGCAGCGGCCCCCGGTCCCCGTGGGCGTCAGGGGGGCTCCGTACACTCCAGGCATGGTCGACGTGTCGGTGCTGGACCAGCCCGAGGTGGACGCCGGGCGGCCGCCGATGGTGGCGTCGCTCTCGCCGTCCTCCATGGCGACGTGGCGCCAGTGCCCGAAGCGCTTCTTCTTCGAGAAGATCCTCCGGTTGGAGGTGGAGCCCAGCGAGCCCGCCATCTGCGGGTCCTTCGTCCACCTCGTCCTCGAGCACCTGATGGGCCTGCCCAACGGCGGCCGGACCGCCGCCGAGGCGCGACGGATCGCCGGGGAGCTGTGGCCGGACTTCACCGCGGATCACGACAGCCGCTTCGGGGAGCTCGGCCTCGACGCCGACGCGACACGTGCCTTCAAGCAGCGGGCGTGGGCCGGGATCAGCGGCTACTTCCAGATCGAGGACCCGACCCGTGTCGACGTCGTCGGCACCGAACGCGAGATCCGCGCCGAGCTCGACGGCGCGCCCGTCTTCGGGATCATCGACCGGGTCGACCGTGGCAGCGACGGACTGGTCGTCACCGACTACAAGTCCGGCAAGGCCCCGGGGTGGGAGGACGAGCGCGAAGAGAAGCTCGGCCAGCTGCGGACCTACGCCGCCCTCCTCGAGGCGACCGGCGAGCGGGTGACCGAGCTGCGCCTCCTCTTCGTCAGCCCGCAGCTGGCGGCCGGCGCCCGGGCCGAGCGCTGCGTCAGGGCGGCCGCGGTCGCGGAGGAGGCGGTCGCCGCCACCGTCGCCGGCGCGTGGGAGGCGGCGATCGGTGCGATCTCGGAGGTGGAGGCCGCCGTCGCCGCGGCGCGCGCGGCTGCGCCCGACCGGTCCGTGGCCCGCGCCGCGGGTGACGAGGCCGCCCTCCTCGCCGCGGCTGCGGTCGCCGCCCGGCTCACGCCGGGGGACGGGGCGCTGGCCACCCTCCTCGTCGATGCCGTCGCCGCCCGGCGCCGCGCCTACTTCGCGCAGCGCTCGCTCGCCGCGTCACGGCCGACGACCGTCACCCTCCGGGTGCAGGACAGCGACCTGGAACGGGCGCGGCTCGAGGCCAGCAGCATCTGGGCCGAGGCGAGCGCCTGCTACGGCGCGTGGGACTTCCCCGCGAGCACCGGCGTGCTCTGCGACTGGTGCCCGTTCAGCGACCGTTGCGAGGCGTTCGCCGCCTGGGACAGCGCAGGACGGCCGGCGATCGCGTCGGACCCCCGTCCCTGACCGTCCCGGTTGCGGTGGAAGTGGGCGCCCCATCCCAGGGTGGCCACGCCGAGGGCGATCCCCGCGACGACGCTCGCACCGACGACGGCCAGGCGCGCTGAACGCCACCGCACCCCCGCCCGGCCGCTGAGATCGGCCCACGCCAGCCCCGCGGCGCGCCAGACGTACGCCAGGACGTGGACGGTCATGACGAAGAACCACAGGATGAAGCTCGCCTTGTGC
>Ga0209698_10007551_pt1 | contig 11406 bp, 8 predicted proteins | sample LitLauG_LLR_2012_FD_187203 | JGI IMG/M metagenome (GOLD analysis project Ga0209698, IMG submission 187203) | Freshwater sediment microbial communities from Pennsylvania, USA - Little Laurel Run_MetaG_LLR_2012 (SPAdes) (version 2) | ecosystem: Environmental > Aquatic > Freshwater > Creek >... | reverse complement strand
CAAGGAAACTTGCCTGCTCAAACAGATGCCACGCTCCCGATTGCAACGCGAGCGTGAAGATCGCCGGAATATGCCATCCCACCAATGTCGCAGTTGCCGCTAGCCAGGAAAATACAGGCCTCACTAGGATCCGCCCCAACCTTTGCACCAGCGCCCAGTGGAACACTGGACCAACAACCGTTTGCCCAAATCGCTGCGGCAGACCATGCTGGAAAGGCAGCACGGGCAAACCAAGCAGGATCAATGGAGCAGCAAAAGTCATGAGCAGCAGGTGCTGAATCATGTGAACCGTCAACATTTGTTCGTCGAGTGTGGCCAGGGCCGACCCCACAGCTATCCAAATCAAGAATAGGCCGAGGGAGAAACTAGTCACGCGCCACGCTGGAATGATCCTCGCGGAAGTCGAACGAAAGCGAAGCCATCCTCGCAAGTACAGCAATTCCATGAGGAGCAAGGCTACGACTAGCGAAATCGGAAACCACCAGAATTCCGATGCGGCATGAACGTGAGCTGACATGGATCGGTCTTTATGGTTGCGAGCTGGGACGTTTTTCCTGGGCGTCACTGAGCACCACATCGCGCGATGCATCGCGTGCGGGAACTTGCCCAGCCGGATGCAAAGTCTCAAGAAACGCAACGAGTGCGGTAGTCTCAGCCGGACTCAAATTCTTCCCATACGCCGGCATGTTGCCGCCTCCTTGAATCACCTGGCGGATGAGTTGGTCCTGCGTAAGCCGCACGGCGACGCTATCCAGAGACGGGCCTCTCTGGCCGCCCAAGTCTCCGAGGGAATGGCAGTTGCGGCACTGCTTGACCTGAAAAACGAGCGCCCCTTGTCTCTCTAGCGCGGTTCTGCCATGCAGGAATTGCTCCGGCACTGGATCACCGCTCCAAGCGTTCATGTGCGGGCTCCACGGGGTGAATCCGGAAAGATGCGTCAGCGTCCCCAGCGATATCGCGATGAGCAGGATTGTGAGGACTGCGATTGGCCGTCGTCGCCAGCTTTTTTCGCCTTCACCCGAAAGAAATGGAAGAAGAAGCAGAGCAGTGATTAAGAGTACCGGGCCAATGAGGAGCGCGGGCGTCTCCAACGAAGGAGGCAAAAGCGAAAGCAATGCGTAGAGCCATAGGAAGAAGTAATCAGGTTTCGGCGCCGTCTGAATGATTGTCGGGTCCGGGCGGCCCGTTGGACCGAAGGGACCGAAGTACACCGCGCAGGCAGCCACCGCCAGGAGGATGAACCCGGCAAAGAACAGATCTTTCCAGACCGCATAGGGAACGAACGGAGCGCCATCTTTCTTCGTCAATTCGTGGTACTCGGCTACGTAGGTTGCTTTTTTCACGATGCGGCCGGGCATCGGCCATTCGTTGATCCCGAGCTTCACCACCATCAGAAGATGAAGGCACACGAACCCGATAAGCAACCCGGGAATCACAAAGACGTGCAGCGCAAAGAACCGGGACAGCGTGGCACCCGCGATGATCGGCCCGCCCAGCATCAATTTGACAATCGCCGGGCCTGCAATTGGGACGCGGCTGGCGATCGACGCCCCGATCCCAAGCCCCCAATAGGCGTCTTGATCAAAGCGCAGCACTTGCCCGCTGAACGCCATTCCCAGAGTCATCAGCAGGAGGAACACTCCGACGATCCAGGTGAGTTCGCGCGGAAACTTGTAGGCCCCAAAGAGGAAGACCTGCACCATATGAATGAGAACAATCGCCACCATGAAGTTCGAGCCCCACCCGTGCAGCGCACGGATGAACCAGCCAAGAGTCACGTCGTGATTGAGGGTTTGAAGGCTGCTCCATGCCTCGCCTCCAGAAGGAACGTAAATCAGGGCAAGCAGAATCCCTGTGACGAGTTGGAGAAGGAACACTACGAGCGCAGCACTGCCGAAGACGTACCACCAACTTGCCGTGTTGCGCGGAACGGCATGCTCGGAAACCTCGCGGATAGGAGCTGCAAGCTGCAGGCGCCGGTCGAACCAATCACCCACCTGGGCTATCAGGCGCATGTCGGTTTCTTTCCGGCGAGAGAGGCGCTCGCTCCCGGGGTGGGCAACTCACCGGCCTGGATAGTGACAAGACCGTTCTCCACTTTGTAGGGATATTGGAACAGCCCGCGCTCCGGGGGGCCTGAAGCACGTGATCCATCCTGGTAATAAGCCCCACCGTGGCACGGGCACATAAACAAGCTGGACTGCTGAAACCATCGAACAGGACAACCCAGGTGCGCGCAGTTGATCGCAAAGACCTGGAACTGTTCGCCTTCGATGTGCCGCACCCAGCAGGCCGTGTCGGCGGTCTTGCCATCGGTCGGCGTCACATAAGGATTCCGGAAAGTGGCCAGCCGCGTCTCACCCGCGGGAAATTCGCTCACCTTCCCGAGTGGCACCCAGGAAAGGTAAGCGCTCGCGCGCCCCCGCGTGAGGGAAGAAAGAAGATATCCGACAATCGGCACAGTCAGCGCAGTCGCTACCAAGCCGTTGAAGAGAATTCCCATCTTCATGAAAAATCCTCGACGGGAAAGTAAATTTTCATTCGACATCGTCAAGCTCCTAATGCTGCGCGTAATTCGATACGGAATAGGGTTGCCCAGGATTTTGAGAGCGCCGCGAGCCGAGCCACGCAACCACGTCGGTCACTTCCTGCTCCGACATAGGCTTGCCAGGCACATTTCCGCGCCAGTCCGGGGCTCCTAGTTCGGGACGACCGGCGATCACGATCGTGCGAAGGGCCTGATTGCTGACCAGTGCGAGAAAGGAATCGTCTGCGATAGCGCTGCCCTTCTGTCCTCCGCGACCGCCGGGCCCATGGCAAGATTCACAGTAGGTCTTGTAGGTGGCTTCGCCTCCCTGCGCGTCGCCTGACGATTTCGGGGAATAAGAAGGCGGATTGGCTCCGTTGAGGATTCCCTGACGGCTCCAGCGCGACCGCAGTTCGCTCGTGATGACGTTAATCTGCTTGTTGGTTAGCATTCCGCCCGCGCTCTCGGCGAACGCTGGCATTGCCGTTCCGCGTACCCCGTTCGAGATGACTTTGCGAATTACTACGTCGTCTGCGATGGCTAGATAAACTGGATCGGCAAGCGCGATGGCGGCTCCTCCGCGCCCCTCCTGGCCGTGACAACCGGCACAGTTTTCCGAGTACAGAGTTCGGAATTCCACGACTTCATTCGGCGCCGCAGATTCGGAACCTTGCTGCGGCTGGCCATGGGGTGACCTGCAACCCGGGAACAACATCAGGCCCAGCGCTGCGAATGCACACAGATATCGAACTGGGTTCACTAGCGTTTCTCTCCGTTTTCTCGTGGTGGAGTCATTCCCGGAGCTTCAATTCCTGCGCGCATAGCAAACGGCAGGTTCTCGCGAGTCGAGATACGCTCCTGTCGCACGACGACGATGCCCGCTACCACGCCGAACGCTATCTGCGACGCCATAAACCAAATCCAGTTAATGTGGCTCGCGAGCAAAGGATTGAGCAGCTGCATGATCGAGTATAGAAGTCCCGACCAGAGCACCGGGGCAATCAGCCCTCCGAGTACGATTGGCCGCCGCGCGAACATGGGAAGCATCGCGCCATAGAGCAGCCCAACGAAGATGGAGCCGATCCCGTGCAAGACCACGGCAATCGCCAAGCTGTCCCCATGAAACAAATTCAGTTGTTCAGCGCCAAGTTTTAGTGACTGCGCGTACACCGTCGCGGCAAGAAGATTGATGGGATACCAAATGCTTCCGGCTTTCAGTGCGCCGTAGGCGCAGGCTAGCACGGCCATGGCTACGCTTCCGGCCAATCCGCCCTTTACACCCGCCGATATCGGGTACGTGTGGACGGGCAGCCAGGCGCGCAATTGATCTGCCGCGACCGGAAGCCGTTCGATGACCCGGCGTTCCGTGGTAACGCTGAGGTCTTCTGGAACGACCGGTACGATGACTTCATGTTCGCAAGGAAAGACTTCCCGGAACCAGCCGACGCAACCCGCAACGGCAAGCACAGTACCGAGGATGGTCACGGAACCGCTCGTCAAAAGTCCCGCGAACATCAGCGTAAATCCAAACGCCAGGACAAATGGCCACGCCGTCGGTGCGGGCACTTCGATCTCGCTCGGCCGCCGAGAGCTTTGCTCTATTTGTTCCGTGGATAGCAGCGTTGCCATTTCTTCTCCTCAGCGCCCAACAATATAAACAACGGTAAAAACGACGACCCACACGGCATCCACAAAATGCCAGTACAAAGAAAGCACGTCGACGCGTTGGGACTGCTCGACACCAACGCGGCCAGCCAAACCGAAGATGATCACGATGCACAGCATGAGCAGGCCTACGGTGACGTGGAAGGCGTGCAGGCCAACGAGCGAATAGTAGGTGGTTCCAAAAAGGTTGGTGGAAATTGTTAGTCCGTGTTCGTAGATGAGTCGGTGCCATTCCTGCGCGGTGCCATACATGAAGAGCCCGCCTAGAATTATTGTAAGCAGCCACAAGCTCAGAAATGCGCCTCGCTTGCCTCGTTCCAGGAGTTTTCCCGCGAAGTGAATCGTGAGGCTACTGGACAACAAACAGATCGTGTAGAAGATAGGTGTTTCCAGCACTTCGCGGGGGGTTGGCCCTGAGAGGTTCTTACCCGCGTAATAAAGATAGGCGACGACGAAAATTGCAAAGATAGATGCCTCGGCGATAATGAGGCAAGTCATCGCGACCTTGCCCCTATAAGGAAGCGTCCAGGTCCCTGATGTTGCGGACAGCGAAGTCGTAATTGCGCTCATTGACGGTTTCCTTTACTCATAGCGGCTGTCCGGGTCTTCCGGATGCTTGCGATCCCACAATGGCCGCCTGCTGGCGACTGTCGGGATGGTAGCGAAGTTGTAGGCCGGCGGTGGCGAACTGACAGACCATTCGAGGGTCCACGCATCCCAAGGATCGTTTCCCGCTTTCGCTCCCTTGAAATAAGAAATGATGAGGTTCCACACAAAGAGCAGGACGGCGATGCCCTGGATGAATGCGCCGATGGTGATGAGGAAGTTCATGATTCCCCAACCTGGCCGGGGCTCATACGTGTAGATGCGGCGCGGCATGCCGAGCAACCCCGGGACGTGCATCAGGTCAAAAGTCATGTGAAATCCGAGAACGAAGAGCCAGAAATGCAGTTTGCCAAGTGTTTCGTCCAGCATTCTTCCCGTAATTTTCGGGTACCAGTAATAAAATGCCGCGAAAAGCGCAAAGAGGATTCCGCCCACGATCACATAGTGGAAGTGCGCGACAACGAAATACGAGAGGCTGAGCTGCGAAGCGAAAGCCGCACTGCCCAGCATGACGCCCGTGAGACCGGCAATCAAAAACTGGAACAAAAATCCGATCGCGAATAGCATTGGCACTTTGAATTGAATCTTCCCGCCCCACAAAGTGCCGAGCCAGTTGAAAATCTTGATTCCCGTGGGGACACCCACAGCCAGTGTGGTGATGGTGAAAAAGCTGTTGGCGTACGCGCTCATCCCCATGCTGAACAAGTGGTGCGCCCACACGCTCATGCTCACGAAGCCGATGCACACCGTCGCTCCCACCATGACCGGATAGCCAAAAATCGGCTTACGGGAAAACACCGGAATGATTTCCGACATAAAAGCAAAGCAAGGGAGAATCAAGATGTACACCTCCGGATGCCCGAATATCCAAAAGAAATGCATCCAGAGGGTGGCGGACCCACCCGCCTGGGTATCGAAGAAATGGCTCCCCAGGTAGCGGTCCACCAGCAACATGATCTGAGCTGCCGACAACGGCGTAATGGCGATCAAGATCATTCCGGACATCACAAAGTTCAGCCAAGCCAACAGCGGCATACGGCCTAGGGTCATCCCGGGGCATCGCATACAGAGGATCGTGGCGATAAGATTGATTGCCGTGCCGATGCTGCCAAATCCTGCAACCAACACCGCAATCGTCCAATAATCGGAACTGTGTCCCGGGGAAAACGCCTTCGCGGTGAGGGGAGCGTAGGCCCACCATCCAATGTCGGGTGCGTTGCCGGCACCATAGAGGCCGCTTCCGCCCAGAAAACTGAAATAGAGTACAAATCCGCCAAGCACCGTCAGCCAGAAACTGAAAGCGTTAAGCCGAGGGAACGCCATGTCGCGCGCGCCGATCATCAACGGGATCAGGTAGTTCGCAAACCCAAACAAGACAGGAATGGCCACGAAGAAAATCATGGTCGTCCCATGCATGGTAAACATGCGGTTGAAAACCTGCGGGGAAACAAAGTCGTTGTTCGGGCGCATCAACTGGATGCGGATGATGGCTGCTTCGACTCCGCCGATGACGAGGAAGACCAATGCGTAGAGGATGTACATGATCCCCAGTCGCTTGTGATCGACGGTGGTCACCCACTCGTGCAGCACTTCGACCCATGGCCGGCCCGTTGCTTCAGCGCTCCGAATGGCCATCACATCTAATGACATAGATCGTCCCCCAAATCCTTCGACTACCGGAGCGTTTCTAGATAACGCACGAGCGCGTCCAAATCGGCGTCGTTCAATTGCATGGCCGGCATGAGTGAGCCCGGTTTGATGGCTTCCGGGTTCTGAATCCACAAGCGAAGCTTTTCAGGCGTGTTTTGCGCAGCGCCGGCCGCGATCGTGCCGCGGCTCATTAGGTGCGTCAGATCGGGACCGAATCGTCCCGTCGCAACAGTCCCGGCAATTGCGTGACAGTTCATGCACGCCGTTGTTTCGAAAATGAGCTTGCCGGCGAGTTCTTTTTCATCCTGATTGGCCGGCTGTTTTTGCGCACGGATCCATGCGTCAAAATCTCCCGGACTGTCCACCGACACCCACAAAAGCATCTTGGCGTGCTGCGTGCCGCAGTACTGAGCGCATTGGCCGACATAGATACCCACGTTATGCGGGTCGATCCACATCTCGTTTACGCGATTCGGAATCAAGTCCGTCTTGCCCGCGAGTTGAGGAACCCAGAAGCTGTGGTCCGTGTCGGCGGAAAGCAACTTAAAGAATGTCGGCGTCGGATGGGCGGGATCGCTCACGGGAACGTGCAGTTCGTTCGCCGTGACCACTCCTAGGGCGGGATAGCGATATTCCCACCAGAACTGATGGCCGATGGCGGTAACCTCCACTGCCGTTGGGGGCTTGGGGGCATCCTGGACCTGGTGGAGAACGCGCGCAGTGGCAAGAAACAGCACCAAAACGATGAGGATCGGAATCACCGTCCACGAGATCTCTATCTGATTGCTGCCGTACACTTGCGGAGGCTCGCGACCATCGTCGCCTCTCCGCCGTCGGAACTTTGCTACGGCATATACGAGCAAGCTGGAAACGACCACAAAAATGACGCCAGTGATGGCGAGAACAAACGCCGACAAATGAAAGACCCAGTCGGCAGGCGTGGATTCAGGTTTGAAGATGTTAGGAACGGGGTTGTCAGATGGATTCGCGTTGCACAAATTCGTAGCAAGAAGTAGCCCGACCAGGATCACGAGTACGCCCGCGATCCGGGCGGCGACAGCTTCCCATTCTGTCTTGTGCTTGTTCGTCATGGTCGTCAAAGTTTTTCCTCACTCCGCCAAGTCACACGCAAGCGCCAGACAATCGCGGCTGCTCAAAAATCTGCAAGTTGTCGCGCGTCAGCCACATCTCCAGCGCGCCACCGACAGCAAATCTCCGGTGCACCTTGTTCTCCAATCGATGTTTCGCTTGCCCCATCTTTTATCTTCTTTAATTGGAGGCGCTTCCGAGAGGGTCGAAGGTCATGAAGCGGAAGGCCGGCAAAGCGACCGTCATGGTTTTGACGGTCTTGTCAAAGCCTCGCCGTATCGATGATCGATCCAGTGGCATCCCAAAAACGTCGTTCGGTTAGGCCGCATTTTGGGAGCACCAGCAGCAGCGGTTGCAGCCGACGCTGAAAGCTCGCGCTCATCACTAGCAAGTTGTCAAGAACTCGCCCAAACAGTCGAAGCCTTGTCAAACATTCGCGGTGGGCAATCCACTCTCGAATTTCCTTGCACTCCTCAAATCATTGATAAGCAACGGGATCCAAAATGCTCCGAGCCGCCAACTCATTGGAATTGCGTCTGCTTCATGGTGTCCCGCAGGAATAGATCGAGTGCAGAACCAACAGACACATGCGGCAGAGAATGCGCGAGTTTTGCGTGGCTCAGTCGCATGCCGCCGCCCTGTGCAATTGCAATTGGAGCTGGGAGAGACTTTGACACGTGAAACACAGATTCCGCGGGAGGCAGAAGCAATCCGCATCCCACAAAGGAGGGGAGGAAGACACTCCGCGACGGGAAGAGCCGTAACGCTCCTGTTTTTCCTCTTGTTTGCTATCTGCTTGTTTGCGCTAGCGTCGTGGGGAAAGCAGCCTAACGCCCCCAGCGCTAAGGTCGAAGGAACAGTGTTTGTTCAAGACTCTGCGGGAAACCCATCCTTTGTTGCAGGCGCTTCAGTGAAATTCAGTGGACCAGCCACTTTTGAAACTGAATCCGACGAAAACGGCAGGTATGTGATTGCCGCGGTGCCCTTTGGGACCTACACGGTCGAAGTTGTCTTTCCAGGTCTGAAGGCTTTGCGGGAAGTAAATGTCGAAGGGAGTGAGGTCCGCGTTCCTATCGAATTATTGCCGGCTGAACTCACCGCGTCCGTGGAGGTAAAAGCCGATCACACTGAAACCAAGGACTCTGCCCCGTCGGAAACAATTTCCGAGAAGACACTACGCGACGCTCCCAACGTGAACGAGCGGTTTGAAAGCTCACTGCCTCTCATTCCTGGAGTTGTTCGCGGACCTGACGGACACGTCAATCTCAAGGGCACTCGCAATACCCAGAGCGGTGCGCTGGTGAATAGCGCAAACGTCACCGACCCCGTGACAGGTAGTCCAGCGCTCAATCTTCCGATTGACGTAGTGGCTTCGGTGCAAGTCATTTCGAATCCCTATGACCCGCAGTACGGTAAGTTCACGGGAGCGGTTTCCACCGTCTCCACCAAGACCAGCGACTACGAGAAGTTTCACTTCTCGATACAGAACTTCGTACCGCGAGTGCGCGATCGCGACGGCAGCATTATGGGCATTGGCGCCGCCACCCCGCGAACTACCATCACCGGCCCACTTTTGAAAGATCGCATCGCTATTACGCAGTCCTTTGAATATCGCTATGTCCGCACGCCCGTAAATAGTCTTCCACCCTCGGAACGAGATACGAAACTTGAGAGTTTTGATTCCTATACTCAGTTCGACTTTACACTCAGTCCAAAGCAAACAGCTGCTGTCTCGTTTGCAGTATATCCGCAAAAGCTGGATTACCTCGGGCTGAGCACCTTCACGCCTCAGCCGTCGACGCCGGATTTTCATCAGCGCGGGGAGCAAATCAACGCGCAGGATCATTACGCCATCGGCCAAGCGGGCCTGCTGAATTCGCAGTTCAGCTACAAACGCTTTGACGCCGATGTGACTGCGCAGAGCAACGATCCGTACCGTCTGCTCCTGGAAACCACCGAAGGCGGTTTCTTCAATCGGCAGGCGCGTCGAAGCTCTCGTACCAGCTGGCAGGAAAATTATCAGTTTGCGCCCTGGCAGTTCGCCGGTTCGCACCAATTCACGGTGGGCCTCAGCTATGAACACTCTGCCTACCAAGGCCGCCAGACATTCCTGCCGGTAGAGATTGACGGTACGTCGAACGAACCTGTGGAACGCATCTCCTTCACATCCCCAACCTCTTTCCGCATTAGTCAAAACGAGACGGCCTGGTTCGCCGGCGATCAGTGGGCGATTAGTCCGCGGTTGACCTTCAGCTTCGGCCTGCGCTTCGACAACGACACAATCACAAGCGCCACGCACGCCGCTCCTCGCGGGGGGGTTCTGCTGGCCCTGACCAGAGACGGCAAAACACTACTAAAGGGCGGCGTCGGCAGATTCTATGACCGCGTCCCGCTATTAGCTCCTACGTTTACCGATCTTCCAGATCGCACTGTCACTGTGCTTGACCAGAACGGCGCATCGCTTAGTTCTGTGTTTTACCAGAACAAAATAATGGGCGACCTTCGCAGCCCGCGCAGCACCTCGTGGAATCTCGAACTCGATCGCCAAATTCTCCCGGGCTTGTTGCTGCGGGTCGCCTACGAACAGCGCAGCACCACCGACGACTTTGTCGTTTCCACGGTCTCCGCCGGGACGACAGGGGCTCTCGCACTCTCCAACGGTGGCAGCGATTCCTACCATGAGTTCCAAGTGACGGGCCGCTACCAGCTAGCTCATCATCTGTTGAACGCTTCGTATGTCCACTCTCGTGCTTTTGGCGACCTCAACGATCTCAATCAGTTCTTTGGGAATCTCGCGCAACCGGTTATCCAGGCGGATGCCCGCGGGCGACTACCCTTTGACGCGCCTAACCGCTTCCTGTTCTGGGGTTCGTTCACCGGCCCGTTGCACCTGACACTCGTTCCCGTTTACGACCTGCATACCGGATTTCCCTACTCCGTCGAAAACCAACTCCGCGAATATGTTGGACCGCGAAACGTCGATCGCTTCCCGCGCTTCTCAAGTTTTGACCTGCAGATTACGCGGCCGATCATTCTGCACTTTGGAGAGAAGCGCATACACGCGCGCGCCGGAGGCGGGGTCTTCAATCTTTTCAACCACTTCGATCCACGGGACGTACAGAACAACCTGACCAGCGCCAGATTCGGGGAGTTCTTCAACTCAGCTTGGCGTGAATACCGCGGAAAATTTGTTTTGGAGTTTTGATAATGAAAAATCACTTCTTGCTTGCTGCCTTGTTTCTACTTCCGGCGTCCGCCGCTGCGGCGGACGAATCCCCGTCTCGCCCGACTGCTGAGGAAATCGTCGCGCGGATGGGTTCCCGAGACCTGCAGCGCCAGATTTCCATTGAGGGATACGCCGGGATGCGGCGGTACGTCCTCGATAATCAGCATTTGCACAAACGCGCCGAGATGCTAGTGCAGGTGCAAGGCGACCCGGACGGCACAAAGCATTTCGAGGTCGTGTCGGAAGAAGGCTGGAAAGCAGCGCACAAACACGTTTTGCGCAAGATGTTGGAATCGGAATCGGAAACCTCGCGTCCAGAGGCTCGAACCAAAACTAGAATCAATCCCGAAAATTATGACTTCAACATGGTGGGAACGGAAGTAATCGACGGCCGCGCGGCTTACGTTTTAGAAGTCAGCCCCAAACGCAAAGAGAAGTACCTATTTCACGGCCGCATCTGGGTAGACGCCGAGGACTACGCGTTGGTCCGCGCAGAGGGCAGTCCTGCCAAGAACCCCTCGTTCTGGACCAAAAGTACGCACTTCGTGCAGATCTATCAGAAAAACGGCCCTCTCTGGTTCCCCCACTCGACGCAGAGCGTCACGGATGCTCACATTTTTGGCACCACGGACGTGAACATCGA
>Ga0209698_10007550_pt1 | contig 11407 bp, 6 predicted proteins | sample LitLauG_LLR_2012_FD_187203 | JGI IMG/M metagenome (GOLD analysis project Ga0209698, IMG submission 187203) | Freshwater sediment microbial communities from Pennsylvania, USA - Little Laurel Run_MetaG_LLR_2012 (SPAdes) (version 2) | ecosystem: Environmental > Aquatic > Freshwater > Creek >... | reverse complement strand
GCACGCCGCGCACCGGGGCCAGGGTGGAGTCCCTGTTGAGCAGCTCGAGGTAGCGGGTCAGCTGCTCCACGCCGTTTCTATGGACCGCTCAGCAGTGTCGGATCGCTGCCGCCAGGACGCCCATGAACTCAACGCGGCACCCCCCTAGAAGAGCCTCAGGGAGGGGTCGTCGGCGCCCTTAAGTGCCTCGTAGTCGACCGTGACACACCGGATGCCTCGATCTGCGGCATAGATCCGCGCCTGGGGCCGAATCTCCTGCGCGGCGAAGACGCCTGCGACGGGCACGAGGAGAGGATCACGATTAAGGAGGTCTAGGTACCTCTCCAACTGGGCGACCCCGCTCACCTCCCCCCGTCGCTTGACCTCGATGGCGACGTGGCCACCCCGATCCGACCGGCACAGAAGATCCACGGGGCCGATGGCCGTGGGGTACTCACGGCGGACAAGCGTCAAGCCACTTCCCAGGACATCAGGATGGAGGGCGAGAAGTCGCTGGAGGTCAGCCTCGACGCCATCCTTGTCGAGGCCCGGCTCGAGGCCAAGATCGCGGCTTAGTTCGCCGTAGACCTCGTAGATGGTCAACGTGAGCGTCTCGTCGGACTTGCTCATGAAGGTCCACACCTGACCCTCGGCCGTCTCCTCGACCGAGGAGGCGGCAGGGGTCGTCATCCAATTGAGGGGCTTATAGGTCGTCTCGGCATGGATTAAGAGCGAGCCATCGGACTTGATCATCAACAGTCGGTCAGCCTCAGGCAGCCGCGTAGAGAGCCGACCCGCGTACTCGACGGAGCAGCGAGCGAACACGACTCGCATCGGGTGGCGTACCTCCGTCCAAGTGCCTACTGGACCCATTATTGGTCCCGCTCGGCCGCGAGGGGAGGGGGCCCCTAGTGCTGACCGGAATGGCAGTCCTGCCGATAGGGTCCTGGTATACGAGACTCGCCGAAAGGGGGGCGGCGTGGCCGCGATCGATGACTTGCTCGGTCGAATCGCCGATGCAGCGCTGCGCGCCGACCTCGAGCGCGAACTTGCGCCTCTCCGGGAGGAGCAGCAACTCGGTCTAGTCTTTGAGCGCCACCTCCCCGAAAAGGTACGGCTCCCCGGCCTGGCGGTCCGACGAGGTCTGACTGTCGAGGTGCGAGCGGACCCCGAATCTCCTATGTGGCAGGTCGCCAAAGTCGAGAAGGGAGAGGCACACCTTGTCCGCAAGGCGGACAACGGGACCGTCCTCAAGGAGCGCATGGGTCTTGACGCGCTGATTGTCGTCCAGGAGTTTGGGAAGCCGGTATACCCGGGACTCCGGTCCGTAGGACGGGTCGAAAAGGGCGGCGACAAGCCCTATCACATCGTAATCAATGCCGAGAACTACCACGGGCTCCAGGTGCTTCGGTACACCTGCGCGGGACAAGTCGATGTCATCTATATCGACCCCCCATACAACCTGGGTGGCGACCTGACCTATAACGACAAGCGCATCGCCGCCGATGACGGCTTTCGGCATTCGAAGTGGCTTTCGTTTATGGAGAAGCGGCTCGCTCTGGCTGTCGACGTCCTTAAGGAAACCGGCGTGATTGTCGCCGCCATCGACGACACCGAGCAAGCGCATCTCCGTCTCCTGATGGACCAGATCTTCGGTGAGCAGAACTTCATCGCGTGCGTGGCATGGCAGGGGGGCGTAAAGAACGACGCCCGCTTCACGGGCGGTGGCCTCGACTACATGCTCATCTACGCCAAGAACAAGACGCTCCTCACGGACCTCGGCACACGGTGGCGAGAGCCGAAGGAGAGCCTTGCGGACGTCTTGGAGCAGGGGCGACTGGCCTGGGAGGCGTCGGGAGGAGACCATTTGGCAGCAACAAGGGCGCTGTCCTCATGGTGGAACAAGAACAAGAAGCGCTACGACCCAGGGCTCGGCGACAACGTCAAAGTGGATGTGGACGGAACGGTAATCAAGGTCAGCGACCTGTCCTGGCCAGGTGGCGGCGGACCACGCTACGACGTGCTTCACCCCGAGACGGGACAGCCGGTGAAGGTTCCCACCAATGGGTGGCGCTTCCCCAAGCCGGAGACCATGCAAGCGGAGATTGCGGCCGGGCGCGTTCTCTTCGGGCCCGACCACACAAGCAGCATTCGACGCAAGACACCTCTTGCGCAAATGGAGAACCAGGTCGTGCGCCCATCCTTCTATAGTGACCGCCGCGCGGCCGCGAAACAGTTGAAGGACTTGCTGGGGGAGCAGACATTCGACTTCCCGAAGGATCCCGCGGTTCTGGCGCGATGGATTGACCTCGTTAGCGGTCAGAACAAGGACGCGGTCGTCCTCGACTTCTTCGCGGGCTCGGCCAGTTCAGCCCATGCGGTGATGCTGCTGAACGACCGAGATGGCGGTCGACGCCGCAGCATTCTCGTTACCAACAACGAGGTGAGCGAGAAGGCGGCCGTCGCCCTGACGAAAGCGGGGCACATCCCTGGCGACGCCGCCTGGGAGTCTATGGGAGTGTTCCAGCGCACGACCATGCCGCGATTGAAGGCCGTCGTCACGGGAAGGCGACCTGACGGGTCTGTTCATTCGCAGGGGTCGAAAGCCGAGAACGTCGAATTCTTGACGATGACTTACGAGGACCCGGACCGGGTGAAGTTGGGTGCGGCCTTTGAGTCAGTCGCGCCCCTGCTGTGGCTGATGTCCGGTGCCAGCGGCTCCCGCATCGACAAGCGGGGAGCGGGTTGGTCCGTCCCGGAGGACGCAACTTATGGAGTCCTCTTCAACGAGAATGAGTGGCCTGGGTTCTGCGAGGCTGTAAGCCTGCGCTCGGAGGAGATCACGCACGCCTTCGTCGTCACCGACTCTGATGCTGTGTACCAACGCGTCGTGGCGGAATTGCCATCTGAGGTGCAGGCGGTTCGTCTCTATGAGAACTATTTGACATCGTTCGCCATCAACGTCGGGGGACGATCATGAAGTTCGAGTTGAAGGAGTATCAGGAAGAGGCGGCCAGCAGGGTCATCAGCGGCCTCCGCAAGGGGAGCGCCGAGTACGCGGAGGACGGCGAGCACACGGCGGTCTCGCTGTCAGCGCCCACCGGGGCAGGGAAGACCGTCATTGCCGCCTCAGTCATTGAGCGTCTGCTCTTCGGCGATCCCGAGGGTGACTTCGCGGGGGACCCTGATGCCGTCATCCTCTGGCTCACCGACGATCCGTCTCTAAACGAGCAAACGCGCAAGAAGTTGTTAGAGGCCTCTGAGCGGCTAGGTCCCGCTCACCTAGTGACCCTTGACGAGGCCTTCGACGCGCCGACCTTCCCACGAGGGAAGGTGTACTTCCTGAACATCCAGAAGTTGAGCAAGACCTCCAAACTCGTGGTGAAGCGAGAGGGTCGCCGCACGTATCCACTGTGGCAAACAATTAGCAACACGATAAGAGATCATGGAGTCCACTACTACCTGGTTATCGACGAAGCGCACCGGGGGACTGGCACGCGCACGAAGGAAGACCAGACGATCGCTAGCCGACTAATGAACGGCGAACCTGGAGTGGTGACAGCCGCTCCAGTGGTCCTCGGGATCAGCGCCACGCCTGAGCGATTCGAGAGGGCTGTTGAGGCCGGGGCGCAGGTTCGGCTGCTGCGAAGGGTGCCGGTTCCTGTTGCTCTAGTGCGCGAGAGCGGTCTCATCAAGGATGTGCTCTCCATCTCCTATCGAGGCGAGACGCAAGTCATGGACACCACCCTCGTGCGCCAGGCGGCTGCGAACCTACGCCAGATGGACGAAGCCTGGAATGCCTACACCGAGTCCGAGAGCGAGCCACCGGTTCGACCCGTCATGGTCATTCAGATTCCGGCAAGCGTCTCGGAAGATCGCGTCAGCGAAATCCTCGACGTCTGCGTTGACGAGTGGGAGGTGCTAGGTCAAAGGCATGCCATTGCCCACTCGCTCGAAAGTCACGTCGCGATGTCCTTCGGCAAGCACATCGTTAACTATGTAGCGCCACAGAACATCCAGGAGCACCCTTCTATTCGCGTCGTACTCTTCAAGCAAGCCCTTACTACCGGCTGGGACTGCCCGCGCGCCGAGGTCATGCTCTCGCTTCAGAACGCCGAAGACCCTACGTATATCGCGCAGTTGATCGGCCGCATGGTCCGCTCGCCACTAGCCAGACGTATCGAGTCCGAGGAGACACTCAATCGCGTTCGCCTGTACCTCCCGGGCTTCAACGCCGCGGCTGTGGCCAAGGTCAAGGAGGGGCTCGAGCGCGACGACGGCGGGCTCCCTACGGACATCGAGGTCAACGCGGTCGACGCCCTAAGGAACCCAAAGGTTCTAGCCCTCTGCTTCGCGGTCGTCGAAGCGCTGCCCTCGTATCAGGTGCCTGGCCCAGTGCACCGGTCTCAGGTGGCCCGGCTACACAAGTTAGCGGCGCTGCTCGTCGGAGATGGACTACTCTCAGATGCCATACAGGTGGCGGACGACTTCCTCATTGGCGTACTTGAGGGAGAGAGGGGCCGCCTGGCCGCCGACGGAAGCCTTGCCGCCTTGGTATCAGATGCCGAGACCGCTTCGGTTGAGATCATGAACATCCTGCGAGACGGAACCACTGTCATTGAGCGGGAGGACCTCGCCACCGACATCGCTGACGTCGATCGCCTGTTCGCGACAGCCAAGCGCAAGTTCCGCGACGGCCTTGCGGACAAGTACTGGGGCTGGCGGGTGATGCACGAGGAGGACGATCCGTTTGACGCGAAGGTGCTCGCTGTCGCGCTGTCCCAAGATTCGGCCACCGTCGAGAAGGTCGAGAGGGAAGCGGCGGATCGCGTTCGTCAGTGGCTCGACACGCACGGAGACGCAATCGCCACGTTGTCCGAGGATAAGAAGGCCAAGTATGCGGAGGTTCGGGCGATGGCACGGGAGCCTGAGCAGGTGAATCCTGGTCTGCCCATGGGTGCCATATCCATGCCTGGCGACGCCTCCGTGCCACAGTACGAGAAGCACCTCTACTCCGACAAGGCAGGCAACTTTAGGGCTCGGCTTGGTGGCTGGGAGGAGTATGCACTGAAGGTGGAGGCGAGCCGACCTGGCTTCGTCGGCTGGTACCGCAACCCGACAGGTGGCCAGCGAGCGCTGCGCATCCCCTATGTCACGGGGGGCGCGTACGGGAAGTTGTACCCAGACTTCGTTGTACTGCACACGGACGAGGGTGGCCAGATCAAGGCGAGCATCGTGGACCCACACGGCCACCACCTGGCCGACTCTGGGGACAAACTGCGCGGGCTCGCGGCTTACGCCGACAAGCATGGCGATGCGTACGCTCGAATCATTGGGGTGATCAAGGACGCAGCCGGGGAATTTCGCTTTATTGACCTCAAGGACGCCACCGTTCGAGCCGCGCTCAGGAACGCGAATACTAAAGACGAGATCGAGAAGGTATATACCGACTGCGGCTCCGCCTACTGATCAGGGGTCCGGCGTCTGCCTGGCGGTCGGCATGACAATTATGGTTGCGCCCTCCGTGGATGGGGCCGCCAAGATGGCACCCTGTCGACTGAGCCGAGCGATCTCCTCGTTGGCTAGGCGGTTCTCTTCTTGGAGTACGGCGATGGTCCGCGCGAACACGTCTGCCATCTGCCGGGCTTGCCGCGCCGCCTCGGCCGCTTCGTCCTTCTGCCGACGAAGTGTTGCTAATTTGGACCGCGCATCCTCGAGCGCCTGCTCCAACTCGGCCATTCCGGCGGCCGCCGGACGAGTCGACTGACGCAGGGAGTCAAATCTGTCCCATAGGTCTGCGTGGCGCTCATACAGGGATTGACGACTCACGCCGGCCTCGGCAGCCAGCGCCTTTCTTGTCGTGTCGCCCACGGCGACATGCAGGGGTCTCTTCTCGAGGATGCGGGTCATTGCGGCCAGTACGGCTTTCCGCTTGGGGTCCGCTTCAGCGAAGATCTCGGCGGGGGACGGAGCCGAGCCTAAGCCAGAGAGGGCGTGGGTCGAATCCGACTCATTTGTCATCGCGGGTCGCCTCCTGGTGGTGAAGGCAACACAATGCGGTCGCGCTCGTGTCGCCGAACAGCATCATCAAGTGTCGCGGCCTTCGCGAGTAGCGATGGCCCCTGTGTTCGTGTTGCGCGCTTCGCCCGGGATCGCATCTGCGCAGCACGATCTGCGAGGTCCCGCGCATTCTGGTCGGTGGAGGCGAAGTTGGGGCAGACCTGGCCGCGACATCCGGCCAGGTTAGGCATTGCCGCCTTGGTGCGCGCCGGGTTCTCTGAGCACGGCATGACGTCCGGGTCGGCGGCACAGTATGAGCACTCGTAGGGGTTGGCGTAGATAGTGAAGCGTGGATCCTTTCGAAGACGGCGCTCGTCCTTCTCCGCGATCACTTGCGGCATAGACGTAACCGCCGCGACTATTCGCTCCGCTCCCGGCCCTGAGATGCCTTCGCCTGCCGCAAAGGACGCGGCCAGGTGAGCAATGACGCTCTTGCGGTTCTCCCACCCTTCTTCTATGAGGAGATCTGGGAACCCAGAATCGGCGGTACTCGCGTAGCCGTCGCCGATCACCATGCTGAGGTGCTGGTACTGGAGGGCGAGGGTCACGTTGCCGTGCGGTTGGTTCCGAATGAACCAGGCAAGGGTCCGCCGGAACTGTGACAGGCTGAGTCCAAGGCCACCTTCCGGGATGCGCGTCGAAGTGGGGTTAGCGCCGACCGCTAGCCGCTCGTTGACGAAGTTGACAAAGTCGTCGATGTCAGCACGCACGTCCGTGGAGGTTAGAGCGTGGTCAGGGCGCTGGAAGCGAGGGAATAGGAGGCTTGTGGCAATTGCAAGGTGCGAGGTGATGCGCTCCGCCGTCAAGGCCGCAAGTCGGCCTTCCGGAATAGTGGCCCATGCCGCTGCCTCCCCTTCCCAGGACGGCACGGCACCATCGAGGGCCTGGCTGCCTCGGCGGCCTTTGTAAGCGTGTCCATGCACGAGGAAGAGTTGCCTCCCGCTTTCAAGTAGGGATGGCTCAGGAGCGCATCCGGCTTCGAGTGCTAGCAACTCCTGAGGGCGCATGCCGGTTAGGTAGGCGACGGAGACTAGGGACGCCGTCCGGAGGACGCGTAGCAGGGGTGCGATGCCGCCCTTCACTGCGAAGTCAAAGTACGAGAGTTCACTGATCCAGGGCTTGCCGCGCACCTTCGCCGTAATCGGCACATTCAGCCGGCAGGCGTGAGGCGACGCATCGAGCGGCAGGTGGGAGAAGTGTTCGCGTCGTTCAATGGTCAGAGTCTGAGCGTGTACGCCGTGACGCCCGGCGAGGAGTCGACTAGCGAGCCGGATCTCGCCCTGGACTGCATTCGCTGGGAGAGCAAGCCCGGTCTCCTCGTACGTGCGGAGGGCCGCCGCCGCGTCCCCGTGATTCCGCTTGGCCGAGGCTGCCACCGCTTCGAGGCGGAGGTACTCATCCCATCCAGCGAAGATGTCGTCTGCTGCGTTCACGACGGCGAGCGCCCACTCGAGGAGCGGGGCCATCACTACTTGCGGGATCCGTGGGGTTAGGTTCGCCCCGCCGGCGGGAGGGGTGCGCCAGGCGGTGTTCTCCCACGGTGCTGGTGGCCAGCGATACGCCGGCGGGAGTCGGTCGTTGTGGTGTGGCAGGCGAACGAGAAGCGCCTTGCAGCCGTCTCGGGAGGTCCTTCCGAGCGTATGGTCCTCGTCAAGAGCAGTTGAGATCTCCAGCAGTCGAGCAGGGTCGAGGTCTGACGGACTTAGTACGTGCGTGGCTCCGCTGATCGTGGGCAGTGCGCTTGCGCACTCGGCGATGGTCCTAAAGTAGGCCAGGAAGATGTGTATTGTTCCGGGGGCTAGCCACGTCGCAGGCTTGCCGCCGCCGCGCTGCAGGTATGACTCGGGTGTGGGCTCATTGATGATGAGCCACGCGAAATGCTTAGCCGCCTCGCGGAAGCCGGCTGGAATGCCCTCGAAGTTGAGTGACCGGGGCTGGACACTCGGACCCCTACCCAAAGCGGCCAGCGGCCAGACGTCGTCGCGGAAGGGCGCAATGGGCGCATGCGCATCGACGACTCTGCCCGGCTGGATCGTTGGCGTGGTCGCCAGTGGATGGTCGAAGGTCGAGGTGGCGGGTGTGCGTGCTGCGGCAGTCACTGGTAGGCCCGCTCTTGGAGTGCGGACAAGATGGTGTCGAAGTCCTTCGGGGTGATTCGGGCTCGCGCGGCTGCGATCTCTGACCCGCTTCTGAACTCGTGAATCAGGGTCGTTAGTTGATGCCAAGGGGTTGCGAACCGACGCTGCCATTCGATGTCCGGCAGCGATGAGCGAAGTTCCTCGAGGATGTCAAGGGTGGCGATCTGCGCAGGAAGGTGCCTTGGAGCGGAGACCGCGTTGGGGCAGGAAAGGCATAGCAAGAAGCCGTAGAACCCCGACTCGCATGTACCGCCTGTCGTCGGGCTATGAAGCAGGTCCGCGCATGCTGTGATGACGGCGTCGTCCTTCTCGCTCGGGGCGCGCGCATCATCAGGGACGACCGTCGCCCTGACCATCGCCTTGGCGTTCCTCCGCGCTGTACCGATCGCCTGCATAGCCTTCGCTTGATGCGCTTGCACCTCGCGAGGGTCCTGACGGAGGTAGGCCAGGTGCGTGTCGGCACTGTGATGCTTGGGCTCCTTTGGCAGCGAGGCGCCGCTTCGGCGCACCTGGCGGATATGGACGGTCTGCGTCTCACCATCTTCGTTCCTCGGGAACCACTCGGAGGGTCGTCGCGCCTGCCCCTTCAGGGGGTTGCCGACCTGCGCCCGGCCGTTCTTGTCCATCCAGCAGATGAGGCGGTCTGTCGGGGTGCCGGCTGCCGCCAGGTGGTGTCGGAGGGGATCGGTGGCTTCCACTATTTGCACAATCACGCGGGCGTTCGAGCCGTCGTAAACGTCCGCCCAGAAGCGGCTAGTGGCTCCGCGGCGGGGCTTGTCGAGGTTCAACTGGACGACTCCGGAGCCCGGGGTGGTTGGGACGGGCATGCTGGTGATGACGCTTAGGTTGTACTCGCCCATCGTTGCGAGCCAGATCGTCATGGCTCGGGCCTCCTCGCTGGTTGGGAAGAGGGCCTTGCGGGCTACGGTGCGCCGACCTCTCTGCGCGGCGACATAGCGCCGGCCCCGCTCGTTGGTGAACTCGTATTCAGCCCATGCGTCCAGCGCTCGGTAGCCGTCCGGGCTGGCCGGAAGCCCAGTCCTCAGCACCTCCCTCAGTGCCTGTGAGCGGGCGTACCTTGGGTCGTCCGCTCTAACAGTCGGATCGGTGGCAAGGGCGTAGTTCGCGGCGATGCGGACATGCATCTTGGTGATCAGCGACTTCGCCTTCCGGCGAAGGTCACGCACCTGCTTGGCGGTGTAGAACGCGACCGGACTGGACTGCGCATTCGGCCGGGGACCGAGTCGCGCATGCAGCAATCTGCGGAGATCGGGATCCAGGTCGGCCACGTTCTGTAGGAGTCGTCGCGCCTGGGCGTAGGCCGCCCAGGCAGTGCTGGGTGCCAGGCTCAGATAGAGGGCGCTCCGGAAGTCAAGTAGGTCTGCGCGCCGCCAGTCTCTGAAGGTCGCGTGGACGCGCCCGCCAGCGTCGCTCTCTTGAGCCCACGCCAGCAGGTATCGCGCTGCGCGCAAAGAGTGCGCCAGGGTGCCCCTTCTCCGCAGGCCGTCCTTGCGCTGAGACCATGCCTTGAGGGCCGCAGCGACCTCGCGGCGCAGAGGTTCAGGTCCCGGCCAATCCGTGAGGTCGACGAGGCATCCAGGGTCGTCCTCGAGGTTGAGCCGCACGACGAATCCGGCTTGCGCTATGCGACTTCGCGACCGCTGCCCGGCCATCGGGAGGCTCGCTGATCGACCGCGTGCCGTCATGAGAGACCCCACCCGATGAGTCCGGTGTCTCCGGCCATCTCATCGAGGATGGCCTGGGCGGACTGCCCGCGCATAATGTCGAGTCGGCGGACCGACTGAACGACTTCCAGGTACTCGTCGAGCGTTGTTCTTACGCTGCGATGACCGAGCAGATCGCGAACTAGGTCGAAAGCCTGCGCATAGCGGTTTACGTCGAACGCTGTCGCGGTCGTTAAGCCCTCTCGTTCATCGATCCCCGCCATGGCCGAGACGAGGACGAGGAGCGCGAACGTGTAGCGAAGTGTGTGCGGAACGACGTTGGCGGGAGTCGACGACATCCCGTGGCCGCGCCTCTGGGCGTTCAGTCGCCTGTTGGCAGCCTTAAAGACGCTGTTCCACGTGACGGGCGGCATGGGCTCGCCACTCTCCTTTAGCCAGAGCATGGCGGGCTGGAGTGACCCGTCGCTAGCCACGACAAAGAGCCTCTGCCGTTGCTCGACGGTGAGTTGTGCGAGCGCGCGGCCCTGCGGCCAGGCGTCAGTGACCGCGCTCAACTCACCTCGCGCGGCTGAGATCCTGTTGATAAGGATCTTGTCTGGAATGGAGTCGTAGCGCCGCTCGCGGTTCGCGCGCTTGATGGCATCGGCGCGCTCGCCGTTGATGTACATGTGGACGGCGGTAAGACCCCGATGATTTAGAACCGTCCACGCGCGACTTCGCTGCCCCTTGGCGAGCGAAGTCGGCAGCATTGCGTTCAGACCGGTGCCGTCCGGAAGTTCGACCACGAGAAGGCCTCCCGACTCGCGGCGACGCAGGCCGGAGGTGACTGTCAACTTTGCAAAGGCGACATTGCGTTGCTCGTTTCGCTGTCGAACGTGAGACTCGACGCTTGAGGCGGCGAGGCGCCCATCGCTCAACTTCTCTGTGGAGTAGCCCCTCATCCCCACGTCCAGCCAGAGTCGGAACTCGGCTGGCGTTAGCCAGCGATCCCGCATGTGACGTGCGTTCTTCTCGAGCAGGATGCGCCCGTTGGCATTGCGGTTGCCCACCTCGTGAAGCGTCTTGTTCGTCGTGGGGTCGACTGCAACCCAGCCTTCGCGCACCGCTGCTTGGTAGAAGTGAGCCAGGGCGTTCAGATCCTTGTTCCAGGTGGCCGGGGTGATGATGTGCGGGTTGCGTTCGTCGTAGACCCGCCAGTCGTGGAAGTCGGCGACGTCTTCAGAGGTCGCCGTGTCCCAGGTGACGCCGACGCCACCATCGAGTCTGGCCTTGCGCGCCAGGAACTCGAGGTAGACGCGCAGGGACGTCGCGTAGGTCAGCGCGGTTGAGAGTTGATCCCGACGGAAGCCAACGCGATGGAAGTAGTAGTTGAGCCGCCAGTCAACGTGGCGCGTCCCGACAAGGATCGGCCATCCGGGTCGAAGCCGAGCCTGACGCTCGCGCTCGACGATGTCGCCGATGGCAGCGAGAAGCGGGTGCAGTCCCTCTGGCACGTCGATTCGGGCACCGACGTGTGTCAACACCCAGGCCGCCTCCGTGTCTGGC
>Ga0209698_10007548_pt1 | contig 11408 bp, 6 predicted proteins | sample LitLauG_LLR_2012_FD_187203 | JGI IMG/M metagenome (GOLD analysis project Ga0209698, IMG submission 187203) | Freshwater sediment microbial communities from Pennsylvania, USA - Little Laurel Run_MetaG_LLR_2012 (SPAdes) (version 2) | ecosystem: Environmental > Aquatic > Freshwater > Creek >... | reverse complement strand
GGGCAGCCAGACCGCGTTTGGCGCCCGGGGCGCGGCAACGGCGCTTTCGAGAGCGACGACCTGGTCGGCCATCATCTTCATGGTGACCTCGATCACGCTGTCGATTTATGCGGCGCGCCGAACGGGCCCTACCTCGGTCTTGTCAGGAGTCAAGTCCTCGCAGACGAAGTCGCAGACGCAGGCACCCGCTTCCTCGACGCCCGCAACCCCGCAGAACCCCACGCAGAAGTAAGGGCTACAGCGCACAACGCTATTGAGAGCACCTCGTTGAGGGTGACTCTCCGCGGATGAAATGGCAAGATGGCACTTCGGCTTGCAATAAGATCGGTTTTTGTCTTTGCGAAGTGCTCGCCAATGCTCGATCCAACGAGTCTTAGTTGCGGTCGGGATCGACGGATTGATCCAGGTAAATCCAAAGAATGCGCGCAAAAAGAGTTGTTGCTGGAGCAAGTGGCAAGAACAGCACGACGGCCCATATGGCAGCTTTCGTGATCCACCACCCGGTGATTGCCCAGAGGAGCGCGGCGATCAAGGCGACGACGAGTAGTCCTATGCCGTAGCTGATGTACATGGCGCCCAGGAAGTATCCCGGTTCCCGCTCAAAGCGAAGATCGCAGACCGGGCACCGTTCCGACATCTTGGGGAATCCGAGGAAGACAGAGCGGGGAAAAATCTTTCCCGAACGGCAGCGCGGACAGCGCTGGAGAAGCATATCTCGCAGCGTTGACTTGGTCGGCGCTTTCATCGGGTGCGAAATCATCTTATCGCTATCGGAGATCACACTGGATGGCCTGATGATGAGTGCTATGGCGATGTTACGCCAACTGTCCATCGGCAGGCTTTGTGCGGTGGCTTTTGGCCATCACTGCACATGAAGAGGTGACGCATCTCACTGACAGGGGACGGGAATTCGTTTCAGATTGGGTCGCCTCACGGAAGAGCACTTCCCGCCTGTTGAAACGCAGCACCCCTGAGGCGAACACCCGAACCAGAGCCATGGTTCAAGAAGGTCTGCATGGAGGTCGCGGCGAAACCGCGTTGTGCCGTTGTCTTCCTGATGGTCCTCACTCTTGGTGTGTCTCTCGGCTTACCAGCAGAGGATGTCTTGGACGCTGTCTACGATGAATCTGAGGCTGCGCCTTACGAAGTTCTTCCTCCGGTCTCAATCGCGGTGTCGCGGCTGTCCGCCAGGACAACTCAGGCAATACCGAATTCCCTAGATCAAAAACCTAGTGTTCCATGCCGGTTCTCCTCTGCCTGTGCCCGCGACACCGACGCCCATCAACCTGCCGGTGTAGGAATCTCGCTGGCACTACTCTGCACTCTGCTTTGCTAACTGCACGGACTTGCGCCTCTCTGAAGAGCCGTTCCAGCCTTCTCAAGTACTCCAGTCTTAGGAGACTCGGGGGGTGCTAGATAACAAGTCGGTTCGGAGCCGAGGGAAGTTCGGCAACTCCCTCAAGCAAATTCCGGCGTCGAGCTTTCGGCCAGCAAGTTTCAAGGCTCACCCTCCGGCTAATGGCTTCGCTTTCACGATGCTGGATCTAAAAGGAGAAAAATATGCGCCCCTCAATTTATTTCGGTCTTTTTTCCCGCCGGGCACCGGTGCTGATGCTCCTGGTGTTCATGGCAGCCCTGACCTGTGCTCAGATCACGCCCCTCAGCGACAGCTATACGAACACCGCTACTCCCGCGACTAATTTCGGTGCCAAACCACTGCTCGATGTCCAGAGCGCCTCGCAGACCACCTACATTCACTTTGATCTGTCCTCGATTCCCTCCGGCTACACGAGCAGCAACATCGCCAAAGCCAGCCTCAAGCTGTATGTCAACGCCGTGACTACGGCAGGCAGCTTCAACGTGGACTATGTGAATGGCACTTGGGCGGAGAACACGATCACGGCCAATCTGTCTCCGGCTCTCGGCACCACGATCGTGGCCAGCGTGCCGTTGGTCAAAGCGCAGGCGCACGATTACATCCTGATCGACATCACGCCCGCGGTAGGGGCGTGGTTAGACGGCACGCAGGCCAACGACGGGATCGCCTTGGTGGGGAACAGCCCGATCAACGCCAGTTTTGACAGCAAAGAGAGCACGACGCAGAGCCATCCGCCAGAGTTGGACATTGTGTTCACGGGTGGTGGCGGCAGTGGTGGCGGGATCACCGGAGTGCTAACCGGTGCGGGCAGCGGCCTGACCGGCGGTGGCACGAGTGGCACGCTCAATCTGAGCCTGCTGACCAGTTGCGCGAGCGGTCAGGTGCTGGAGTGGAACGGCAGCGCGTGGGCGTGCGCCAACATAGGCGGAGGCGGTGGCACAGTGACGAGTGTCGGGTTGACGGCGGCATCGACGGATTTCATCGTGACGGGTTCACCGGTGACAACGAGCGGCACGCTCGGCCTGGGATGGCTCGTCTTACCAGATTCGAACAGCACAGCAAACGCAATCGTGAAGCGCGATAGTCTCGGCAACTTCAGTGGCGGAACGATCAATGCCCTCACCGGCTTCAATCTGGGCTATCAGCCGTTTGCCTTCGGCTCGGTAGCAAATGGGAATGCTTTCCTGGGATTTGCCGGGAATTCTACGATGACCGGCTCTTACAACACAGGCATCGGTGAAAATGCCCTCGTCTATAACGCCGCCGGCATTCGTAACACGGCTGTGGGCATGGAAGCATTGCAGGCGAACACGGACGGCATCGACAACACCGGCACTGGGACTGCGGCGCTCATCGCGAACACGACGGGCAACGACAACACGGCCAGCGGTTGGCTCTCGCTCAACTTCAACACGACGGGCGGATTCAATACGGCCATGGGTTCCACCTCCCTTGCCACGAACACGACTGGCAGTTACGACACGGCTCTGGGAGCCTACGCCGATGTTGGCTCGAACAATCTGAGCAACGCAAGCGCGATTGGCGCGAGAGCGCAGGTGACACAAAGCAACTCCATGGTGCTGGGCAGCATTGCCGGAGTGAATGGTGCCACGTCGAATACAAATGTGGGAATCGGAACGACAGCTCCGGCAGTCGCGCTCGATGTGCACGGCAAGGGCAACTTCACCGATCTTGTCACTTTCTCCGCCAGCCAGAAGTTTCCCGGCACGGGCACGATTACGGGTGTTACGGCAGGCACGGACCTGACGGGAGGAGGAACCAGCGGCAACATCACGTTGAACGTGGACACCACGAAGGTGGTCACGGGCATCACTCCAGGGACTGACCTTACCGGCGGCGGGACGGGAGGAGTGCTGACTCTTAACCTCGACACGACCAAAGTGCCACAACTGGCGGCTGCAAACACGTTCACCGGGAATCAGACCGTAAACGGGAATTTGAGCGCGACGGGCCTCGTGTCGGGCAGCGCGCTCAATCTCGGTGGCATACTTTTTGCCTTCGGCAATTACAATCTCGAAAGCGCATTTCTCGGGTATGCGGGGAACACCACGACAACCGGTGTTGGCAACACCGGCACCGGAGTTCAGGCGCTCGGCTCCAATACGACTGGCTATGTCAACACTGCCAATGGCTGGGGCGCGCTCCACGATAACACTGGAGGCTCGCAGAATACTGCCAGCGGATACGAGGCACTTTGGCACAACACGGATGGCAGCAACAATACGGCCTACGGCTCGAGTGCGCTCCTAGCCAACAGCACGGGGAACAACAACACCGCCAGCGGTATGGCTGCCCTCATGTCCAACACCACGGGCGGCTACAACACGGCTACCGGTCTGGGTGCACTCGAAACCAACAGTACAGGTAATTACAACACGGCCAGTGGTGTAAGCGCGCTTCAAGCCAACACCACCGCCTCCAACAATACGGCCGCCGGGTACCAGTCGCTCTTCACCAATACAACCGGTTATGGCAACACTGCCAACGGTGCTGGGGCGCTTTATGCCACCACAACCGGTTACCAGAACACTGCCGACGGCATGAATGCGCTGCACTCGAACACACAGGGCGTGGGCAACACTGCTGTTGGCTATCCTGCGCTGAGCGCCAACACTACCGGCAGCTATAACACGGGCGTTGGCGGGGGCGCACTTTCGTACAACACTACTGGCATGTGGAACACGGCCAGTGGGGCGAGCGCGCTGAGCAATAACACCTCTGGCAGCTATAACACGGCGGTAGGCAACGGGGCGAACGTAGCGACTGCCACCCTGACTAACGCCACGGCGATCGGGGCATATGCCATGGTCGGCCGGAGCAATGCCCTCGTGCTGGGCAGCATTAACGGAGTGAACGGCGCCACGGCCAGCGCCAACGTGGGCATCGGGACGACGACTCCGCAATACACTCTGGACGTGCAAGGTACGGGGCGGTTTACCGGCAATCTGACGAAGGGCGGTGGTTCGTTCAAGATTGACCATCCGCTTGCTCCCGCGAACAAATATCTGTACCACTCCTTCGTTGAGTCGCCGGACATGATGAACATTTATAACGGCAACGTGGTTACGGATAAGCGCGGGCTGGCCACCATCGAACTGCCCGACTGGTTCGAGGCGCTCAACCGCGATTTCCGCTATCAGCTCACCGTGATTGGGCGGTTCGCGCAGGCGATCGTGATGGAGAAGGTCCACAACCATCAATTCACCATCAAGACCAACAAGCCTGACGTGGAGGTTTCCTGGCAGGTAACGGGCATTCGCCAGGACCCGTACGCCAACGCCTACCGCATCCCGGTGGAGGAAGTGAAGCCGCCGCAGGAGCAAGGGCGCTACTTGCATCCTGAGTTATTCGGGGCCGGTCCCGAAAAGTCGGTGAACGCACGCACGGCCAAGCCTTCGGTGGAGACGCCCGCGCAGAACGCCTCCCTGTCTCCGGCCCGGAAGGGCGACGCAGCAGCATTGAGTGTGGAGACAATCGAGGCCACTTTCAGCGCGAACGGACAAGGTGGCTCCGCAGTTCGCACGGTGAAGGCGGAGGCAACGACGGTTCGCCAGTAGTGACAAGGGAAGGAAGGGGGGCACCCGGACGAAGTGCCGGGTGACTCCTTTTTCTTGCTTGTTTTGGGATAAGTACTGTAAACAGGCGTTAGACAAGCTTGCGCCACCTGCCCATTTCCAGAATCAAATGAGTGCTAACGCGATATTTCGCCAGCAAGGTCGCCAAGTGGCATGAGCACAAGTTGAATTGCCCTTTCACTCTTCGCTCATTGCGCGATCGAACGCTTCGCGCAAAAAGGGGATGATCGTGCGCAGTTCCTCGGCGGTCCTTATCAGGGCGACGTGGGAGACACGCTGACCGCTCTGCCCGACCTTGATGAACAACGGCGCGCTGGCGTTGCGGCCCAAATGGATCACCACGCGCAGCGCATCCCGTGTCACCGTCAGGTCCGCAAAGATGCGTGTCGTCCGGAACAGCGCGTATCGGTTCCGCGTTACCACCTCCACGGCGCCAAAGTGCTTTACGGTAGCCTCGAGTCTCCTGTAAAGATCGCAAAGCACCGGCGGCCTGTCTTTGAGCAAGGTCGCGGTGTTACCGACACCGCACGCGTGGCGTTGATTGACCTGACGAAAAGAGCGATCACACCGCGGGCATACCCAAGTCATAACGCCCTTGCCAAATCGATGAGTAAAATCGACACCGAGAGAAGGTCTATAAAACCCTCGATAAAGTATTCATAACACTCATGGGTAATTTATGAAAAGCGGCATATTAATACGCGACAACCCAGCCGGCAGCCCATCCAGCCGAACCGGGCACAACCAATGCCCGCACTGACGTAACTCGGCTTCCTGACCGGGCCCACGTATCATGCTCCAAGCACATCGTTGCGTCTTCGCGGTTGCTCGGAGATCAATACCATGCGTGCGATTTTCCAAGGGTTCCTTTTAACGGCGGCTCTTTCCTGCGTTTCAGGGCTCGTTGTGTATGGCCAGGATGCACCTTCGCTGGGCGACATTGCTCGCCAGGCGCGCCGGGAGAAACAGAATAAAGAGACCCCGAGCAAAGTCGGGGGAGCGGCTAAGACATCCAAGGTGATCACCAACGAGGAAATTCCTGAGCACTCCGAACCTGTCCCAGAGGCCTCTGCCGCCAACGGTCAAGGCCACGGAACGGCCAATTCGCGTGCATCTGCAGAAGGGGCGAAGAGGCCGGCCGAGGAGTGGAAGTCGCAGATCAAAGCACAGAAGCAGGTGGTCACAACTCTGCAAGGGAACATCGACAAGCTGAATGACTCCATCCAGTTTGCGCCGGGCAATTGCGTCTCCGGGTGCGTCCAGTGGAACGAACACCAGCAGCAAAAGCAGCAGGAAGTGGAGCGAATGCGTGCGCAGTTGGAGATCCAGAAAAAAGAACTGCAGGAGATGCAGGAGTCCGCTCGCCAGCAAGGTTATGGCAGTTCCGTTTCCGATCCCTAGCAGGAGTGCGGATTGGTAATCTGGCAATTAGGGTCAGAACACGGGCCGCGAGTAAAAAGGCGATGTTCAATAAGAGCGTTTCCCCGACATAACTGAATGCGGGAGTACTGGGCTAACCGGTTTTGAGTCAGAAGTAAGGTGGTTATCGGCCAGTAAAATATGACCGCTAACCACAACTATTACTTGACACACCGCACTTACGAGTGTACGGTGTCAGACAGTAGCCGGATCCCGAATCCGGCGCGTAGTGTGAAAGCCTAAGCGCGCGCGCATCGGATGTTCTCTGTAACCCGCGGTCCGAGCCTTGTAACTAAACACCCGATTGAGTCTGGTATCGAGGGGCACCGAGACTCGGTCCACCCAAATGTAGGAAGGGAGGCCGGGCCATGAATAGTATTGTAAGTAGTCGGAACCGGACGCCCATCCATGAGTTGGTGCGAGCTGCGGAGGAACATCTCAGCGTTATTCTGACCGCCACGGAACACGGTTACTATGAAAGCGCATTGGAAGCTGAGCGACTTGCCAAGGAAGCGCTCCAAGCGATCCGCAGGGAGTTGCTGAAGCCGCGCCCGGGCGAGCAACACCCCAGCCGGGACCTTGATACCTAGGTGGACTCAGCAAGCGGGATCTCCGTCCGTCCGGCTCTGCGCTGAATTTTCAAAGAACAAGAGAATTCATAGGCCCGGTGGGAGTTGAACCCGCAAAAAGGCGGTAGTTTCTATAACTTCCATAGATGGTCATCCGGAGCGGAGCGAGGGAACTGCAGTCCGCGGCAAGATGCAGATCCCTCGCTCCCTCGGCTTCGCCAACGGCCGGCTCGGGATGACGAGGGTTGGATCGTCTCAGTTCATCCGATTGAGACTCGTCGCGAAACGCACTACCATATCCTCATGCCGGTCGATACTGAAGTTTCCATCTCTGCAACTACGCACATCCGCGCGCCGCGCGGCAGTTCCCTCTCCTGCAAGGGTTGGCAGCAGGAAGCGGCCATGCGCATGCTCATGAACAATCTTGACGAGGAAGTGGCCGAGCGCCCGCAAGACCTCGTCGTCTACGGCGGAACCGGGAAAGCCGCGCGCAACTGGGATTGTTATCACGCCATCGTCAAGTCGTTGAAGAATCTGGAGAATGAGGAGACTCTGCTGGTGCAGTCGGGCAAGCCGGTGGGAATCTTCAAGACGCACGAGTACGCGCCGCGCGTGCTGATCGCCAACTCAAATCTGGTTGGACATTTTTCCAACTGGGAGAAATTCAACGAACTGGAACGCGCCGGGCTGATGATGTATGGACAGATGACAGCCGGATCGTGGATTTACATCGGGTCGCAAGGGATCGTGCAGGGCACATACGAAACCTTCAACGCGGCGGGTGACAAACACTTTGGCGGCGACCTGAGCGGCAAGCTGATCGTCTCGGGCGGCATGGGTGGCATGGGTGGCGCGCAACCGCTGGCGGCGACCATGACGGGCGCGGCATTTCTTGGAATTGACGTCGATCCCGAGCGCATCAAGAAGCGCCTGAAGACTGGCTACTGCGATTTTCTGGTCACGACGCTAGATGAGGCGCTGCGCATTCTGAAAAATGCTGTCCGCAAGAAAGAAAATGTTTCGGTCGGGTTGGTGGGCAATTGCGCCGACATCATTCCGGAGCTGGCCGAACGCGGCGTGGTGCCGGACATTCTGACCGATCAGACATCGGCGCACGATCCGCTGAACGGATATGTGCCGAATGGCATGACCCTCGAGGCGGCGCTGGAGTTGCGCAAGCGTGATCCGCAGGCATATCAGGAGCGCTCGCTCGACGCCATGGCGAAGCACGTCGAAGGCATGCTGCGCCTGCAGAAGATGGGCTCGGTCACGTTCGATTACGGCAACAACATCCGGACCTTCGCCTTCCAGCGCGGAGTGAAGAATGCTTACGATTTTCCGGGATTCGTGCCGGCTTACATTCGTCCACTATTTTGCGAAGGGCGCGGGCCGTTCCGCTGGGCAGCGCTTTCGGGCGAAGCGTCGGATATTGCGATCACGGACGATCTCGTGCTTGAACTTTTTCCCGAGAATCGCAGCCTGCGCCGCTGGATTGATCTGGCGCGCAAGCGGATCAAGTTTCAAGGGCTGCCGGCGCGCATCTGCTGGCTGGGATATGGCGAGCGGGCACGGTTCGGCCTCGCTATCAACGATCTGGTGAAAAAAGGCACGATCAAAGCGCCCATCGTGATTGGACGCGATCACCTCGATTGCGGGTCGGTGGCCTCACCCTTCCGCGAAACCGAGAGCATGAAGGACGGCTCGGACGCCATTGCCGACTGGCCGCTGCTGAACGCGCTTGTGAATACTGCAGCGGGCGCGTCGTGGGTATCGATCCACAACGGCGGAGGAGTGGGGATTGGCTACTCGCTGCATGCGGGCCAGGTCACGGTGGCCGACGGTACCGACATGATGGCCAAGCGCATTGAACGCGTGCTGACAACGGATCCAGGTATGGGCGTGATCCGGCATGTGGACGCGGGGTACGACGAGGCGAAGAAGTTCGCGGAGAAGAAGGGCGTATGCATTCCGATGGCGCGATCATGAACACCTACCACGGAGGCACGGAGGTCAATTGGTCTTTTGTCTGAGGCCCTCACTGAAAGCATCATCGGCGCCGCCATTGAGGTTCATCGGGAGCTTAGCCCAGGGCTTCTCGAATCGGTCTACGAAGAGTGCATGTGCCAGGAATTACAACTGCGTGGAATCCCTTTCTTTGCGCAAGTTGAAATGCCTGTTTTCTACAAGGGACGAGAGACGAATGGGAAGTATCGCATCGATCTAATTGTCGCCGACGAGGTGGTCGTCGAATTGAAATCAGTGGAGCGCCTTCTAAGCGTCCACGAAGCCCAGTTGCTAACCTATCTAAAGCTAACCGGGAAACACGTCGGTCTGATTATTAATTTCAATGTTCCCCTCCTCAACCGAGGAATCCTGCGTCGAGTTCGATGATCCTTTCACTCCTCCGTGGCTCCGTGTCTCCGTGTTGGGTTTTCCCGCCAGGGCAGCAATGCAAGGCCGTCCTTTAAAACCGGAACAAGTACGACGCCTTCACAAAGAAGTTGCGGCCGTCGTTTCTTAAACGACCTTCGGCGAGGTGGTTCACGCCGCCCAAGCCATCCGGTGACAAGGGAACGCCGATGTTCTCGAGGTTACTGTTGTAGCCGACATAGACCGCCGTGCTCGGATGAACCAGGTAAGTGAACAGGAAATCGGCATTGAAGTTTTTGGAGGTCTGAAGATAGGTGAAACCAGGATTCGAGAGCACCGCGCTGTATTGCCCGATAAAACGGAACGAGAACTCCTTGGTGAACTGGTAATTCCACCTGCTCCGGATGATGTGGTTATTCATGCTGCCGAAGGGGCGCGCCAACTCGGGCTGCGGATTCGCGCAGTCCGGACAGGCCCGCAGACGAAAGAAGATATAGGTATTGTCAACGCGCAGTGATCGAGTCGGCCGAACTGTGAGGGTCACCGTAGCACTGCTGCGTTTGGCCATGAACGGGAAGTACTGAGTGCAGGTCGAGATATCCTTGTTCGGGCCGACACAGGGAGCATCGTAATTGGCGCGAGTCCCGAACCGATAGTCCGCCTGCAGGTAAAATTTGCGGAAGTAATTGGTGTTCAACTGGAATTCGGTCGTGTTCCGCGTGTATTTCTGAATGTCGTTGACGGGAATCTGTGAAAAATCCTGATTGCGCAGGCGCTCCATCTCTCTTGCATAAAAAGCCTTAATGAAAGTCTGACCGATAAGCTCCACGCTCATGGAAGGAATGTATCCGGAGCCGATCTCGTTGCCTTCATGATCGTAATTGAGGTAAGTCTCGAATTGCGGGCCCCATGAGATCAGCGTCTTCCCTTCCGGACGAAAGCTGTATTGAATTCGCTGGTAGGGATTGCGAATGTCGGGTTGGGGATCGAAGCCGGTGAGAGTACGAAAGTTGGGACTGCGGTCGGCGTAGTCCAGAAAGTAGTTAAGGTTGCGCCCATCGCGACGAAGAAGGAATTCGGCCGCGCTTCCCGTCTGATTCGCGCCCGTGGTGTTGAACTGATTGAAGGTCGGGTCACTGGGGTTGAGGGTGGCGCTGTACGCCGCTTGGAACGCGGCCACCCAGTGAGTGTTTAGCTTAAAGCGTCCATCGATACTGCCGACCCGGTTGTAGAAACCGTTGACCTCTTTGCTGGTATAGAGAGCGCCGATCGAGGATTGCGCACCGAGGTCGTAGGTGACGCGGCCAATCGCAAACAGAGCGTGGTGATCAAATAGGGGATTCCCGGGGTTGTTCGAATCCCCGGGAGTGCCCGGCGTTACGCGCTCGCTCGGGGAAGCCGTTTCCGTGACCAGCATTCCAACCCCCCAGGGCCCGTCTTTTCCGGTAAGTCTTACTCCCCATTTCGGGTCGACAATGCGGCGAGTGAATACCAGGGTGATGGGCGTATTGAAATAGTTGGCATTCTCCTGGAAGAACGGCCGGGTCTCGGGAAAGAAGACTTCAAAGCGCTGATTGACGGTGACTTGAGGCTGATCCGACTCGATCTGGCTGAAATCAGGGTTGGCGGTGACGTCGAGTACAAACTTATCCTTGAGCACCGCTTTGGCGTCCAGGCCCACTTGCCCGAAGGCATGGCGCTGCGTATAGGTGGGCCGGTTGGGATCGGTGAGGTCGAGTTCCTTAAAAGACCGGAAAATACCGTAGGGAATAAATTGCAAGTTTCTGCCCGGTGAGATTCGCTCGAGGCCAGAAACGGTCCCTTCCTGATTCAGGCGCCCCTGGATGCGGGATGAGTAAGGCGGCCAGAACGTGTCTTCGTTGTTGCGGGGCAAGCCGCGATTCAAGAGAATTCCCCAAGTTTGCGGATCGCTGTTGGAGAAACGCAGGCTACGGAACGGAATCGCGATCCAGACGACATACCCGCGGTCGGTCACTTTCCCTGCCGAGTTCCAGACCGTATCAAAGGATTGGTCAAAGTCCTGACCTTCGGTCCAGATCGCATCTTGTTGAACAC
>Ga0209698_10007547_pt1 | contig 11408 bp, 11 predicted proteins | sample LitLauG_LLR_2012_FD_187203 | JGI IMG/M metagenome (GOLD analysis project Ga0209698, IMG submission 187203) | Freshwater sediment microbial communities from Pennsylvania, USA - Little Laurel Run_MetaG_LLR_2012 (SPAdes) (version 2) | ecosystem: Environmental > Aquatic > Freshwater > Creek >... | reverse complement strand
GACCTAGCATGCGCGCCCGAACGATGTGGCGCTATGCGGTGACGTCCTTTCTGGGCGCGTTTCTTCTCTTCGGCGTCGAGCTGTTGATGGGGAAATTCGTCCTGCCCATTTTCGGCGGGACCCCCGCCGTGTGGACGGCGTGCCTGCTCTTTTTCCAGACGGCGCTGCTTTTCGGCTACGCCTACGCCCACTGGGTCCAGATCAAGCTGTCGCTGCGGCGCCAGGCCGTACTTCACATGGGCCTGTTGGCCGGCGTGGTGGTCCTGTTGGTGTTGCGGGGAGTGGGCCGCGGGTCCCCGCTCACCCCCGGGCCGACGGCGCCGCTGGCCGGGGGCGACTTCACCGGGCAGGCGCTGTGGATGTTGGCCCTGACGGTGGGCGCCCCCTTCGCGGTGCTGGCGGCGACCGCGCCGCTCGTCCAAAGCTGGTTCGCAGCCGAGGGCTCCAAGGTGTCGCCCTACCGCCTCTACGCGCTGTCCAACGCGGGTTCGGTAGCGGCGCTGCTCGCCTACCCCACCCTGGTGGAACCGTTCCTCTCGCGGCGGGCCCAGGCCTGGGCCTTCGCCGCGGCGTTTGTCGCGTTCGCGCTGGCCTGTGCCGGGTGTGCGCGGCGCGCGGCGCGGCAAGAACAAGCGCCCGAGCCCGAGCCCTCCGCGCCTCAGGCCCGCCCAGGCCTGCTGCGCCGGGTGGCGTGGGCGACGTTGGCGGGGTGCGCGTCGGTGTTGCTGGTGGCGACCACCAGCGAGCTGTCGATGATGATCGCCGCCGGGCCGTTCCTGTGGATTATCCCGATGACGCTGTACCTGGCGTCCTTCATCATCTGCTTCGAATACGAACGCCTTTACGCTCGGGTTCCGTTTGTCCTTTTGTTCGGCGGGTTCTTGTTTGCGCTCATCAAGGCCCCGTTCGACTCGCTCCCCTTCCTCACCCGCGAGGTGGCGTGCGGCGGCGTGCTCTTCGCCAGTTGCATGGTGCTCCACGGAGAGCTCTACCGGCTTCGACCCCCCGCCCGGGCGCTGAGCGCCTTCTACCTTCAAGTCTCGTTGGGGGGCGCGCTCGGAGGCGCTTTCGTCGCCGCCGCGGCGCCGCGCCTGTTTCGCGGGTTCGCGGAGTACCCGTTGGCCCTGGGAGTCACAACCGCGGTCGCCGCCATCGCCCTGCTTCGGGAGCCGAGGGAACGCCAGTGGGAGCGCACCGGCGGCACCCTGGCCACGCTCGGCGCGGCGGCCTTGGGCTTTTTGATGTGGGGCTACGTCACCACGCAATGGAACGCCGATTCATCGTTGCGCTGGCAGGAACGCAACGCGCTGGGCGTCTTACGCGTGTGCGAAGTCTCGCCGGAGGACCCCGAAGAACACCGTTGGGTGCTCTACAATGGCGCCATCCAGCACGGCTCCCAATATGCCCGCGACGACAAGCGGCGCGTGCCCAGCACCTACTACACCGTCGACAGCGGGCTGGGTCAGGTGGTGGCGCGGCAGCGCGCCCAAGCCCGTGCGCGCGGCGAGGGCGGCATCCGGTTGGGCGTGCTGGGCCTGGGGGTGGGGACCGCCGCGGCGCTGGCCGAAGCGGGAGACCGGGTGCGCTTCTATGAGCTCGACCCGTTGGCCATCCGGCTCGCCCGCGGCGAAGGCGGCTTCTTCCACTACCTGGACGACAGCGCGGCGCGGGTGGAAATCATCCAGGGCGATGCGCGGCGAATGCTCGAGGACGAGGCCGCCGCGCCCGACCCGCCGCAATTCGACGTGCTGGCCGTGGACGTTTTCAGCGGCGATGCCATCCCGGTGCATTTGCTCACCGAAGAAGCGGTGCGGCTGTTCCTGCGCTTTCTGGCCCCCGGCGGACTGCTGGCGCTGCACATCAGCAACCAGCACCTCAACTTGGGGCCGATGGCCATGGGCCTGGCGGAGCGGCTGTCCTTGAACGCCTTCGAGGTGATGACTCAGAAGGGCGGACAGGGGCTGTCCAGCCGGTGGGTGATTCTGGGCCCGCCCGCGGCCATGCCGGACCCTCACACCTTCAAGCGCAAGGGGGTGACCGTGTTTCGCAGCATCACCGCGACCGCCTGGACGGACGAGCGCAGCTCCCTGTTGCGCGCGTTCGACTGGGACTAAGTGACGGTGTCGTTCTTTCTCCAAAGAAGAAGAGCGGAGGCCTCGTTTGCGGGAAAATCCGGCGAAATCGCACTTCTTTGGAGAAATAGCGACACCCGTTGCGAAAGTACCGATCGACGCACAGCGCTTTCGCGGCCGTTCGATTTCGGGCGGCGTGCGATGAGGAGCGTTGTTGTCGCGGTCCTTCTCCAGGCCTCTCTGTCATTTGCTCAACCGCTCGTCGGCAACGTCGGTGAAAGGGACGCAACCGACCGGCCGATCGAGCTGAGCGCCGAAGAGCTCAAGGATTACCAAGCGCTGCTCCGCGAGCCTGAGGTCCTCTTCTTGCGCAAGACCTTTGACCGCTTTGCCAAGGGCGACGTCCAGGGAATCAATCCCATCGCGCTGAATGGAATCCAGGAAAAGCACACCGACGGACTACGGCACTTCGACGCGGCCTACTTCAAGAGCAAGTTCATGTTGGTACAGATTGCACCATTCCTTGGTGGAGGACGCGTGCTGTCCGTTGTCTTCGTTGACAAGCCGGATCGCATGTTCGACTGCTGGGTCTTCAAGACTAGGGATTCAGGTTACGACCTGAGGGCGTTCACCCAGGACACGACCTTCCAACCCAGGGAGATCCAAATCATCTATCGAAACTTCTTGAAGGACCCCAAGCTGCGCCTTTGAGTCGCTAGGCTCGCGCGACCGGGCCTTGCGCGCTCATCAACCGCACCGCCGCGGTCACCTTGGACGCCGGCGCATGGAACACGTGGGCAATGTTGCGCACGAAGAAGCGCCCGGGAGGAGTCACCGTCACCCGGCCGCCCTCCAGGCTCACCAGGCCGTCGTCGACGAAGGTCTTTAGCCCTTCCACCTCGCGAGCCCACGGGGACAGGCTGCCTAAGTCGCAGGTGAAGTTGCACATGATTTCCTCGATCACCCGGCGGCGCACCCGGTCGTCCGCGGTGAGGCGATAGCCGCGCAGCGTTGCGAAGCGCTTGGCCTGCACCGCGTGCGCATAGCCCTCCAACTCCCGAATGTTCTGCGCATAGAGGCCGTCGATGTCGCTGATGGCCGACGGCCCGAACGCCACCACGTCGGTCGCGGGAGCGGCGGTGTAGCCCTGAAAGTTCCGCCGGAGCTTGCCCTGTTGCTGCGCGCGGGACAGTTCGTCGTCGGGGAGCGCGAAGTGGTCCATCCCGATGGACGTGTAGCCCCCTTTCGTCAGCCGCTCCCACGCCCGCCGGAAGAGCGCCGCCTTGGGGCCCGCGGCGGGGATAGCAGAGGCATCCAATTGCTGCTGGTGCGGCATCTGCTCCGGCAGGAATGCGAAGGCGTACACCGCCAACCGATCCGGTCGAAGCTCGAGGATGCGGTCGAGCGTGCGATCCCAGCTCTCCAGGGTTTGCCCCGGCAACCCGTAGATGAGGTCGTAGTTGATGCCGCGAAAGCCCAGCTTCCGCGCCGCCTGGGAAAGTTCCTCCAACCGCGGACCCACGTTCGCGCGCCGCACCGCCCGCTGGACCACCGGGTCCAGATCCTGAACGCCGAAGGAGATCCGATTGAAGCCGAGCTGTGCCAGCCTCTCGAGCTGGGAAAGCGTGCAGGTGGCAGGATTGACTTCGACCGACACCTCCGCCCCACCGGCGAGCTTGAAGCGCTCGAAGAGCGAAAACCACAGCTCCGAAAGCTGCCGCTCATCCAAGAACGTGGGCGTCCCCCCACCCCAGTGAAGTTGGATGACGTTGCGGCGCGACCCGAGAAGCCCGGCGGCGTTGCGGACCTCGTGGGCGACGGTGCGCAAGTAGGCGTCGGCCGATTCGTGGCCCTTGCCCACCACCACGTTGCAGCCGCAGTAGGAGCACAGGGTCCGGCAAAACGGGATGTGCACGTAGAGCGACAAGGGCCCGGGGTGCTCGGCCGCGCCGATGAGCCCGCGGGCGAAGTCATAGGCGTCAATGGAATCCACCCACTCAGACGCGGGCGGGTAGCTGGTGTACCGGGGAACCTGACCTTCGTACTTCTTCAGCAGGGCATCATCGAACATGAACCGTAAAGATTGCATGAGTCATTCCAGGCCATTCGGAGCCCTTGGCCTGCACGGGGTGCGTCTGAGCCGGAAATGGGGCGCAGGTTTTGCGCCCAGGCGCTTATTCTTCGCCCAACTCGAACAGCTCGTAGCGGGCCTTCTTCATCCCGACCGCCAGATAAGTGGCTTTGGCGCGGACATTGTGTCGCTCGACATAGAGGCGCAGGCCGCGGACGCCGGCTTTCCGGGCCTGGGTCCGCACCGTTCGGTAAAGCGCCTCGAAGACGCCCTGTCGCCGGAAGGCCGGAGCGACGTACACCGATTGAATCCACCACCAGTCGCCGTTGCGCCAGTCGCTCCACTCGAAGGTGACCATCAACTGGCCGCACACCTGGCCACCCCGGTGGGCCACCAGGTAGCGCCCCTTGCTCGGGTCGGTGAGGACCGCCTTAACCCCGGCGCGCAATACCCGCGGCCGCAAGCGGATGCGCTCGCTTTCCCAGGCCATCGCCTGGTTGAAAGCCGTCAACGTGTCGAGGTCCGCCAAGCGCGCCGGGCGGACGCGAAACGGCGCCCTACCCCCCATCGGTCGTCTTGGGCGCGTCCGGCTTCGGCGGAATGTTGAGCACGCCCTGGGGGAAGAGGTCGCAAATCCAGGCCACAATGTCGCGCAGGCTCAAGACGCCGGTGGGCCGCTGCTGACCGTCGACCAGCGGAATATGCCGGTAGCCCTCGACCGTCATGTGGCGCAGGGCGTAGGCCACGCTCGCCGTTTCCGGGAGGATGTCCGGGTCGGCGGTCATCACTTTGGCCACCGGGGTGGTCAGCGGCAGAGACGCCGGGACGACCTTTCGCAGCACGTCGCGCTCGGTGAAAATGCCCGCCAGCTTGCCGTCGCGAACAATCAACGCGCAGCCCACCTGCCGCTCGTTCATGGCGGAGATGGTCTGCCCGAGCGTAGCGGTGATGGGCACCGTCACCAGGGTCCGCCGGCCCACCTTGGAGAGTGGCTCGCTGAAAATCGCACCGCGAATCTGCTTCTCGTCGTCGTAGGACTCGTCGAACTCGGACGAACGCCGCTCGCTGCCGACTTGGTACTGGGCTGCCATGGATTTTCCCCCGCGTGAAAGAAGGCGCGATTGTTAGCACCCTTTTAGGGGAAGTGCCCGGTTGCCGCGAGCAAGTCCAGCCGCGCCTGGCGGACCGCGTCCTCGGCCACCACCGCGCTGGTTTCGGCGTCAAGCGCTGCCCGCTGGGCGTCAATGACTTCCAGGTTGCCGGTTGCCCCGGCCTGGTACGCCTGGGTAGCCAAGTCCAGCGCCAAGCGCCCGCGGTCTGCGGCCTTCTGGGCGGAGACCAGCGCGTCGTCGTTGCGTGCCAACGCCTCGTAAGACAACCGCACATCCGAGTGTGCCTGGCGCAGCGCTGCATCCCATTGGGCGTGCGCCTCGGCCGCTCCGGCTTCGCGCTCCTTCTTGAGACTCGGCCGAAGACCGCCGTCGTAGAACGTCCAGGACAAGATGAGCTGCGCCTGCCAGCCGGTCTGAGGCACCGTGCTCAAAGGTGGGTTTTGGTAGAACGGCTGGGCCACGCCCAAGACCAGCGGCATGTAGTCCAGCCAAGCGTCCCGCAGAATGTGGTCCGCGGCCTGTGCCCGAACCGCCGCGGCCTGCACGTCCACGCGCCGCGCGTCCGCTTCGGCGAGCGCCGCGCCCGAAACCGGGCCCTGGGCAAAACTCGGTTCCTGCACCGCGTCCAGAGGCGCGTCCGTCCCGGTGAGGACGCCGAGCGCTTCGCGGACCCGCGCCAAGTTGGTGAGGGACACCTGGACCTGCGCCTCGTCGGAAGCGAGTTCCTGCTCGGCGCGGACTTCGTCGACCCGGTTGCCCACACCGCCCGCGAAGCGGGTGTGAGCAAAGGCATAGTGGGCTTGAGCGGTCTCGCGGGCGCGCACCGTCACGTCCACCACGCGCTTTTGCGCCACCACCGCCAGGTAGGCCCGACCCGCCGCCACCGCCACTTGGCGGCGCACATCCAGCTCGCCCCGCGCGGCCGCATCCAGCGCATCGGCCCCGTGCGACCACTGCGTCCACCGTACAGGAGCGAGCAAGGGAACGGTCAGCACCGCGCTCGCCGACTGCTGATTCATCGGCAGCTGCACGACCCCGCCGACGTATCGGTTTCCGTCGAGGCGCTGCAACATGGCGTTGCCGACCAACGACGGCAGCGCCCCCGAACGGGCCTCGCCCAGCAAACCCTCGGCTCGCTTCACCTCTTCCGCCGCCACCTGGGCCGAGGGGTTCTGCCGCAACGCCCGGCTCACCGCCTCTTCGAAAGTCACTTGCTCTGGCGCCGCGCCGGCATCCATCGGAAACGCCGCCAGAAGGAGAGCTGCACCGGTCAAAGTCATGAGCGAGGCGTGAGATAGCCGCGAGCAGGCTTCGCGGCAACGATTGTCAACGCGCGCGTTTCGAGTAGGGTCCCAAGGCGCACGATGCGACTGGGATGGGTGGGTCTTCTTTGGATTGCAGGCGCGGCCTGGGCCGCGGCACCGGACCTCACCAGCCCACCTGCCGTCTGCGATGACGCATACGCGGGTTGCCGGGAAGACTGCACCATTCAGTTCGGCACGTCGGTACAGACCCGCAACAAGATGGGCAAGTGCCTGCGCAAGTGCACTGCCACGCACGACACCTGTCTGGAAAAGTACCTAAAGCCCAAGCCGTCTCCCCACGGGGCAGACGCCGGGGCGGACGCCGGAGCAGTTCGGCCCGGCGTTGCCGATGCGGGGCCGCCGCGAAAGGCCGGCGCCGATGCGGGGACCCCCGACGCAGGCTCTGACGCCGGCGCGCCCAAAGCAGCGAGCAAGGCGGACGCCGGGAGCGCCAAGGACGCTGGCGCAGGCGACGCTGGACGCTCGGATGGCGGGGCCTCGACGAAGAAGAAGGACCTGTCCCACTGGGACGCGGACGAAATCAAGTAGCCAGGCGCACCCCGGCGATGACCAAGGCGCCACCTATCGCAATCTCCCAGGTCAACGGATCTCCCAAGAGCGCCCACGCCGCAAGCGCGGTGGCGACCGGTTGGAGGTTCGAAAACACCGCCACCCGCGACGCCGGCAACTTCCCCAGCGCGTAGTACCAAAGGAAGTAGGACACCACCGAAGTGAGCGCGGCCAGGTACACGATGCCTCCCCAGGCCACTGCGCTGGCCGCCTGCACCGCTCGGATGTCCAGAACGAACGGGGCGGCGGGCAGCGAGACCAAGATGCCGGCAAGCAGCGTCCACGCCGTAGCGCGGAAGTAGCCGTACTCGGCGATGAAGCCCTTGCCCTCGGCGGTGTACAGCACCCAGGAGACCACCGCGACCAAGAGAAACAGGTCTCCCACGAGCGGGCCGGCCGCTGCGCCCAGGCCCCGACCCAAGAGCAACACCACCACGCCTGCAAAGGCCACGACGATTCCGAACAGCACCCGCGCTGAGGCCCGCTCGTGCGAACGCAAGAGCTCGTAGGCGAACACCCCCACGGGGGTGAGCGCGTACAACAGCGCCGCGTGCGCCGGCACCGAGTGCGAGAGCCCGACAAAGAACGTGGCCTGGTTGACCGGGCAGGCCAGGATGCCCAGGGTCACCACCTTCGCCCACGCCCCCCGCGGCGGCAACCGCGGCCGGGGCGCGAACACCAGCAGCACCGCGAACAGCACGCCGCTCAACAGAAACCGACACATCAGCAAGGTGAGCGGCGCCAACTCCTGGAGCACCCGCTTGGCGAACAAGTAGGTGCCCGCGCTGATCAGCACCTGGGTAAGCAGCGCGGCGTACACGCCCCACGGTGGGCGGGCCGAAGGGGAAGAGGTCGTCACGCGAGGAACGTCCCTATATCAGCCGGGCCAAGGCCCACACCGCCGCTTCGCGCACGGCAGGGTCGGGGTCTGCGCAAAGGCGCTGGAGGACCGGGCCGGCCGCGGCATCGCGCGCCGCGCCCAAGGCATACGCCGCGTTGCGCCGCAGCCCCGAGTACTTGGCGCGGGCCAGGGCGGTGCCGGGCACGCATTCTTGGTACTGCTCCGGGGTGAGCGCCGCCAGCGCCAGCACGCTCAAGGACGCCACGGCGCGCGGCGCGAAGCGCTCGCCCGCGGGTACCGGCCGGCGGTTGAGCGGACACTCGTCCTGGCAAATGTCGCAGCCGAAGGTCAGGTTCTCGAAGGCAAGGCGTAAGGGTTCCGGCACCGAACCGCGGTTCTCGATGGTGTGGAAGGACAGGCAGCGCCGGGCGTCGACCGCGCCATCCCCGGGCAGGGCCTCGGTGGGGCAGGCGGTGATGCAGGCGGTGCACGTCCCGCAGCGGTCTGGGGCCGGGCCGGAGGCGTAGGCGTCCACCGCGCGATCGAGGATGAGGCAGGCGAGCACGACATAGGAGCCGTAGGCCTCGGTGATGAGGCAGCCGTTTTTCCCGACGTAGCCCAAGCCGGCGCGAGCGGCCCACACCTTCTCCATCACCGGCCCCGCGTCGACCGACCCGTAGCCAGCCACGTCGGGGTGGGCTTCCTTCAGTCGGCGCCGAAAGCCGCGGAGTCGATCGCGCAGCGTGGCGTGGTAGTCGCGCCCGCGGGCGTAACGGGAGATGGAAGCGTCCGCCGGGCCATCCACGTAGTAGTTGCAGGCCAGCGCCACCACGGTGGCGGCGCCGGGGAGGAGCCGCTGCACGTCAAGCCGCTCGGCGGCGCGCGCTCCCATCCAGTCCATGTCCGCGTCCATCCCGGCTTCCAGCCAACGGCCCAGGGCGTCCGGGGGAATCGGCTCGGCCCGGGCGAAGCCCACCAGGTCAAAGCCTGCGGCCCGCGCCCATTCGGTGAGCGCGCGGGCGGACAAGGGCGTCAGCGCTTGGGCGGCGTCCACGGCACGTCCTGCACGCCGGCCCGCAGATTGGCCATCCGGGCCATGGTGAAGAGCATGTCGGACAAGCGGTTCAGGTACACCACCACGTCCCGAGAAGCCTGCCCCTCGCGAAAGCGGGACACCACTTTGCGCTCCGCGCGGCGGCAGACGGTGCGGGCCAAGTGCAGCGCGGACGCCGGTCCGCTCCCTCCGGGAAGGATGAATTGGCGCAACGGGGGAAGCTCGCGGTCGTAGGCGTCGATGGCTGCCTCCATCTGCGTCGCCCAGTCCGGCCGGACCTGCGGCACGTGGGCCGCCGCCTTGGTGCCAGCGGGCGTAGCGAGCACGGCGCCGACAGTGAAGAGTTGGTCTTGAATGGAGCGGGCCAGGGCGTCCAAGTCGCCGGCCAAGCCCAAGGAGCGCGCCAGGCCAACGGCGGCGTTCAATTCGTCCACTTCCCCGTACGCGTCCACCCTGGGGTCGTCCTTGGGAACGCGTCCGGCGCCGAACAGCCCCGTTTCGCCTTCGTCACCGCTGCGCGTGTAGATAGGCACGGCGGGCGTCTTACTAGAGGTCCGACTCGTTGAAAAAGCTCACCCGCATCCCCTGCGCGCCCGGCGTGACCACCACCCGCACTTCCTTCTTCAGCGGTACGCCGCCCGAGTCGATGGTTAAGAGGTAAGTGAATTCGATGTCGGAGCCTTTGGGGACGGTGCGTTTCCAGGCGTAGTAGAGGTGCGGCTGGACCTGGGACGTGTCCGCTCCCGCGCCGCGGGCCTCCTCGACCAGCTTGCGCTCCTCGGCGACGCGGGTCGCGGCGATGCCTTGGGCCAGGCCCAGCGCGGCGGTGTGGTCGCGCTCGATGTAGTAGTGGTCGATGAACGCCTCGGCGAGGCCTTGGGCGCCCTTGGGCTTGGCGCACGCCGCCAGCGCGAGCAGACAGAGGAGGCTCGCCTGGCGGCGCGTCACAAGTCGCCCGACTAGAACGTGGTGGGCGCGGCGGAGCCGGACTTCACGTACAGCCACTTGGTCGCCGCCCAACCCAGGGCAACGAACGCCGCGGCGAACACCCAGCCGTAGTCGCTGCCGTAGGCGCTGGGGAAGTGGTTGCTGATCATGAACAGCATCAGCGGCACGGCCATATAGGTGTTGTGCTTTGACCGCAGGCCCGCGGTCGCGGGGACGGCAGCGTCGGGGGCCGGAGCAGTGCCCTTCACCCCGGCGATGATTTTGCGCTGAGCGGGCCAGATCCGCATCCACACGTTGGCGGCCATGATGGTGCCGAACATCGCGCCCAAGTGAATGAACATCGCCCGGCCGCTGAAAATGCGCTGCAGGCCGAACGCCACCGCCACGACCAGGACGAAGGAGATGGCCACGCCGACAGTTTCATTCTTGGCGAGCGGCTTCCACATCATGTCGTACACCGCGAAGCCGACCACCAAAAGGCCCAAGCCCACGCCGGTGTAGGCGCCGGCGCCGTTCAAGGGGCCGCCGTTGGGAGGCGCCATCACTCCGCCGCCGTAATAGACAATGCCCAACAGCAAGATGCCGGTAATCCAGGTGTAGGCAGCGCCCCAGCGGAACCAGTAGAGGGCGCGCGGCATCAGCTCGGGAAGAAGCTTCTTCTTCGACTCGGCGTCGTACGCCTTCGCGAAGTGGGCGTTGACGAAGTTGAAGAACCACAGATGCCCAATCCAAAGAATACCGGCGACCACGTGTACCCACCGGAACGCCAGATTCAGCCACTCCTGCATGGACTCCATGAGTTTGATCCTCCTTAAGCCGGGCTTCTAACCCAAAGTCTTACGGATAAGGCGGCGAAATTTGAGAGGCAGACGGTGGACCGGAGCGTGCATGCCCCTTGGGGTTGCCATGAGGACCGCGCACTCCAAGCGCCCGCTGGTGGAAGGGATTGCGCGGCTTCGATCGTGGAGCTCGATGCGCGTGTTCCTGGTCGCCAGCGCGCTGCTGATGGGCATCACCGCGTTGGAGCTCCTGACGCCCCAGGAGATGTCCTTCTCCGAAGCGTTCCTGGTGCCGGTGATGTTCGTGGCGCTCGCCCGCGGGCTGCGCTGGGGCGCTGGCTTCGCCGCGCTGTCATGCGCTGCCGGACTGCTTCACGAGCGCGTCGAGGGCATTGCCTATTCGAAGGCCTGGTTTCCGTTTTGGAACTGGGGCTTGCGGGCCCTGTCCTTCATCGCCTTCTCCGCGTTCCTCGCGGCCTTGCGCGAGCGGCTCGCCGCCGAAACCGCGCTGGCAAGGGTCGACCCACTCACCGGCGCTTTGAACGCGCGGGCCTTCCACGAGCGGCTGCGGGTGGAGTTGGCTCGCGTCGCCCGAGAGCGACAGCCGCTGTCGTTGATCTACCTCGACCTGGACCGCTTCAAGGCACTCAACGATTC
>Ga0209698_10007546_pt1 | contig 11410 bp, 8 predicted proteins | sample LitLauG_LLR_2012_FD_187203 | JGI IMG/M metagenome (GOLD analysis project Ga0209698, IMG submission 187203) | Freshwater sediment microbial communities from Pennsylvania, USA - Little Laurel Run_MetaG_LLR_2012 (SPAdes) (version 2) | ecosystem: Environmental > Aquatic > Freshwater > Creek >... | reverse complement strand
ATACTGCTCCGTCGTAGCTCCGCCCACACCTCTGATCAGGCGTGCTCCATATTCGCGGGCGACTTGCACGGTACCATCGCGCGAGCCGTGATCCACGATCAAAATCTCATCGCATGGATACAGCGTCTCCAGGCACCGTCCCAGCCGCAGAGCGTCATTTCTTGTCTGCAACAGCGCTGTAATTCGCCGCATCGAGGGTCAACCTTGGCCCAAAGTGTACGCGAATCGCCCGATTGCGTGATATCCGGTCAGGCCAAACCCGAGCTCCTTTAGATCTGCAGCACGTCGCCGTCACGCGCCACCATCTCATACAGCACTGGATTGACGAAAAATCCAATGAACAGTCGCGAGATCAGCCCGGCGACGATGACAATTGCGAACGGCTTCTGTGTGTCCGATCCGATCCCCGTCGATAAAGCGGCCGGCAACAAACCGAGGCATGCGACCAGGGCCGTCATCATGATCGGCCGTAGCCGCAGCAGCGATGCTTCTCGCGTCGCGTCGCGAATCCCCATGCCCTCTTTTCGTAGTTTGTTGATGTAAGAGACCAGAATGACGGCTGTTTCGACCGAGACCCCAAGCAACGCCAACAGGCCCAATACCGACGACACGCTGAACGGAGTATGGGTGAGCTTAAGCGCCACCAGCGCTCCTACCGGCTCCGTCATGATTACGCCCAAGGCAATCGTCACGGGAAACTTGACGTTGCCGTAGAGGGCGAACAGGATCATGAATATCAGCGCGACCGCCAATGGACCGATGACGTACATTTGCGACTTCGCCTCGAGAAATTGGCTATATTCGCCTCCCCATTCCATCCGGTAGCCTTGCGGCAGGCTCACTTGTTTCTTGACCGCCGCCTGCCCATCCCGCACAGCGCGTTCCAGGTCGCGACCCTCCACGCTGTACTGCACTCCGATGTAGCGGGAGTTGTTTTCGCGATAGATAAACGACGCGCCGTTCCCCTGCGTGATGTTGGCGAGCTGGGTCAGGGGGATTTGCTGGCCGTCCGGGGTCCCCACCAACAGGTTCCCAATGGCCGTGGCGCTGCTGCGGAACTGCGGTTGCATGCGGACCACCAGGTCGAACAGTTTCTCTCCTTGAATCACTTGGGTGACTGCCTGACCACCGACCGCGGCCGAGATCACAGCTTCGACGTCGGCGACATTGATCCCATATCGCGCAATCTTGTCCCGATTCACGTCGATCAGCAGGCTGGGCTGTCCCAGTTCGCGGACCACCGTCAATTCCGTGAAGCCCGGTACCGTCGAAAGTGTGTTCTTGATCTGAATGGCTTTGTCCTGCAAGACGTTCAGGTCCTCGCCATAGATTTTTACGGCCAAAGAGCTTTTCAGCCCGGTGAGGGCTTCGTCCACTGCATCTTCGGCAGGCTGCGTGTAATTGAAGATAATTCCAGGAAACGCGGTGAGCTTTTTGTTGATGGATTCGATAAGCTCTTTCTTCTCGCTGATCTCGCCCTTCCACGACTGATCTTTGTACGGCTTCAGCCCCACATAAAACTCGCAGTTAAAGAAGCCCGTCGGATCGGTACCGTCGTCGGGTCGCCCTAGCTCCGATCCAACCACGGTCACCTGTGGATAGGACATCAGGATGCCGCGAATCTGCGGCGCAATCTTGCTGGCCTCTTCGAACGAGATGGTGTATGGCATCGTGGCGCGCACCCATAGCGCTCCCTCGTCCAGATGAGGCATGAACTCCCCGCCGACAAACGGCACGAGCAGCAGCGTTGCCCCGAAGATCAAGGTGGCGATGGCAATCGTGGTTTTCGGACGGTTGAGCGCCCAGTCGAGTTGAACTGCGTATTTCTCCTTCATCCATTCGAAGACACGGTTGCGCTTTTCGTGGACTCCCTTCTTGAACCACAGCGACGCGAGCACGGGAATAAGCGTTAGCGTCAGGATGAGCGCGCCCACCAGGGCAAACGACATGGTCTCCGCCATCGGATGGAACAGCTTGCCCGAAGGTCCCGTCAGCGCATAAATCGGAAGATACCCGGCGAGAATGACGGCGACCGAATAAAAGATCGGACGGTCCACATCTTTCGCAGCCGCGAGAATGACCTCCTGCAGGTCGTATTTCTGTCCCTCCCGCAGTGCCAGCTCGCGGTAAATGTTTTCGATCATGACCACCGTGCCGTCGATGACGATGCCGAAATCAATGGCTCCAATCGAAAGCAGATTCGCTGCCACGTCGTGCGCATGCAGCACGATGAAGGCAAACAACAGCGACAGAGGAATTGTCAGCGCAACGATGATTGCCGCCCGAAAACTGACCAGAAAAAAAATCAGGACGATCAGCACCAGGACCATGCCGCGAAGCAGGTTCGCTTCCACCGTATCGGTGGTGAGGTCTACCAGTTCGCTGCGATCGTAGAACGGGTGGATCTTTACGTCTGGCGGAAGAACCTGGTGGTTGAGTTCTTCCGTCTTGGCTTCCACACCCTTCAAAACGTTCTGCGTCTGCTCACCGCGCAGCATCAGGATCACGCCTTCGACGGCGTCATCCTTATTCTGGAAGCCGAATTCGCCAAGCCGCGGCGCGTGCCCGATCGTGACCTCCCCTACATCGCGCACGCGGATCGGTACACCCTTGTTCGCGCCGACCACAATGTTCCCGAGGTCGTCGGTGTTCCGCACCAGCCCGATGCCGCGCACGTAGTAGAACTGTCCGCCCTGCGAATAGAAGCCGCCACCCGCGTTCGCATTGTTCGCCGCCAGCGCAGCCGTGACCTGCGGAATCGTCAAGTGATATCCGAAAATGCGCGCCGGATCGAGCAGCACCTGGTACTGCATCACGGTGCCGCCGAATCCCGAATCGTCGGCTACCCCGCGCACCGACCTGTAGGCGCGCTCCACCACCCAATCTTCGAACGTCTTCAGTTCTTGTGGCGAGCGATCCGGGCTCTCCAGCACATACCGGTAGACAAGTCCGCTTGGGCTGAATAGCGGCGACAATGTCGGTGTGACTCCCTGAGGCAGAGTCGCCTGCGCCAGTCTTTCGAAAACGATTTGCCGCGCGAAATAGCTGTCGGTGCTTTCTTCAAATGTCAATCTGACATCCGACAGGCCGTAGAGCGAGATCGAGCGCATGATCTCCATGCGCGGCACACCATTCATCTGCAGTTCAAGCGGAAGGGTGACCAGGCGCTCGACTTCTTCCGCCGCATGGTCCGGCCACTGCGTGATGATCTCGACTTGCGGCGGCGACAGGTCCGGGTAGGCGTCGACCGGCATGCGCTGAAACGACAGGATTCCCCCCACCGTAATGAACGCGGTAAAGACCAGAACCAGGAACTTCTGCCGTAGTGCCGCTTGGACAATTTTGTGGATCATTCCGAAGTCTGGATGCGACGACTCTCTGAGTTCTCAACCTGCGCCTTGGCGCACCAAATGCTCTCAACGCTGCAATGAGTTTGCGAATTGCAGGAACAAGCTCCCGTCGCCGATCACTCGGTCGCCCGCTTTCAGCCCGCTGGTAATCTCCGTCTGTCCGTTGGAACTTTCTCCCACCGTCACCGTTCGCCTGGCAAACTGGTTCGACGATATTGCGATATACACAAATGGCTGGTTCTCGCTGTCCCGCAAGACCGCAGCATCGGGAATCGCAATCGCGTTGGGAATGGTGCCGGCCTTCACCGTGGCCATCACGTACATGTCTTTTTTTAGCTTGTCGCCGGGATTGTTCGTCTCAATGCGTGCCTGCAGGGTCCGCGTGTTCGGATCAAGAGAAGCCGCAACGTACGAGATCCGGCCCTGGAAGACGTCCGCGTAGGAATCGGTCTGAATCGTTACCGGATCCCCAACCCGCACGTAAGGCAGATCTTTCTGATAAACATTCACCAGCACCCATACATTGCTAAGATCGGAAATCATGAAGCACTGTGTCGTGCCGGGCTGGATCAGTTGCCCCACCGATACATCCTGTTCCACAACAACTCCATCGATGGGCGCCTTCAACGGAACTTCAAAGGACGGAGGCGCTTGTACCAGCACATCGGGATCGGTCACTCCCATGACCTTCAGCGCCGCCTGCGCGGACGTCAGGTCGCCTTGTGCCTGCACCTCCGCCGACTCCGCCTGCTCCAATGCCTGTTCCGCGATCGCACGATGTTCGTAGAGGTCCTGCGTTCTGGCCCTGGCTTTTTGGGCCAGCGCGTAGGCGGATTTTGCCTTCAGGTAGTTGGTGCGCAGTTGCGAGTAATCCGGACTCGCAACGTAGAGCATGGGATCGCCTCGATTTACCTTCTCTCCCGGGACCACAGCGATCCGGCTGACCGGTCCGCTTACCTGCGTGATTACGGGAGTGGTGTGAAAGCTGTTATAGGCGACTGCGCCTGAGAGCCGCAGTGTCCGCGTGAGCGCAGTGGGTTGCACCGTCAGCACCTGCACGTGCGACATCTGGTCCGGCGGAATCATGAACAGCTCTGCAGTGTCCGCGTTCCTGGCTGTCCCCGAGTTCGCAGAGGCACTCGATCCCGATCGGCTGCAGCCAGCCAGCGCAAACAGCAGCGCGCATCCCGCAGCCATCGCGGTCCATCGTTTCCGGTGATGCACAACTGCCCTCATGGTAGATTCCTTGTCCCCACCGCCTCTTTCAGTTGTTCCATGGCCGTCATGTACGAGGCGAGGGCCTGCCGGTACGCGAGCTGGATCGCGCGGTAGCTGCGCTCGGCATCCAAAAAGTCCAACAGGCTGGCCGCGCCACGCTTGTAAGCATACTCGCTGATGTCCCGCGAATCCTGCGCCTGATTCAGGTATCCCGAGGTGTAGAGTTGCACTACGGTATCGTTGCTCTTCACCGCTTCGTAGGCATTGGACACGTCCGACAGAACCGTATCGCCTGCCGCCTGTTCCTGTTCCTGTGCCGCTGTCAGCGCATAGCGCGTCCGGGCAATTTCTCCCTGGTTGCGACTGAAAATCGGCAATTCAAAATTCGCAAAGAGCGACGCTGTGTTTTCCCCCGACACGTGCGTGAAATCGTACGTGCCGTTTACGTCCACCTTGGCATTGGCCTTGGCCAGCTGGACCTGACTGTTCGCCGCCGTAACGCCCAATTCCGCAGCCCGATAGTCCGGACGCTCGCGAAGCGCCTTCGCCTGCAAATCCTCCACCTTCGCGGTGAGCGGCTCGTACTCCAGTTCGCCGATCACGTCATAATCTGCTGGCACCGCGTTGTACCCCAGGAATTGACGCAGCCCCACCAGCGCCTGCGCCTTCGCCAGACGCGCCGAAGAAACATCGGTCTGGAACTGCAATAGCTGCAACTTGATCTTTAAGTAATCGGCCTCGCCAATGTATCCGGCCTTGAATTGCGCTTCGGCAATCTCGACCGTCTGCTGGAAGCTTTGCAAATCCTGCAGCGCGAATTGCAGCGTGGACTCCGCCAGCAGCACGCTGATGAATTGTTGTCCCACGTTAAAGATCAACGTCCGCTCCGCGTCGGTGACCTGAGCGCGGGTGACGGCCGTCTGATCGCGCGCCGCCTGCAACCGTCGCTGCCTCTTGTGGCCGCGCTCAAACAGATAGCTGATTCCGACGTCGAACTGCTGCGTCTGATTGAGGTTGGTCCCGGAAAAATCCTGCGGGCTAAAAAACGGCACAAACTGGCTGTCCATTCCAAGGGTCGGATTGGGGCGCAGATTCGCCGTGATCTCCTGCGCCTGGTTCTGCAGGATCTGGGTTCGCGTCGCCAGCAGGTTATGGTTGTGAGCGAGCGCGAGAGGGATGGCCTGATCGAGGCTGATGAGTGTGGTGGTTTGACCGGTGCCCGAAGCCGCGAGGAACAGGAAAACCGTTGTGGCCAGGGCGGAAATTCGAACCTGCCTCGAGCTCACAAGAGTTGAGATCAAAGCGCAAGAGTGGTTGCGCAACCGACCTCCCGTGTAGGCTGAAACCGGATCATGCCGCCGACCCCATATCCTTTGTAACCCTCTGGAAACCCATTAGTTTCTAAGACGTCGGGCCGCGATCAATGGATGTATTGTAATGCACGTTTCGGTCGTTTTCTTGAAGGACGGCCCCGGGGCCGTAACTAGCTGCGTACGGGGGGCAGAAGACATGATCGCATGAAAAAAGAATGCGGAGCACAAGCTCTCCGCATTCCCTCAAGACTTCGAGTAGCTACAAACTTCGCAGGAAATTCAACAAATCCTGCTGTTGCGTGGAAGCGGGCACTCCTGCCCGCCACTGCCGACATCAGCAATCAACCCGCCGAGGATGAACAACCGCCGTCACGCGCTCAGCCGCGACGGCGGTCCTGTCCACTTTTACTGTGAATCGCTCAACTTCTGCCGGTTCGCATTCGGAGGCGGTGCCTGTACCACTGTGATCGGCGCCTGCAGTGTGAAATTCAGGACTGTTTCTGACGGCAGCTTGATCTGCTGGCTCTTGGTCGCAGCCTGCACGCCGCCACCCACGCCCGCGCCCGCTGCGGCTCCGATCGCCGCACCCTTGCCGCCGCCCGCCAGTGCTCCGATGATCGCGCCAATCGCTGCCCCGCCGCCGACCTTTTCCGCGGTGTTCTTGCCGCGCGAACTGCCGGTTTTCTTGTACTGGTCGGTCTGCAGGTTATAGGTCTTCCCGCCGGACGTGATGCTATCCAGTTGCATCACGACCTCCGACTGTCCGGCAAACTTCCCGGCGCTCTTCACCGATACCAGATGTCCGGTGATCTCCACGCCCGCCGGCAGAGCTTCTTCTCCATCCGAGGTAATCGGCGCATTCAGCGTCGCGTGAAACGTGTCGCCGGTCTGGTTCTTCTCGCTGTCAATCGGATCCATCAAACGCACCGTGAGCTGCGTTCCCTGATCGATGATGAACTTCTTTGGGGGCGGCGGTGGTGGAGGAGGCGTTTGGACCGTCGGAGTATTCGCCGGCGGTGTGGCAGCTGCGTTGTCGGGCGAAGTCTGAGGTGGAGCCTGATTGTTTGCCATCATCTGACCCTGATCCGCATTCCCAGCGGAAGTCTTGGCCACGTCTGAATCATGATGGTGCTTACTCGATTTCTTCTCCTTCGCCGGCTTCGGCGTATCCGCCGGAGGCGCGTTGTCCTGTGGCGGCGCAGGGCTCGCGGGCGGCATGGCTTGCGCCGTCGTCGCACTCGGTTTGCCTTCGTTGCTCACTTCCAGGTTGTTGATCACAGTCTTTACACCCGCAATCGACGCGGCCTGCCTGCCGGCAGCCTCGCGTTGCGCATCGTTGTCGACCGTGCCCGACAACGTCACGACGCCCTGCGAAGCCTGCACGTTCAATTGCTTCGCCGACAGTCCCGAATCCTGGCTGAATTTGGTCTGAATATCGGAGGAAATCTTGGCGTCATCGGGCGCCTTCACGCAGCCCACGCCGACGCTCAGAATGATGACCAGTAAACACGAAGACAGCAAGGCAGAATTGCGTTTCATACTTGACTCCTGAAATGGGCTCGATGGGGACAAACCCACTACTCACCTATAGTTTAGATGCTTGCAACGAGCTTTGGCGATGTAGTCGCGGGTTCCAAAAGTACACTTATCGAATGGCTTGACCGTTTTTCAAGCAGTCCACAGAGGTCCCGCCGCGAACCTGCAGCAAAACTCCGCCTTGGTCCGCACAATACACTGCCGACCCTGGTGGCATCCGCGGAGAGCGCGGCGTCGCCGCCAGAACGTACCCCGCACTTCGCGATTCCGTGTCGCTGGGAGTGCATCGGCTGATGGCATACAAGTATGGTGATTCCGCCACGCGTGCGGCCAGCGCATTGTTTTCTGCATCCGTCGCGCCTTTCAGCCCGGTCGTGATCAGTAGACGGACGTCGCAGGCATAAAATCCGTCCTCGCTGGAGCGGCGCTTTTCATCTTGGATCGCGATGAATTGGTACATCAGACTCCGCGCAGCCTCTTCGGCCTCTCGCGCGCCCTCAGCATCGAGAGGTTGTGTTTGATCGTATTCCCGGAAAACTCGCTGCACGGTTGCATCGCGCCGGAATCCTTGCGCGCTCTCGCTCAGCAGATTCCAAAGGACCACGCCCGCAATCGAAAAAATCGCGAGCTGAAGATACGCGATCCACAGCGCCGCCCGGGCTTGCGCCTTTCCGTTGAGCGCCCCTCCGCTCGACTCGATGCGATTTTCGGCGATGTGTCCCAGCACAACCGCGGCAATTCCCAGCGGCGGAATGAATGCCAGGATGCTCAGCCAAAGCGCTAAGCGAGCCAATCCACAGCGCGAAGAGGCGGGAATCGCCGGTGCATGCGGAGTGCTGGCCACAGTGTCCATTGCCTACTCCACCGCTTGACCGTCGTCGGGGCAGGTGTCCATGTGATTCTGCGTGGCGCTAATCACAGAAGCTCCGTCGCTGTAGCGGCGGATGCTTTTTGTCTCATCGGCGCAGTAAACCGGCGCGTTCGGTGGATTGCTCTCGGGGTCCGGGAATCCGGTCACGGTGTACTCATCGACGTATCCCTTGTCGTTGAGCCTCCTGCAAAAGAGCCTAACCCCGTAGTGGGAATCGCGCACATGCGCGGCCAATTCGTCATCCCGGTTGTCCGGCTCTAGATAATTCAAATTGCAGGCATAGTTGCCGTGTTCCTTCCGGTAATCCTCCTGCCGAGCGAGGATCAAATGCAGCGCGTCCCTGAGATTTGAATCGTTTTGGGCCATTGCCGCCGCGGATGGATGGTTCGGGTCTCCGTTCAACATTCGTTCGACCAGAGCTGCCCTCACATAACGGTCCTGACCGAGTTTCTGATTGGCCTGATAGCCGAGGCTAATCGCGACCACAAAGATGAGTGCGACCACTGCGAGCTGAAGATAGCTGATGATCAATCCTGCAAACGCCAGCCCCGTTCCTTTTTGTCTCCCACCGCTCCCGGTGATCACCTTGCGCGAGATGTGTCCCATCACGACGGACGCAATACCCAACGGAACGATGAACGCCAGGAAACTCAGCGCGAGTGAAGCAATCGCCAGGGGATGAACATCAGGACTTGGTGTGGATGCCGGGATTGTTACATTCGATCGAACAGGCACAGGCTGGGGCGGGACAGGCGGGGTCGTCTGTGCCGCAGCCGACAATGGCTTCGCGCACCCTTTGCAGAAGCGGCGTCCCTCAGTATTGTCAAAACCGCAATGAGGACAGCGCATGATCTCTCAGGGGAGGGAATTATCGCGTGTGGGGGCGGGACGCATGTCCGTCCAATGAATCCCGTAGGGACGGGCGCCTCGCCCGTCCAGCGAGCGCAGCGAGCCTCAGTGAATGAACTTGTAATCCACGATCGACGCCGCCAGCCCGACCTTGCCTTCGTCCGGTTCCGGGGCATCCTTGGTTCGCATCACGCGCCCCTGGCAGACCACATTGCTGTTCTTCTGGCCAGAGATCTCTTCCGGCATCTCAAACACCATCTCGATCAACGCATTCACCGGCAGCGGCTGCGGTCCAATGAACAGCACGCCGCTCTGGCTGATGTTTTCGATGATCCCCTCATACCACGTGCTGGTCTTGTTGACGCGATAGCGCAGCGGAATGTCAAGTTTCAGGCGGCGCGCGCGCGGTACCCACGACGGCCGTTTCTCTCTCGCGTGGCTCCGCCGAATCCCCGTCTCGGGCTTCGAATGCTCCACACGTTCGGTGCGGCGCATGGTCGCCCAGTCATATTTGTATTCCGCCGCGCACAGCAGGCAAACCTGGTAGTAGTTGCCGTCGGCGCCCCGGCGGGGCCAGGAGAACTCGTGGGAGCAGCGCCCAAGCATAAGCACATCCATGAATTTTTGCGGCATGATGGGTAACTTCCGGGTCAGTGACTCTCGGACGCACCTCATCATCCCCCGAACTTCTCCGTTACGCTAGGTTACTTTCGTGCATGGGGATTCAAGGTAGGGTCAAACGTCGCGCCTTCAAAGGGGTAGCGCCGGCGACCCGCCGGCTGTCGCGGGAGCGTCTCGCCCCGCGCTTAGCTCCGCTCGTGTGAGATATGGGCCTCATTGCTGCAGGCCAGTTCTCGCTAACCATCATGGATCAACCGCGCCGCCCGTGTATCATCGCCTCATGGGCGATCGTTACCCCGATCTCTCCGCCTTTATCCTGGCCGGCGGCAAGAGCACCCGCATGGGCACCGACAAGGCCTTCGTCCCGCTCGACGGACGCACCCTGCTCGCGCGCGCCCTCGACCTTGCGCGACAGCTCACCTCCGACGTTCGCATCGTCGGCGACCGTGAAAAATTTGCCCCGTTTGCCCCCGTCGTCGAAGACATCTTCCCCGGCTGCGGCCCGCTTGGCGGAATCCACGCCGCCCTGCGATCCTCCCAGTCCGACTTAAACGTGATCCTCGCCGTTGACACCCCATTCGTCTCGCTCGCCTTGCTCCAGCACCTGATCACGCGAGCCCGCAAGACCCCGTCCGCTGCCGTCACCGTCCCGCGCGCCAGCGGAGGCTGGCAACCCCTCTGCGCCGTCTACCGGCGCGAATTTGCCGACGCCGCCGAGCAAGCGCTAACCCAAGGCCGCTACAAAATCGACGCCCTGTTCGATGATGGCAACACCCAAGTGATCGCGGAAGAAGAGTTGCAATCCTCTGGCTTCTCGCCAAGAATCTTTAGAAACCTGAATACCCCCCAGGAACTTTCGGAAGCAAACGCAGCCCGCGGATGATAAAAAATAGTTGAGAACGCTCATCGCTCAAAGCTCATAACTCGCAACTCATAGCTGAGAGCTGACGGCCAAATTGCATGCCCGCTCCCTACATCGAATTCCGCGACGTCTCCAAAGCCTTCGGCGACAATGTCGTCCTCGATCACGTCACCTTCGACGTCGTTCCCGGTGAGACCGTCTGCATCCTTGGCCGCAGCGGTGTAGGCAAGTCCGTCTCCCTGCATCACATCATGGGATTCCTCAAGCCCGACTCCGGCCGCGTCATCGTCGCGGGCGAGGACATCACCGACTTTATCGAAGAGCAACTCGAGACCATCCGCAAGAAAGTCACCATGGTCTTCCAAAATGGCGCTCTCTTCGACTCGCTCACCGTCGGCGAAAACGTCGCCTTCCCCTTACGTGAACAGCGAGACCTCACAGAAGAGCAGATTTACCAGATCGTCGATGGTCTGCTGCAGATGGTCGGCGTGCAGGAAATGCGCGACCTGCTGCCCTCCGATCTTTCCACCGGCATGAAGCGCTCGGTCGCTATTGCCCGCGCCTTGGCCGCCCGCCCCGAATGCGTCCTCTATGACGAGCCCACAACCATGGTCGATCCCCTCATGGCCCAACTTCTTGGCGACCTCATCAAGCGGCTCAAAATTCAGCTCAACCTGACCAGCATCGTCGTCACCCACGATATGCGCCTCGCCAAGAAACTCGCTGATCGCGTCGTCTTCCTCTACGAGGGCAAGGCCATTTTCTTCGGTACCTATGCCGAGATGGAAAA
>Ga0209698_10007545_pt1 | contig 11410 bp, 8 predicted proteins | sample LitLauG_LLR_2012_FD_187203 | JGI IMG/M metagenome (GOLD analysis project Ga0209698, IMG submission 187203) | Freshwater sediment microbial communities from Pennsylvania, USA - Little Laurel Run_MetaG_LLR_2012 (SPAdes) (version 2) | ecosystem: Environmental > Aquatic > Freshwater > Creek >... | reverse complement strand
AAATTGCCCGGTCCCAGTCCTAGGGGAATTCCTTGCTCCACGTCGAGGAACCGGGCGGAATTGCCGGTTATGAGGAGCGGACGCAGGTGACCCGCATTGGCGAAGGTCAGAGTCCGGTTAGCAGGATCAAGCACGGCGTATACCATGGTCACAAAACGGCCAGCGGGAAAGTCTTCGACCAGAAGGCGATTTAGCTTTGTAAGCACCTCACCCGGAGTGCAAGTGACCTCGACCAGGGATCGCAAGATGCCGCGAGTGGCGGACATGAGCAGCGCGGCCGCGGTTCCCTTCCCGGAAACGTCGGCCAGCACCAGCCCCCAACGGCCTTTGTCGATGGGTATGAAGTCGAACCAGTCGCCACCTACCGCACCCACGGGAATCGAAAGTCCGGACACGGTAAAACCAGGAATGGAGGGGGAGTTCTTGGGGAGCAGCGATTGCTGAATGAAACGGGCCTCCCGAGCCTCGCGAGTCATTTGCTCCCGTTGTCGCTGTTCTTGCTGAAATCGGCGAGCGTTGTGGACGGCCACTGCCACGTCGCTGCACAGGGCCTGGAGCAGCCGCAGCTGGCAGGGGCCGAAGCCATCTAGTTCGGTGTGGGAAGCGGTGAATACTCCCACCAATTGCCCCTCCACGTGGAGGGGAATTGCAACTTCCGAGAGCGTGGTTTCTTCACAGCCGATGTAATAGGGGTCCCGGCGCACATCGGGCGCGTAGCGCATCTGGCCAGTGGATGCGACGTATCCCACCATTCCTTTCCCGATTTTCAAGCTGTGGCCGGGGCCGTGGAGCTCGCACCCGGTGCAGCCATGGGCGCACGCTAGCGACAGTTCGCCCTGCTCTTGATTGTGCAGGTAGATGTCAGAATCCAGACATCCGAACGAGCGGGCGACCTCATTTACGACCTTGTCAACCAGCTGATCGAGATCGAGGATGGAGCTGATTTTCTGAGCCGCCCTTTGCAGCTTGAGGAGATCCTCCACCTGATCCGGATTCAGCAGGGGAGAGGGCGAGGGACGCGGTTCCGTTAAGTTTGAACTGGCTGCCATAGGGTCTGCTCGAAGTACTGAACTTATCAGCTGAGATGATTCATTCGATCTTCAGGACTCTTTTTTCGCGAGAGCTACGGGCGCGCGGAGTTTGGACTGCACAATCTTGGGTGTTGGCGGAATCATGGTGTTCCTGGTGATCGACCTGATAGTTCGCGCCTAGTGCTGCGCGGTGAGATTTCACACGCGTGAAGCACTACTCTTCGGTAATCCCGCAAGGGGGCGGACAATCCGGGAGATATCCGCCGCGCGGCTCGAGCGGGAAGGTTAAGAAGAAAGGATGACCGCTGCGGCCCATGGGAGCGCCCTTCTCGCTAGAGCGACCGCAGGAAATCGATGATTTCCTGCTGCTCCTGAGTTTTTAGCTTATTGAAATGCTCGATGACCTTATTGGCCTCGCTGCCCTTGCTCCTGTGATCTCTGATCGCGTCCACCAGGTTGGTTGTCCGTCCGTCGTGGAGGAAGAAGACGCGTTGTCCGACACCCCAGAGGGGAGCAGTTCGGAACTCGTCGGGTCCGGCGCCTCCCTGCGTGATGCCGTCAGCCAGGGCTTTGCCCATGTGATGGACAAGAAGGTCAGAGTAAAGATTCGCCGTCTGGCTGGAAAGCGCAGCACTTGGGTTCGTCGAAGAGCCACTCGCAATCATTTTGCCAGTGGTCAACGAAGGCGTATGGCAGTGGACACATCCTATCTTGGCAAACGTGTCGCGTCCCCTTGCGCTCGATGCTGTGGGGGGAGCAGGAGTCGGTGGGGCCAGCATCCGCATGAAGTTAGCGAACGCTTCGATGTCTGAGATGACCGCCGGGTTCGAAATGCCGCTCGAATTGCCAGTGGCCGGGGGAGTGGTTGTGAAGTTAAGGTTGTCGTTGGGAGAGGGGATGAAGGCACAGCCGGGTGTCTCATCGCGCTCCTGCGGGAACAGCTGGTTCGAAATTCCCATCTCGACGTTATAGGCTTCGCCCGCGAACATGAGAAGGGATTTGTTCTGCGCCTTCCACCCGAAACGCGTGATAGTTCCATCGTTGGCACTGAGATTAACGTTTCCGCTGAGGTGAGCGTTCGCATGTCCGTGGATACCCAGCTGGGACTTCGCCGACGCGTTGGCCTGCTGGTTGGCCAGGATGGCCGAATCGGGAATCGCTTCAATCAGCCCCGAGCCGAAGACTGGAGTCGGGATTCTGAAAACAATGTTTCGATTTCCGCCTTGGCCAGTAACCGGATTCCCTGCGGGCAGAAAATCGAACTGGGCAATATTACAGCCGGGGGCGTCAGATCGCCCCGTGATCACGAAGAGATCGTGCACTTCGCCATCCGCGTTGCCGCTCCGCTTAAACCGCGCTTCGCGGATGGGACCGCCTGGCACCATGAACCATGGCACCAGGTTCTTCGCCCCAGCCAAGGCGGCAACTTCGAGCAAGGGATTTTTCGCCGGGCTCGTTCCGCCCATGCTGGGCTGCGAGTGGCAGGAGAAACACTGATTTGAGTTAAAGCGCGGCCCCAAGCCGTTGTTCGAGCCGTTCTTTACAGCTTCGATTTCAGCGAACCTAGCCTGCCCATCCAGGAAGAACGCTGCCTCGTCCGCTGTGAGGCCCTGCAGCGGACCACCCGCACCGGCCGTGCCACCGCGCACGCCTGGGTCGATCGCAGCTGATCTGGTTTGGCCAAGGGCGTAGCCACAGGTGATCAAGGCTAAGGTCAATATCAGGGAGAGGCTCTTGGGTCCAATTCTATCCAGTGTCATCACGTCACCTCATAAGCCCAGAATGCTGGCATTGTAGACGAGTCTCTTACCTGTCTTTGACTCGGGAGGACAATCTATTTACAGAACGGCGTACACCAGACCCGAAAACGGCCTAGCCTCTCAGTTGATTGACCTTCCGACGCGGATGAACCTCAGCAACGAGGTCTGGGAGAGGGCACTCAGACTTAGCAGGGGAGTCTATCCGTTCCTTTATTCTTGCCACTCAAATGTCCGCGACTCGCTCCGATCTGATTTTCGAGTCGCGGCGACAAGGTCTGCATTCAGTTGCTGCGCAAGACCTCCATAGGGTTGACGCCCGACGCGCGGCGGGCGGGAAGGTAGCCGGATATGGCTGCAACCAGCAGCAACGCCAGCGCCATGCCTAGATAGGTCGGCAGATCCCAGTACGAGGTAGCGAACAGTAGCGAAGAAATTAGTCGGGCCACTGCGAGTGAAAAAAGGGTCCCAAGAGCCATGCCGGCGAAGGCCAATCGCAACGTGCCCGCAAGCACGCGGCGCCGCACGTGGCCGACGCTTGCGCCGAGTGCCATCCGGATGCCGATGGCTTGCGCTTGCTGCATGACCGAATACGAGATGACGCCGTAGATGCCGAGAGCGGCCAGCAACAGGCCAAGGCCGGCAAATGCCGCGACGAGCAGCATGAAGAAGCGGCGCGGGGAGACGGCGCGGTCGACGATGGCCTGAATGGGGCGGAACTCGGCGGCGGGCTGTTTGGGATTCAGTTCGCGCAGAGCGCGAAGGGCGCTCGCGGCGAGCGTGGCGGGCGGCAAGCTGGTACGGATCACGAGTTGCGCGCCGTTTGGATCCTGCTGCGTGCAGGAAGCAGACCGAAGATCGTTGCGGTAAAAACGGCTATGAGAACGGTCCAGCCCAGCGCCTGGCCGTCGATGCGGAGGCTGCTAAGCAGCGGCAGCGCCACTGATCCCTGATGCGCGAGCCATACGATCAGCATGACGGCCAATCCGAGCCCAAGGGCAGCGCCGGCAGTGGAGAGCACGAGGCTCTCCATCAGGAGTTGGCGCACAATGCGACCGCGGCTCGCGCCAAGTGCCCCACGGACCGCAAACTCCTTGGCGCGTGCGACAGCGCGAGCTAGAAGCAGGTTGGAGAGGTTCACGCCCGCGATGAGCAAAATCGCGCCCACCGCGCACCATAAGGCAATGAGGGATCGGCGCAGCTTGCCCGTAACGTAATCCTTGAGCGGAACGGGGATGAGATCGCCCTTGTAGCGGCCCAGTGTCTGGGGATATTTCGTGTTGAAATACATGTTTGGAGCGACACGGTTGGCGTCGTCGAGAGCCTGGGCGACGGTTGCGCCCGGCTTGAGGCGGCCGACGAGAGTGACGATGTTACCCCAATCACGCTCGAGATTCAGGTCGAGTGGAGTGAAGAGATCAACTTTCGCGCCGGGAGAAAATACTGCGCCAAAATCAAAACTGTCGGGCAAGACGCCCACAACGGTGATCGGAGTCCCGTTCAGCTCGACAGCTTTGCCTACGATGGCTGGATCGGAGGCGAACTGGCGCCGCCAGTAGGCATTGGACAGCAGGGCAACCGGGTGCGGACCACGAGACTCGTCCTGGGTGAACAGGTGGCCCATAGCAGGCTGCACGGCGAGAACCTGGAAGAAGTCTCCGATGACTTCGAAGCTGGTGGCGGGTTCGGGCTCTCCACGTCCGGTGAGGCGCATGTTGTCGGGGGTGGTGAAAGCCATGTATCCGGTTACACCCTGGTAGACACGGCTCTGTTCGCGGAATTCTTCGAAGGCGTCGGCGGAGTAGGTAGCGCAAGAGAGGCCGCAGGCGGTCGGCCGCGGCGCAATCCACACCAACTGGCGCGAGTCAGGAAAGGGCAGCGGGCGAAGGAGGAGTGTGTTAACGACGCTGAAGACGGCAATGTTGGCGCCGATGGCAAGCGCCAAGATGAGGATGGAGATGGCTGCGAAACCCGGATCGCGGCGAAGCGTACGGAAGGTGTAGCGAACATCCTGGGCAGAGTCAGCCCAATAGTCCTGAAGGCGTTTGCGGCGTTCCATTTTCTCCCCTATGCGCACGCCGATTTGTTGCACGGCGTGGAGGTCTCCGAACAGGCGTTCAGCTTCACGGCGGGCGGCATCGGAGGACCAGCCCTGCCTGACAAGGTCGTCAACTTTGGTTTGCAGGTGAAAGATCAGCTCGTCTTTCACGTCCGCGGCGGGATCTGGGCCGAGGATGCGGGCGTAACGACGCCAGAGAGGATTCGGTGTCATGCCATCTCCTCCTCAGGCAATGGAGCCTGCGTCGCACTCAACACTTTGGCTACGGCAGCGGCGTAAGCCTCCCACGTCTTTACTTCGTGACGAAGTTGACGGCGGCCGTCGGCGGTGAGCCGGTAGAACTTGGCTTTGCGATTGTTCTCGGAGTGTCCCCACTCGGCGTCAAGCAGTCCCTTGTTTTCCAGACGCCAGAGGGCTGGGTATAGTGTGCCTTCTTCGAGCAAAAGGGCGTCGTCGCTCTCACGGCGAATCAGGTTGGTGATGGCGTAGCCGTGAAGCGGTCCCCAAACCAAGGCTTTGAGGATGAGAACGTCGAGCGTGCCGCGAAAAAATTCGAGTTTCGCCGTATCCATTCGAACCCCTCGGAATAAAGGGGAAGACTCTCACATCTCCCCTTTGATTACTAGGGGACGTTCTGCTCGAGAATACGTTAGCGAGAAGTCGCACTGGCACCCATCTGCGAACGCAGTCAACGGAAAGCCGCATTCCTCATTTTGCGGTCGAGTGATGGATCAATCCTTAACTCATTATCTACGGCTGTTCTCTCCAAATCACTGAGCGGTGGGGACACTCCCAAAATGTTGCCTGGCTCGTCCAGTTCGATCTCACCGTGCAGTAGGTCCTCAGCATCGATAAACACGACTCGAGCCGCAGCCCGCTTGTCAGTCAAATAGACGTGAATCGCGATTCTCAGCCCTATACTCAACTCAATTTGGGTTGCGATCAATGCGCCGTGGAGGCCGACGACGATGGTCTCCCCATCGCAAGTCTGACTCTCAGCACCACGCTCAATCGTGATTACCACCTTTAGTCCTACCCATCCCGAACCATTGCCAATTGTCGAATACGATCTTTCCGCGGAAGAATTCTCCTTCGCCGCAAAACTCTTCGCTGCCGGCGGCGTTTAAGATGAATGTGAGGAATGTTTCCCTCTATGCGGCCCTGGACATTCGTCGTCATTCTCATGCTCACCGCTCTGGCGGCCGCTCAGGCGCCCGCTCAGGCGCCCGCGCGCCCGTCGAAAGCGAAGGGTCCCGCTAGCGCGACGCCACCCAAGCTCACCGAAGAGCAACGCGCCCTGCATGCCCTGAACCGCCTGACTTTTGGTCCGCGTCCGGGCGATCTGCAAAAGGTCATGGCCATGGATGTCGACGACTGGATCGAGCAGCAGCTTCATCCCGACGAGATCAACAACAGCGTCATGGACGCCAAGTTGAACCAGTTCCGCACGCTGCACATGTCCACACGCGACCTGGTGCAAATGTTTCCCACAAACACTCTCGTCAGGACTGTGGCCGAGGGCAAGGCGCCAATGCCCACGGATCCGCCGAAGCGTGCCATCTACGAAGTCCAGATCGCGATGCTGCAGGAGCGGCAGCGCCAGGAACAACTGGCGCATGAAGGCAAGACTCCCGATGCCGACACGAGAGCCAAGATCGACAAGCAGAACCGCGAGACCGCCGCCGCCCAGGCCGACGAGATCCTGTCCCTTGCCAAAGAAAAACGCATGGACGCGATCCTGGCGCTCACGCCCGACCAGCGCCGCCTGTTTGTGACGAACCTTCCGGGCTCGCAGCGCGACCACCTGCTGACCGATCTTGCTCCCGACCAGCGCGAGGTCTTTCTGGCGATGAGCGCGCCTCTGCCGGTGATCACGAGCGAACTGCTGCAAGCCAAGCTACTGCGCGCGGTCTATAGCGAGCGCCAGTTGCAAGAAGTGATGACCGACTTCTGGTTCAATCACTTCAACGTTTACCTTTATAAAGACTCGGATCAATATCTTCTGACTTCCTACGAACGCGACGTGATCCGCGCTCATGCCTTCGGCAAGTTCAGAGATCTCTTGCTGGCCACCGCTCAAAGCCCGGCCATGCTTTTCTATCTCGACAACTGGCTCAGCGAGGGCCCGAAATCACCCGCTGCCATCGCAGCCAGCAAAGGCAAGCCCGGAGCCGGCCCGGGATTGAACGAGAACTACGGCCGCGAGCTGATGGAACTGCACACGCTCAGCGTCAACGGCGGTTACACCCAGCACGACGTCACCGAACTCGCACGCGTCCTCACCGGATGGACGATCCAGCCGCTGGAACAAGGCGCGGCCTTCCAGTTCGATCCCAAGAAGCACGAGCCGGGTGACAAGGTAATCCTCGGACAAACGATTTTCGAAAACGGACAGAACGAAGGGATGCAGGTGCTCGACATGCTTGCGCATCATCCCAATACGGCGAAGTTCATCGCAAAAAAGCTGGCGATGCGCTTTGTCGCAGACGATCCTCCGCCCACACTCGTCGACCAAATGGCGAAGAAGTTTCTGGCCACCGACGGCGACATCCGCGAAGTCCTGCGAACGATGTTTAAATCGCCCGAGTTCTGGTCGCCCAAGGCCTACCGCGCCAAAGTGAAAACGCCTTTCGAGTTTGTGATTTCCTCTCTGCGAGCCACCGGCACCGACTTGACTAGTGCCCAGCCCCTGCTGGGCACGCTGAGCCGAATGGGCATGCCTTTGTACCAGATGGTGCCGCCCACGGGATATTCGATGGTCCAGTCCAGCTGGATGAGTTCAGAGTCGTTGCTCGACCGGCTGAACTACGCTCTGGCTCTCAGCAACGACCAAATTGGCGGGACGTCATTCGACGCCGGCCGCTTGCTTGCACTGGGCACACTCACCAGCCGCGGCTTCCCGCAAGCTCATTCACCGCATGGCACTGACTCCGATCAAGGCCAGGAAACCGCGCTCCTGTTGTTGGAAAATGCGTTGCTGAACGGCGAGGTGTCGACGGCCACCCAAAAAGAGATTCGCAAGGATCTTGATGACCCGCAGGTTTCGGCGCATGCCCTCGACGATCCCAAGCGCACCCTGGGCACGATGACCGCGCTGGTGATCGGCTCGCCGGAGTTCCAACACAGGTGATTTCAGCTCTTATCCGAAAGAGAGTCTCCGGCGCAGCGGATGCCGTTATAGACGCTGCGGGTTTCCGGAGTATTCGGATGGCGGGGCGTGACGCGGACAAATCTCGGGCCGTTGTACCACGAACCACCCCGCAGTACGCGGAGAGCACCGCCGGAAGGCCCGCTCGGATCCCGATCAGGTGATCCAGCGTAGTAGTCCTTTGCATACCAATCATTCACCCACTCCCAGACGTTGCCCAGAGTGTCGCGAAGTCCGAAAGCGTTGGCGGCTTTCTCAGCAACCGCATGCGGTCCGTTCTGATTCAGTTTCAAGGCTTCCAGGTAGCGCGCCGAGCCAGCATGCCAGAGATCGGTGCTGTTCAGCAGCTTGTGACCGCTGTTGTCTGCATACCAGGCGATCGCATCAGGCGTGCCGTAGCGCGGCTGGAAATCTCCGCCGCGGGCGGCATATTCCCATTCCGCTTCGCTCGGGAGACGCATTCCGGCCCACTTGCAATACGCTTCGCCCTCACCCCAGGTCAGTCCCACGATTGGTTGGCGATCGTCGTGCCAGCCCCTGTTCAAGGGTCTGCCCTCGAACATTGGCTCGGGCGGCATGGGTCGACCGGTAACTCGGGCGAATCGCTTGTACGCCATTACGGTGGTTTCGGTCTGGCCGATCCAAAATCCGTGGCTGATAACGACGTTGTGCGAAGGCCTTTCGTCATCCGCGCACTCGCGATCATCCGGTGAGCAGCCCATGGCAAACGATCCTGCCGGAATCCATACGTAAGGCAGACCATCAGCCGAGAACGTCCGCACTTTGCCGGGCTGAGGCAAAGGTTCAACCCTGGTGACAGATGGCGTAGTGGGTGGGGGCTGCCGCTTCACCGTTTGTGGCGCGGGAATCGTCACGCCGGGAGGCGCCGTCTTCTGTGCCTGGTTACCAGCCTCGCGACCGAGCCTGCGCAGGAAGACGATCAGGCTAATCGCGAGTATCACTCCAGCGGTGATCACGCCAATCCATCTCAGGGGCAGCTTTTCCCGCGGGGATGATGTGGCAACCGCCGGGCGACAAGCGCCCTGGAGGGCCTCCACGAATTTGCTGCAGGATGCAAAGCGGAGGGCAGGGTCTTTCTCGAGTGCGCGGCGTAGAACGTGATCTGACTCGGTACTGAGGAGGATGCTCGGCTCGGGCTCTTTCATCGCAATGCTGGCGAGCAACGTCGCGACGTGTTCGCCTTCGAAGGGCTTCGAGCCGGTCAGCAACATCCACGCCACCACCGCCAGGGAGAACTGATCGGAGCGGGCAGTAGCCTCGAGGCCCCGCAGTTGTTCTGGGGAGATGAACGACGGTGTGCCCGGCAGGTCCCCCGGTGCGGTCAGAGTGGCGGCTGCGGGTACGGAGGCGATTCCGAAGTCCGTCAGCTTCACCGAACCGTCGGCGCGAACCATAATGTTGCCCGGCTTGATGTCTCGATGAATGACGCCGCGAGCGTGCGCGAAGTCAAGCGCCCGCGCGGCTTCCGCAAGAATTGTCAACGCACGCTCGCTTGGCAGAAGTCCGTCAGTTTGCTGGATCAGTTCATCCAGGGTAACGCCCTGGATGAACTCCATGACGATGTAGGTGACCTCCTCGTCTTCGCCGACGTCGAAGACGGTGACGATATTGGGATGGTCGAGTGCGCCAGCCGCACGTGCTTCTCGCCGTAGGCGTTCGCGCAGCTTGGCAGCATCCTGCGATCTCGCGACCCCGGCGATGACCTTAATGGCAACCGGCCTGCCGATAGCGGGATCGGTGCCCCGGTACACCGTGCCCATTCCGCCCGTTCCTAGTTCGGCAGCGATTTGGTAACGGCCGAGGTGAGCGAGATGCGAGACAGTTTGCCCGGGCTGATGTCGGCGCGCCTCGTCCCAGGCTAGAGCTTGTGCTGCAAGATCAGCTGGGTGCGCTTGCAGGTACGCATCCGCGCCCTCGTCGGAGGCCAGCAAAGACTCGACTTCTTTGCGGAGGTCTTCGTCTTGCCCGCAGGATCGAGCCAGGAAGTCGGCTCGCTGGCCCGCTCCGTGTTCAAGAGCCAGATGATACAACCGCTCGATCTCCTGCCACCTTTCAGGCGTCATTGGATTTCCCGCTGGTCAGTTCGCGGCGGAGCCAACTTCTCGCCAGTCTCCAGTCGCGCATCACTGTCTCGACGGAAACAGCAAGCACGGTCGCGGTTTCTTCCACGCTCAGCCCGCCGAAGAAACGCAGCTCCACCACGCGACATTTGCGCGGGTCGACGGTCTCCAGGGCCCGCAGGGCATCGTCTAGGCCAACCAGGTCGACTTCCGGTTGCGGCGACACGACCAGCGCGTCATCTAACTCAACCGGTCGAAGGTTGCCGCCGCGTTTTAGCGATTGCCGGGAGCGCGCCCAGTCCACCAGAATTCGGCGCATCATCTGGGCGCACACTGCGAAGAAATGCACCCGCCCGTTCCAGTTCTCCACCGAGGCATCGATCAATCTCAGATAAGCCTCGTGAACCAGGGCCGTGGTCTGGAGCGTGTGACCGGGCCGTTCGCGGCCCATATGCACCCGAGCCAAGCGATGCAACTCGTCGTAAACAATGGGCATGAGTCGCTCGCGAGCCTCCTCCCGCCCCTCACTCCACGCCCGCAGTAATTGAGTGATTTCGTGCTGGGAAGGTTCCGCCATTGACCTGCTCAAAAGACGCTGAGAGCTTAGCACACGCCGACACGGTTCCCGTCGGCGAAAATTTTCGTGCATTCTCTTACAGGTTTCGCAGGTGGTTTCCGCTCAAGAGAGTAGGGATCGAATCAATCGTTCCGCCTTGGAGGGAGATCATGAAAAAAATAATCGCCTTAGCGCTCGCCTTGGCCACTCTCAGCTTGGCCACCATCGCCCACGGTCAAAGCCTCGGCATCACGAGCAGCGGAGTTGCAACGTGGAGTGTCCAAACCAATACCCAACCGTGGAATCAGGACCTCGGCGTCAAGTACACCCGCCAGGGATGCAATCAAACCCCTGCCGCTTGCGTGGCCTTCATCGGGACTGTGGCCGCGTCGGACAACGTCAACGTCACTCTGGCAATTCCCCTCAATTCGCTGACAACGGCCGCTTATGCGACTCAGTACAGTCAGCTCAGTCGAACCGCTCCCTATCTATTTGAGGTGAGCATCGACGATTTTGTGGATCAGTACCGCGCCCTATTCGTGACTCTTAGCACGACCCAGGCTGCGGGCCTGGTCGCAGCAGTCATCACGAACCTGAAGTCGGCGAACCCCAATCTGCGATTCGGCGCAACCATCTATGAAGATGACCTCAACAGTCCGTACCTGCAAAATGCCAAGCTGCCGGCGGCTATTCGCGCCAGGTTCGACTACATTCACCTGTATCTCCACTATCGAGCCCATGGTCCTAACTTCCCCGGTTATGTGCAGCAAGCCAAGAT
>Ga0209698_10007543_pt1 | contig 11411 bp, 11 predicted proteins | sample LitLauG_LLR_2012_FD_187203 | JGI IMG/M metagenome (GOLD analysis project Ga0209698, IMG submission 187203) | Freshwater sediment microbial communities from Pennsylvania, USA - Little Laurel Run_MetaG_LLR_2012 (SPAdes) (version 2) | ecosystem: Environmental > Aquatic > Freshwater > Creek >... | reverse complement strand
GCGTCGGGGCGGGACGGTAGGGTGCGGCCACCGAACCGGGGAGGTGGCATGCGGCTGATCTACTTCGACATCGACACCCTGCGCCCCGACCACCTGGGCTGCTACGGCTACGGGCGGGCCACCAGTCCGGTGATCGACGGGCTGGCCGCCCGGGGGACCCGGTTCGAGCACGTCCACGCCTCCGACACCCCGTGCCTGCCGTCGCGTTCCGCCCTGTCGAGCGGACGCTTCGGCATCCGGACCGGTTCGGTCAACCACGGCGGGGTCGCCACCGACCCGTTCCCCGAAGGCCGGTCCCGGGGCTTCCGCACCCGGGCGGCGTCCGACGGGTGGATGGCGCCGCTGCGCGCCCTCGGGTGGTGGACGGCCTCGATCAGCACCTTCGCCGAGCGGCACTCGGCCTACCACTTCGACGCGGGCTTCAACGAGTGCATCAACCTCGGGTCGAAGGGGATGGAGACGGCGGACCAGGTGGCGGCGGCGGCCGAGGCGTGGCTGGCCCGCAACGCCGGGCGGCCCGACTGGTTCCTCCACGTCCACCTGTGGGACCCGCACACGCCCTACCGGACCCCGGCGTCCTTCGGCGACCCGTTCGCCGGCGACCCGGTCCCGGCGTGGCTGACCGACGAGGTGGTGGCCGCCCAGTGGCTCCTGTCCGGTCCGCACTCGGCCCAGGAGGTGGCCGGATTCGGCCCCCGGGACGTGTGGGACCGGTGGCCGCGCCAGCCGCTGCAGGTGGCCTCGACCGACGATGTCCGACGGGTCTACGACGGCTACGACACCGGGGTGCGCTACGCCGACGACCACGTCGGCCGGGTGCTCGAGGCGGTGGGCCGGCTCGGACTGGGCGACGACACCGCCGTGCTGGTCTCGTCCGACCACGGGGAGAACCTGGGTGAGCTCGGCATCTGGTGCGACCACCAGACGGCGGACGAGGTCACCACCCGGCTCCCGGCCGTGCTCACCTGGCCGGGACTCGACGGGTGCCGGGTCGACGACGGCATGCACTACCAGGTCGACCTCATGGCGACGGTGCTCGAGCTGGCCGGTGCCGAGGTGCCCGCCCGCTGGGACGGCGCGTCGTTCGCCGACGACCTCGCCGCCGGGCGGCCCACCGGCCGCGACCACCTGGTGCTGTCCCATGCGGCGTGGACCGCCCAGCGCTCGGTGCGGTTCGACCGGTGGCTCTGCATCCGCACCTACCACGACGCCTTCCACGGCTTCCCCGACATCCTGCTCTTCGACCTCGGGGCCGACCCCTACGAGCAGCACGACGTGGCCGGTGATCACCCCGGGGTGGTCGCACGGGCCATGGACCTGCTGGCCGGCTGGGGGAGCGACGCACTGGCCCGGTCGGACACCGGGGTCGACCCCCTGTGGGCGGTGCTGACCGGCGGGGGTCCATGGCACTCGCGCACCGACGTCCCCGCCTACCTCGACCGCCTGCGGGCGACGGGCCGCGGCGGGTGGGCGGACCGGTTCGTGGCGGCCGGGTGGCCCCGCGCCGAGGGCGACCCCCGGGGCTTCCTCGATCCCTGACCTGGGCCCGCCCCGGCCCGGCACCCGGACGGGCGCCCCGCCCGCCTCGGGTAGCCTCGTTCCTCGTGGACTTCGACCTCTCGCCCGAACTCGCCGCCCTCCAGGACTCGGTCCGCCGACTGGCCCAGGACAAGATCAAGCCCCGGGCCCGGGAGATCGACACCTCGGGCGAGTACCCCCAGGACGTGTTCGACGCGTTCCGCGACGCGGACCTCCTCGGCCTCTGCCTGCCGACCGAGCTCGGCGGCTCGGGTGCGGGCATCCTCGGTCTGACCATCGCCATCGAGGAGGTGGCCAAGTACTCCAACACGGCGGCGCTCATGCTGCTGCTCACCCGCCTGCCGACCGGCCCGATCCTCATCGCCGGGAACGATGGCCAGAAGCAGCGCTACCTGCCGGGGATCGCCACCGGCGAGGTGCGGTGCGCCTTCGGGCTGTCCGAGCCCCAGGCCGGCAGCGACGTGGCCGGCATGCGCACCCGGGCGGTGCCGGACACCCGACCCGGGCACGAGGGGGACTGGATCCTCTCCGGGACCAAGTGCTGGATGTCCGGGGTCGTCCAGGCCGACTGGTACACGGTGTTCGCCAAGACCGGCGACCCGGCGTCGCGGGCCCACGACTCGATCACCGGCTTCATCGTCGAGCGCAGCTGGGACGGCGTGTCCGTCGGCTCGACCGACCGGAAGATGGGTGTGCGGGGCGTCGACACCGGCGAGCTGCTGCTCGACGGTGTGCACGTGCCCAAGGAGAACGTGATCGGCGAGGTCGGCGGCTTCCGGCTGGCCATGCTCGGCCTGAACGCCATGCGGCCGATCGTCGCCGCCCGGGGCATCGGTCTGGCCGAGGGTGCGCTGATGTACGCCACCGAGTACGTCAAGCAGCGCGAGGCCTTCGGCCACACCATCGCCGACTTCCAGGGCATCCAGTGGGAGATCGCCAAGGTGGCCGTGGACATCGAGGCGGCCCGGCTCCTCACCTATCGCTCGGCGTGGCTGGCCGACCAGGGCAAGTTCACCAAGGAGTACGTCCCCTACCTGTCGATGGCCAAGTACCACGCCACCGAGCTGGCCGTGCGGGCGTCCGGCCTGGCCGTCCAGCTGCTGGGGGCGGCCGGGTACATGGAGGACCACCCGACCGAGCTCTGGTACCGCGACGCGCGCCAGCTCACCATCGTCGAAGGCACGTCCCAGGTGCAGCTCGGGTTGATCGGGCGGGGTGTGCTCAACCACGACCTCTGGTGGGACTGAGCCGCCGTGGCGGCCGCTGACCTGACGGGCGCGACCCGGGAACCGGGCTCCTCGGACGCGCTCGCCTCGTTCGACGACCTGGGCGGCTGGCCCGGGGTGCTCGGCCGGCTGCTCGACGGCGAGTCGCTGGCGGCCGACCAGGCCGAGGCGGTGCTCGGTCAGGTCCTGGCCGGCTCGGCCACTCCGGCGCAGATCGCCGCGCTGGCGGTGGCCCTGCGGGCCAAGGGTGAGTCCGTCTCCGAAATGACCGGGTTCGTCCGGGCCATGGTCGCCCACGCCGTGCCGCTCGGCCTGCCTGCCGGCACCGAGCTGGTGGACACCTGCGGCACCGGAGGCGACCGGCTGCGGAGCATCAACGTGTCGACCATCGCGTCGCTGGTGGTGGCGGCCAGCGGGGCCAAGGTGTGCAAGCACGGTGGGCGTGCGTCGTCGTCGGCGGTGGGCGCGGCCGACGTGCTGGAGGCGCTCGGCGCGGTGGCCGACCTCGGCCCGGCCGGCGTGGCCCGCTGCATCGACGAGGTCGGTCTCGGGTTCTGCTTCGCGCCGCGGTTCCATCCGGCCATGCGGCACGCCGGGCCGGTGCGGCGCGAGCTGGGGATCCCCACCGTGTTCAACTTCCTCGGGCCGCTCGCCAACCCGGCCCGGGCCCGGTACCAGGTGATCGGCGTCAGCGATCCGGCCATGGCCGACAAGATGCTCGGGGTGCTGGCCGCCAACGGCACGCGGCGGGCCATGGTGGTCCACGGCGACGACGGGCTCGACGAGCTGTCGACGACCGGGCCGAGCACGGTGCACGAACTCATCCGCACTCCCGAGGGCGACGACCCGGCCGGCGACGGCGACGTGTCCGTGTCGGTGTACCGGATCGACCCGTCCGACTTCGGACTGTCCCGCTCGACGCTCGATCAGCTGCGCGGGGGCGATGCGTCGGTCAATGCCGAGGCCATCCGCCAGGTGGTGTCCGGGGCGGTCTCCCCCCACCGGGACATCGCCGTGCTCAACGCCGGTGCCGCCCTGTGCGTGATCGGCCAGGCCGAGGACCTCGACGCCGGCGTTCGGCTCGCCGCTCTGCTGATCGACAGCGGGCGGGCGGCGGAGGTGCTCGACGAGTTCGTGGCGGTCACCAACGAGGCCGCTGCCGCCGAGGCGACCGACTGACGTTCGGACCGGCGGACTGTCCGCCCGCCCGGGCGGATACGCGCGGCGATCGGCGCCGCTCGGGTGGGGTCAGCGGGGGGTGCCGGTCGCCGCCCCTGTCGGTTCCGGGCTGCGGGACCGGTCGGAGCCGACGGTGTCCGATGCGGCGACAGGCTCCGGCAACGAGCGGAGCGGACCGCAGAGTTCGGACAGCCGCGGGATCCGGTCGGCCCGCATGGCCATGCCCTCGGCACAGCCGTCGAGGCCGGCCTCGAGCACCCGCACCTTGTCGGCGTTGAATTTGAGCCACTGGGCGACGATGATCCGCTCCTTGTCGTGGCCGTCCGCCGTCACCGCGAAGGCCGGGTCGAGTCCACCCTCGGTCACCCCGGCACCGTCGTCGAAGAGCGACGCGGCCTCGACCAGCAGGCCGCCGTCGAGTTCGACCGTGCCTTCACCCTCCACGTGCAGGACCACCCGCCCGGCCCGGCGCAGGGACTCCACCCTCCGGTGTCGACCGAGCAGGTGTCGTAGCCGCTCGGCTTCGTCACGCACCCGGGCGGCGTCCTCGTAGCGCTGGGACCGGGCGAACGTCGCCACCCGCTCGGCGTAGGGCGTGAGCAGCGCGACCGGGTCGCCCTCGAGGTCATCGGCGCTCCACGCCGGGCGGCGGCCCCGGCGGCGTGGGCCGGGCGCCTCCGCCACCGGCCCGGCGGAGGGGCCGGGGATCCCGTCTGCGGGGACACCCTCGGACGGCTCCGATCGGCGGGCCGCCGTGCCCGGATTGCGTCGTCGCACCTTGCCCTGGGTGTTGAACGGCGGCGCCCACGCCCGGATGAGCCGACCCTCGAGCACGGCGGCCGTCAGGGGCCCGGGACAGACCCGGTGGTGGACGGCGTCCATCTGGCGCAGCAGGCGTCCGATCTTGTTGCGGGTGTCGCCGGAGAAGTAGGAGCGGACCCGGCTGTGCAGGTCGGTGGCCTTGCCGACGTAGAGCACGTGGCCGGCGGCGTCGGTGAACCAGTAGACGCCGGCACGGTGGGGGAGTCGGTTGGTGAGCGGGAGTTTGGCCGCCTGGGGGTGGCCCACGAGCCGGGGGAGGTCGAGGAGCTCCTCCAGGCCGACGATGCCGAAGGAGCCGGCCCGCTCGAGGAGCGCGTGCAGGAGGTCCCCGGTGGCCAGTACGTCGGTCAGGGCCCGGTGGGACGGTTGGTGCGGCAGGTGGAGCGACGCCGCCAATGTGCCGAGCTTGCAGTTCGGGACCATGTCCCGTACGAGCCGCCGAGCCAGCGCCAGGGTATCAACGGTGGCGTTGCCGAGCCGTTCCCGGCCGGTCGCGGTCAGGGCGTGGTTGAGGAAGGAGAGGTCGAAGCGTACGTTGTGCCCGACGACGACACCGCCACCCAGGAACTCGAGGAAGGACGGGAGCATCTCGCCGATGCGGGGCGCGTCGGCCACCATGGCGTCGCTGATGCCGGTCAGCGCGGTGATGAACGGCGGGATCCGCTCGTCCGGTCGCACGAAGGTCTGATAGGTGGCGAGCAGCTCCCCTCCCCGGTAGCGGGCGGCGGCCACCTCGGTGAGGGAGCAGGTGGCCGGTGAACCGCCGGTGGTCTCGACGTCGAGGACCACGAAGGTGACCTGGCTGAGGGGGGTCCCGAGATCGTCGAACGACTTCTGGACGGCGAGGGCCATGACGACACTGTAGCGAACAGGTGTTCGGCGTCGGCAGCCGGGCCGGGCCGGCGGCGCGACTACCGTGGTCGGCGTGACCACCGACTCCACCAGCACCGCCGGCGCCACCCCCGCCACCGACCCGTCCGAGGCCGTCCGCTACCGGTGTGCGGCCTGTGGGAACCTCACCCGCTTCGACGTGGTCACCACCCGCCGGACCAAGGCCTTCCACCACTACTCGGTGGGTGGCGAGCTGACGGTCGAGGAGGTGGAGGTGCTCGAGGAGTCGGTCGAGGACGTGACCTGCCGCTGGTGCGGCAACGGCAACGCCGTCGAGGTGATCGAGCCCGGTTCGGTCGAGGCGTCCTGACCCTGCAGGTCGGGTGCGCGTCCGCCGGTCGTCCGCACGTCCGTTGACCGATCCGCCTGTCGATCCGCTGGCTGATCCCGAGTTCGTGGCCGGGCTGCGGGCCATCCCGAGCGGGGCGCCGGGCGAGGTGCCGGACTGGCCGGCCGCAGACCTGCACGGCACGCGTCCCGACGGGACCCCGGTGTCGGTGGCGCTGGCCGACGTCGACGGGCCCCTGTTGCTGGTCTTCCTGGCCGTGCACTGTGACGGGTGCGCATCGTTCTGGCGCGGGCTGTCCGAGGGTTCCATCGTGGCCGGCGTGACCCCGGTGGTGGTGACCAGGGGCCCGCACGCGGTCGACCCGGCCGAGGTTGCCGCGCTGGCCGCCTCCTTCGCCGGACCCGTCGTGATGAGCGACAAGGCGTGGGCGGACCACCGGGTCACCGGCTACCCGTTCCTGGTGCTGGTCGACCCCCCGACGCGCCGGATCCTGGCCGAGGCCGTCGGGTTCGGTTGGGACGACGTGGCGGCGGTGCTCCGGACCGGCCTCGGCACGTAGCGACAGCGGGGGGCGGGGGCGAGGTGGTCCTGTCGCCCTCAGATCCCGCCGATCCCCTTGCCCACCAGGATGACGCCGAAGATCAGGTAGATCACCGCCATCATCGCCGTGTTGTGCCGGTCGAGCCACGACTGCCATCCCGAGAGCACCTCGTCGGCACCGTCGCCCAGGATCAACATGGCGACGATCGGGGTGGCCACGCCGAGACAGGCCACCACCGTGTACACGGCCACGACGCCGACCGACTGCGCGGCGGACAGTCCGGCGGAGGCGATGGTGATCGCCGACGCCAGTCCGACGGCGATGTTCTTGGGATTGGCGGCGCCGACGGTGAACCCGATGAGGAGCGACTTCCCCGGACCGAACCCGGCGATGCCCTGCATCCATGCGGGCGTCGGCGCCGACTGGCCCGCCGACGGCCGGCTGCGGAACTTGTGGACGGCGACGACGAGGAGGACCACACCGAGCGCGAGCAGGAGGGCCGAGGCGCCACGGGAGCGCTCCGAGTGCGTCGACAGGTCGGCCGCGCTGGCGATGGCGGTGAGGGCCCCGAGCACGCCCGCCACGCCCACCACGAACCCGGCGAAGTAGCACGACGCATGGAGGATCGGCCGCTTGGTGAACAGCAGCAGGATCGCCGCCACGATGTTGATGGGCGACACGGTGACCACGATCGCCAACGGGAGGACGTCCCCGATCACCGTGCGCACTGCGTGGCTCCCGTCGTCATCTCCCGGTCAACCTAGTGCTCGGGTGTCTGAGCAGGCATCATGCGGACTCCGGCCGACGCTGTCACACCCACCGGACACGGTCGGTGCATGCCAGTTGCCGACCGGGGTCCCACCTCCGCACCTCACACCGCTGGCACCGTCGACCGTGCCCGGGTGGGGGCACCCGTCACCCGGGCGACGGAGCTCCTCTCGAGCGCCGTGGCCACACTGGACCCGGCGCTGCTGACCGGCCCTGACGCGGCCGACCTCTACCGGATGTTCGCCGCCCTCGAACGCCTGTCCATGGCCGGAAAGACCCTCCTGGCCCCCAGGATCGACGAGTCCGGCGTCTGGCGGGACGGTGGACACCGGTCACCTGCGGTCATGCTCGCCGAGCTCGAGGGCGTCCCGACCGGCCAGGCCCGGAGCACCCTCGAGGTCGGGCACCGGCTGCCCGAACTGCCCGGCACCGAGGAGGCGCTTCGGAGCGGCACGCTGTCGGGACCGAAGGTGGTGGAGCTCTCGGGCGCCGCATTCCTGGACCCGTCGACCGAGGGGCACCTGCTCGACGGCGCGGGTGAGGAGCCCCTGCAGAAGGTGAAGGAGCGGTGCCAGCGGGCACGTGCGACGGCGGAACGCCGGGACCCGTTGGCGACGGTGCGCCGTGTCCACGCGGCGCGCCACTTTTCGTCGTGGACCGATGCGGAAGGTGCGTTCTGCTTCCAGGGACGGGACACCGCGGACCGCGGGGCGAAGGTCCTGGAGCAGCTCCGGCACACGGTGTCCCGGTTGCGGGCGGCCGGCCGGGCCGAGGGTGCGGGGGCACCGGGTGGGGGTCCGGCGCCCGGTGCCGACGAGGAGCGGGCGTTGCGTGCGGATGCGTTCTTCCTCCTGATGACGGACAGGGCACCCGTGGGACTCCCGGGGGCGCCGGCGTCCGGCGACGTGGACCCCGGGCCCCCCGACGAGCAGATCTCGACGGGTGCGCGGTCCGGGCCGATGGCGCCGGTGGGGCGCCGTGCCGCGGCCGCGGCGCCGGACGAGCCGTCGGGACTGCCCGACGTCGTCGATCGTCCGCCGAACTGCTCGCTCATGGTCCGGGTGGACCTCGACGCCCTGCTCCGGGGCGACGTGCACCCCGGCGAGGTCTGCGAGATCGACAACCAGGGTCCGATTCCGGTGGCCATGGCCCGAGACCTGGCCAACGACTCGTTCCTCCGCCTGGTCTTCCACCGTGCCGGGGACATCCGCGCCGTCTCCCACCTGGGCAGGACGATCAACCGCCGACTGCGGACCGCACTGGCCCACCGGGACCGGTGCTGTGTCGTGCCCGGGTGCGGGGTGCACTTCGGCCTGGAGATCGACCACGTCGTGCCCTTCGCCCGGGGCGGCCCGACGGAACTGTCCAACCTGGCGCTGTTGTGCCACCACCATCACTATCTGAAGACCTACGAAGGGTGGACGCTCGAACAGGCCGTTTCCGCGGGAGACGGGTCGCTGGGCTGGGCGTTCTCCCCGATGCCGGCATTCGGGTCCGAACCCGACCCGGATTCGGGTTGACCCGGCCGGTCGGTGCGTGCCACGGATTCCAAGCGAGCACCGGACTGGCTCCCAGCCGGCACACAGGTGGCGGTCCGATGCTGACGGGCGTCAACCAGGAACCGCTCACCACATCGCACGACGACGACCAAGAGGAGCAGCACATGACCATCCACGACGACGGCGTCACCGCACGCACCGCCAGAGCCTCGGACCCCGGACCGTTCCCGAACCGCGGCCAGAACCGTCGCCGCGGCCTGCGCATCACCACGGCCGCCGCTGTCGCCCTCGGCCTCGCGGTCGGCGGAGGAGCCGTGGCCAATGCGTCGGGCTCGAGCTCGTCGACCTCCACCTCGACCCCGGGGGCGCCTTCCTGGCACGGCGTCGGCGGTACCCCGCCGGCCGCGTTCGGCACCGTGGCCACCGTCGGGACCGACACCTTCACCCTCACCACCCACGACGGCACCACGGTGACCGTCCACGTGGGCTCGACCACCACCTACGTGGACGGCGCGGTGGCCTCGCCCTCGCTGGCCGACGTCACGGTGGGTGCCCGCGTGGCCGTATTCGGCACGGACACCGCCAACACCGTGACCGCCACCAAGGTCGCCATCGGTGATCCGGGCGGTCCGGGCGGTGCCGGTGGTCGTGACGGCCACGGCGTCGGCGGTACCCCGCCGGCCGCGTTCGGCACCGTGGCCACCGTCGGGACCGACACGTTCACCCTCACCACCCACGACGGCACCACGGTGACCGTGGACGTCAACTCCTCGACCAGCTACTTGGAGTTCGGCGTGACCTCCGCCACGATCGCCGACGTCAAGGCCGGGACCCAGGTGGCCGTATTCGGGACGGACACCGCCAACACCGTGACCGCCACCAAGGTCGGCATCGGCGGACCCCGCGGAGCGGCGGGTGGCACGGGCGGCCCGGGCCACGGTGACGGGGATGGACCGATGGGCGGGATGCCGCCGTCGGGCACCGGTACGGCGTCCACCAACTCCACCAACTTCGGGACCGGGTCGTCGACACTGGCCTGACGCCCGGCCCCTATCATCTCCTGGGCACGGCGTCCGTCCGACACCTCCCCCTGCCCCCGCAGGTCGGACCGGTGCGCCTCCCGGGTTCCGACAGATCCCGTCACGCCTCCGCCCGGCGTGCCGGGATCTGCCGCGTCCGGGCGACGGGGCGGAATGTTGCGGTCCGCCAGATGCCCGGTGCCCGGCGCCCGGTGCCCGGTGCCCGGCGCCCGATGCACCGGTGCCACGGCACCACGGTGTCGGCTGAGCAGGGGTGCGCGTGTCGCTCGACGGTCTGGCGACGGGCGCCACCCTCCCCAGGTGCTCCCACGAGCCCGGTCGACCCGCAGGTCCGGACGGACCATCCTGGAGCCATGGTGCATGCCTGCGTGCTGACGGTCGACCTCCGGATCCCCGAGAGTGGATCCCTCAAGGCCAAGCGGAGCACGGTCAAACACCTGGTGGAGGCATGTCGCTCCCGGTTCGGCGTGGCTGCGGCCGAAGTGGGCTACCAGGATCAGTGGCAGCGCAGTCTGCTCGGGTTCGCAGCCGTGTCCGGAACCTCTGGTCAGGTCGAGGCGGTGCTCGACTCGGTGGATCGGTTCGTGTGGTCCCATCCGGGGGTCGAGGTGATCGGGTCCGAGCGAGCATGGTTGGAGCCCGACGTCTGACCGTCCGCTCGACCAACTGACCCCCCGACCACCCGACACCCGGATGAAGACCCTGTGGCGTGCCCGGGCGGACACTCCGTCGGCGGGTGTCGTAGCCTCGCCTCCATGACCACCCTCGCCGAACTCCTGGTGGACCTCGACGCCGAGTACGACGACCTGCGGGCCGCCGTCGGGGAGCTGGCAGACGATGCGCCCGCATGGGACCTGCCCACGCCGGCCGACGGGTGGGCGGTGCGGGATCAGATCAGCCACCTGGCCTACTTCGACGACGCCGGCCGGCTGGCCATGGTCGATCCCGAGGCGTTCGCCCGGTCGGTCGACGAAGTGCTGGCCAGTACGGGCGATCCGATGGAGGTCCATCTGGCCCGGGGCCGGGCGATGGGTGGCGTCGAGCTGCTGGAGTGGTGGGGGACGGCCCACCGGACGATGGTGGCGGCCTTCGCCACGGCCGACCCTGCGGCCCGGGTGCCGTGGTACGGGCCGCCCATGGGCGTGCTCTCGTTCATCTCGGCCCGGCTGATGGAGACGTGGGCCCACGGACAGGACGTGTACGACGCCCTCGGGATCGCCCGGGAGCCCTCGGAACGCCTCCGCCACATCGCCCACCTGGGGGTGCGGGCCCGACCCTTCTCCTACATCGTCCGTGGGCGGGACGTCCCGGACGGCCGGATCGATGTGGTCGTCACCGGCCCCGGGGGTGACGAGTGGCGGTGGGAGATCGGCGCGTCGGGCGATGAAACGGGCGATGGTGCCGTGGCCTCGGTCACCGGCACGGCACTGGACTTCTGCCTGGCGGTCACCCAGCGTCGCAATCTGGCCGACACCGACCTGGTGGTGGCCGGCCCGCTGGCCGAGGACTGGATGTCGATCGCGCAGGCGTTCGCCGGACCACCCGGACCCGGTCGCCCGGCAGCCTGAGCCGGGCGGCACTTCCGACTCCCGGAGCCCAGCCCCGACTCCCTACCCC
>Ga0209698_10007542_pt1 | contig 11412 bp, 11 predicted proteins | sample LitLauG_LLR_2012_FD_187203 | JGI IMG/M metagenome (GOLD analysis project Ga0209698, IMG submission 187203) | Freshwater sediment microbial communities from Pennsylvania, USA - Little Laurel Run_MetaG_LLR_2012 (SPAdes) (version 2) | ecosystem: Environmental > Aquatic > Freshwater > Creek >... | reverse complement strand
CAGGTCCGCAAGGAGCTGCAGGCCGCGGGCTACGCGCTCACCGAGCGGCTCTGCGTCTACCCGCGCTACATCGACCCGGACTGGATCGCCGCCGGCGTCATGGACACGATCCGCTCGCGCTACTGGAGCTTCATGCCGCGGCGGGGATCGGGCCGCACACAGCCGCCCTGGCCGATCCGCCAGAGCGTCGTCGCGGGAGCGATCACGAAGGGGCGCGCCGGGCAGGGCCTGGACGCCGAGGAGCTCACCGCGATGTTCGCCGAGACGCGGCCGGAGGCGATCGAGGACATGCGCCAGGCGGCCGATGAGCTGCGCGAAGAGCTCGCCGGCGACGAGGTGACGTTCGTCGTCAACCGCAACATCAACATCTCGAACGTCTGCATCGTCGGCTGCGCCTTCTGCGGCTTCGGGCAGAGCCGGCGCTCGCCCGACGCCTACGAGCACGACCGCGAGGAGTTCATCGCGCGGGTCCTCGAGGCCGTCGACTACGGCGCCAGCGAGCTGTGCATCCAGTCGGGGATCCACCCCGATTGGACGCTCGAGGACTACCTCGGCTGGCTCAGGCTCGCCAAGGAGACGGCGCCGCAGCTGCATCTCCACGCGTACAGCCCGATGGAGATAGCGCACATGTGCGACATCTCGGCTCTGACGCCCGCCGAGGTGTTCGCGGCGCTGGCCGAGGCGGGCCTAGGCTCGACGCCCGGGACCGCTGCGGAGGTCCTGCACGACGGTGTCCGTGAGCGGATCTCGCCGAACAAGCTGCCCGTCGCCCGCTGGGTGCAGATCATCGAGGCGTCCCATGCGGCCGGCCTGCGATCGACGTCGACCGTTATGTTCGGCCACATCGAGGAGCCGTGGGAGCTGGCCGAGCACATGCGCGTGATCCGGGGGCTGCAGGAGCGCACGGGGGGCATCACCGAGTTCGTGCCGCTCTCGTTCATCCCGTTCCAGACGCTGCTGGGCCGCACGCACGGGGTGCAGGAGATCTCGCGCGAGGAGAACCTCAAGCACACCGCCGTCTTCCGGCTCGCGCTCGGCAGGACGGTCCAGAACCTGCAGGCGAGCTGGGTCAAGATGGGTGTGGACGCGGCCACGGAGTCGCTGCGCTGGGGCGTCAACGACCTCGGCGGGACGCTGATGGAGGAGTCGATCAGCCGCCTCGCGGGCAGCTACCACGGCACGCGGCTGGACCCGCCCGAGCTGATCGCGGCCGCACACCGCGCCCGGCGGCCTGCCGCCGAACGCACGACGCTCTATGAGATCCGCCGCCGTTACCCGCTCGACTCCGGTGCGGCCGACGCGCTCGACGGCCGTGCGGTGCTCGCCTGAGGGAACCGACGGTCCGGACCGGACCGTGCCGCTAGCCTCGGTGCGGTGGATGACACGCGCCTCACCGAGGCCTCATACATCGTCCTCGGTCTGCTCGAGCAGACCGGGCCGGCGACTCCATATGACCTGAAGCGGCTCGCGACGCTGAGCACACTGAACTTCTGGACCGTCCCGCACACGCAGATCTACACCGAGTGCGCGCGCCTGGCGAGGGCCGGTCTGCTCAGCGAGGACCGTGAGAGCACCGGCCGGCGCCGGCGCGTCTACAGCCTGACCGACACCGGGACCGGTGCACTTGAGAGCTGGCGCGCGGATCCGTGCGCGCGCGAGTACGAGTTCCGCGACGTCGCGACGCTGAAGATGTTCTTCGGCGCAGACCCCGCCGGTCTAGCCGCGAACCAGGTAGAGATCCACAGCCGCCGCCTGCGCGAATACGAGACGCTCGCGTCTGAGCTCTCAGATCAGCCGCCCGGCTGGGCGCTCGCACTCGAGATGGGGATCGGGCACGAGCGGGAGTTCCTGCGCTTCTGGGCGCGGTTCCTCGAGCAGAACGGGGAGGCTCCCCGGGACGGGATGGCGCTCAGCGGAACAGGTCCTCGCTCAGGGGACGGAGCAGCGCCGCCGCACCCGGGCCGTCCTCCTCGCTGAGGTGACGCTCGAGCCCGGCGACGATCACCACGGGCTCCCGTGAGTCCTTCGCACGCGCGAGATCGGCGGCGCCCGCGGCCGCGTCGGCGACGGCGAGCCAGGTCGCCTGCAGGCGCATGCCCGTCGAGTCCTCGCGACCCCTCCAGTCATCGAGTGGGTGCAGACCGGCGAGCCCGATCGCCACGTCGGCCTGCCCGTGGCGCCACGCCCGCCCGAAGCTGTCGCTGATCAGGACCGCGGGCCGGCGGCCGCTCAGCTCGGTCAGGCGCGCACGCAGAGCGCGCGCAGAGCGGTCGGGGTCGCGGGGCAGGAGGATCAGCTGATCGGGCGCTGCCGCGTTCGACGCGTCGACGCCGGCGTTCGCGCACACGAACCCATGCCGGGTGCGGGTGATCAGCACTCCGCGCTGTGAGCGGAGCACCTCCAGAGACTCGTCCAGCACCACCTGAACCACGCGGGGATCGCGGTCCTGCTCGCGCCCGATCTGCAGCGCACGCTCGGTTGCCCGCACGCCGGCGAGCTCGACGACCGCGCCCTCGGCCTTGGAGATGACCTTGTGAGCGACGCACACGACGGCGCCCTCGAGCTCGGCCGGATCCGCGATCGCCTGGACGATCAGCTGCGCGAGATCCTCTCCGGACCGGATCTCCGGAAGCCCCGCAAGCGGCTGTGCTCTGATCGCCGGCACCGCTCTAATGCCTGCTCTCGCCGTCCATCTCCAGCACCGCGCGTGTCCGCGGCGCGCCTCCGCCGGCGAGCGCGAGGCGCTCGCGCAGCGCAGCCAGGTCGGCGCCCGTGTCGATGTCCAGCAGCAGCGAGGAGGGGCGCGCGATCTCGCATCGCGCGCCGGCCGCGGCCGCGAGGCCACGGTGGCGCTCGCAGCTGCCGGGCCCAAAGCTCGGCGCGATGGCGCCGGGCGGATCGAGCAGAAGACCGTTAGTGCCCGTCCCGTGGCGGTCGGGCACGATCACCACCCGCGCCTGACCCGGCTCGTGCGCGCGGCCGGGGTCTGCCAGCAGCGCCCGCAGCTCCGCCGGGTCCAGCGCGGGGCAGTCACCCGGGATGCAGAGCACGCGCGTCATGCCCTCCGAGAGTGCGCGCGCGACGCCGAGGGCGACGGCCGCGGACTGGCCTCGCTCGGCAGAGTCCGCGATCAGGATCGCGCCGTGCTCGAGCGCGTCCGCCTCGACGGACTCCTCGTTGGTGACGACGATCGTGCGATCCACGCCGGCTGTGCGGGACAGCGCCATCAGGACGTCGGAGACCATCGCGCGGGCGAGGGCGAGCCGCAGCCCGTCGTCGACGCTCTCACCGAGGCGCTGCTTTGCAAGCGAGAATCGCTTTACGGGCAGGACGGCGGCGGTGCTCACACCCGTCCGCCGAGGCCCTGCGCGAAGGCGAGCGTCTCACGGGCCAGGCGAGCGCGGCCGTCGGCTCCGTCCATGTGCAGATCCGCGCGGAGCGTAGGCAGGCCGGGGACCTCTTCGTCGGCGACGATACCGTCCAGCAGGCTGCCGTAGTGCTCGGCGATCCCGGCGGCGGTGAGCGGCAGGCCCGCGTATGCCATGAACGACGCCGTGGGGCCCTTCAGGACCTCGCCTGCGACGATCGGGCTGACCGCGACCACCGGCGCGGCGGCCTGCGACAGCGCCGCCCCCATGCCCGGCACGGCGAGGATCGGGGAGATCGAGGCGAGCGGGTTGGACGGCCCGATCACGATCACCTCCGCGGAGCGGATCGCTGCGAGCACCGCCTCGCTCGGAGCGGCGCTGTCGGCGCCCCTGAACTCGACGCCCTCGATGACGCCGGCGGCGCGGTCGCTGATCATGAACTGCTGGAACGGGCGCCAGCGGCCGTCGACCCTCACCCATGTGCGCACGGCGTCCTCGCTCATCGGCAGCACGGCGGAGCGAACACCGACACGCCGGTTCAGCTCCGCCAGAGCCTCGGTCGCGGAGGATCCCGTCGCCCGCATGCGCGCCCGCTCCACGCACCACGCGAGGTCACGGTCGCCGAGGTTGAACCAAACGTCCACGTCGAGCCTGCGCATCGCGTCCATCACCTCGAACGTGTCATCGCGCAGCCCCCAGCCGCGGTCATCGATCGAGTCGGCAAGCCAGAACGAGACCAGGTCCGGGTCGGGGGACACGTGTGCCCCGTAGATCTCTATGTCATCGCCTGTGTTGACGATCACGGCGAGCCGCTCGGCTCCCGCGACGTCCGCCATCCCGCGTGCGAGCTTCGCCCCGCCGGTGCCGCCCGACAGGAGAACTACGCCGGCCGTGCTCAGTCCCACAGTTTGTCGGGCAGGCTGGAGAGCCTGATGCCCGCGTGGATCTTGTAGCGCGAGTTCACGGCGATCAGGAGCGCAGTGAGCGACTCCGTCGTGCGCGCCATCTCGAGCCTGCCGCAGTCGACGCAGCGCAGTCCCTCAACACGCTCGATCAGCGCCGCCGCCTCCCGCTTGTCAGCGCGCACGTCCCCGCACAGCAGCACATCCTGTTCGAGCGGGTGCTCGAGATTCGTCAGCGAGGCCGCGCTGACGGTGTGCAGGGCCGACACGACACGCACGCCCTCCGGGACCATCTCGGCGGCCTGCTGGGCCGCCGATCCCTGCCAAACGCCGATCATGCGGGTGGCCTTGCCGCCGATGGCCGCGGCCAGCGGAACCGTGGCGTCGATCAGGAGCTGTCCCGGCTCGAGCGCGTCCTTCATGTCGGCGAGGGTCTCGGCCTGGTTGCGGAACGGGACGCTGAGGATGACGATCGGCGCGGCGCGCGCCGCGCCGGCGTTCTCGTGTGCGGAGAACTCTCCGCCCGGCGCCGCCGCCCCGGCCCGCTCGGCCGTCTCCTGCGCCCTTGAGAGCTCACGCGAGCCGATCGCGATCGGCACGCCGGCGCGGGCCAGGCGCACCGCCAAGCCGAAGCCGAGCGCTCCTGAGGCGCCGATGACTGCGACGGGCTCTGCGGTGGACGGTGGCAAGGCGCCCGAGTATAGGCTGCAATGCATGAGGCTTGAGGGCAAGACGGCGCTTGTCACCGGTGGCGCATCCGGGATCGGGGCGGCCACTGCGCGCCGTCTTGCGGCCGAGGGGGCCCGTGTCGCGATCGGCGACGTGAACCTCGACGGTGCCCGCGAAGTTGCCGGCGAGCTCGACGGGATGGCCTGCTCGCTGGACGTCACGGACACCGCATCGGTGCGTGCGGCGGTTGCGAGCATCGCCGAGCAGCTGGGCGACATCGACGTGCTCGTGAACAACGCGGGCACCGACCGCTTCTCGTTCTTCGTCAACACCGACGAGGAGCTGTGGGACTTCCTTATGCGCGTGAACCTCCGCGGCGTGCTCGCCGTCACGCACGCCGTGCTGCCGTCGATGCAGGATCGGCGCTCCGGCGCGATCGTGAACGTCGCGAGCGAGGCCGGACGCGTCGGCTCGCCCGGTTCGGCCGTCTACTCCGCGTCCAAGGCGGGCGTGATCGGCTTCACGAAGGCGATCGCGAGGGAGGCGGCCCGATACCGCGTGCGCTGCAACGCGGTGGCCCCCGGCCCGATCGAGACGCCGCTGCTGAACGCGGCGCCGCTCGTGCTCGGCGAGATCGGCGAGCGAATGAAGCAGGGCATGGTCAACAGCACGCTGCTCGGCCGGGCGGGAGAGCCCGAGGAGGTCGCGTCCGCGATCGCGTTCCTGGCGAGCGAGGACGCGTCATATGTGACCGGGCAGACGCTGAACGTCAGCGGCGGCCTGTCGATGTGGTGAGCGAGAGCGGGACACCCGCGGGCACGCCGGGGGCACTCCCGCGGGCCGTCCGGATCCGCGAGGTGGGTCCGCGCGACGGCTTCCAGAACGAGCCCGAGGTGATTCCCACCGCTGGCAAGATCGAGCTGATAGACGCGCTCGCCCGCACCGGCCTGAGGCGGATTGAGATAACCAGCTTCGTGCGCGCGGATGTGATCCCGCAGCTCGCCGACGCCGCCGAGGTGCTCGCGGGGATCGAGCTCCCCGCCGACATCAGCGCTTCGGTTCTGCTGCCCAACGAGCGCGGCCTCGACGCGGCGCTGGCGGTCCTCGAGAGCACCTCGCCGCGGGGCGCCGGGCGCACACGGGCGTTCGACGAGGTCAACGTGTTCCTGTCGGCCTCCGAGACCCACAACCGCAAGAACGTCAATCGCTCGATCGCGGAGTCGCTGCGGGGCGTCGAGGCGGTCCTCGGCCGCGCCCGCGGCGCGGGCCTGCGCTGCGAGGGGGTCATCTCGACCTCGTTCGGCTGCCCATACGAGGGCCACGTGCCGCCGGAGCGTGTGCTGGAGATCGCGTCGGCGCTCGTCGCTGCGGGGGCGCAGGAGATCGGCTTCGGCGACACGACCGGCATGGCCAACCCGGTCCAGGTCCGCGGCTTCTTCGCAGAAGCCCGCGAGCGGCTCGGCGACGGGGTCGAGCTCACGGCGCACTTTCACAACACACGCGGGCAGGGGCTGGCGAACGCGCTCGCGGCGCTCGAGGCGGGCGTCGACAGCTTCGAGTCGAGTTTCGGCGAGCTCGGCGGCTGCCCGGTCCCGGCGGGCGCCACCGGCAACATCGCGAGCGAGGACCTCGTCTCGATGCTGCACGAGATGGGGATCGAGACGGGGATCGACCTGGCCGCCCTGATCGCGTGTGCGAGCCGCGCCCAGCAGATCCTCGGTCGCCCGCTGGGGAGCCACACCCTCGTCGCCGGCGCCGTTGACTGGGCGCCGGGACGCGGCGGGGCCCGCTAACCCGCGACGGCCTCCTGAGACTGCTGTGCGGCCTCGCGCGCAGCGGCGACGCAGAACTCCTGGACCGAGATCTCCATCTCGAGCGACTGGGCGATCGTCGGCCTCGCCGACGCGTCGATCACGCGCTTGGCGCGGCCGACAGCGATGTGCGAGTTCGCGGTCAGCTCGTCGACGAGGGCCTGGGTCGCGTCCTCGAGCGCCTCGGGCGCGACGACCCGGTTGACGAGGCCGATCCGCTCGGCCTCGGTGGCGTCGATGATCCGCGCCGTCATGATCAGCTCCTTCGCGCGGCCGAGGCCCACGACGGCGGGCAGCCGCGTGGAGCCGCCGACGTCCGGGATGATCCCGAACCGGACCTCGGGCAGGCCGAGCTGCGAGTCCGTCGACGCGATCCGGATGTCGCAGCCGAGCGCGACCTCCAGCGCGCCGCCGACACAGGTCCGGTGGATCTTGCAGACGACGGGCTTGGCCATCGATTCGCAGAGGTTCGCGCACTCGAGGAACACGGTTCGGAACGTCCGCAGCATGCTCACCTCGCCGGCTGACTGTGCGAGCTCGCCGAGGTCGACGCCGGCGGAGAACACGGGGCCTTCGCCGCGCAGCACGACACAGTGCACCGAGGGGTCATCGGCCGCGTCCTGCAGGGCCGCCCGGAGCGCGCGCAGCAGCTCCTGGTTCATCGCGTTCCGCTTCTCCGGCCGGTTCAGGACGATGTGCCTGACGTTGCCGCTGTCCTCGCTGAGAACGATGCTCATCTGTGGGCTCCTGACGATCGTTGGCGGGCACCCGGGCCGCCGGGCGCGCGTATGCGGGTGAGCCTACACGCGAGCAGGCGCCGGGTGCCCGAGCGGGTCGGGGCGCCCGGCGCCGGGCGAGTAATAGGCTCCTGTCAGCGAAACGAAGACCACTAGGGAGGGCGCATGGCGCGGCAGATCGAGAAGGTTGGAGTGCTCGGTGCAGGGCTGATGGGGCACGGCATCGCCCAGGTGGCCGCGCAGGCCGGCTACGAGGTCGTGCTGCGAGAGGTCGACGACGCCACGCTCGCGAAGGGCATCGCCAAGATCGAGAAGCAGCTCGCGCGCGCCGTCGAGAAGGACAAGATGAGCCAGTCCGAGGCCGATGAAGTGCACGCGCGGATCAACGGCACCGTCCACTACCGGGACCTCGCGGACTGCGACATGGTGATCGAGGCGATCACCGAGGACCTCGCGATGAAGCTCGAGATGTGGCGCGAGGTCGACGAGGTCGTCAAGGAGGGCGCGATCTTCGCGACCAACACCTCCTCGCTCGCGGTGATCGACCAGGCCGCCGTCACGTCCAGGGCCACGCAGTTCGTCGGGATGCACTACTTCAACCCCGCGCAGGTGATGAAGCTCGTCGAGGTCGTGCGCTGCGTGACCACCTCGGACGAGGCGTTCGACGCCGCGCTCGCGTTCGTGCGCTCGCAGCACAAGCTCGCGATCCCCACCCGCGACAAAGCCGGCTTCATAGTCAACCGGCTGCTGATCCCCTACATGCTCGACGCGATGCGCGCCTACGAAGAGCAGGTTGGCACCGTCGCGGAGATCGACGAGGCGATGAAGGCCGGCGCGGGGCACCCGATGGGCCCGCTCACTCTCGCCGACTTCGTCGGGCTCGACACGCTCGGCTCGATCTGCGACGTGCTGTTCGAGGAGTTCCGCGAGCGCCGCTTCGCGCGCCCGCCGGTGCTGCGCAAGATCCTCAGCGCCGGATGGGCCGGGCGCAAGTCCGGCATGGGCTTCTACGACTACTCGTCCAGCCCGCCGTCCGAGAACCCGGGCATCTAGCCCGCCGATGAGCGACCTCCGCTCAGCCGAGGCCCGGGCGCTCGCCGGCGGCCCGGAGCATCACCGCGCCAAGGCGGTCGAGCAGGGCAAGCTGCCGGTGCGCGAGCGCGTCGCGCTGCTGCTCGACGAGGGCTCCTTCTCCGAGGAGGCGTTGCTGGCCAACTGGCACCAGGACGGCCTGGGCGCGGACGGCGTCGTGACGGGCGTGGGATGCATCGACGGCAGGCCGGTCGCGCTGATGGCGAACGACCCGACGGTGAAGGCGGGCTCGTGGGGGCCCAAGACCGTCGAGAAGATCCTTCGCATCCAGGAGCGCGCGATGTCGCTCGCAATCCCGATGATCTATCTCGTCGACTCCGCCGGCGCGAGGATCACCGACCAGGTCCAGATGTTCCCCGGCCGCCGCGGCGCGGGCCGCATCTTCCACAACCAGGTGAGGATGTCCGGCGTGCTGCCGCAGGTCTGCGTGCTGTTCGGCCCGAGCGCGGCCGGCGGCGCCTACATCCCCGCCTTCTGCGACATCGTGATCATGCGCGAGGGCAACGCCTCGATGTACCTCGGCTCGCCACGCATGGCGGAGATGGTGATCGGGGAGCGGGTGAGCCTCGAGGAGATGGGCGGAGCGAAGATGCACACAGGCGTCTCCGGCTGCGGGCACCAGCTCGTGGGGAGCGACAAGGAGGGCATCGAGGTCGCGCTCCGCTACCTCTCCTACCTGCCCACCAACTGGAACGGCGAGCCGCCGGCGGCCGCCGCTCGCCCTGCCGGCGCCGCGCAGGCGATCGCGGAACTCATCCCCGAGGATGAGAACAAGCCGTTCGACATCAAGGCACTGATCGCCGGGCTCGTCGACGACGGCAGCTTCATGGAGATCCACCCGCGCTGGGCGAAGGAGCTCGTCGTGGGTTTCGCGCGGCTCGACGGCCGCTCGATCGGGATCGTCGCCAACCAGCCCAAGCACAAGGGCGGCGTGCTGTTCTCAGACTCCGCCGACAAGGCGGCCCGCTTCATCTGGAACTGCAACGCGTTCAACGTGCCGCTGCTGTTCCTCGCGGATGTGCCGGGCTTCATGATCGGCACCCAGGTCGAGCGTCAGGGCATCATCAGGCATGGCGCGAAGATGATCAGTGCCGTCAGCGAAGCCACCGTGCCGAAGATGTCGGTGGTGGTGCGCAAGGCGTACGGCGCGGGCCTCTACGCGATGGCCGGTCCCGCGTTCGAGCCTGACTGCTGCATCGCGCTGTCGACCGCGTCGATCGCCGTGATGGGACCGCAGGCCGCTATCAACGCCGTCTTCTTCAACCAGCTGCAGGCGATCGAGGACGACGCCGCGCGCGCGGCGCGAACCGAGGAGCTGCGCGCCGACTACGCGGAGGACATCGACATCCTGCACCTCGCGTCAGAGCTCGTCGTGGACGCGGTGATCGAGCCGTCCGAGCTGCGCGCCGAGCTGGTGCGCAGGTTCGCGCAGTCAGCATCGAAGCAGCGGCCGTGGCCTGCCAAGCACAACCCCGTCACGCCCGTCTAGCGGTCCCGCGCTAGAGGGCTTCGGTGCCGGCCGTGCGGGTCTGCTCGTCCTGGAAGGGCGGGTAGGTCTCCGTCAGCAGCAAGATGTAGGCGTCGCTGCGCGCCATGTATGAGTTCGCGAGCACCATCAGGTCGAACAGCCCGCGCGGCATCTTGCCCGTGAAGAGGATCACGAACCACGCGCCGATCGCTCCGATCTCGAGCAGGATGTTCATCGCGTAGCGGACGATCAGGATCGGGATCGCGAGCAGGAAGCGGAACAACGTCTTCAGCCGGCTGTACTCGTCGAGCGGCTGGAAGCCCATCCTCACGGGGTACGCCGGGTCATCGGACCCGCCGAACGCCGGGTACGGGTCGGACAGCAGCGCGGCATACGCGGTGAACCGCGCCACGAAGCGGGTGAAGCCCGCGATGAAGCCATACAGGGCAGGCGGGTAGCGGCCGGTGATCACGATCGTGATCCAGGCGACCACGACGGCGATCGTCGCGCCGATCGCGTAGATGTAGAGCCATATCGCCAGCGGGATCGCGAGGATCAGGCGGAAGAAAACGGTCAGGCGGTTGCGCTGCTGAACGTAGTCGGCTTCGAAGCTGACCGGGTAGGACATGTGGCCCCCTCTGTTGTCCTGGCTTGGCTCGCGACGGGATCCTAGGCCGCCGAACGGCGGAGCGGCCGTGCATTCACTAGATTCCCACATCGATGGACGCCGCGGAGGTCGCATACACCGGAATCGCCCGCCAGGCGCAGATGATCGCGGCCGGCGAGATGTCCTCGCGCGAGCTCGTCGAGCTCTACCTCGGGCGCATCTCGCGCCTGGATGGCCTGCTGAACGCCTTTCGGGTGGTGCTCGCGGAGCGCGCGCTGCTCGAAGCAGACCAGGCCGACGCGCGCCGCGGGGCCGGTGGTGAGCGGCCGCTGCTCGGCGTGCCGATCGCGGTCAAGGACGACATCGACGTCGCCGGCGAGCTGACCACCTACGGCACGAATGCACACGGCGGCCCGGCGAGCGCCGACGCCGAGGTGGTTCGCAGGCTCCGCGAGGCGGGCGCCGTGATCATCGGCAAGACGAACGTGCCGGAGCTGACGCTGTGGCCGTTCACGGAGACAGCAACCTACGGGGCGACGAGGAACCCGTGGGACCTGCAGCGCGCCCCTGGAGGGTCGAGCGGCGGCAGCGCGGCCGCGGTCGCGGCCGGTCTGGTCGGCGCGGCGCTCGGCTCCGACGGCGCGGGCTCGATCCGCATCCCCGCCGCCTGGTGCGGCCTGTTCGGCCTGAAGCCGCAGCGTGGCCGCGTCTCGATGTCGCCCCAGCCGCGCGGCTGGCACGGCCTCTCGGTGAAAGGG
>Ga0209698_10007541_pt1 | contig 11413 bp, 9 predicted proteins | sample LitLauG_LLR_2012_FD_187203 | JGI IMG/M metagenome (GOLD analysis project Ga0209698, IMG submission 187203) | Freshwater sediment microbial communities from Pennsylvania, USA - Little Laurel Run_MetaG_LLR_2012 (SPAdes) (version 2) | ecosystem: Environmental > Aquatic > Freshwater > Creek >... | reverse complement strand
CGCGGCCGCGGCCGCGCACAGGAGCGCGCAACCGAGGCTACAGACGGCGGGGATCGTGCAGGATCGGAGCGGCATCGGAGCGGCATTCTACTGGTGGCCCTGCGCCGCGCGCGGCGCGCCCCGCCGCCGTTCGCGCTCGGCCGAAGAGCGCCGCGCGCGGCGGGATCGCCACGATCGGCATCGGCGGAATCCACTACATCTTGCTTGGATCACGCACTTGACCCTAGATCTTGGGCTCGATGGACCGGGTCGAGGGGCCAGCGGATCGGCGCGGCGGGTCGATTTCCCTCGGAGAATTGTTGCGCGGGCCCAAGATTTTGCGCATTTTCCCTCTGAAAACGCTTGATTCTCCTCGCGGATCGCCTAGTATTGCGGTCACGCAACGAGAGCGCTCTTCGAAGACATCGCAGGAAGCATCAAGAACGCTGTCGCTGTGGTTCCCGAGACCAACCAGGAGATCGTTGATGGCAACAGCCAAGAAGGCGAAGAAAGCAGCGAAGAAGGCCCCGGCCAAGAAGGCCGCGGCGAAGAAGGCCCCGGCCAAGAAGGTCGCGGCCAAGAAGGCCCCGGCCAAGAAGGCCGCCAAGAAAGCCCCGGCCAAGAAGGTCGCGCGCAAGCCCAATGCCGCGTTCATGAAGCCCCTGACGCCGGTCGGCCCGCTGGCCGCGGTGATCGGCGCCACGCCGCTGCCGCGCACCGAGGTCACGAGCAAGATCTGGGCCTACATCAAGAAGAACAAGCTGCAGGACTCGGTCAATCGCCGCAACATCAATGCCGACGACAAGCTCAAGCCGCTGTTCGGCGGCAAGGCGCAGGTCTCGATGTTCGACCTGACCAAGTACGTCAGCAAGAACCTGAAGTAGGCAAGGAGCGGGCCGCCGCTCGCGGCGGCCCGTGCACCGGCGTGCGCGCTGGTGCGTCGCGGCGACGGTGCCGCGGTCAGGCCCGCCCGGCCACTGGCGCCGCGCGGGCCTGCGCGTTTTTAACGTCGGGCGCGGGGCCGCGGCGGCGCCGCACGCTCAGTCGATCGCCCAGCGCGAATGGCGCGGCAGCGAGGCCTGCAGGAAGGCCATCTGGTCGGCCAGGATGCGCCGGTTGCTGAGAATGAAGCCTTCGTTGCGGCATACCGCATAGGGCACGTACAGCAGCGGCATGTTGGCTTCCTCGGGCCGGCGGTTGCCCTTGCGCGTGTTGCACGAGCGGCAGGCGGTGACCACGTTGGTCCATTCATGGCGGCCGCCGCGCGACACCGGCACGATGTGCTCGACGGTGAGATCCGATTCCGGGCTCAGCTTGCCGCAATAGGCGCAGACGTGGCGGTCGCGCGCGAACAGGCGGTACTTGCTCAGGCCGACCTGGCTGCGCCCGAACGGGCTGCGGTGGCGCCCGCGGATCATCACGATCGAGCTGCTCACCACGCAGGAGCGCGCGCCGGAGACCTCCTGCAGCCCGCCGCTCATCGAGAAGCGGCTTTCGCCCAGGTCGTTGACCACCTTGCCGGAAGCGTAGTATCGAGCGGCACGGGTGAGCGCCGCCCATCGCACGGGTTGTCCGTGAGAGTCGACGATCAGGATTCGGGGTGGCTCGTTGATGCCGCTCATCAGCGCATATTGCCACTTCGGGACGAGTTTTGCATGGCTCCACGCCCCGCCCCAGGGAAGCGTCGCGAACCGCCGCCCGCCCCGGAGCGGCCGCCGGCAGCGCCGCCGCGCGAAATCGAGCTCAAGCTGCGCCTGTCGCCTGCCGACCTGGCCGCGCTGCGCGCGCGGCTCGATGCGCTGGGCCCGGCGCGGCCCGCCGCCACGGTCGACAACGTCTACTACGACACACCCGACCTGCGCCTGGCGGCGGCCCGCGCCGCGCTGCGGCTGCGCTGCATCCGGCGCGGCGGGCGGCGGACCTGGCTGCAGACCTTCAAGACCGAGGATCACGGTGCCGCCCTGGCCGTTCGAGGCGAATGGGAGACGCCGGCTCCGGGCGGCCGGCTCGACCTGCGGCGGCTCGCCGCCGCACCGCTGGGCGCGCTGCTGGGCCCGGCGGCGGCGGCGCTCGCGCCGCTGTTCCGCACGGTCTTCGAGCGTGTCACCTGGGCGATCGAATGGCGCGGCGCGCGCATCGAGGCGGCGCTCGACCAGGGTTGCATCGAGGCCGCCGGGCGCACCGAGGCCATCCTCGAACTCGAACTCGAGCTGCACGCCGGCGCGCCGGCGGTGCTGTTCGACCTGGCCTTGCACCTGGCTGGCGCCGGACCGGCCGCACCCGACCCGGGCGCGATGCAACGCTCGCGCGGCGCGGGCAAATCGCGCGGCGGCACGGCCGCCGAGCTGTGCCTGCTGCCCTATGGCGCATCCAAAGCGGCACGCGGCATCCGGCTGGCCCTGGGCCAGGACGCCTTGGTTCCGGTTCCGGGCCTGCTCAAGCGGCGCGCCGCTCGGCCGGGCGGGCCGGCGCAGGTCCCGGCCGCGGCCCCTGCACCGGACGCGCCGAACACCGTGCTGCATCCTGGCCTGCCTCTGGGTGCGGCGGCACGGCGCTGGTTCGCCCTCGCGCTCGATCCGTTCCTGGCCAACGCACTGGGCGCGACCCTGGTCGACGATCCGGAGTTCGTGCACCAGGCGCGGATCGCGCTGCGTCTCATGCGGGTCGGGGCCGAATTGCTGGGACGCTCGGCGGTGGTCGACTTCCCGCCGGCAGCGCTGCGCCAGCTGCAGGCCTGGGCCAGGAGATTCGGCGCGGTGCGCGAGTGGGACGTGCTGTGCGCCGACGTCCTGCCGGCCTTGCGTCAGGCGTCCGGGAAGGGCGGCGCGGCGCCCTGGGAGCGCGTCGAGCGGGCCGCGGCGCAGCGCCGCGCCCGCGCGCGCCTGCGCCTGCAGGAGCGCCTGCGCCGGCCCGATTTCGCCGCGTTCGCGCTGCATTGGCTGCGCTGGTGCGCCAGCGCCGCGCCGGCAGGCGACCGGCCGCTGGGCGACTACGCCGGCAAGGCGCTGCGCCAGCAGCGCCGCCGCCTGGCCAAGGCGGCGCGCGGCTTTGCCGGCGCATCGATGGAACGCCAGCACAAGATCCGCCTGCAGGCCAAGAGCCTGCGCTATGCCTTCGAGATGCTGCGCGGCGTCGCGCCCGACGCGCTGAGCGACGCCGAGCTGCGCAATCTGAGCCGATTCCAGGATGCCGCCGGGCGGGCGCGCGACCTTGCGCTGTCGCGTGCCGCCCTGCAGCGCCTGACCCGTTCGCGCTCCTTGCGCCGGCAGATCGCTGCGTGGACCCGCGCGCAGCGGCGCACCGGCCTCGACAAGGCGCGCCGGCTGGCCGTGGTGCTGGGCGTGGCCTAGATCGGCACGAGGCGGGGCCGGGTCAGCTCGCCGGTGCGAGGTCGTCCGACTCGGCCGCGGCGAGCGCGGCATGGCGCAATGCCGGCGCATGCGCCGGACGCACCGCGGGTCCCTGGCCGAAGCCGATCCCGGCGCCCACCGCCTGGCGCAGGTGCTCCCCGGTCTGCAGTCCGGCGACGATCATCCACCGCTCCGAGACGCCGGCAAAGCGCGCTTCGAGCGCCAGTCCGTCCCAGGTCGCGCCCTGAACCACGCCCGGCGCGAAGATCTTGACGAACTCCGGCGCGAACAGGCCGCAGGCCTTGAGCTCCATCGCCAGCCGCGGCGCGGTGACGCGCAATCCGACCGGGATCTGCCGCGCGCGCAGGTAGTCGGCGAAGGCGCGCAGCCGGTAATAGGACCCGCCGGTCCGCTCGTCGATCGAGCCGCGCAGCAGGACCGCGAGCCGATGGGCGACCAGCCTCTGGGCCTGCAGCAGGTCGTCGATCTGTTCGTCGAACTGCTCGACGGTCGAATAGGACAGGGTGACGCCCAGGGATTCGGATTCCTCGCGCGCCAGCATGGCCAGGGCGCGGCGCAGACCCATCAGCTGGATGCGCGACCACTGCGCCGGCGTCGGCACGAAATCCTCGGCCCACAGATACAGCTCGTCGAACCAGCGCATCGGGCTGTGCAGATGGCGCGTCGGCCAGACCGTGGCGCAGACCACGCCGCTGCCGCCCTCGGCCAGCTCGCGGCAGATGAGGTGGGCCGGCCAGCGCCGCGCGTTGGTGGTTGCCGTGGACATGATCGCGACGATACCCATTCGCGATGCGCGCGCCGTCCCCGCTAGACGGGGCTTGTGCGGTTTCATCAAATCTGGCCGGTCGGCGCGGCATGATCACCGCGGCGGCGCGCCAGGCGGCATGCGAAGGCGCCTGGCGCGGCCCGCCGACGGTGGCGCTTGAATAGGTGTAATGTTGCAGCGCAGAATTTCCTGAGATGAAATGGCCATCGGCGTGCACACCACAACGGATCCATCGGCTGGCCAGCGCGTCGCCAGCATGCTCAAGCCCAGCGTGCTCAAGCCGACCGCGCAATGCGTTCGCTCGGCTTTGATCCCGCGCTCGGTCGCGCTGGTCGGCGCCACCGAGCGCGACGGCGCCCTGGGCCGCGCGGTGTGGCACAACCTCCTGACTGGCGGCTTCAAGGGCGACGTCTACGCGGTCAATCCGAAGTACTCGCGCCTGGGCGACCGGCGCTGCCATGCCAGCCTGGCCGAGCTGCCGCAGACCCCGGATCTGGTGGTGATCGTGACCCCGGCGCCGACCGTGCCGCGCCTGGTCCACGAAGCGGCCGACCGCGGCGTGCCGGGCGTACTGGTCATGTCGGCCGGCTTCGGCGAGGCCGGACCCGAGGGCCGTGCGCTCGAGGCCGCCGCGCTCGAGCAGGCGCGCCGTTCGGGCCTGCGCATCATCGGCCCGAACTGCCTGGGCCTGATGCGCCCGTCGATCGGGCTCAATGCGACCTTCGCACGCACGCCGGCGCGCGCCGGCAACATCGGCATGATCTCCCAGTCGGGTGCCGTCGCCGCGGCGCTGCTCGATTACGCCTGGTCCGCCGGCTTCGGCTTTTCCTCGGCGGTTTCCACCGGGGACGGCGCCGACGTCGAGTTCTCCGACCTGCTCGATTTTCTCGCCCTCGATCCGCAGACCCGCAGCATCGTGCTCTACGTCGAAGGCGTGCGCCGGCCGCGCCAGTTCCTCTCCAGCCTGCGCGCCGCGGCCAGCATGAAACCGGTGATCGTGCTCAAGGCCGGCCGGCGCGCCGCCGGCTCGAAGGCCGCGCTGAGCCACACCGGTGCGCTGGCCGGTAACGACGCCGTGTTCGACACCGCGTTGCGGCGCACCGGCGCGATCCGCATCAACAAGTACGCCCAGCTCTTTTCGGCTTCGGAGGCGCTGCTGAGCGGCCGCCTGCCGCAGGGCTCGCGCCTGGCCATCCTCACCAATGGCGGCGGTCCGGGCGTCCTGGCCGCCGACGCCGCGGCCGATGCCGGCCTGACGCTGGCCGGCATCGGCGATTCGACGTTGCGTCAGCTCGACGCGCTGCTGCCCGGCATCTGGTCGCACGGCAATCCGGTCGATGTCATCGGCGACGCCGACTGCGTTCGCTTCGCCCGGGCCTTCGAGCTGCTGCTGGCCGACGACGCCAACGACGGCGTGCTGGTGCTGTTCGTGCCGACCATGCCCCTGGCCTCGGCGGACCTGGCGCGCGCCCTGCTGCCGGCCGCGGCCAAGAGCCACAAGCCGGTGGTCTCGGCCTGGCTGGGCGAGGCCGATGCCGCCCAGGGCCGCAGCCTGTTCCGCCAGGCGGGCTACTCGGCGATGCGCAGTCCGGAGCAGGGCGTCGAGTCCTTCTCCTATCTGGCCCAGTTCGTCCAGCACCGCGAGCTGCGCCTGCAGCTGCCGCCGCCCATCGTGCCGGACCCGGAATCGAACAAGCCGCTTAAATTCGATACGGTGCGCGCCATCCTCGCCCAGGCCCAGTTGCAGCAGCGCATGCTGCTGGCCGAGGACGAGGCCAAGTCGGTGCTGCAGGCCTGCGGGATCGAGGTGGCGCAGGGCCGCCTGGCCACCAGCGCACTGGCCGCGCAGACCCTGGCGGCGGAGCTGGGCTACCCGGTGGTGCTCAAGGTGCGCGCCGAGGGCGTGACGCACAAGAGCGACGTCGGCGGGGTGCTGCTCGGTCTGAAGACGCCGGAAGAGGTCGGCTTCGGCTTCGAGCTGATCCACGAGCGGGTGCTGCAGCGTGCGCCCGGCGCCACCTTCCGCGGTGTCCTGGTGCAGCAGATGGTGACGCGCCGCTCGGGCCGCGAGCTCATCGTCGGCATCGCCCGCGATCCCTCGTTCGGCCCGGTGATCAGCTTCGGCATGGGCGGCATCGCGGTCGAAATCGTGCGCGATTCGGCGCTGGCGCTGCCACCGCTCAACCGCATGCTGGCCGGCGACCTGATCGACCGCACCCGCGTCGCGACCATGCTCAGGCCCTTCCGTGGCATGCCGGGGGTCAACATGGATGCGCTGGTCGACACCCTGCTGCGCGTCTCCGAGCTGGCCTGCGAGTTCCCCTGCCTGACCGAGCTCGACATCAATCCGCTGCTGGTCGACGAGCACGGCGTGATCGCGCTCGATGCGCGGGTCGTCATCGATCGCGGCCCGCTCGCGCCCGACCCGGTGTATTCGCATCTGGCGATCCACCCCTATCCCAAGGCGCTCGAGCGCCCGCTGCACCTGAGCGACGGCCATACCGTGCTGCTGCGCCCGGTGCGGCCCGAGGACGCCGAGGCGCAGAAGCGCTTCGTCGCGCGCCTCTCCGACCTGACGCTCTACCGGCGCTTCCATGCCCCGGTGCGCGAACTGTCGCTCGACCGCCTGGTGCGCTTCACGCAGATCGACTACGACCGCGAGATGGCCTTCGTCGCGATCGATGCCGCGGCCGCCGACGGCGAGGGCGGCGGCGAGGAGATCCGCGGCTTCGCCCAGTACAACCGCATCTTCGGCGGCGACGAGGCCGAATTCGGCATCGCGGTCGAGGACAGCTGGCAGGGGCGCGGCCTGGGCTTCCAGATGATGGAGGCCATCGAATCCTGCGCCCGCGAGCGGCGCATCAGCCAGATCCACGGCTACGTGCTGGCCGACAACGACTCCATGCGCGGCATGATGGTGGCGCGCGGCTACGTCGCCGAGCGCGATCCGGAGGACGTCGGCGTGATCAACTTCCGCCTGCCGTTGCTGGCGCCGCCCGTACTGCCTTGAGCGCCCCCGCACGGCCCGCGCCGCCGCGTGGCGCCCCGCCGGCCCTGGCCGGCCGGCGCCGCGAACTCGAACTGCCCGGCGGCGGCCGGGTCTCATGGTACGAGGACGGGCCGGCCGCATCGGCCGCCGCGCCGCTCGTCCTGATCCACAGCATCAACGCGGTCGGCTCGGCCTACGAGGTCAAGCCGCTTTTCGATCACTATCGCGGCCACCGCCCGGTCTACGCGCCCGACCTGCCGGGATTCGGCCTGTCGGCGCGCGCCGCGCGCCGCTACACGCCGCGCCTCATGACCGACGCCGTGCACGCCGTCGTCGCCGAGGCACGGCGGGCTCACGGCGGCGTGCCGGTCGACGCGCTGGCGCTCTCGCTCGCCGCGGAATTCCTCGCCCGCGCGGCGACCGAAGACCCGGCCGGCTACCGCAGCCTGGCCCTGGTCAGCCCGACCGGCTTCAACCGCGCCGCGCTGCGCCTGGGGCCGCCCGGCAGCACGCTGGGCCGGGCCGGCGTGTACCGGGTACTCACCGCGCGATGGCTGGGCCGGCGCCTGTTCGGCCTGCTGACGCGGCGTCCGGTGATCCGTTACTTCCTGCGCCGCACCTGGGGTTCCGCGGACATCGACCAAGGACTGCTCGACTACGACGTCGAGCTGGCCCGCCAGGACGGTGCGGAACATGCGCCGCTGAGCTTCCTGAGCGGCTATCTGTTCAGCGGCGACAGCGGCACGCTGTACCGCGGCCTCGCCCGGCCGGTGTGGGTGGCGCACGGTGTGCGCGGCGACTTCGTCGACTATCGCGGCCTGGGCCAGCTCGCGGCACAGCCCGGCTGGAAGGTCGAAGTGATGCAGACCGGCGCGCTGCCGCACTTCGAGCGGCCGGCCGAATTCGTCGCGCGCTACGATGCCTGGCTGGCCGCCTTGCCGCCGGTCGCTCCGGGCTAGCACCAGGACGCGATCAGGGTTCGACGGTCTTTGGCGCCGGCACCGGCGTCGTGCCGGCGCGGGTGGCCTGTGCCGAATACCTGGCGCAGAAGTCCTCGGCGCCCGCGCCCGGCGCCGCGCCGACCGGACAAAGCCGCTGCGCCAGCGAGCGCGATTGCGCCGCGCATTGCCCAAGCAGGAAATCGAAGCGGCCGAGCGCACCGGCGCGCTCGCACAGACCCAGGCGCACCTCGGGAATGGAGAAGTCGCACAGCCGTGCGGCCAGCGTCAGCGGCTGGGTGATCGTCGCTGTGGCCGCCTGCGCCGCACCGGGCGCCATGGCGTCCGCTTCCCGCGTCGCGGCGCCCAGGAAACCGTCGAATTCCTGCACCGCACCGCAAAACGTGCGCACCGCCGTGCGCTCCTGGCAGCGCGGATGCGCGCCGAGAAAGGCCTCGAACTCCGCGGCCAGCGCACTTTGCGTGCAGGCGTCGCGCGCCTCGACCTGCGGCGTGCGCTCTTGCCGCGGGTTTTCCTGGTCCGCCGACTTTGCCGTGTCGCCGGCTTCGCACTGGCCGATGCGCTGCCCCTCCATGACCAGCGTCACGGCGTGCGGCGGCAGGCGGGCCCGCGCGTCGGCCCGCTCGGGCGCGACCTCCATGCGCCCGACGTAATGGTCCGGCGAGTCGTAGACCAATTCGAGCGTGCCGTGCAGGGCGCGCGCGCCGCCGCAGTCCAGGTGCACGGTCTGCCTCTCGCCTTCGCGGTGGACGTCGCTCACCGTGCAGCGGCCATCGTGATCCGCAACCGGTGCCGCGTCGGCCCGCCGCGGCGTGCAGATCTCCTGCACCTGCGGTGGCGGCGCCGGCAGGCGCAAGCCCGGCGGCATGTTCGGCAGATCGGGCAGCGCCAAGCCGCCCAGATCGATCCGGGTCGTCACCCGCCAGCGATCGACCGGATCGCGCGCCGACGCGCTGGTGCCGAGCGCGACGGCGAACAGGCATAGCCAGCCGGACCTGGGCCGGAACCGCGGCACGGCAAGCGCTTTGCTCACTTTGTCGCTCGGGGCGCGCGGGATTTGGCGCGCCGGCCCTCTGCCTTGGCGGGCAGCGTCGCGACGAAGGCGCGCGCCGGATCGATCCAGCTTTTCAACGACGTCGCGGTCCGGATGCTTTGCGCCGCGACGAACACGTAGCCGTTCATCGGGCGGCCGGTGAAATCCATGGACCTCGCGTGCGCCTTGCGCAGCGCCGCCGGATACGCCTCATCGCCGACGCGAACCATGATTTCGTCCTTGACGACGCCGCACAGCATGTTGCCATCGAGCGTGAAGCACACGCCGCCGAACATGCGACGCTCGCCGCGGCCCGCGATCCCGGACAACTGCTCGCGCACTCGGATGACCAGCGCTTCGTCGCATGCCATGGCTGCCTGCTCTGTCGGGCCGCGCGGCGATCCATCGGTCCTGCGGCGAGCCGACACGGGTCCAAGGATTATAGGCGAGCGGATTCTCGCTCGTCCTGCGCAAGGCTGGCGCGGGCGTTCGGACTAGCGCGCCGCGACCACGCGCGCGCGTGTCGATGCGCACGCGCGTCACGGGTCGATCATCCGGACGACATCGCGCTGCACTCTGTGCACGTAGCAGATCCCGGGGCGTCGGACGGCGGCCACGTCGGTCCGCGTCTCGAATGCTTCATCGCGCATTCCTGTATCCGAGGTCGTCCATTCCGTTCCGCGCCAAGAAGGGATGCCGCTAGTTCGAAGATGCGGCAGGCAAGGACGGCATGGCCAGCTACTGTGACTGCGCCGTTGACCTGCGGATTCGCGATCGAATTCACGGGACACGGCATCTTGCTGTCGCAACCAGGAGCACGCCGTTGAAATCTTCCCTCACTCCCGTCACCGTCATATCGACGCGATCGAAAAAACGACGCATCGACCCGCGAACGATCGGCTTCATCGCGAAGGCCTTGCCGCTGCTCGCGGTGCCCTTGATACCGATCAGCGTATGGGCGCAAAGCTGTGGGGCCTGCGTCCCTCCGCCACCGCCGCCGCCGCACCCGCAAAGCAATACCTGCGCGGCGTGCCACGTCGTGCCGGCACCCACGCCGACACCGACACCGACGCCGACACCCACGCCGACGCCGACGCCGACGCCACCGCCGACGCCGACGCCTACCCCGGCACCGCCGCCGACCCATCATCACCATCGCCATCACGATGATGGTGGAACGGCCGGCTCCGCGAGCGGGACAGGATCGACGCCGGCTCCGCACGCGTCAACCGGCGGAAGGACGGACGACTAGCACCGATCGCCCAGGCCAACGGGCGTTTCGAAAACCCGCGACGATGCCATCGTCGCGGGCCTTGCCATTCTTGCCGGGAGATCGATGTGTCCGTCCGCTCGATATTGCGCGCGCTGGGCGTGGGGACCGCTCGAGGGCAGAGGTTGACCACGGCCTTGTTCGTGCTGACATCGGTCTTCACGCTCGGCGCGGTCGCTTCGGCGACCAAGCGCTACGTCGCATCGGGCCGGGCGACCTTCCTCACCGCACCCGTCGCGCGCGGCGACGTGCGCAATGTGGTCATGGCCACGGGCACGATCCAGGCGCATCGCCAGGTCGACGTCGGCGCCCAGGTGTCCGGCCAGTTGCGGCTCCTGCTGGTCGGGCTCGGCGAACCCGTCCAGAAGGGGCAGTTGCTCGCGGAGATCGACCCGGCGCTGCCGCGCGCGGCGCTGCGCTCGGCCCAGGCCAACCTGCAAAGCCTGCAGGCCCAGCGGCGCGCGACGGCGGCCAGCCTGTGGCAGGCCGACCTCGCGCTGACGCGCCAGAAGCTCATGCTGGCGCGCGATGCCACCTCTCATCAGGACCTCGAACTGGCCAAGGCCCAGAGCGAAGTCCTGCGTGCCAATCTGGCTTCGATCGACGCGCAGATCTCGCAGTCCCGGGCGCAGGTGGACACCGCACTGACCAACCTCGCCTACACCAAGATCACCGCTCCGATCGGCGGCCAGGTGGTTGCCATCATCACGCAGGAAGGGCAGACCGTGGTCGCCTCGCAGCAGGCTCCGGTGATACTCAAGATCGCCGACCTGGACACGATCACGGTCAAGGCGCAGGTCTCGGAGGCCGACGTCATCCGGATCGAGGCCGGCCAGGCGGCCTACTTCACGATACTCGGCGACGCCGAGGCGCAGCACGCGGGCGCGCTGCGCGCGATCGAGCCGGCGCCACAGGATTTCTCCAGTCCCGATTCCAAGCCCGGTGGACCGGTGTTCTACAACGCGCTGTTCGACGCGCCCAATCCGCAGCACCGCTTGCGCATCGGCATGACGGCGCAGGTGACGGTGGTCCTGGAACAGGCGAAG
>Ga0209698_10007539_pt1 | contig 11417 bp, 10 predicted proteins | sample LitLauG_LLR_2012_FD_187203 | JGI IMG/M metagenome (GOLD analysis project Ga0209698, IMG submission 187203) | Freshwater sediment microbial communities from Pennsylvania, USA - Little Laurel Run_MetaG_LLR_2012 (SPAdes) (version 2) | ecosystem: Environmental > Aquatic > Freshwater > Creek >... | reverse complement strand
GGTACGGGGAACGGTGACAATCGCGCCGCTATTCTCGGCCGCGCCTAGGAGAAAACTAACGAGTTCGGCAGACACGAACGGCATATCGACGGCGAGGACCGCATTCAGTTCTGACTGCGAAGCTGCCAGTGCCGCGTGGATGCCTCCGAGCGGTCCGCAACTCGGGAACACATCCGCAATCACGGGCCCAGCACTGGCGAATTTGGCTGGATCGCCGACTATCGTCACCGAGCTGCAAGCAGTCTTCAGCACGCCCAGCGCGCGGCGAAGCAATGTCTCGCCTCCAAAACCCAGGAAGGCTTTGTCCGCGCCCATGCGAGAACTCTTGCCGCCGGCGAGCAGAAAGCCTGCATGCGAGATTTGGGACTTATTGCTCATGAGCATAGAGTTCGTCACCGATCTTTTCACCTGCCCCTATGGAAAAGCATAAGTCCTAGCCTGCCATACACGGAAGTAACCTGTTCAGAAAAGGCCGGCGGGCGGAAGATGAGTTGTTGGCCGCCGCTTTTGGGCATAGCCATATCATGACGCAGAAGCTCATGGATGTTCTCATGCTGGGACGCTGTTCGCACGAGTTTTCCTGGCCGCGACGCGCGGCTAGCGGAGAGTACTACCAGGTCTGCATGCTGTGCGCGACCGCCTACCAGTACGACTGGAAAACGATGCGGCGTGGAAGCCGGGTTGAGGAGCCAATCTCCGAAACCACCACGGTCCGGCGCCGTTCCGGGCAGAGGCACCCCGCCTGGATGCCGCGCGCCCGGCGCGTCAAGCTGGAAGGTCCTGTCCGCTATCGCGGAAAGAATCTGAGCACGTGGTATGAGGGCTCGATCCAGAACATCAGCCAATCGGGCGTAATGTTTCACGGGCCACAGCAATTGCCGCTGAACGCTCTGATCGAAATGATCTTCGAGATGCCAGAAGAGATCTCCGGACAGAAAAACAGCAGCGTCCTTTGCCAGGGCAGGCTGATCCGCGTCAAGGACGCGATTGACAATACCGAAGACGCCTTTGGCTTGGCGGCTTCGATCCTCGACTACAAGTTTCTGCACCATCGCTGAACGGCCGGGGCATGGCCGCGTTTGGCGGTACCGAACCTGTCTTCTGCGATCCCTCGCCGTTACTTTTCCTGTTCTATTTTTCCCTGCACCGGAAAGCTCGTTGCATCTAAACTAGTCGTAGTCTCCACATTTATCAGGAGCAATTATGACGTTCCTACGAGATCGATCGGTCGCCTTGTTGATCGCCGTTCTGTCCCTGGGACTCGGCTGTGCGAAGGCGCCCGATGACAGCCAACTCACCCAGCGGATTCAATCCAAGTTTAGCCAGGATTCCGGCTTGCAGCAGAAAACGATCACCGTCCAGACGTCGGCCGGTGTGGTGACGCTTTCCGGCCGCGTCGATAACGATGCGCAGCGCGTGGCTGCGGCCCGCTACGCTTCCGCCACTCCGGGAATCAAGCAGGTTGTGAATAATCTCGAGGTGGGGGCTGCGCCAGCAACACCGACTGCCATACAAACGGCGGAAGCTCTGCCTCCAGCCAAAATGCAGCCGGCGACCAAGCCACATCCCGGAATTCCACGCCGCCAGGAGAGCGGGACTTCTTCGGGCCGAGACCCATCAGAATGGGACCCACCTGCGACAGACTCTTCTCCAGGCAGTGGCGGGGGAACAACTGTCGACAAAACGGCCAGTGCGGATTCTGGCGCCTCTCAGCCGGCCCCGGTCGAGCCGGCGACACCGCCTCCACTTCCGGCCCCGAAGATGCTGACGATCGAGTCCGGCGCAAGCGTGGCGGTCCGCCTGGTGGATGCAATCAATTCCGACACCGCGCAACCGGGAGAGACTTTTCGCGCGACGCTTGACTCGCCACTTACCTCAAACGGCGAAGTTGCGATTCCAGCCGGATACACTGTGGAAGGGCATGTCGTCGATGTGAAGAGCGCGGGCAAGTTCGCGGGACAGTCGCTGCTCGTCCTGCAACTTGACCGGCTTTCCGTCGGCAGCAAGGCCTATATTCTTCAAACCGATCGGTTTCGGCGTCAGGGCAGTAACCGCTCCACCAATACCGCCGAGAAGGTTGGTGGCGGAGCGGCCATAGGAGCCATCCTGGGCGGCATTCTCGGCGGCGGCAAAGGTGCCGGAATCGGAGCGGCGGCTGGTGGCGGAGTGGGCGGCGGCGTCCAAGCCGCAGGCAAAGGCGAGCAAATCAAGTTGTCGAGTGAAACGGTGCTGATGTTCTCTCTCCAGTCACCGCTTACTGTGACGCAAGTGGACAAAGGCCCGGAGGCGGGGCGCCCTAGGCTGGATACCCCCAAGTAACACCGCCAAGCGCTCAACGACGGTGGACATGTGAGACACCTTGTTTTCTGCGCCTTTTCCAGGTTGTGTACCTGGCGGTCATAGTTCGTTTTACATCACCTGACCTTGTGATGCCTCTCACCGTCGCGCATGTGACGCTGCAATACACTGAAGTCGTTAGTGCATTTGCAAAGGGAGGTTGCGACCTCCCCAGGGAGAATCTCATGTCTACACTGAAATGCAGCTGGCTCGTCGCGGCCATCATTCTCGCCCTGATGACAATGGCATCGGCACAAGATCAGGCGAAACCAGAAATCAAACACGTGCCTATCAAGCAAACATCGCCCGCGTCGGGTTCGGAGATGTACAAAACCTATTGCGCGGTCTGTCACGGGATTGATGGCAAAGGAAAGGGCCCTGCAGCGGAAGCGCTCAAGGTGCCGCCCACCGACCTGACCACAATGGCCACAAGAAATGGCGGCAAATATCCGGCTATGAAGGTATCGGCGATGCTCCGCGGGGAGGACGTGCTTGCAGCCCATGGCACAAAAGAGATGCCCATCTGGGGCAATTTGTTCTGGGGCATGAGTGGAGGTCACCAGGCCGAGGTCCAGCAGCGAATATCCAACCTGAACACATATCTTGAGTCGATGCAGAAGAAGTAACTTTCTCTAACTGCCTAGCATCCATAAGGCGGGGACGCCCGGAAGAGCGCGTTCCCGCCCCGCATTTGCCCGTTGCCTCCCTCTCGGCTGCTGGCGGCTCGAGCAACGTCCGCAGGCGGGTTCATGGAGGAAGAACTGGAACTGTGTTCTCCGTTTTTCTTCCCTGCCAATATGAAAGTCAGCCAGGCTGCCTAACCGCGATTGCGCTGAATTATTTGCTTGATTGGGAGTAGATCATTCTCGCTAGAGTTGCGGACCGTCGTTGTGCGAGCTCATCTCCAGTGATTTCGACTTCCTTTTGGTATTCTGCCAGCGCCTGCGGAAGCAACCCCTGCTTCTGGTACAACATTCCATAGGCCCAATGAAGTTCCGGGAACCTGTCATCCCCCTGCGACACCTGCTCTAGGAGTTGCTGCGCGTAGTCCAGATTCTCCAAAGTGATTTCCACGTTCGCCAGGGACAAAAGCGTCGTTTTCCGCCGGTGCGGGTCCAGATGTGGAGTCTCGAGCAGCCCATTCAGCACGGTTTCGGCCTCGTGGTATTTTCCTGCCACAAAGAGCCCGCGGGCCAGAAACAAGGTGACCTTCTGGTTTTCGGGGGCGCTTTCATTCGCCTTCTGAAATTCGACCAGTGCGAGGTCGGTGCGCCCTTCGTCCAGGTATATGTTGCCGAGCATGCCCCGTATGATTGCGTTCGCCGGGCTCACTTCGAGCACACGGGCGTAAAATGCACGGTCGTCCTGATAATACCGCTGCTGGGAAACAGCCACGGTCGAAAACACCCCCAAAACTGCGATCACCATCGCGATCACTGCCACTTTCGCGGGCTTCTCGAAAGACCACACTCGCTTCAGCAGCAGCGCCACGAGCAGAGAAAGCCCCACCGACGACAAGTAGAGATAGCGGTCATGCGACATGTCCCCCTGCGGGTACACGCGAATCACAGCCACAGCAGGAAGGACTGGGATTACGATCAGAGCCGCGGCCAGGCCCAGAAGCGAGCGGTAACGTATCGCGAACCACGCGATGGCAGCAAGGCCAATCAGAACCCCAACCAGCTGCACCCAGAATGCGGCAGTGGGCGAAGCCATCAGCGGGTTCATGTAGCAACCGCTCAGGTTCCACGGCACGAATAACTTCTTCAGGTAAAAAAGCAGGATGGACGGACCGCTGAAGATGACCTCCGCCCAGCTGTGCTCGCCCGTCTCCACTCCCACACGGTGCATCACCGCCCACCGCATCAGCAGGTAGCCCGCCGTCACCACGCCGTAAGGATAAGCGGCCTCCCAAAACCGCCTTCCCCCCTCTCTACGCCCTTTGAGCTGCACCCAGGCGAAGACGGCCACAACCGGCAGCATGGCAATCCCGGTTTCTTTGGCAAACAGCCCGGCGCCGAACCATATTGCACTGACCCACACTCGAGGCTGTGCATTTTCGTCAATGTCCACCAACGCCAGCATCGCGGCGAGCGCGAAGATCGCAAACAGAACCTCGCAGCTGGCAGAAACCCAGGTTACGGCGTCCACGTGAATTGGGTGCACCGCAAAAATGGCCGCCGCCGCCGCCGCTCCGAAGTCGCTCCCCGTCAGCCGCTGGCAAAGCCTGAACACCAAGTAGGTCGCCACAACATGCAGCAGAATATTGGAGAGATGCCAGAACCAGGGCGCCAGTCCCCCGAACGTGTGCACCAGCAACATCCAAACGGAGAATATCGGACGATAGAAAATTATGTTGATATCTTGTCTCGCCACCTGGCTCCAAAGATGTGAGCCCAGCAGTTGAGGCAAGTACTCCCACGACTGCACCTGTCGGTTTTGAACGATCTGCGGAATGTCGTCACGCACAAACCCGCAGAACAGCGACCGCGTATAGACCAGCAGCGCCATGCCGCAGACGACCAGTGGCAGCCGGACTTTGCGCAAACGCTGGAGCCAACTGCGCCCTGGCTCGCCCTTGGCGGTCCCGATTCTCTTTGCCTTTTTCATACGACCAGATAGAAATCGACCATCCTCAATCCAGAGGAGAGCGATTCAGGGGGAAAGCGGAAAAGCGCTATTTCTTCATTTTGTGCCCGTCAACCCGAAGATCTGCAATTGCTTGTTGGAGGCAACGAACACCCGCCCATTGGCGACCACCGGAACCAAGTTCGAGTTTCCAGTTACATTCGGCCAAGAGCCGGCCTGCGCCTTATAGAGCTGCTTCATCCTCGTTCCGCCTGAATCTGGATTAAATGCAAACAGGTTAATGGCCGACCCGCCCGAATTTGGCGGATGGGATAGCGCCCAGATGATCGGATTGCTGCTGCTATTCGATGAGATGGTCGTGAAGAACCCGGGGTTCTGCCCGCCTCCAATCGAGGGAGACGACGTCTGTCTTAGGAGCGCGACCTTGGGAGACGTTTGAATCCTCCAGACCCTGACCGTCGTGCCACCGCTCGAAACCACCCGCCCCAATCCATCGGTCGGATCGACGTAATACGACTGTCCGCACCAGCATGGCCCGATATTGTAAGTGCCCAGTACATTGTTTCTGTGGGGAAAGAAACCACCGAGGTTGTCTTCGTTCATCAGGTACATCTTCCCGTTCTTCCCGGCCGCCACCGCCAAGTGCGGAATTGTCCCTGGTTGATTGGGGAGAACGAGTACGCCGCCCGAGCCGAAGTCTTGATCGCCGCCATCCAAGACCGCCTGGTTGCTTGGAGTGAACAGACTCTCCACAGTGGTCAAGGTGGGAGAGACTTTGACCACGCTCTCCTGAATATTGGTAATGCCGTCATAGCTGGAAGGATCCGAGTTTGCGGTCACGAACAAAATGCTGCCGGAATCGTCGGCGGCCGGCCCATACCCTGACATCCAGATCGACGAAAGGAAGTAGTTGTTGCCGCCGGCCTGCACATCCACCAACTCGTTCGAAACCAGTGGCTTCAGCGTCCCGCCGGTCCAGCCCAGCAGCCAGCCGCGCGCAATGTTGCTGCCGTAGTCGCAGAAGCTGCCAAATCCCGCGTAAACATTGCCATTCGCAAACAACAATGCCGGACGCTGCCGCTGGTAAGTCGCATTGAATGTGGACTTCGTTCCATCGGTCAGGGTATGCGAGGCCGTAACCACTTCCGGCGACACTGTATCCTTCAAGCTGCCCAGTGCGAGAGCATGTAACTGGTAACTCGGCACGCCATTCTTCTGCGTGTAGGCCATCACGTACAGGATCTTGTTGGCCGCATCGATCGCCGGCGTCGCAGTGATGCCCACATTCGGACCGTTATTATCGCAGCCGAGCGGATAAGGGACGGGTGCTCCAAGATTCGGGCTGAGCAGGATGGTCCCGGAGTTCGCGTCGATTGCATACACTGTGTTGTTTTCCGAAGCGACGTATACGACGTCATGCGTCGTTCCCTGATACTGTCCGGCCGTGATCACAACCCCGGGCACAACCAACGGCTGTGCGTCCACCTGATCATCCAGCGTTACCGTGTGCAGCAGACCAAAGGTCTTCGCGTTCACGTTCGCAGGTGTCAATATCGATTCTTTCGAATTCCACCCAGTGCGGTTGTTGTCATAGTGATAGGTCGTAACCGAGGTCTGACCCACTGCCAGCGCGCAGGCGCCGACGAGAAGCAAGAGAGCGAGTTTAGCCATTGGGCCAGTGGTCGGGTTTCTTTTAAGATGTCCAGACATTTTGCGGATCCTCTAATCTTATGGAAGCCAAGGTTGTTATCAGTTACGGCGTTGGGAGTTCGCACAATCGCGCCGCAGGGGCCAGTGTTTGGGGGGAACAGAATGACCGAGTTTAACCCAGGTTTGGCGGCATGTAAACAGTGAAAGCCCTTGCGGTTGAGGCCGCAAGAGAGCGGGCATCCGCTGCACTTTTCTTCATTCCCAGCAACGACTTGGCCCTCGGCATCAGTACAGTGACTTTCGTACTTAGAAGGCAAGCCCATAAACCGCCTATAATCATGCAAACCCTGATAGTAAGGGCACTTAGCTAATTTGGACACCATTTTTGAAGCCGCGATCTTCGCTCTGGGGCTGTGCTGGGGCAGCTTCCTGAACGTGTGCATCTATCGCTTGCCGCTGGGCAAGTCGGTAGTCGCGCCGCGGTCGGCGTGTCCACATTGCGGAACTCTAATCCCGCTCTACCACAATATTCCCGTCCTGAGCTGGCTGATTCTCGGGGGCAAGTGCCGGTCGTGCAAGCAGCCGATTTCCCCGCGTTACCTGGTAGTGGAAATACTCACCGGCATTTTGTTCCTCGTCTGCTACCTGTACTTCGGGGTGAGCTTTGCCATGCTCAAGTACGCTGTACTCGGTTTTCTGCTGCTCGGGCTGATCTTCACCGACGCGGAAACCAAGCTGCTCCCCGATGCGCTTACCTTGCCTGGGCTCGCTGCCGGCATTGGGTTCAGCCTTCTGGTTCCGGTTCATGATTTGGCTTCGCGAATCGTGCCCGGCCTGGTTTCGGCCAGCATGCGCGGTCAGATTCCCTGGAGAATGTGGTCGCTGGCCGATTCCCTGCTGGGAGCGGCCGTAGGCGCATCATTCCTCTACGGCGCAGCCGCTATCTACCTGCGCGCGCGCGGAGTCGAAGGCATGGGCTTCGGCGACGTCAAGCTGATGGCCATGGTCGGCGCGTTCCTGGGAACGAAGCTTACCGTTCTGACGATATTTACCGCCTCGCTGGCGGGTTCGATTTTTGGATTGAGCACGATGCTCGCCGTGTGGTTCAAGCGTAGCCGCCGCATCCGAGGCCGCGGCACTCCCACGGTGGAAGCTCGCCGGCGCGCCTGGCATTCGGCCTGCCTTGTTCTCCGCTATTACCAGATGCCTTTCGGAGTCTTCCTGGGTGCCATGGCCATCCTGTCGTTCCTGTTCGGGGACCGGCTTCTGCACTGGTATTGGAGGGCGCTGTGAGGCTCTTGGCCAATCCCGTCGCTCTGCGCATGGGCCTGCTGCTGCTCTCGGCCCTTTTCGCTTTCGCCTTCGGATGGTTTCTAATCCGGCGCATGCGGAAATCGCTCACCGCAGAGCCCGAGTCCCTCAATCACGTGCCTATGGCAACCGAGGGATTGCCGGTCCACGCCTACCACGCCGTGATTCAGCAGTTGAAACAGCAAAAGTCTGAGCTCGCGGCCCAGCAGCTTTCGGAGCGCCGCAAGGCAAAAGCTTCTGACTCGCTCAGTTCGACTGTGCTCGCCAATCTGCCCAGCGGCGTGCTGTTCCTGAACACCGCAGGGTTAGTCCGGCAGGCAAATTCGGCCGCGCGCTCGCTGCTGGGATTCGCAGCGCCCGCAGGTCTCGACGTAAGCGACCTTTTCCGTACTGCCATAGTGCGCTCGACCGACGGGGTAGCCACGCATACCGATGTCAAGCAAGCGCTCGCCCCCGCGCTTTCGGGGGAAAACGCCGTACGTGGGTTGCTCCTCAACTATGTCTCGCGCGCGGGTGAAAACCGTGTGCTTGAAGTAACGGCATCTCCCGTCATGGCCGACGACGCCAGCCTGATGGGCACAACTTTGGTCCTCAGCGACAAGACCGATCTCGAGCGCATACGCCACGATCAGCGCGTCCACCAGGAGATTTCCCGAGAGATGGCGGAGGAATTACGCGCTTCCCTCGCGGCCATTGCCGGATACGCGCAGCAGTTGGCTCACAGCCAGGACGCGGAAGCAACGCGCCATCTTGCCGACAACATCGCGGGCGAAGCGGCGAAATTGGACCGTACGATTGGCAGTTTCCTGGAGGCGCCCGAAGCTGCGGCTACCGGTTCCTGAATTCAGCGTTGGCGGGACACGCAATCAGTCCCGCGGAAGGATGATTCTATGAAGCAAACGATGACGATGAAATGGATAGCGGCGGCCGCTCTGCTCATGCTGGCGTCCGGTACTGTTGCGGCTCAGTCTCAGACTACTTCTCTTGGCGACTACGCACGCAGCATTCGCAAGAACAAGCCGGAACCGAACACCGCCAGCCAGCACTACGACAATGACAATCTTCCGACGAACGGAGCGCTGAGCGTAGTCGGGCCGGCCCCGTCACAATCCAGTCCGGTGGCCAGCCCGGCAAAGGCTGATGCTGCTTCCGCCGCCCCCGCCGCTGCCGATCCGAAAGCCGCCGACCGCCAGAAGGCCAACGATGAGCTGCAGAAGAAAATTGATGCCCAAAAGGAAAAACTCGACTCACTAACCCACGACCTCGACCTCGAGCAGCGCGAGTATCGCATGCGCGCGGCGGTCTTCTACAGCGACGCGGGCAATCGCCTGCGCGATGCCGCCACTTGGGACAAGCAAGACGCCCAATATAAGTCCGACATGGAAAGCAAGCAGAAGGCGATCGAATCCGCAAAGGAGCAGCTCACGCAATTGCAGGAAGACGCGCACAGAGCCGGAGTCGACCAGAAAAAAGAAGAAACGTCCGACAAGGACAAGAAAGACACCAGCAAAGACGACGACTCGGACAAGAAGTAGAACTAGCCGCCGTGGCCCACTCAAGCTTCTTTTGCTTGAGTGGGGAAGTTCCCGTGTCCCGGCCTCACAACACCCTTCGTTACAGTTTGATTCGTTGGCGAATCTGCCGGGCGTGAAGGCGCCCATGCAGCCAGTGAAACTTCCGCCACTCGTTGGCGGTGAGCGGCCCCAGAACGGGATGGTCCATGATCTTGGTGCTCGCGCCAAAGCGGCGTTCGCAATCGTCCAGGCCCGCAGCCATTCTCTGAATCTCTCCCAAGAGTTTTTCGCGAACCTCCTCAAGCGGCATCCCGCGCGGGACTGCGCGTTCCGGAGCTTTAGCGCCTTCCGGCAAATAACCAAGCCTCGTCACCACGAAACTTTTCACACGATGCTTGAAGGTTGCACGCGTCGCCAGCGGGGCCCCGCCATCCAGACACTTGGCGATCCCTTTGTTGGTGTTCGTGTAGGTCAGATAAAGATGCTCGACAATCTGGGCCGAGTTCCACTTTCCCGCCGGCGCTTTTTGCATGGCATCGCTGGTCGCCCCTTCCATTGCCGATTCAAGCTCTCCTGGCAGCTTCTTTAGATAGTGGTCCATGGCGTACGCCCAAACGACGAAACAGAGTTCTAGAAATTCTATAGGATTCGCTGCCGGTTCAGTACGGTGCTCATACAGTACAATGGTTGGATTATTTTTGAATTTCGAATTTTGCGCGATCAGGAACCGCCAATGAAAAAACTATTGCTGCCAATTCTATTGGTGGCCGCCATGTCCGGATGCTCGTCGGAACCGACCAAGCCCGCAACGCCCCCAGCCACACAACCCAAGGCCCCTGAGCTGATCACGGGAAGCAGTGCCTTTTTCAAGTGCTACGTCGCGGCCCGTGGTTGGGCGCAGGACGCCCAGCCCTTCCGCGTCGAGTCGGTCGCATCCAAAACGGGCGATGGCAAAGCGGGAGAATGGCGTTCCAGTTTCGCCTCCCCCGCGCAGCATACGATAAAGTCCTACACGTGGTCGAACGGCGATATTGCCCACAGCGCCGATGACACCTACAGCCCGACCAACTCCTCGACCCAGGTTTTCAATGTCCAGTTCCTGAAGGTGGATACTGACAAAGCCTTTGCCGTCGCGCAGCAGCACGGCGGCGCCAAGCTGCTCGAAAATAATCCGGATACTCCCGTTCTTTACGTGCTGGATTGGAACCACCCGACCAACGAACTGTACTGGCACGTGATTTACGGTACGGATCGCGACAGCGCCAAACTGCGCGTAGCCGTCAACGCATCGACCGGAGATTTTTCGAAGGTGGAGAAGTAGAAAGCGGTGGTGGTTAAGGGCTTCGGGGCAATCAAGTTGTAGCGCCGCCGTCCCGGCGGCTGTCCGGCGGGCGTCCTCGCCCGCCGCTCCGAGGGCGAGGCCCTTCGGCAAGTTCAGGGCACGCTCTCGGGACTGCCAGCAAGATGCCGGCGCTACGGAGTCTTCTTTTCCGACAGCCTTTCAAGCGAAACGCGGGCGTCCTTGGCTAGCGGCCCTTCCGGCAGAATCTTCAAGTACCGCTCGAAGTTTTCCCGGGCCTCGGTTTTGTTGCCCATTTTTTCCTGGCACACGGCAAGACGGTACCTGGCAATGGCGTCGTTATCTTTGTAGTAAAGGGCTTCCTTGTAGCGCTCCAGCGCCGCCCTGTAATTCTTCCGCTTGAAGTAGTAGTCGCCCACCTCAACGTCCTTGGAGGCCTTCAGCGGATTCCAGGGATGGAACTCCTGCACGCCGCTCGTATCGGCAGGCGGCGTCGGTTCGAGATCGGCGACCGCCGATTTGCTGTAGGGATGGTTCTTGGCGTCGTCCTTGGGCGGACTGAGGTCGGTTCGGGTGTCGCGACTGGAACTCTCCTCCGCCTCGCGATCAGTGTTGGCCTGCTTCGACGAAGCTCGGTTCGAGGAATCTGGGGTGGACGAACTCTGCCCGGATGAACTTTGCGTAGACGAACTCTGGCTCGACGAATCCTTGGCAGA